>Ga0208771_1000024_pt1 | contig 114517 bp, 97 predicted proteins | sample AntAceMetag02UKX_FD_184775 | JGI IMG/M metagenome (GOLD analysis project Ga0208771, IMG submission 184775) | Saline lake microbial communities from Ace Lake, Antarctica - Antarctic Ace Lake Metagenome 02UKX (SPAdes) (version 2) | ecosystem: Environmental > Aquatic > Non-marine Saline and... | reverse complement strand
ACGGTCACAGTCTGCGTGCACTGGGCGGTGTTGCCGTGGATGTCGGTCACGGTCCAGGTCACCGTTGTCGTCCCCACCGGGAACTGGGCCGGCGCGTCGTTGTCAACCGAGGCGACGCCGCAGTTGTCAGACGTCGTCGGGGTGCCAAGCTCAACACCGGTGGCGTAGCAGAAACCGGGGTCGTTGGCGGCGTTGGTGATGTTGTCGGGACAGGTGATGGTCGGGAGTTCGGTGTCGACAACGGTCACAGTCTGCGTGCACTGGGCGGTGTTGCCGTGGATGTCGGTCACGGTCCAGGTCACCGTTGTCGTCCCCACCGGGAACTGGGCCGGCGCGTCGTTGTCAACCGAGGCGACGCCGCAGTTGTCAGACGTCGTCGGGGTGCCAAGCTCAACACCGGTGGCGTAGCAGAAACCGGGGTCGTTGGCGGCGTTGGTGATGTCGTCGGGACAGGTGATCGACGGCAAGACGTCATCCACGATCGTGGTCGATACCGGCAATGTCTGATCATTGGCAGGATTCGGATCAACGCTGACCGATGAGACACTGGCCTCATTGGAGATCGTTCCGACGCCAGTGCACAACGCGGTAGCGCGGATGCGGATCTCGGCAGAGCTAAGATGGCTGAGATTTCCCAAGACGATCTTTCCGTCAAGGGGATAACTACTCCAGGATCCTCCGTTGATCGAGTACTCGGCCGTGCTCGCATCGAGCCCGGCCGGAATCACATCGGTCACGACGACGCCTGAGGCATCCGAAGGCCCGGCGTTGTAGACCGTCAGCGTATACGTAAGCAGGTCGCCGACTGCGAGAGTTGCCGAAGAAGCCGACTTCGTGATCGAGACGTCCGCGTTGCAGTCGACGACATCAATGTAATCCGTAAACGTCACGCTGCGGGTTACCTCATCGTCCGTCACGGTGAGAGTGACGGAATACATTCCTGGTGATGCATACACGTGCGCGGGATCAGACGCGGAACTTGAGCCGCCGTCCCCGAAGTTCCAGCTGTAGATGTAGGTTCCCAGGCCCCCGGTTGTGAGATCTGTGAACTCCACGGTCAGTGGGGCGCAGCCGCTCGTCGGGATCCCCTCGAAGTTGGGGACGAGGGGCGCATTCACGTGAATGGTGGGGAGGTCCGCGCCACACTTCGACTTGATGCGCACTTCACACGTCAGAGTGTCCGCGCACGAGCCCTTCGGCGCACTGACCAACCAGCTCAGCAGGTGAACAGCGAGATCGAGCTCAGCTCCGACCGTCCAAGAGAACTGGTACAAGATGTAGTCGTTCTCCCCTGGGAGGATGACGTCCCCACCGACCGCCAGTTGCCGAATCGTCCGGTCCCCCGCGAGCGACGACGTGAGCGTCGCCCAGACGTGAAGGCAGTATCGGGCGGTGGCCGTCGTGTTATCGAGCCTTGCCCAGAGATAGACGGAGAGCGACTCCCCTGGAAGCTTCGTGCCGATGTCGACGGGGTTGCCGATTGAGTCGCCCAGCCAAACGGTGATGAGATTCGTGTCATTCGCTGGGCAGAGCCAGTCGCATTCATCCGGAAAGATCGCGCCGGCCGCGAACGACACGAACAGCACAGCAAACGCGAGCAGAGTCACTCCTACGGCATGGCGAACTGCTTTGCGCGGCCCCCCCCGCCCTCTCCTCTCACCCCAGGACGCCTTGCTCTGTAGCAAAGCCATCGAATCCTCCTTGAAGCTGGCAACCTGGCTGCCTACGGGAGGTCCATGGCTTTGCGTCCTGCCCTCGCGGGCAGTTTGCCTTTGTCGTAGTTCTGTCCAATACACATGCTAGCGCCCAGACAGTGTCTTCAGCGCGAAGCAACGATGTGGATCTTGTAGTCCTCGTTCGCGTCATGAACTTTCGTTGCGCCCTTGGATGATCAAGGCGCGTTCGACCGACTCCGGGTCGACCATTCGCTCCTCGAGCAGGATATCACCGAGAAGCTTGTCTGTGAACTTCGTCTTCTGAAGCTCGAGACCTTTCGCCAGGTCGGCGTGACTGATCACGCCCAAGTCGACGAGGATTTCTCCGAGCCGCTTCTCGCGCTCGAAGTGCTTCTCGATGATCGAAAGGATGACGGCGCTGCGGCTCTTGCGTTCACGCCTTCCCTTCGCGTCTACCTGTTTCATCAGGTAGGCGTCCCCCTCGTTGTAGTAGATCGTCGTCTGCACGGTACGGCTCCTTCCTCTTCGGAACCCTGTTCCCAAGAGAAAGACCGGGTTCCAGTTTCTTCCCTGGTAACCCGGCTACCACGAATCTCTCTGATTCGTCAACGGACAGCCTGCTGTCCGCCTCGGCCCGAAGTTTTGCGCCCCTACCTTGCGATAGGTTTGCCCTTTTCAGGAGTACGAACTAAGTGCGGCAAGTATAGGCATCGGCGCGGTGCTTGTCAAGCTGCGCGAGCGGCGCTCGAAAACCGCTCCCAGAGGGAACTTTGGATAAGGTGATGAAATTCCGCGGCCGATTGCGGGTCGATCTGCGTGTGATCTATACTCGTTGCCACAATGAAGGCCGAGCAGACACCGATGATGAAGCAGTATCTGCGTTTCAAGGCCGAGCATCCGGGCGCGATCCTCTTCTTTCATCTGGGGGACTTCTACGAAGCGTTCTTCGAGGACGCCGAGACCCTCGCTCGCGAGCTTGACATTGTCTTGACCGCGCGGAACGGGCACCCGATGGCGGGAGTTCCCGTCCGTCGAGGGGTTGTCTACATCAATCAGCTCTTGAAGAAGGGTTACAAGGTTGCCGTGTGTCAGCAGGTCGAAGATCCGAAGAAGGCACAGGGTCTGGTCAAGCGAGACGTCGTGCGTGTCGTGACGCCGGGGACCGTGATCGACGAGTCGGTTCTCGACGCCGGGGCCAACAACTACCTCGCCGCGGCGTACCGAGCGACCGGCGCGAGGCACGTCGGCCTATCATTCGTCGATCTTTCCACGGGCGAGTTCACGTGCACGGTTGTCGCGTCGGAGGCCGCCTGCCGTTCCGAAATCGAGCGGCGCGACCCGGTGGAGATTCTCTTGCCCGAGGGAACAGCGAGCGAGATGGCTAGACTCTTTGGCGAGTGCACGATCACCGAGCTTCCCCCGGCTGCATTCACGGCGGCCCCCCACGGCGAACTCGGTGTTGACGAAGCCGCGCTCCAGGCGGCCGGTGCGATTCTCGAATACGTAGCAGCGACGCAGAAGGCGGCGCAGTCCCAGATGCGCCCACTGAGCCCATACAACGTCTCCGATCACGTGGATCTCGATCCATTCACGGTGAGCAGCCTGGAGCTCGTTCGGCCGATCCGAGAAGGACAGGAGAGCGGAACGCTTCTTCACGTCCTCGATCGGACCCTGACTAGCATGGGGCGGCGTCGGCTGCGTCGGCTGATTCTCGCCCCCTTGACCGACCGCACGGCGATCGAAGCGCGCCTTGACGTCATAGACAGTCTTGTGGAGGCCAGTCTCTTCCGCCAGGATCTCCGCGAGCGGCTGGGAGAGGTGCACGATCTCGAGCGGCTCATCGGCAGGCTCGGCGCAGGGCGCATGCGTCCCTACGATCTGAACCTTCTTCTTCGCTCGGCGGCGGCGGTTCCCTCGATCTCGTGCGGCATTGACGAGGGACTCCGACAGGGCCTGCCGAGAGAGTTGGAGCGAATCCGCGATGTATTGCGGGATCCTGAAGTGGAGGCGCTTTGCTCCGACTACGCTCGGATGTTGGTCGATCAACCACCCCTCGACTTCCGAGACGGCGGCATGATCCGAGATGGATACGACTCCGACCTCGATCAACTCCGAGAGGAGACCCGCTCCCATCGTGAGGGTTTGACGACGCTTGAGGGAGCCGAGAGAGAGAAGACCGGCATTCCGTCGCTGAAGGTTGGCTACAACAGAGTGTTCGGGTATTACCTTGAGGTTACGCGGCCTCATCTCGACAAGGTTCCGGAAGACTATCGTCGCCGACAGACACTGGCGAACGCGGAGCGTTTCGTGACCGACGAGCTGCGCGGCATCGAAGAGAAGATCGCGCTCTGCGAGGAGCGCGCGGTGGCCCTCGAACAGCTTCTGTTCGACGAGGCGGTCGAAGCCATCCGCGGAAGGATCCCGCAGGTTCAGAACGTAGCCGATGCGCTGGGCGAGCTCGATCTGTATCTCGGCCTTGCCGACACGGCGCATCGCAATCGGTACGTGAGGCCGGCGTTCACCGATGGTCACGCGATCTCGATCCACGCCGGGCGGCACCCGGTCGTCGAGCACGTCGAGGAGTTTGTGCCGAACGATCTGGATCTCCCGGAGGGGCGGGACCTGGTGATCCTGACCGGGCCGAACATGGCCGGGAAGTCCGTCTACCTGAGGCAGACGGCGCTTGTCTGCCTGATGGCTCAGATCGGATCGTTCGTCCCCGCGGCGGAGGCGACGCTGCCGATCGTGGATCGCATCTTTGCGCGCGTCGGGGCGAGCGACATGCTCGTTGCCGGCGTGAGCACGTTCATGATGGAGATGCTCGAAGTCGCGGCGATCCTCGACCGGGCGACGTCGCGAAGTCTGATCATCCTCGACGAGATGGGGCGAGGCACAAGCACGTTCGACGGGGTCGCGATCGCCTGGGCGGTCGCCGAGGAACTCGCGCGGAAGACGCGGGCGAAGACCCTGTTTGCAACGCACTATCAAGAGCTGACGAGGCTCGCCGACGAGGTGGCGAACGTGGTCAACCTTCACGTGGCCGTCAGGGAGGTCGGCCACGAAGTGGTCTTCCTTCACCGTGTCGAGTCAGGGATCGCGGAGGGAAGCTACGGCGTGCATGTTGCGCGGCTCGCCGGGCTGCCTGCCCACGTCACCGAGGCGGCTGACCGAATTCTGGCCGAACTCCTCGCGGACGCTCCGCTGTCCGATCTGGGCGCTCGACAGGTGGCGGAGAGGCTGCCGTTATTCGGCTCGGACGATCATCCCGTGATCAAGAAGCTGCGGTCGCTCGATCCGGATCGGATGACGCCGCTCGAGGCGCTGCAGGCCTTGGCGAAGCTGATCGCGGAGCTTGATTGAACACCGTGCCGCGGTACGAGATTCATCGACCGGTTCTTCGGGACGAGGTCGTGCGGCTCCTGTCGGGCCTCCCCGGACGTACGGTGGTTGATGGGACCGTCGGTCTCGGGGGGCACGCCGAAGCTCTCCTCGAGGCGACCGAGGGCACGCGCGTCGTCGGGATCGATCGCGACGAGGCGGCGCTGGCACACGCCAGACAGCGCCTCGCGCCCTTTGAGGATCGGATCCTCCTCATTCATGGGGACTACCGCGACATTGCTTCACATCTTGATGCCGCCGAGATCGACCGGGTCGACGGCCTCCTTCTGGATGTCGGGGTGTCGTCCCTGCAGCTCGACGATCCGCAACGAGGATTCAGCTTTCGAAGCGACGGTCCGCTCGACATGCGAATGGACCGATCGTGCGGGCGCCCGGCGTCGGACTGGATCGCGGCCGCCGCAGAAACCGAGATCGCCGATGCGCTGCGGGAGTACGGGGAGGAACGCTACGCTCGACGGATCGCCAGGGCGATCGTTCGGGCTCGCGGGCGCGAACCGATCGCGACGACGACGGATCTTCGACGGATCGTTCACGGCGCCGTGGCTCGCAGGTACTTCGGTCAAGCGATCGACCCGGCCACGCGGACGTTCCAGGCGGTCCGGATCGCTGTCAACGATGAGTTGGCGGGCCTGCGCCGCGGTCTACAGGCGGGGTTCGATGTCCTTGCGACCGGCGGAATCCTGGTTGTGATCAGCTTTCACTCTCTCGAGGACCGAATGGTAAAGGGCTTCCTGCGGGAGAGGGCGGCGTCCTGCGTCTGTCCGCACGATCTTCCCGAGTGCGTCTGCGACAAGCGTGTCGAAGCCGAGATCCTCACGCGGAAGCCGATCGTTCCCCGCCCCGAGGAGATCGCGGAGAACCCACGCGCCCGTAGCGCGAAGCTGCGCGCGGCGAAGAAGGTCGTCTAGTTCGGGCCTCGGAACGACAGGTGTCCGCTCCGTTCGTCCCCTGCTCAGCTATCCTCAGCGTGAGATGTCGCATCGCGGTCGGGACCGGTCTATTGGGCGCGGACGTTCGCGACGCCGGGGGATGTTGATTCCAGGCTCGCTCGTTGCGTTCGCCGGCGTTACGATCCTCGCTCTCTTCTTTCTCTACGTGTTTCAGAGCACGGCGCTTCGTGATCTGACTGCGCAGTGCGCGCTGGCCGACGAGGAACTCGTCCGCGTAGAGGAAGTGAACCGAACGCTTGAGTTCCGCATCGGGCAGACATTCTCGTTGGAGCGGATCTCGCGGATTGCCCGCGAGCAGCTTGGCATGGTCGAACCTTCGGTCGTCAGATATGTTCCCCTTCCTGCGTCAGACGGATAGAGAACACGTCACACGGAGACGTGGCCGCGTGTTGGCGGCCGTGCTGATTCTGTGCGCGTTGACGGTCGTTGGGCGGCTCGTTCAGCTCCAGCTCATCCAAGGCGGACGGTGGCGAGCCCTTGCCGCGTCGGCCCAGGAGCGAACGATCGACCTCCCGCCTCGAAGAGGGGCAATCTTCGACAGAGAAGGTACCGTGTTCGCGTTCGACGTGAAGGCAATGGCGCTCGCGGTCGACGGCTACAACATGACGAAGCCTGCGACTCTTGTCGCGATTCTGGTGGAGGAGCTCGGTCGGCCGACGAACGAGATCTCAGATCTCGTCTACCGTCCAAGCTACTTCACGTGGGTCGACCGTGGTGTTGAGCTGGAGACCGCCCAGCGCATTGATCGCCGGGTTCGAGAGGCGGACGTCCGCGGGGTGATCCTTCTCGACACGTGGAAGCGCTGCTATCCGCAGGGTCGGCTGGCGTCGAACGTCATTGGGTTCGTCGGTACGGACGGTGTCGGTCTCGAGGGGATCGAACTGCAATTCGATGAGGCGCTACGTGGGGCCCCGGCGCGGATTCACGTCGTCGAGGGCGCCGACGGTCGGACGTACCAGACGGAGATCATCGACGAAGGGAGGCCCGGAGACGACCTTGTCCTCACGCTCGATTCGGATCTGCAGTTCATCTGCGAACAGGAGATCGAGGGGGGCGTCGCTCGGTTCCGCGCCGACGCCGGCATGATCGTGGTTCTCGATCCGGTTTCGGGCGAGGTCCTGGCGATGGCGCAAGACAAGGGGTACGACCTGAATCGCTTCAGGTCGTCGACGGTCGCCGCTCGCAAGAACCTTGCGGTTTCGTCGTTGTTCGAGCCGGGGTCGATCTTCAAGGTCTTCACTGGATTGGCCGCGCTGGAGTCGAGCGTTGTGCGTGTTGACGACACCTTCGACGGAAACGACGGGATCGAAATTTCGGGGCACGTCATGCACAACGCCGAGCCCGAGCCGTACGGGATCGTGACGTTCGCGGAGATCATCGAGCACTCGATCAACACCGCGATGATTCGCGTCGGACTCCTCCTTGGCGAAGATGCGTTGCACGCGTTCCTGGAGCGACTTGGGTTCGGTCGGCGAACGGGGATCGAGCTCCCCGGCGAGGAGGCCGGGATTCTCCGGCCCCCCGATGCTTGGTCGCAGCTCGATTTGGCGGCAGCCTCGATCGGCCAGTCCGTCGCCGTAACCGGGCTTCAGCTTGCTCGGGCGATGGTGACTATCGCTAACGGCGGCTTCCTGCCGGACGCGCATATTGTCGTGGACGCAGATCGGATGAGCGGCCGCGAGGTCGCGACGGCCGAGGCGACGGCGACGATGCGCGAACTGATGACGCGCGTTGTGGCGTCGGGCACGGGAACACTCGCCGCGGTCGATGGGTTTGACGTGGCCGGCAAGACGGGAACGGCTCAAAAGGCGGTGGCGGGGCGTGGATATGTAGAGGGGAAGTACACGTCACTCTTTGCGGGCTTCTTCCCCGCGGACGATCCGTCTGTCGTCGTGCTCGTGGTTCTGGATGAGGTCAAGACGACGCCGGTCTGGGGCGGGTACACGGCCGGGCAGATCTTCCGTGAGGCGGCGACGCGAATGATCCACGCTGAGCGACTGACTCCGATTGCGGGCGGCCTTTGAGCCGATAGCGGCTCAAAGGCTCGCATGCGCATCTGGCGCATGCGGTGTGTCGATGAGGCGCAAGTGAAACGCTGGGCTTCGGTTGATCCGGTTTGGCAGCAGATCGACGGCGGTGCTATCGCCGGAGGTGGATGGCGAGCATCGATAGGTCGGCCTGGGAGACCCCGGGGACGCGGCTCGCCTGCCCGAGCGTGCTAGGCCGCACGCGGCCCAGCAGATCACGCCCTTCCATTGAGACGCCCTCCAGGGCCGCGTAATCAAGGCTCCCAGGGATCGTGACTCCCTCCATTCGACGCAGTCGCTGGATTTCTCGCTCCTGTTGTGCGAGATACCCGGAGTACTTGCCCTCGATCTCCACCTCGAAACAGACGTCGGCCGGGAGGCCGTCCGGGTCGATCAGGTCCCCGAAGCGAATCTCGGGGCGCCGCAGGAGATCGAACAGGGATGCGCCGTTGTTCGACAGCCCCGGATTTCCCCGTTGGAGCAGCCTGAGGTTGATCGGATCGGTCGGTCCGATTCGCGTCTTCTTCATATGCGCCGTGAGCCGCTCGATCGCGTCCCTTCGCGCAACGAAGGCCTCGTACCGCGCCTCGGACAGAAGTCCGATCTCGTGTCCCACGTCGGACAAGCGCAGGTCGGCGTTCCCTTCGCGGAGCGTGACGCGGTACTCGGCTCTGGAAGGCAGCATCCTGTAGGGCTCGGTGATCCCCTTCGTCACGAGGTCATCGATCATCACGCCGATGAACGCGCGGCCGCGATCGATGACGACCGGCTCGTGCCCGCGGACGGCGCGGGCGGCATTCACCCCCGCCAGGAGGCCGAGGGCGGCCGCCTCTTCGTATCCGGTGGTGCCGATGATCTGCCCGGCGAGATAGAGGCCGTTGATGCCGTCGACGGCCAGCGTTTGATCGACGTGGAGCGGATCGACGTAGTCGTACTCGATGTTGTAGCCGTAGCGCTCGATGTGGGCTTCCTCGAGTCCCCGGATGGAGTGAACGATCCGGTCCTGGATCTCGGGGGAGAAGGCGGTGTAGATGCCTTGCAGATAGACCTCGGCGTTGTGTCGCCCCTCCGGCTCGCAGAAGATTTTGTGCGACGCCTTGTCGGGGAACCGGACGATCTTCGTCTCGAGAGACGGGCAGTGCCGAGGTCCGACCCCGTCCATCAGTCCGTTGTAGTTGGCGCTCTGATCGAGGTTTGACGCGATGATCGCGTGTGTCTCTGCGTTGGTGTGCGTGACGTAGACGGGAAAATCGTCCGGAAGCACGCGAGGCTCGGACCCGAAGGAGAACGCCAGCGATCGGTCGCTGGTCGACTGACGCTCGAGCGAGTCCGTGGCGATTGTGTCGCGGTGTGCGCGTGGTGGCGTTCCTGTCTTCAGACGCTGCATGCGGAGTCCGAGGTTGCAAAGCGACTGTGCGAACGCGACGGACGGCGGTTCGCCGGCGCGACCGGCAGGATGCGACATGTTGCCGAGCAGGACAGCACCGTTGAGAAACGTGCCGACACAGACGATGACAGCGCGCGATCTGAGCTCCGGACCTCCTTGAAGTCGAACGCCGGCGACCCGGCGACCTCGGAGAACCAGCTCGCCAACCATCCCTTCCACGACGTCGAGGCCGTCCGCGGCTTCGAGGATTCGTCTCCACGAACGCTTGTACTCATCGCGGTCCGCCTGGGCACGCCGAACCTGCATTGCAGGTCCCTTGCTCGTGTTTAGCAGGCGGATGTGGATCATCGCCTCGTCGGTGACGCGGGCCATCGCCCCGCCGAGGGCGTCGATTTCACGAACGAGCTGAGATTTTCCCGGCCCACCGATTGCCGGATTGCACGGCATCTTGCCGATCTCGTTCAGGTTGATCGTGATCAGGGCCGTCGTGACCCCGAGGCGGTGGGCGGCAAGCGCTGCCTCGCAGCCGGCATGGCCGGCGCCGATCACAACGACATCGTACTCGGGCATCACGCTTGCTTCTTCAGTCCTTCTTTGCCAGCTTGAACCACTCGAACATCTCGATCGGGAACGGGAAGACGATCGTCGAAGCGTTCTCGGCCGAAATGGCGTTCAGGGTCTGCAGATAGCGAAGCTGCAGAGCTGCCGGATTGCGCTCGATGATCGCGGCAGCTTCGCCGAGCTTGGTCGCCGCCTGGAGTTCACCCTCGGCGTTGATGACCTTCGCGCGGCGTTCTCGCTCGGCCTCGGCCTGCCTGGCGATCGCTCGCTGCATGTCGGCCGGGAGCTTGACGTCCTTGATCTCCATGTTCTTGACCTTGATTCCCCACGGGTCGGTCTGCTCGTCGACGATCTGCTGAAGCTGCATGTTGATCTTGTCGCGTTCTCCGAGGACCTGGTCGAGTTCGAATCCGCCCAGAACGCTCCGCAACGTGGTCATCGCGATCTGACGCGTCGCCTCCATGTAGTTCTGCACTTGAACGACGGCGTCATTCGGATCGAGGACGCGGAAGAAGAGCACGGCGTTGACTTGAGCTGAGACATTGTCCTTGGTGATCACTTCTTGCGGCGGTACGTCGAGCGTGACTATACGCAGACTCACTCGCACCATCTTGTCGATGAGCGGGATGATCAAGAAGATCCCGGGCCCCTTGGGGCCGACCAGCCGCCCGAGGCGGAAGATGACGCCGCGCTCGTACTCGCGAACGATCTTGACCGCGCTTGAGAGAAACAGGAACAGGACGGCGATGATTGCTGCAACAGCTGTATACATGGTTTTCCCCTCCCACGGTTCAGGTTCGGACGAACCCGTACGATGGTAGGGACCCCGCTTGGGAATGTCAATTGTGCCGGCCGAGGGGCTGGTTCGGTATACTCCGATCCCGTCGGGGAGGTGTTCGATTGATGAGGCGACGTTTGGTCGCAGGGAACTGGAAGATGCACATGACGCCGCAGGAAACGGAGGCGTTCATCTCTGCGTTCCTCGATCGGATCTCCGGGGAACGAGAGGCCGATGCCCCCGAAACCCTGCTCATTCCCCCGTACACGAGCCTCGACCGTGCCGCCCGTCTTCTTGAGGGAGCCGGCGTCGAACTTGGAGCTCAAGATCTCCACCACGAAGAGCAAGGTGCGTACACCGGGGCCGTTTCCGGGAGCATGATCCGCGCTTGTGGATGCCGATACGTTCTCGTTGGACACTCGGAGCGACGGCACGTCTTCGACGACGACGACGAAACCGTTACCCGCAAGCTTCGCGCGGCGCTCCATGTCGGTCTTCTCCCCATCCTGTGCGTCGGCGAGGTCCTCGAGGAGCGTCGATCGGGAAGGACGGAGGACGTCGTCTTCGCCCAGCTCCGCGCCGCAGTGCAGAACGTGGACTCGGAAGAGGTCGCTCGGGTCGTGATCGCCTACGAACCGGTCTGGGCGATCGGCACCGGGGAGACGGCGTCGCCGGACCAGGCACAGGACGCGATCGCCGCGATTCGCGGGTGGTTGGCCGAACGATTCGACATCGTGCTCGCGGAGCGAGCACGCATCCTCTACGGCGGCAGCGTCAAGCCGGAGAACGCGGCGTCGCTTGTTGCGCAGCCGGACATCGACGGTGCCCTCGTCGGCGGCGCGTCGCTCGATCCGGACGCGTTTGCTCGCATCCTCGTTGCAGCGAACGGGCAAAGGGAGGCGCCGTGAGGATTTTCCGCACGATTCCGAATCAGATCACGCTGTCGCGGATCCTCTTCGTTCCGCTGCTGATGTTCCTTGTCCTGTTCGATTCGGACATCACGCGGATCCTCGCGATGGTCCTGTTCTTCCTTGCTGCCGTCTCTGATGCGGCGGACGGCTACATCGCCCGCAGCCTCAACCAGACATCGCTGTTCGGGAAGTTCGCCGACCCGATCGCCGACAAGTTGCTCATCGCCGGCGCGCTCATCGCCCTACTACAACTCGGCGAGCTGGGGGCTTGGGCGGTGATGCTCATCATCGCACGCGAGTTCTTGGTGACCGGCCTGCGGATCCTCGCCATCTCCGAGGGCAACGAGATCGGCGCGAGCCTCCTCGGGAAAGCGAAGACAGTTTCGCACGTCGCTCTGGTTCTCGCCATCCTCGCCGATCGTTCGTTTGCACTCGGGCCGGGCGGCGGCGTCGCGAAGACGGCGTGTTTGATCCTCGCGCTCGCGCTCTCGGCAATCTCGGGCGCCGAGTACTTCTACCGATCCAGACGTCTGTTCGCCTAGCGGATCGCCTCATCGCGTTTGTCCGGTCGGCGGGGTACAGGGACTCCCGTCCGCGAGCACTTCGAAGACCTCTGCGGAGCCAGGCAACCTCGGTACTCATCCTGCCATGCGAAGGCGCGGCGTTCGCCGCATCAAGCGTCGAGGCGACGGCGCGGCCGACGTCGATTCAGATCCTGAACGGGCTGGCCGACGGGCACGATCTGCGTTTGGGTCACCGATGTCGAGGGCGAGGCACTCCTCTTGCCCCTGTCTCGGGAGCCCTAAAGCGGTCGGCTACTCGCCGATAATCTTGACCAGAACCCGCTTCTTCCGCCGTCCGTCGAACTCCCCGTAGAAGATCTGCTCCCATGGGCCGAGATCGAGGCGCCCATCGGAGACGGCGACCGTGACTTCCCTCCCCATCACTTGGCGCTTGAGGTGCGCGTCCCCATTGTCTTCGCCGGTTCGGTTGTGACGGTAGTGTTCGATCGGCTCGTGCGGCGCGAGTTCCTCCAGCCAGCGTTCGTAGTCGGCGTGGAGTCCCGGCTCATCGTCGTTGACGAACACGCTGGCGGTGATGTGCATGGCGTTGACGAGGCATAGCCCGTCGCGGATCCCGCTCTCCGATAGGGCGGCCGCGACGTCCGATGTGACGTTGACGAACGCTCTGCGCGTCGGCGTCTCGAACCAGAGTTCCTTTCGATGGCTTCGCATCCCTCCTCCTCATCGTGGCTGCGTCGTCGTGTTCGGTGGGCTTCGCGAAGGATACAGGATCGCCAGTAGAATGGACCGAAGGAGGGTCCGTGCGAAGCCGAGCCTCGATCTTGCACTACTTGGGCATCATCCTCATCGCGTTCTCGATTCTGCAGGCGGCGCCGCTCATTGTCAGCGTCATCTACCGCGAGACGGTCCAGTTTCCGATGCGGAACTTCGCCGTTCCGGCCGGCCTCAGCCTGGCGCTGGGCCTCGCGATGGCGTTCTTCTTTCGACCGCGGCGTCTGACTGTCGGCACGGCGATGGCTGTGGGAGCGCTTGGATGGTTCGTCCTCTCCTTGGTCGGAGCCATCCCGTTTTGGATGGCTCTTCGGATCACGTACCTCGATGCGTTCTTCGAGACGGCGAGCGGCTTCACGACGACCGGCGCGACCCTGTTCACGGGGCTTTCGATCCTTCCGAAGAGCCTTCTCTTCTGGCGCGCGCTGACCGAATGGATCGGCGGACTCGGCATCTTCACCCTGTTCCTGTTCGTCATCCGTGAGGGGGGCGCACGACACGCGCTCCTTGGCGCCGAAACACACAAGGCATCCTCGGAGCGCTTCTCGCCCGGCGTGTTCAGCTCGCTTCGCATCCTTTGGTCGATCTACGGGGGGCTGACCGTAGCCTGCGTGGTCCTCCTTTGGATCGAGGGTTTGAGTCTGTTCGATGCGGTGACGCATGCGCTGACCACGGTTTCGACCGGCGGGTTCTCCAACTACGATGCCAGCGTTGCTCACTTCGCCGCCGGAGGATTCCGCCACGCCGTGGTGATCGAGTACACGATCCTGGTCTTCATGTTCCTCGGCGGGACAAGCTTCCTCGTCCATTGGAACCTGTTGCGGCGACGGTGGAGGTCGGCCTTGGGAAACGTCGAGCTGCGCGCCTGGCTGGTGCTGCTGCTCGGGGCGACGATTCTGGTGGCGTTTGCAGATCGGTCTCGGGTCGCCGAGATCGGCCTGCACGACCACGTGCGGACGTCCCTGTTTCACGTCGTTTCCATCGCAACGTCGACCGGGTTCACGACGAGGGAGCTTGCGTTGTTCTCCCCGTTCTCCAAGCAGATCCTGCTGATCCTGATGTTGGTCGGCGGCTGCGTGGGGTCGACGGCTGGCGGGCTCAAGGTGATGCGGACGACGATTCTGAGCAAGCTGCTGGGGCGGAGGCTCCGTTTGACGACTCGCTCCCGACAGGAGATCGTGCCGCTCACCGTCGGAGGACATTCCGTTTCGCTCGACGAAGCCGAGCGGACGGTGGCGATCGCGGTCGGCTGGACGCTTGCTCTTCTCATCGTCTGGCTTGCGACGACGTTCGTCTCTACCCTTGACGCGTGGGGGTCGCTCTCCGCAGCCGTCTCGGCGCTGGGGAACATCGGACCGCACTTCGTCGCCGCGGAGACGTTCGCCGAGATAGGCGCGACGGCCAAGGTCTTCTACATTCTCGCGATGGTTGCCGGGCGGTTGGAGATTCTTCCGTTCCTTCTGATCTTCTCCCGCCGGGCCTGGAGGTAGGTGAGGAATCAATGCGCATCGTTGTAGCTGGAGCCGGCGTGACAGGCCGGCGGCTGGTAGGAAAACTAGCGGACGGTCGCCACGACTTGGTGGTGATCGATCTCAATCGCGATCTTTGCGAGGCGATCAGTGCCGAATTCGGCGCCGTCGCCATCTGCGGCAACGCCACCGACGTCTCGACATTGGAGGCCGCCGAGATCGATCGGGCCGATGTCGCCGTGGCGTTGATGGGCTCGAACGCTGACAACTTGGCGTTCTCCCTTCTAACGCGCGGGGCCGGTGTCGAGCGGATCATTGCTCGCATGCCGAACCCGAAGTACCGGGCGGCCTACGAAAGTGCGGGCGTAACGAGCATCTTGGACGTCGTGGGCCTGTTCCTCGATCGTCTCGTTCTGGAGATCGAGCATCCACCGGTCCATCAGGTGGCGTCGATCGCCGACGGGCAGGGAGCGATCGTCTGGGTCACGGTCGCCGATGGGGCGGCGGTGTGCAACCGTCCGCTCGACGAGGTTCGAGCAGATCGGCGGTTTCCTCACGGGTGTGCGGTTTCGGGTCTGATGCGGTCCGAGGTCGATCGCCTGCTGTTCCCGTCGGGGCGGGATCGCGTGCTTCCCGGAGATCGAGTCCTTCTTGTCGGGACGATCGACGGACTGACGCGGGCGCTGGAGCTGTTCGGTGAGAAACGAGGGCTTGCGGCGTTCCTCCGCCGAGTCCGCGGCGGAGAAGACGCCGTAGACGACGAGACGCAGGCGCGGCTGGAAGCGTCCGTGGACGGCGTCGAAGAGGCCGAGGAGGGGGCGGATGAAGGATTGCCTCCTACTCCTCTGACGTAGCGGGAGCGCGGATGATGTCAACCTGGCGGAAGACCAGGTGAAGTGCCACCCTCGCGGTTCCGTCTTCGGCCGGTTCGTAGAGCAGCAGCGTGAACTCGAGTCGGTCCGGATCCGCGAAGACGGTGTTGTCGCGCAGGAGCGGGCTGAAGACGAGGCCCTGGTTGCGGATGGCGCCGTCCCCCTTCCGTAGTGCGTGCGCGAGCGTCCACGTGCCTTTCATCGCACTTCGGAGCGGCTCCCCGTCGAGGCGGAGGGCGTATGCGCTCGTCCCCAACAGAACCGCGTAGGTCTCAGGGAGCCTGGACTCGCCCCGCGCAGTCTCACCGTGGGTCGTGACGTCGCTCAGCACGGTCGCACTCTCTTCGCTCTCCGAGCGCAAGGAGAGTGTCCCGATCCACGGTTCACCGGCGCCCAGGACCGTGGTGGCCCCGTCGAGCTCGATCGTGAGCCGTACGAAGCCTCGCGTCCCTCCTTCGGACACTCGAATTCGCCCCTCTCCGTCGAGAGGTCGGACGTCCTCGCCCCCGGCGTAGGCGAACGGATCCTCGATGTCGCCGACGAGAACGGGATCGCCGACGACGATCTCCCATCCTCTGCCCATGGCGAGAGCTTCATCGATGGCTCGAACCGCCAGCCAGCCTGCGGCGAAGAGAGCCGCCACGCCGAGAATGGCGAGGAAGATGCGCGATGTGCCCATCTCCGCTACGGTGAAATCGTGAACGGCTCGTCGAACGCTTCGACTCCATTCAGGACCGCGTGAGCCCTGTACCTGCCCTGCCCAAGGCCCGAGGGGTCGAGATGGTAGTGTCGCCAGTCGCCCGGGGAGACGACGTCTTCCGTCTGTGCGACGGGCACGCCGTCCGAGTCGACCCAAGCGATGTCGAAGACATCCCGCCGCTGGATCCGCGTGAAATGAACGATGAGGTGAACGGCGTCGTCGGTCTGGGAGAAGCGACTCGTTTCCCCTTCGCCGATGTATCCGTCGCGCTTCGCCTCCACCGAACGGTAGAGGCCGTAGCGCAGTTCCCTCGTGTAGGCGGCCGTGAGTGCGCCTTGGACGTCTCCGGCGATGGACGTCGCGGCGTTGGCGAGAAGCGAGTCGAATCCGCCGAAGAGGCTTCCTTCACGGAGGGTCGTCGAGTCGGAGGCCTGCAGATCGAGTGCCCGCTCGATTAGCCCGGAACGGGCATCGACCACTTCAATCTGGGCTCGGATGCGCGCGCTGTACTCCGTTGCCGGCGTCTCGTTGACGCAGTTGCCGTTTTCCCAAGCGACGCAGATCTGCGTCTCGCGCGAACTGGTGTCTACGGCGTAGACCGATCCCGTGATCAGTTTGCTGACGCCTGTCAGGGATCCGATCTCGACGGCGGTCTTCGGATCGATGAAGCCGGTTTCGGACAGCGCGTGTTCGATCAGCAGGGCGTCGAGCTGGGCACGCGAATAGACATCAATGCCTTGCGCGTTCACCAGTTTCGTCTCGACCCGACCTCCCAACGTCTCTCCCACCCCGGGCCAACTCGAGCTGTTGGTGAACGCAAGGACGCCAACGTCGAGGCGCTCGTTTGCGATCACGGCCTGTTCAGACGGCTCAGGGATGAAGAACAGAAAGAGCGTCGCCACCAGCAGAACGCCGACGACGACCGCAATCAACAGGCCCACAGTGTCGTCCATCGTCCACCTCCCGGGAATCAGCTTACATCGGACGCCCCACCGTACACGGTTGGGTCGACGGGATTCAAGGGGTCCGACGGTTCCTCTACGAGGCTTCGCACGTGCCGCGCCCCGATCGGATGTGGGCCGCGGCGGCTTCGCACCCGCTGGCGTTGGCTTGAGAGAGGGGCGCATGTTCGAGGATGGCGACGACGAAGGCCGCAGCGAACGCGTCGCCGGCTCCGGTGGAGTCGCCTGATAGAGTCTCCGTCGGTGTGTGCAGGCTGCGGTCTTCTCCGCTCCAGGCGAGCGCGCCGGATGGCCCAAGCGTGATCGCTCCGGTCGGGAACCGGCTCGCCAATGCGTCCGCGATCGCCTTGGGGGCGTCGAGGTTCGTGAGGGTCTGGGCTTCTGTAAGGTTGGGGAAGATCCAGGTGACTCCGGTCAGCGCGGAGCGAAACGCGCCGACACCGAGGGCGGCGATCAGGCTTGCCGGCGGCGGATCGACGGAGATCGTGATCGCGCGCGCGCGGCCGATGGCGATCGCGCGTTGCGCTGCCTCTCGTTGCGTGGCGGACAGGAAGGCATACCCGGAGACGTGAAGGTGGTCGGCCGCAGCGAACGCGGCCTCGTCGATCCACTTCGCGGTCAGCCCGTCGTTCGCTCCGCGCGAGCAGATCATGGTTCGCTCGGTCCCCTGCTCGAGGGCCAAGATCGTGCCGCTCGGTCCCTCCACCCGTCCGACGATCGGGTGAATGCCGCATACCTCGAGCGAACGGACGAGAAGATCCCCGATTAGGTCATCGCCGACGCAGCCGAAGAACGTGACGGAGGCGCCCGCGCCGGCTGCAACTCGTGCGAACGTCCCCGCGCTTCCCCCGGGTCCAGCCCAGACGTTGGAGCGGACCTCGGTGCCCGGATCGAGGTCGGCCGGACACTGCGCGTGAACGTCGAGATTCAGGTCACCGACGACGACGATGTGGCTCATCCGCCGATCCTGAGACTGGCGACAGCGTCTGAGAGGGCGCGAACCCTGTCGACGTCGATCGGCCCGCCTAGGCGTCCGTCCTCCCTGAGTGCTGTGCCGACGATGAATCCGTCGGCGTCTCGGTACGTGGCGAGATTGTCGATCCGTACACCGCTTCCGACGAACACGGGAAGGTCGACTGCACACTTGACCGTTTGGAGGTCGTCGGGGTCCGTTCTACGCCCGGTACCGATCCCGGAAACGATGAGTCCATCGGGACCGTTGCGGGCGGCATCGATCGCCGCTTCTTCGAGCCGGGTCAGATGCGCGGCATGCTTGACGTGGATGTCGGCGAGAATCCTCGTCTCCACACCCAGGTCGCGTTTCAACCACAACAGCTCGCGTGCCTGCCCCTCGATGATCCCCTGATCCGCGAATGCGACGCCGGCGAACACGTTGACACGGATGAAGGACGCTCCCGTCGCGGCGGCGATCGACAGCGCTGCGACGGCATCGTTCCGCAGGACGTTGATCCCGATGGGCACGTGCGCCCTTTCGGCGAGCCGATCGACGACGACGGCCATCATGGCGATCGTCTCGCGCGGCGCGGCGACGGCATACGGCGCGTCGCCGAGATTCTCTATGAGGACGGCATCGGCCCCGCCTGATTCGAGCGCGTAGAGATCACCGAGCGCCGCATCGATGAGCGGCTTCGGGCCCTGCTGTCTGTATCGGACACTCCCTGCCAGCGGGGGCAGGTGGATCATCCCGATCAACGGTTTCTCGACGGTGAATACTTTCCCAGCCATGACGCGAAACTATAGCGAAAGGACGAGGGCCTCACCATGGAGGAGCGGAGCGGTGAGGGCCTCACCATCGAGCAGCAAAACGGTGAGGGGACCATCAACGGGCAAAGGAACCCTCTCGGCGCTCACAGCCAGGGATCGATATGCCGGTCGCGAAGCCGAATCGGGTGATCGGCGTGGCGGACGATCCCTTGTCGATCGATCACGAACGTATACGGAATCTCGTCGACGCCGTATAGGGCCCGAACGGCCACTGTGTCGGCCAGATCCCCACGCAAGACGATGAAGTCGTCGAAACCGTTCTCCTCGAGAAACGCCCGGGCCGCGGCTTCGGAGGTATCCAGGTTCACGGTGACAACAATCAAACCGCCCTCGGCGAACTTCTCCCGGAGTGCCTCCAAGTGAGGCATCGTCGTACGGCAGGGAGGGCACGTGCTCTGCCAGAAGTCGAGGAGGATGACGTATCCCCGGTAATCGGTCAGAGCGGCCGCCGGCCCGTCGAGGCTTCGGAGGGTGAAGTCAGGAGCACGTTGACCGACATCCGTCCCGATCGCCGGGGGATTCGCGGAGTCGGAGACGCCGATTGCACGGACCGTCGACGCTTCGGTGCCGCGATCATCGGTCACGGTGAGTCTTGCCTCGAACGTTCCCGGGACCATGTAGACGTGAGTTGTGGTGGCTCCGTTCCCCGTGGTTCCATCACCGAAGGCCCAAGCGTAGGACGTGATCGCCCCGTCCGGGTCGATCGACACGTTCGCATCGAAGAAGACGGCGAGCGGCGCGTCCCCTGAGTCAGGCGTGCGGGTGAAGGAAGGGATTGGAGTTCGATTGAGTGCCAAACAGGCGGCGAGGGAAACGCACACCAGGGCTGCCAGTGTCCCTGCGAATAGACGCTTTGCCCTCTGTCTTGGGTCCAAACGGCTCCTAGAAAGCCTACGAGGCCCCGTAGCGGAGCCTCGCATATTCTTTGGCCTTGGGTCCCCTCTCGTACGAGCATTAACCTACGGTGCAGGTGTCAAGGGCGCGTGGAGAGATTGTGAAGCGTTTGTGAAGCGCGTTGCCGATTCAGGGGCGAATCGGGACGCTATGTATTGTGACCGGCTGCCGTGGGCGGGTACTCTGCCCCATGGCCCGGAACGCAGTGTGTAAGAGCATCCAACGGACCCCTCTTCAGCTACGACTCCGGCATGACGCGAGCCGGGCCACCCTGGGAGAGCGCTAGTGTCCGTCGACCTGCTGTCTACGTACATCGCGATGGATCGAAGGCACGCGCTCGTCCGCGGAGAAGAGCTTCCGGATCGTACGACGGGCTCCGTTCTCCTTGCGGACGTCTCGGGGTTCACGCCGTTGACCGAAGCGCTGGTCGACGGGCTCGGACCGCGCCGTGGCGCCGAGGAACTGACCGACATCCTGAACACGGTCTACACGTCGCTCGTCTCCTGCGTCCACGACTTCGGTGGCAGCGTCGTCTGTTTCATTGGCGACGCACTCATCGGCGTCTTCGACCGCGATCCGGGATCACGCGGTGTCGCCTGCGCCCTTCAGATGCAGAAAGCGATGGACGCGTTCCATGCGGTCTCGGTTCCGGGAGGTGCGGCCGTCTCCCTCGCGATGAAGGCGGCTGTGGAGACGGGGCCCGTGCGCCGGTTCCTCGTCGGCGACGAAGCGGTTCGCCGGATCGACGTCCTCGCCGGTGCGACGATCGATCGCCTGGGTGACGGAGAGCATCTCGCGGGCCGGGGTGAGGTTGTCGTCGGCCCGGCTCTTGCCGAGCGACTCAACGCGGATCTCCTGATCGAAGAACGGCGTGATCGTTTCTGTGTCATCCGAGGGCTGAGGGAGACTCCGGAAGCGCAGCCTTGGCCGGGATTGGCGATCGATGCCGTTGACCCGGATTCGATCCGTCCTCTCGTGCTTCCTGAGGTCTACCACCGGGTCATCGGTGGACGCGGCGGTTTCCTCGCGGAGCTACGGCCGATTGCCGCGTTGTTCTTGCGCTTTGAAGGCCTCGACTACGACGGCGACGATGACGTCGGCAAGAAGCTCGACGCGTTCGCGCGTAGGGTTCAGCAAGTCACGAGGCGCTACGGAGGGCACGTCCTCCTCTTGACGACGGCGGACAAGGGAAGCCACCTCTATGCCGCGTTCGGAGCCCTCGAGGCGCATGAGAACGATGCGGAGCGTGCCGTCGCCGCGGCGATGGCTCTCAGCCGAGTCCCGGAGGAATTCGACTTCGTCGAGGGCCTGCAGATCGGCGTCAGCCAGGGACGCGTGCGCGTCGGAGGCTACGGCGGCGAAACGCGTAGGACCTATGGCGCGCTGGGCGAGACGGTGAATCGGGCTGCACGTCTGATGGGCGTGGCCCCGCCTGGCGAGATCCGGTGTGACGAGCAGGTTCACGCGTCGACGAAGGCGTGCTTCGCGTTCGTCGAGCTGCCGGAAGTGACGCTCAAGGGGATGCGGCGCCCGCAACGGATCTACCGCCCGACGGCGAGGAAGAGCGAGCGGCGCGCGATAGAGCAGGGCGACCTGATCGGACGGACTGAGGAGATGGAGACTCTTCGGCGGTGTTTGGGCGAGGCGCGCGCCGGCGGACGACGCGTCCTGCGCATCGAGGGCGAGGCCGGAATCGGGAAGAGCCGGCTGGTCGGAGAGCTTCACAGGCTGGCGGCCGAAACCTTTACCGATTGGCTCTTCGGCGCGGCGAGCAGCATGGAACAGCACACGCCGTATCGCGCGTGGCGAGAGGTGGCGCTCTCGCTGTTTGGGGTCGAGAGCGAAGTCGATCCGGCCGAGCGGCGGCGACGCGTCGTGGAAACCATCGTGGCGCTCAACCCGTCATACGAGGAACGCGTCTCCTTGCTGAACGATGTCCTTGGCCTTGATCTTGCGGAGACGGATCTCACCCGAAGTTACGATCCCCAGCTTCGCCACGAAGGCCTCGCCTCATTGATCGGTGAGTTGTTACGACGACGAGCTGAGGAGCGTGCCATCGTTCTGGTCATCGATGACGTTCAGTGGATGGATTCGCTGTCGTGGGACCTTCTCCTCTCCGTTGCGCGCACGCTCGCCGATCGACCGGTCCTTTTGGTGTTGGCGCATCGACCGATGTCGGAGCCCATTCCCCGCTCGTTCACGATGCTCTCCGCTCTGGCCGACGCCGAGGCGCTGCCGCTAACCTCTCTTCCTCCTGAGGATACGGTGGCCCTTGCCGCGATCCGGCTCGGTCTTGCCCCCGACGCTCTTCCGCGCGAGGTGGGGTCGTTCTTGATCGAGCGCGCCGGAGGGAATCCGTTCTTCGCGTTGGAGCTGGTCGGAGCCCTTCGGGATCGCGAGCTTCTTGTCGTGGACGGGGAGACTTGTTCGCTCACCGCCGACCTCGAGACCGTGCGCGACAGCGTGCCAACGACGCTGGAAGGTGTCGTGCTCTCGCGTCTAGACCAGCTGCCAAGCGAGGTGCAGTTGACCGTCAAGGTTGCGTCCGTCATCGGCCGATCGTTCCCGTTCAGAGCGCTTCGGGACGTGTACCCTGGTGGAGTCGAGTCGGAGCTTCTGGAGACGCAGCTCGAGGAGACCGGAAAGCGACGGCTGACGGTGCAAGAGGCCGAAGAGCCGGAGCGAAGCGATGCCTTTCAGCACATTGTGACACAGCAAGTCGCCTACGACACGCTCCTTTTCGAGCAGCGCCGGACACTCCATCGGGACGTCGCCGGCTGGGTTGAGACCGCGCATGCTGAGAGTTTGAGCCTTCACTACCCGCTCCTGGTCTTCCACTGGAACCGCGCCGGAGACGAGGAGAACGAGCATCGCTGCTGCCGGCTCGCGGGAAGCCAGGCGGCGGGGCAGGGCGCAAACGTCGAGGCGCTCGTGTATTACTCGCGGGCCGTCGAGCTGATCGATCGCCTCGATCAAGACCCGCACTCGGAACAACGCTTCGAAGCGCTCGAGTCGCGAGCGGGCCTTTTTGCTCTGCTTGGGCGGGTTGGCGAGGAGCGCGCCGATCTGGAGGCGCTTCGGTCGATCTCCGAAAGCGCCGGATCGCCAGTCCGGCAAGCGGAAGTCGACCTCCTTTGGTCCGACTTCCACCGGCGCGGGGGACAGTTCTCTGAGGCCATCGAGGAGGCGGGACGTGCGCTCGAGAAGATGCGCGCTTCGGGAGAGCAGGCCGGCGCGGCACGGGCGCTGACATCCATCGGCAGCGCGCTCGAGGGACTGGGGCGGTTCGCCGACGCCCGTTTACGCGTGGAAGAGGCTCTTGCTCTCTTCCGCTCGCTCGACGCGCTCGACGGGCAGGCAGCGACTCTAAAGACCCTCGGCGTCGTCAGTGCCAGACTGGGGGAGTTCCCGCAGGCGATGGAGCGATTCGGCGAAGCACACGAACTCTTCAGGAAGCTCGGAGACCGAAAGGGCGAAGCGGACATTCTGGGGAACCTCGGCGCGGTGCATTACTACTGGGGCGAATACGAGAAGTCCATCGAGAACACGGAGGCCGCCCAGCGGGTCTTTCACGAGATGGGGAATCGGATCGGATCGGCCAAGTGCCTGACCAACGTCGGGAACGCGTACAGCGAACTCGGCGCTTTCGCCGAGGGCCTGCGCTCTCACGAACAAGCTCTCGAAATCTATCAGCAGCTGGAGGACGCGAATGGTCGCGCGGACAGTCTGTTCAATGTCGGGATCGCGCTTCAAGCGTTGGGCGTCGGCGGGTATCCCAATCTAACATTCAGAGCCCATACCGAGTCGCCTCAGCTCTTCGAAGCCATCGAACGCTACGAGGAGGCGCTCGAAATCTACGCGGGAATCGGCAGTCAGCGCGGTAAGGTTCTGTCGAACTTCAAGCTCGGCTCGGCGCTGCTCGGCACCGGAGAGATCGAAGCTGCAACACCGCACCTTCGGGTCGCGCTCGATCTCAGTCGTGAGATGAGGCTCTCGAGTGTCGAGATGCAGAGCCTCGCGGCATTGGCGCGAGCGGAGCTTTTCCGCGGTGAGGCTGAGAAGGCCCATGAGCTCTCTCTTGAGGTGATCGATCGGTTGGGAGACTCGATGCCCCCGGACGCCAACGAACTCCACTTTACGCACGCAGCGGTTCTCAGGGCGATCGGGCGTGCAGACGAGTCAACGCCGCATCTAGAGCTTGCCCACCGTTCGGTCGTCGAGCGCGCGGAGACGATTCGGGACGACGGCCTCCGCGCCGGCTTCCTCGACGCGTGCCGTGAGATCGTGACGGAGTGGGAGCGGCACAAACAGACAGCCTCAAGTTAACCGTTCAGCAGGAGGCCGCCCTTTCGGGGAAGGCGCCCTCGGGTACGGGCAGTACCTTCCGGAATCAGATGCGAGAATATCTCCGTTCGGGCTGGAAGAAGGCGACGCGTCTCCCTTCGCGATCCTAGAAGAATGCGACGGCAGCGTTGCCTTCCGGATCTGTCGGCAGGTGCAGCAGGTAGTATCTCTTTCCCAGGATGAACTGGTCCTTGTGAATCGTGAAGCGGACGATGGCGTTCGTCGGGATGATGTAGTTGACCTCGGCACCGTTCGCCTCGTACCCGGCTCCGGCGAGACCACCGGTCATCTGGACCGAGGAGATCTCGGCGCCCGTGGTTGGCGAGACGTCCTCGCCCACCTGGAACATGAAGGCCGAGCCCGGGATCGGCACGCCGTCTTTCGTCAGCTGCCCGAAGACGGCAAGTCCCTCGATGCTCGATTCGAGCAGGACCTCACTCACCGTGTCCGAGCCGACCGAGACTTCGTCGTATGCGCTGCAGCCGGTGGCGACGTTGGTCGCTGTGGCGCGGTAGAGTCCGGTTCGGTCCACCGTGATCGACGCGCTCGTTCCGACGAGCTCGCCAAACGTGTCCTCCCACGTCACCGTACACGATCCGTCGCAATCCGTGATCGTCGCGGTCAGCGTCACCTGCCGTGTTTCGAGGGTCAGCATCTGGTCGGGACCGGCCTCGACGGCGGGCAGGGCGAGGTCCTGTTCGACAACCACAGTCTCGCTCGCCCAGCAGCCGTTCGAGCCGGTCGCGGTCACCGTGTAGATCCCCGGTTCGCTGACCAGGATGGACGCGCCTTCGCCGCCGACGCCTCGGCCCGGTGCCGTCCACGCGATCTCGTACGGAGGCCTTCCGCCGGAGACCGTCGCGCTGAGAGAGACTTCGGAGAGGGCACAAGTGAGGACGCCGCTTCCATACGCGCTGACCGTCGGCGGGTTCATGTCCCCGGTGACCGTGACGGCACTCGTCGCCGAGCAGCCATTGGCTCCGGTGACCGTCACGGCGTAGGTACCCGCCTCGCTGACGGAGATCGACTCCGTGCTTCCGACAAGATTGACGCCCGGCTTCGTCCAAGCGTACGAGTACGGCGGTTTGCCGCTCGTGACGTTCGCGTTCAGCGTCACCGAGGTCGTGCTGCAGGTGAGCGTTCCGTTCACGGTTGCCTGGACAACAGGCGACGAAATGTCCTGTGTGACGACGACGTTGGCGGTCGCTACGCACCCGTTGGCGCCGGTGACTGTCACGGTGTAGGTTCCTGGTGCGCTTACCGTGATGCGCGGATCGCATCCGGTGAGAGTTCCGCCAGGTCCCGACCATGCAACGGCGAACGGGGGACGTCCTCCCGGGATCTGCGCGATCAGATCGACCTCGCGGACTCCGCACGTGAGAACCCCGTCGACGGTCAGCTGAACGACGGGCGGGGCGGTGTCCTGAAAGACGGCGACGGAGTCGCTGACCGAACAGCCGTCCGCGCCGGTGACGGTGATCGTGTAGATGCCGGGCTCGCGAACCATGATGTTCCGTTCGGTGCCGACGATCTCGGCCCCGTTCTTCGTCCACCGGATCGAGCAGGGCGCGCAGGACGGGTTTCCAGGAAGGACGTCGGCAGTGAGCGTGACGGCGGTGCGCGTGCAGTCCAGAATCTGGTCTTCGCACGGCGTCACGCAAGGATTGCAGACACGGGCTGTCGGGCAGACGGCGACAGGCTCGCAGACCGAGGTCGTCGGACAGGCACCTACCGAAGGACAGGCGGGGACATGCGTGCAAACCACGCCGGGTCCACACGGAACGATCGGCTCGGGGGATGAGATGGGCATGCTTGGCGCGTAGCAGGGTGTGCCAAGCATGCCGCAATCGGCTGAGTGACCGGAGATGCCGCAAAGGCCTACGAGCAGGCTTGACAGTCCGGCGGCGCAGCTGGCCGGAGTCGCCATGAGCGGGAACGAATCGTCGACGCGAGAGTAGGGTGTGTCGCCGATTCCGTCGCGATTGCAGTCTTCACCGCCATAGTCGCTCCAGTAGTTCCCGACTCCGGACCAGTGCCAGTGGTTCTCTTCCTGCGGATCGTCGGCCGCGTGACCGTTGGCGACGAAGCTGTTCCCCGTGAAGATGTTTCCCCAGGATCCGAGGGACGGCACCGCGCCTCTGCGGTTCTCGGAGATCAGATTCCCGGCGATCAGGTTCCGAGACACGTTCTCGAGCAGGATTCCCCGTTCGGCTCGCAGCAGTTGGCAACCCTCGACGGCCCCGTTGGAGAGCGTGTTGAGCCGGATGGCGGCGCCCGATCCGCCGACGACGATGCAGTTACGAATGCGGAAGCACCGTGTCGTGCGCTCAATGCTGATGCCGAAGCTGGTTCGATTCGCGACGATGCGCCAGCCTTCGATGATGTATGGGCTCTCCGCGGTTCCGCATCCGGCCACGACGCCGTTCTGGTAGGTGAAGTCCGCGTCACCGTAGATGTAGATTGTCTCCCGATCTACCCAGCAGCCGAGCGTGTTGTCAGCCTGTCCGCTCATCAGCCCCACCGTGACGAGGAGGAGTGCGACCGAGACTGCCATCGGAATCCCCTGCCTACGCATCGTTGTCTCCTTGACGTCGCTTCTCCGCGCGATCGGACGTTGGTCTCTTGTAGGCCTGAAGTATAGGGAGGATCTGCGTTTTCGTCGGTAACGACCGTCACGTTTGCCCGCTGACCGGTAATCTCTCAACTTGGCACCCACGTTGTAGGGGACGACTCCCTCGGATTGTGGCCAACAGCAAACGTGACGCCGTCACGCTTGCAGTCGTCTGGCAATCGCTCGAGTTGGCAGGTACGTCGTAAGGGATGAGGCATTCGCAGCACGACCAGCGCAAACGTGACGCCGTCACACTTGTGATTGTCTGGCAATCGCGCGAGTCGGCAGGTACGTCGTAAGGGATGAGGCATTCGCAGCACGACCAGCGCAAGCGTGACGCCGTCACGCTTATCCCTTCAGGACATCAGGGAAGGCCGGACTGGACCTTGAACACTGTCTCCGTCTAGGCGGAGACCGCCGCTCGCGAGTCAGAAGCGTCGCTGCGCGACGAGAAGCTCGATCAAGTCGGAGAGATCCTCGGCCCGATCAGAGAGATCGACCAGCTCCTTGATCAGCCCGTAAACCTGAAGCTTCCATGCAAGATCGATGTCCAGCTTGAACAGCTTCCTTCCCGCCGCTCGTTCCAGATGATCGATCTCGCCCTCGAGATGTTCGATCGCTTTCGTGTGTTCCATCGTCTCGCCCATGTTGTCGAAGAGACTCGTGACGGCTGCCTTGACCTCGGCGAAGACGTCGCGGGATTTCGAGGCGATCTCCATGAGTCCGGATTGAAGATCAGGAGGAATCCGGATGTGCTGCACGCTGAGGTAGTCGACGGCCGCCTCGGCCGCATTGGCGAGACGATCCACCTGTTCGATGACCTGGAGAATGTCTCGGCGCGAAATGGGAAGCAGCGAGCTGGATAACAGATGAGTCTCGACGCGACGCCTGGCGTCGTCGGCGCGCCCTTCGGCCTTGTGCGTCTCGAGGGCCAGCGCATCGGCCTGCTCGACGGTGTCCTCACCCAAGTATGCGATCAGGGACTGGTAGTAGCACTCGATCGTGGTCTCTACGAGGTTCAGATGTTCGAAGACGAGCTGCCGAATCTTGCTCTGCTTCCGCCAGAACACGGTTCCTCCTTGGTTCGCTGGTGCTCAAGAGCGTAGCGTCGCTTCGCCGGACAGGCAACTTGTGAGCCTGCTTGCGAGGTGCCGACAGGGGACAGCTACGCTCGCCCGCGTTCCTGCAGGCACGCCGTCTGAGCGGCTACCGCACCCAGATGATGACGGAGAACTCGCCGATCACCTCGTCCTCCCACGGACGCCGATGGACGTAGGAGAGGGTGATCGTCCCCGAGGCCACGGCCTCGTAGCGGAATGTGAACACGCCGGGCCCTCCGCAGACGGACGGGTGCTCTTGTTCGTATTCCCCCTCCGCGATCGCCGCTAGAGGCGACCCATCGAACGATTCCGGACCGACCCGAATCCACTGGTGCCCGGTCGATGCGCTGCCGGGGAGCTGAATGCTGATCCTGTCTCCGACGTTGACGGACTGGAACGTGCCGTCGTCCGTGTCGTGGAGCGTGATGGGCAGGAACCAGCACCCCGAGAACAGCAAGACGAGCGCGATCAGCCCGCCGATTCCTGCGAAAGCTCCTGCCCTTCTAGCAAACCGCGTTTCTCTCACGGACCCTTCCTTCCGTCTGGCGATCGTCATGCTCGTTGTACGGGGTACGCAGTTGCAGTGCAACTCCCCGAGAAAGAGAGGGTCCAGCGGCTACGGTGTCGTCGAAGAGACGGCGATGATGTCGGGTGAAGAGGTGTATCGCGTCGGCATCTTCCCGATCGTCCACCCGGCACCCGTTGTCTCCAGGTAGTAGTACGTGTCTCCGTTCCATTCATAGGTTTGACCATCTCCGGACCCGGGCGGAAGGACACGAATCCCAACGGCCATGTGGCCTTCGCTCGTAAACGCTAGGAGAACGACGCCGAAACCCATCTGACGCAGGATGGCCGCGGTGAGAATCGCGAGGTCTTCGCAATCGCCGCAGCCTTCGACGAGTGTCTCGATCGGGTACCGGGGATACTCACCGTCTTCTGATACGTAGCGGAACGACTGAACGAAGGAGACGATGAGATTGAGCTTCTCCCACACATTGAGACCGGCGGAGACGGCCAACTCCTCGAGCTCCGCAATCAGCGAGCCGAGCGTCTCGTCGTTGGCCGGATCCTGGATGTAGTCTGCGTAGGAGGTGTAGGTCGCTACGCGAGGCAGCGATCGAAACCGGTGATACGCATCATTGGCGTACTCATGGGTCAGAGTCCACGTTCGACCCAAGTACGCCCACGCATACTGCCTGGAGATCGATGAAGCGAATGACGTGACGCTCCCTGCGAGGATCGCGATGAGAGGAACTACCATGACGAGCTTCCGCATCCCACTCCCTACCTTTCGTACCCACCGGACGAAGGAACGTGGAAGCGAGGCCCATACCGCGCTTCCATCTAGGAGCGTACGGTTTGGTTATCGATGGACGGTGAAGATCGAGTGGGTCGTCTGTGTCGTAGATGTGCGCGTCGCGTGAAGAGGCTAGAGCCAGTCGAGGACGAGTTCGTGCGACAGTGCTGACGCCGAGCCGTTGTATCGGATGACCCCTGAGCGGTCGACCAACACGAGCCGTGGCGTTCCAGAGATGTTGTACATCTCCGCAATGGGGCTGGAGAATCCCCTGGACTCCAGCACGACGACGAATCCGCCGTATCCGTAGCTCGTCATGTATCGAGCGACGGTCGAGGCGCTCTCTCCGAGATCCAGAAGAATGATGACCATGCCTTCCGTCTCATATTGCCGGCGAAGGGCCTCCAGTCGGACAGCGGACGTCTGGCAGGCCGGGCACGTGCTTTTCCAGAACTCGAGGAGGATGACCTCTCCGCGGAAGTTGGAGAGATGGACGATTGAACCCTCGAGATCAGGCAACGCGAAGTCGGGAGCCCGCTGGCCGACGCCCGTACCGATCGGCACGTCGGATGTCGCCACGAAAGCCGTCGCTTCCTGACCAGCGGAATCCACAGGAACGGAGCCCGATTCCCGGGAAGGAAGCGCGGACACATCGATGGTTCGGGTGATCATGTGCCACGATCCGCCGTCATCGCTCGTCAGAAGCCTGACGTTGTAGCGATCAACACGGGGAAACGTGTGCTCGGCTTCGATGCCGGATCCGGAGGTCCCGTCGCCGAAGACCCACTGGTAGGACACGATCCGACCATCTGAATCCGTCGATGCCGATGCGTCGAGCAGGACGGTCGACTCCGCTCCGCCAAGGAGGCGATAGGCCGAGAAGCTGGCGACGGGAGTTGTGTTCGCGGTCGCCACGAAGCAGACAACCGCAATAGCAAACAGCAACGCGGCGAAGCATTTCGCTCTCAGTTCAGTCTCCCTTCGGTCGCAGGCGACGCGTCTCGCGATCGATCATTCGGGTGTACACATCGAACGAGCCGAAGTTCCCGATGGTCGGCGACCTAAGGAACAACCTCGGACGGCGTCTGCGGTACGGGCGGCAGGAGGATGTTCAAGCGCGCCTGGATGGTCGCGTCTTGGCCGAGTTCGTCGAGCAGCTCCTGGTACAAGGCGATGGCGCGGGCGGACAACTCCTCGATCTCCTTGTCGAGGTCCGCGATCGCGGCAACGAACTCCGGATCCTCTGACGGGTTCTCCTCAAGCGTCGCCTTCTCAATGAGCGCCCGTTCGCGCTTCTGTTCATAGGCGACGCCGACGAGGTACGGAAGGAACGGCTCGTCGACGTTGGCGTCATCCAGCAATGCCTCCAACGCCTCCAACCCGAGATCCGCGTCTTCGGTCTGCAAGCGGACCGCTGCTAGGATGGGGCGCTCGATCTCGATCTCGGCGGCATCGAACACGGTCTGAAACCACACGCCGAATCCCTCTTCCGTCCGGGCATTCACGGCGTCCGCGCGGACCTGATCGATGATCTCTTCCAGCGTCGGACGCACAGCGTCTCGGTGCCCGGTGACCTGGATCACGTGAAACCCGAACTCCGTCTCGACGATAGCGCTGATTTCACGCTCTTCCAGCGCGAACGCGGCCTCCTCGAACGGTTCCGCCATCTGCCCTCGGCTGAACCAACCGAGATCGCCTCCGGCCGAGGCCGTCGGCCCTATCGAACGTTCGCGAGCCAGCTCCGCGAAGTCTGCTCCGCCCTCAAGGTCCGTCAGAACCGCTTGAGCATCCTCCTTCGTCTCCAACAGGATGTGCATCGCGCGGATCTGCTCTTCAGATTCGTAGTTTGAGCGGTTCTCTTCGAAGAATATGGCGACCTCGTCCAGAGGAAGCTCGACGGGTGGGATCACGGCGGCGCGGACAGCATCGGCGAGCATCTGATCGCGGACGCTCTTCCGCGACTCCTTGAGGAACACCTCCATGCTTCCGCCGCCTTCCTCCAGGGTGGCGGCGAACTGCTCCTCGGTCATCCCCTGGGCATCAAGAAACGCGCTGAGAAGCTCCTGGAACCGGGCTTCTGCCTCCTCGTCGCTCACGACGAGCCCACGTTTCTCGGCCTCTTCGAAGAGGACTTCGCGTCCCGCCAGCTGCTGGAGCCCTTGAAGCTCCAGGCTTAGTGAGAGCTCAAGGCCCGACGCCCCCACGAGCATCTCTGCGAAATTCATGCCAAACTGAGCGTAGACCTGCTGGTACTGTGACGCGACGGCCGCGGCTTCGCGTGCCAATCCATCTTCGTACAGAGGGCGGCCGTTCACATAGGCAACGATCTCTACCTCATCAGCCGTGATCGGTTCGTCGGTCGGCGTTGCGACGACATCGGGTGTCACCTCTTCAGGCGTCTCTTGGGCAGGCTGAGACGGGGGCTGATCGGACGGTTGACGTCCGCAGCCTGCGATGAGGAGAAACGCAAGTGCAATTAGCAAGGCAATCGGCAGGAAAGAACGAGTGCGCATACAGACCTCCTTGATTCGGAACAGAAGGATACGCGGTAGCCGGCGGCGATGAAAGGCCGGCGGAGGTGCTGCATGCGATACACTTTGAGATGCCGCGATCGCGGAAATTCGTGCCAAGACGCTCGTCTCGAGGGTCCAGGGGCTCGACACGTACTTCGGCCTCGACTACGGGATGAACCTCTATCGAGGATGCCAACACCACTGCATTTACTGCGACTCACGGAGTCTGTGCTACGGAATCGACGCGTTCGACCGAGACGTCCTGATCAAGGCAAACGCCGTGGAGTTGCTCGAGAGCGAACTGAGGCGGAAGCGGAAGAAGGGAATCATCGGCACCGGGTCGATGAACGATCCTTACATGCCCCTTGAGGACAAGGTTCGTCTGACCAGGCGTGCACTCGAAGTGATCGCGAGCTACGGTTTCGGCGTGCACGTTGTGACGAAGAGCGATCTTGTCCTGCGGGACATCGCGATCCTGCAGAAGGTCTCGCGGGTTGCCAGATCGGTGGTCTCTCTGACGATCACCACAGCGGACGACGATCTGTCTCGGAAGATCGAGCCCGGCGCGCCCCCTTCGTCGGCGAGATTCCACGCACTGTGGAGCCTGGCCGAGGCGGGAATCGAGACGCGGATCGCGCTGATGCCGACGCTTCCGTTCATCGAGGATACGTGGGAGAACGTGTCGTCGATCGTCGAGGCGTCGCACCGTTGCGGGGTCACGGCGATCGTTCCTTGGTTCGGAATGAGCATGCGCGACCGGCAGCGGGCTCACTTCTACGATCGGCTGGACGAGCTGTTTCCAGGCATGCGACGGCGGTACGAAGAGCGCTACGGAGACGACTACATGTGTCCGTCCCCGAGCGCCGACCGCCTGTTCGAGCGATTCACGCGCTTGTGTGCCGAATACGGAATCGCCACGTCCGTCCAGCCTTCTCTTGCGCCGACAGGAGAGCAGCTTCGGCTGTTCGTGGCGCCTTGAACCGACGACAGGCGGTGGAGGACGATCCTCACCGACGCGAGCCTTTGGGCCGCTAGCGGCCGGCGACGTCAGCTGCGAGGAGGAAGGATGAAGATTCCACGGTTCAAGTTGGAGCGTTTCTTCGCAGCGTACGAGTTCAACGTCGAGCACCTTCTGTGCGGCTCGGATTGCGAATCGCTCGCGATTCGTGAGGTGCTCGCGCTCGAGGCGGGTGCTCGCGAGCGATTTGAACGCCTCGGGCTCGGCTACACGGAGTCTCAAGGGAGTGCGGCGCTACGAGACGAGATCGCTCGCATCTACGCCGCGACGAGTCCGGACCACGTCGTGGTCGTCGCCGGAGCGGAAGAGGGCATCTTCCTGTTCATGCACGCGGTCCTCGATCGATCGGATCACATCGTCGTTCACTGGCCGTGCTACCAATCTCTGTTCGAGGTCGCGCGCAGCATCGGCTGCGAAGTGTCGCGATGGCAGGCCCGCGAGGCCGACGCGTGGGCACTCGACACGGACGAACTGGAAGCGCTCCTGCGACCGAACACGAAGGCGATCGTGCTCAACGTTCCGCACAATCCGACAGGCTTTCTGATGGCGCGCGAGACGTTCGGTGAGGTCGATCGGATCGCGCGTGAGAACGGGATCCTCCTGTTCTCGGACGAGGTCTATCGTGAGTCGGAGTACGACAGCGCCGACCGCCTACCGGCCGCGTGCGACCTCGGACCTCACGGCGTCTCCCTCGGCGTGATGTCGAAGACCTACGGGCTGGCCGGGCTGCGGATCGGCTGGATCGCGACGAGAAACGATGCGGTTCGCACCAGGATCGCCGAGCTGAAGGACTACACGACGATCTGCGCCAGCGCGCCGAGTGAGTTCCTCGCCGAGGTGGCGCTGCGACACCGAGAGGAGATTGTTTCCCGGAATCTCGGGATCCTCTCCGCGAATCTGCTCATCCTCGATCGGTTCTTCGAACGGTACGCCGACCTGTTCAGCTGGGTCCGACCGATCGCCGGCTCGATCGCGTATCCGCGCGTACTGAAGGGAGACATCGAGGCGTTCTGGCGTGCGGCGGTTGAGGAGGCCGGCGTCCTCCTGTTGCCCGGATCCGTCTTCGACGACGCGGAGAACCACTTCCGGATCGGCTTCGGCCGAAGGTCTTTCCCTGCCGCGGTCGATCGTCTTGCGAACTTCGTCGATCGCTACGACTTCGGCTGAGCCGAATGGGCGCCTCCACGCATTCTTCCTCGCTTGGACCGGGATCGCCCGGTTCGTGTAGTATCCCCTCGACAAGGAGGTCGACATGTCGAAGGCACCGATTGTCCTGGCCTGTCTCTTGCTCAGCGTCGCGCTTCTGGCAGCGGTCGGCGGCTGTACGCTCTTCCGACCGACGGAAGCGGTGATCCACGTCGACACGACGTCGGGGACCGTCCCGCTGACGATCTCGTTCGACGGGACCGCCTCGATTGGACCCGACGGAATCTCCACCTACCACTGGGGTTTCGGCACCGAGGATGAGTCCAGCGACCCGACGGGGACCTATACGTACCAGCAGGCGGGAACGTTTACGCTCACGCTGATGGTGCGCAGTCATGATGGAAAGACGGATACCGCCACGGTCACCATCGTCGTCGAGCCGGCGATCTGGATCACCGACGGGAATCTCGATCGCGTCTACAAACTGGACATGGATGGGAATACTATCGTCTTCTTCGATCTTCCAGTGAAGGAGCCTCGTGGGATCACGATCGCCGAGGTCAACGGGGAAGCGACGCTCGTCGTCGCCTGCGCCAACGAAGGCGTGCAGCGATTCGTCTACCTCGATCCGGTCACCGGCGCGCTCGAACAGGAGGTTCCCGCAACGGGCCAGTCGCCGCAGCAGCTAACCTACGGCCCGGACGGACAGAAGCAGTTGTGGCACGTGGACGGAGTGTCGCGGAAACTGACCCGACTCAGGCCGCTGGACGCGTATGTGTACGAAACCTACAGCCAGGCGTACTTCAAGGCGACCTCACCGGAAGTCAGAGACGTTTCCTTTCTGCGGACGCCGCAGGGGCTCGATTGGACGCCCTATCCGAACACGTTGGGCCGGCTCTGGTACCTGGAAGGGGAGACGCATCTGTTCTACGAGATCGAGATGATCGCCAGCTACGACATCATGTCGAACACCCAGCTTCGGATCGCCGGGGACCCGGTCGAGCTGGCCGACGAGATCTTCCCCGTCGTTGCCGTCGACATCTACGATGGATACCTGTGGGCGATCGACATCGATCGGCATCGCATCGTCCAGCTCGATCTGGAGACCGGTGCACTGACCGGTACACAGATCACGGGGTTCCCTGGATCTGCGCCGGGCGGTCTGGAGATCCAGCACTAGGGGACGGCTTCCCGTATTCGAAGATCCCGAGTGTTAGGCCGTCAGCGCCGTAGCCGGGCAGACGCAGATGGATCGCTCCGATGTGGGCGCCAAGAGAGCTTGGTCGCCCTCCGGGGCGCGCGCGGCCTCTCCCTAGAGGAACCCCGCCGGGATTCGTACGGCGAACAGGCACGCGTCGGCGCCTTCGAGCATCGTTTCGACGAGATCGACCTGCGGCTTCACGCCGAAGACGATCTCCCACTCCTGCACGTACCAGCCGCCCGAGCAGTGGCAAAAGGTCCGGGAGACCTGCTTCCCATCATGGATGGCCTCGCGGACGAGCGGGCAGAAGCAAACGTGATAGCGCTTCTCCACCGGAACCGTCGCCTGGTCGTACGCTTCCTGGCGGGCCGGCCGACGCTGGATGTAGAGAAGCGGCTCGTCGCCGGACTCATCCAGCCAGTACTTGCTGCCGAGGAACGGCTCGTCGGTGATCTTCTTCACTAGCTTGCGCAGGTCGTGATCGACCTCGTCCCACGCTGCTTTGAGCAGCTCGCCGCTCTGCACGATGTAGTGGTGGGCACAGGCGTTCAAGATGCAGGCGCGGGCGCGTTCGTCGGGGATTTCGTGATCCAGCCGCTCCACGGCGCCTTGGACCCATTCCGCTGCGCGGCGCCCGTCGAACATCTCGGCTAGACCGTCGCTTCCCGCCATGACGCGCCCGGCCGCCTCGGCGTCGACGCAGCTGGAGACACCCTCGCGGAGTGCGTCGAGCCACATCGGCATGTGGTAGGCGTACTGCACCTCCAGCACGAATCGCTCATCATCCGTGCCGACCGTGTCCAGGCCGTCGTGGTAGAGGAAGCGGACGGGGTCGTCGCCGACGAGAATGGATTCCTCGCCGACAAACTCAGCGAATCCCTTCCACGTGTCGGCGAGGTTCGTCCCTTCGGGGCCGTCCTTCAGCGCGCCCTCATGGCGGATGGAGAAAACGGGTAGCGCGGGAAGCTCCTTGCAGACGAATCCCTCGCGCTCGATCGTCTCGTTCACTGGGAAGGCCAGCTCGAAGTCAGCCACGCCGTCCTTGGGAAACCCGAGACGTAGCGCCATCGGCGGCCCGGTGAGCACGTCGGACACACTCGGGAGGAGCTCGGCGAGCTCCCGGGCCACCTCGCTCTGGTCCGCTAGGGATCTTCGTACGGTCAACACGTGAAGCGGCTCGACGTGCTTCACGGGATAGTCTGTAGACATCTCGCGTTCCTTTCAGTCTTTCGGATCTTGTGGCCGAAAGAATCGCGATGCCCCGTTGTCTCAACGTCTCGCGGCGATCCGTGATCTCGCTACGGCGCAGGCTTGGTCGGAGACGGCGTCTTGGAGAGCCCAAGGAGCACAGCAGCAGCAGCAGCAGCAGCGGAGAACACCCTGGCTAGGTCGCCTTGTCGAACTGGAATCCCTTCTCGCGGAAGAGCCGCACGCAAACGCCGACGACGGCCGGATCGTACGCGGTTCCCGAGCCCTCGGTGATCTCGTCCAGCGCGGCATCGAGTCCCAGTGCGGCGCGATACGGTCGATGGCTGGAAACCGCTTCCACGACATCGGCGACGGCGATGATCCTTGCCTCAAGTCGGATCTGATCGCCGGAAAGCCCGTTGGGGTAGCCTGACCCGTCGAGACGCTCATGATGCTGCAGGACGAACTCAGCGATGGGCCAAGGGAAATCGATGTTCCTCAGGATGTCGTACGCCATCTGCGGGTGGTTCTGGATGAGGGCCATCTCGGCATCCGTCAGCCGAGACGGCTTGCTGAGGATCTCCGAGGGAACGCCGATCTTCCCGATATCGTGCATCAGCCCCGCTATCTGGAGCGATTCGAGCCGGTCTTGATCGAAACCCAATTCCGCGCCGATGGCGACGGCGAGTTCGGTCACCTTGCGCTGGTGCCCCGCGGTGTAGGGATCTCGGCTCTCGGCCGTCGCGGCGATCGCGTGGGTCGTACCCTTCAGCGCTTTGCGGAGCGCGTCGACGGCCTGATCTTTCTCCTCTTCGACATCCATGCCGTGAAGGGCGAACGCGATGTCTTCCACGACCTCGGCCAGCAAGTCGATCTCTTCTTCGCTCGTGACCAGCTCGCCGGACGACGTGACCCCAAGGATTCCGTATCGGACCCCCTCATGCTCGAGACAGGCCGCCATTCTGTCGCGATCGCAGCTCGCACCTCCGCCGGGGCATTCGTTGCAGAGTGGTCCCGACGCGTCGATGGGCGTGATGCCTCCCTTGGCCCACGCCAATCGACCGCAGGCTGGGAGCTTGCCCTCCGAAAGGAGCCTGCTGAACGCCGGGGACGTCTCGCGGATACTGCGATGGGACGACGCGATGAGCCTCATGGTCGGGTCGTTCAGCGTGATCCAAGCGGTCGAGTATCCGCTCCCCTCGACCAGAGCCGTGCATACCTCGCCCAGGATTCGGTTCCGGTCCCGTTCCCTGACAATGAGCTGGTTCACACTACGGATCGCCCGAAGGACGAAGTTCAGCCTTCGAAGACGCTTCTCGGTTGCCGCTCGTACGTTCAATTCGTCATACAGATGCACGTTGGCTCGGCGAAGCTCCTCCGTTCGTTCCTCAACGCGCCGCTCGAGTGACGCGTTCGTCTCCTCCAGAGCCTCCCGGCTCTGCTTGAGCTCCCGGAAGACGAGCGAGGACGGCTGACGAAGGCCTGTCTCGATGATCGCCCGATAGATGAGATAGAACGAGGCCAGCTTGAGGATGTGCCCGAACAGGTTCAATACCCCGTAGACGCTCGCGTAGAACGTGAACAACAGTTCCGAGCCGATCGTAAGAACGAGTGAGGCGACCAGCCATCGCAGGACGTGTCGATCGAACTCGGAGCGCCTGCGGATGAGAAGTGCAACGGCGACGGCGAGTAGGAGCGAGATGACGTACTCGCTGACCTTCTTGAACAGGGTGAGGCCGACGCCGTCGACGAAGCACGTCGGGAAGACTCTCCAGACGAAGACGGAGAGGATGATGAGCGCGAAGATCCCGGCGTAGGCCCAGAGCGCCAGTGCGCTGCGAACCTTTCTCCGTAGGAAGAACGGTGCGACGACCAGCGTTCCTGCTTCGAGGTAGCGAGCCGCGATCCACAGTTGCGTCGCAGGATTCGCACCATCGCCGGCGAGGAGGCCCATCCCCTTGTACGCCAGGGTGTGGACGAAATCGACTCCGGCGATGCACAGATACGCGACGCCGAGGAGCGCCAGGTACCCGTTTCCGAGGTAGTGACGGCTGTTCCAAGCGATCATGAACATTCCGACACCGACAATGACGCTGAGCAGCTCGACGGACGTGTGGAAGAGAAGGTAGTCGTGCTGCGCGAGCACGTAGAGGCCGACGAGTACCAGGAGGCCGAGCGCGGCGTAGCCGATCTTCTGTGTATTCCCAGACGAGCTGAGCATGATTCTCACAAGCATAATGCACTGGATCTGCTTCTTTGCCCTACTGCTTTTGTGGGGTTTCTCCGGGACACGTGACCGGCGCGTCTGCGGCCTGTGTTCCCTGCTGCGCCCTTCACGTGCTCGCGCACCTTGACGCCCCGAGAATTGAGTCGTAGGGTTCCTGTGTTTGCGTCACGACTTAGGTGCGCTGTGGGCGGTCCCGCGGTGGTTCGTGCCCGGTGCTCGATCGAGCTTGAGAGGAGAGCCATGAAGCGATGGGGAGCGATCGGTGTTCTGATGGTGGCGGCGGCGTTGAGTGTGCTGGTCTGTGTAGCGCAGGAGGTTGGGCCGACGGTCGACGCGATCAATCTGTCGGAGGGACGAGGACTCGGCGTCGGCATGCAGCTTGATTTCCCGTTCGGCGGACTGATCAGCGCCCGGTACTGGATCGAGTCGGCGTATGGCCTCGAAGGGATCCTGTTCCTCTGGGGATACGATGGCACGGTGGAGGGAACTGTCACAGCGCGCGGGCTGTACCGGGTCGCCGACGGGCCGGTCGTCGACTTCTACGGCGTCGCCGGAGCGACGATTCCGTTTTCGTCGTACGCCTACGACCACGAGCCGATCATTGTCTCCGCCGCAGGCGGGATCGAGTTCGGGTTCCGCTTCGCCCCGAGCCTCGCATGGAACATCGAATTCGGATTCTCGATCTCTACGTACGGAGACGTTCAGATGCTCTTCGGGACAGGGATTCACTTCTACTTCTTGCCGCCGGAGAGCGGAGACGCGACCTAGCGGATCTCGATGGGTTTGGCGAACGTGATGAGCTCGCTCTCGCGGCCTGGGAAGGTGACGGTGAGGGGATAGGTTCCGGCCGGAAGCTGTGATGGGACGTCGAACCACGCGCGGAGCGTGAGGCCGTTGCGTGACCAGGTCATGGCCTCGAACATCACCGATGGCGATGCGGAACTCGCCCCGGACTCGGCGGAACCGCTTAGTTCTCCCCTAGGAACTCCGCCGAGTACGCCTCACACCGGAAGACCTCGTTTCTCTTGCCGTCTGGTCCGGAAGACGTGAACGGGTTGACATACTCCCAGACGGTTTCGCCCTCCGGCGTCACTTCGAAGAACCGGCCTTCGACGCCCGAGCAGATCAGCGTGTTCCCGCTTTCGAGCCGCTGCGCTCCGGAGATGTGATCGGCGAACCAGGCAGTTTCTTCGTCGCCTGGTTCGCTCGGGTATTCCCAGATGATCTGCGGTTCTGGGAATACACCGGTTGGTGACGTGTCGTACGCTGGAAGGGCTAGCTCAAGAACCCGGGAATAGGGGCGGGTCCGCTTGTCGCCGTTGTCGAAGACGAGGATCGTGTCACCATCCAGCCACTCACCATCATGTTGATGCACCAGCTCTTGTGTGCCTGAGCCGCCGTGGGCGGCCGGGTTCCCGAAGCGGTAGAGCAGATCGCCAGCCGAGCCCTTGGCCTCGTCTGTGGTCAGGTCGTGATCGATAACCCAGATCTCGGATGCCGCTCGACTGGAGATGACAATCTGATCCAGCTCGGCGCTGTAGTCGACCGAGTTGAAGTGCCACCAGTCGGAGCTCTGACGATTGGAGAAGTATGCAAGGTCGACCTTCTCCGGATGCTCGGACGCAGCTTGCCCTGCGGGCAGCACGTGATCCCACAGGTGCCACTCCCACACAGGTTTGCCGGCGATCGGGTCGTACTCGAGGATCATCTCGCTCCAGACCTCGCCCGACTCCGGCAGCTGCTGCCGGCGAAGGCCGGCGGCTAGTGCATCCTCACGCGTCTTCGACTCCCACGAGATCATCAGAACGTTGCCGTTCGGCAGCATCTCGACGTCGTGATGGAGATGGGCGTGCTCGGTCGCCAGCTCGTACGACCAGACCTCTTCTCCGTCCCACGTCAGCAGCTCCACGCCACCGCCGATGCCGCCGCCCTTGAAGCTTCCGTCTACCGTGTACGTGGCGAGCAGGTTCCCACCGTCGAGCAGATAGACCGAGTTCCCAGGCCGCCCCGAGAGGGACCAGGCATGAATGATGTCTCCCTGGAGGTCGACCAAGTACGCCTCTTCGCCTCCAAGTGGGGCGAAGAGGACGTATGTCTGATCCCTAGCTCCGGCAACCGTCGATGAATCGCCGGTTGCTTGCGAGTTTGGGGCCGGTGAATCCGTCCCCAAACTCGTGGTCGTTAAACTACCGATGCTTCGAACAGCTCGTACGAGATTCTGAACCCGGACCACGTCGCCTTGCGGGCCTCGTCCGGTCGGGATGGCCGGGCCCGACTTCGGGTCGGAGCGCTGGCAGCCGGCGCCATGCACGTCGACGTAGCGGTTGTTCATGTAGCCGAGACCGCGGCCGAAGGCGATGTAGACGGCGGCCTGTCCGCCGCGCGCCGAGGCATGCGTCGTGCTCGTCCAGCAGAAGGCCCAGTCAAGCTGTCCGGCCTCGTTGGTGATGCTCGTTACATTGAAGACCGGATCGATTGCCGCCGAGTTCGTCGTATCCGGCGAACGGGAGTAGTCGACGATCGACTGCAGCTCCTTGGCGTTCGGCAGGTACCAGTCCGAGTAGCCAAGGTAGTTCGCGTCGTTCAGATCCTGGACGGTTGCGAGCGCGTCTTCCCAGTCCATGCCCGTACCCGAATCGTCCTGCGACCACATCAAGCCCGTCGCCAGGTCGGTGATCGTGCCGTTGCCGTTATCAATGAAGCCGTTCTCACCGTAGGCCGTGTTGCCGCGGACTTAGCGAACGTAGAACTGCATCTCGCCGCCGCGCGGATCGTTGAGGCCGTAGCCCTTGATCCGCCCGTCGGCGAAGTTGACGCCGAACATCAAGTCCCCAGCGACATACAGCGAGGTTGTCGCCCACTGCGAGTCGATGATCCGTTCGGCGGCCGATGTGTCGCCGTAGGCGAAGTCGAAGTACGCCGTGTCGATGAACGGGTTGTTGGCTGAACTGCTCATCGGATCGACGTCCTCACCACTGAAGTCGATCAACGAGTACAGCTCCTTGATCGTCGGCAGCCGCCAGTCGGAGTGTCCGGCAAGCTCGAAGCTGCCCGCCATCGCGACCGCCTCGCTGTAGCTCATCTTCCCGCTGTAGTCCTGCTGCCACATCAAGCCCGTGACGAGATCGGTCACCGTCCCGTCGCCATTGGCGACGTAGCTCATCTGGTTGCCGTCGATCTGGGCGTCCTGTCCGTAGAAATCGTCTCCCGGAACGGGAGACGCGATCACCGAGGAATCGTCATAGGTCAGCTCCTGGCCGGTGTCGACGATCGGATACGTTAGCGAGGACGTTTGCGCGATCGCGTCGCCGACGTCAAACCACCCCAGCCAATTGCAGCCTGACAGCACGAGTGCCAGCATCACCGTCATGACGGGCAGCAGTTTCCCCCTCTGGGTGTCCGCAAAGGCCCGAAACTGCCGTAAGCGCGGGAACCACAGGCCGCTCGCGCGGCGCGGTTCTCGTCCACTCCCAATCCTCAATTGAACCCTCCTAGCAGCTCGAAACCGCCGTAAGTGAGAACGCTCTGAGGCGTTCGAACGACGTTCATCTCTAGACCCGATCATATCCATCATAGGTCCTCCTTCGGTCGGTGATGAAGGGAGGGTAGAATCACCACATGAATGAGGGATGAAGGCTCTGGACTCGTTCTTGATCTGCGAGGACCTCCTGCCTGTCCAAGCAGACGCACCGTCCTCCACCCCCGGGAGCCCAGCCGGTGTCTACGACAACAGAGCCTGGGAAGGCCACTTCTGGGCGATCCATCTTGCCATTGCAGGTTCGCTCTCCTCGTGTTAGTCTAGAGGCGTCGGCGAATAGAATTGAAATGGGTTGAACAGCAGGTTTGCCCTGTTCTGCGAAGTATCTACCTTTCGACGACTACTCTGACAAGCGTCGATGGCGACGAGGAATGGGAGGTACGATGCCAGCGATCACAACCCCGACACGGCGGGAGATCATCGAGGACTTCGCGCGCGAGATCCGGGAGAGGCGTGTGGAGACGGCGAAGCCCTCAACGAAGACGATCAACTTCAGGAGTGACTGGGCAGACAACATCGAACGAAAGGTGTGGCGCGTTCCAATCGAGATCCTCCGCTATCGCAAGATGAACGGTCGCATCGCATCCGACGTGCTGGACTACGTGAGGAATCTAGGCATCCTTGACGAGTCCGATGCTGAGGCCCAAGAGCAGATCAGGCAGTTCCTCGAGCGGAAGGACCCCGAGAAGACAGCTCAACTCCGGAAGTCCATCATGCACTCAGGTCAGAGAGAGCCGGCGATAATCACCTGCGACGGGTTCCTGATTAACGGCAACCGCAGGAAGATGGTCATGGAGGCTCTACGACGCGAGAATCCCCATAACGAAGACTTCGCATCCATGAAGGTCGTGATTCTTCCCGGCGAGGGCGATCCAGGTGGGGCGCCGACTCTCCTTGAGATCGAGAAGCTCGAGAACCGATATCAGCTGCAGAGTGACGGCAAGTCCGAGTACTACGGCTTCGATCGTGCGCTCTCGATTCGTCGAAAGATGGGGCTTGATTTCAGCCTCAGAGACCAGTTGAGGGATGATCCCGAGTTCTCGAATGCGACAGAAGCTCAGATCAAGAGCGCCATCAAGGATTACCAGAGGGATTTCCTTGAACCGCTTGATTGTGTTGACCGGTACTTGGCACAGTTCGGGCGAGAAGGGCAATACAGTGCGATCTCATCAGGAATGTCTGACCCGAAGGGTAGGTGGCAGGCAATCAAGGACTACAGCCTAACATACAGCCGTCACATCTGCAACGAGAATCGCAGGGCCAAGCTGGGAATCATGGACGACGAGATTGGGGACATCGAAGAGGCTGCCTTTGACATTATCCGCCTGCGCAATCTGCCTGACCTCCCGAAACCACACATGGTCATGCGGAATCTCCAGAAGTACTGTGAGACGAAGGATGGAAAGAGAGAGCTTCTGCGGATAGCCCACACTGTTGAGCCCATCTTGCCTAGCGAGGAATGCGTCGACAAGGACGGCAATCCTCTTGACTCCGCGGCTATCGATGCCAAGTGGGCATCGAGAAACCGACAGGTGATCATTCAGCAGATCAGCAAGGCGAAGTATGAGTACGAGACCGTGAGGCTCAAGGAGACGCCCATTGACCTGCTAGAAGCTGCCTTGAAGAAGCTCACGCACGACAGGATGACGCTCACTGACATCAAGATTGGCGATCACAAGAAAGCCATGAAGCTTGCGGCCAAGATCAAGAAGAAGGCAGACGAACTGGAGACAGAGATCTACCATCTGGAGAAGAGCGTCGACCAGCTTGATACGAAGAAGCGATGATTCAGATTGGCGTTGAGGGCGAGCAGCTCCGGCTAACTGCTGAGGAGGGTGATCTCGCGCCGCGCCACGCAAGCCAACTGGCATTCTGGGGTTTCAGGCGGGATGCCGGCACGAAGGAGTACCTGTCTCCATCTGGCCTCTCGGGCAGTCTAACTAGGAAGGTCGTTCAGTACTTGAAACGCTGCGACTGCATGGTTGTGTTATCCGAGGAAGCTCAGTCGCTGCTTGATGAGCATGAGCGTATAGAAGGCGAGCTCAGATCAGCCTTTGCGGCAGGGCAGGAGGTCAAGGCGGGGCACGTAGAGCCTGCCGATGCAGCAGGGTTTCTCTCGTTCCTCAACAGCATTCCACGGGAGCTCAAGGCGCACCAGCGCAAGGCGGCAGTCCACATGCTGGCAGTACGAAATGGAGCGAACTTCTCTGTGCCCGGAAGCGGCAAGACTGCCGTCGTGCTGTCGGTCTTCCAGTGGTTGAGGGAGACCGAGGAGGTCGACTCTCTCTTTGTTGTTGGACCCCCTGCGTGTTTTGGCCCTTGGCAGACAGAGTATGAGCTGACGCTCGGCGAAAGCCCGTCCTGTGTGCTCCTTGCGGGAGGGGATATCGATGATCGTCGCAGCAACTACGAAGTCAATGCGGATACTGTGGCTGACCTATACCTCACGACGTTCCAGACCCTTCTTCGGGATTGGGAGCATGTTCGCATCTTGTTCGAGCACCAAGGAGTCAGATTCCTCTTCGTGGTCGACGAGGCGCACTATGTGAAGCAGCCCGGCGGCGCCTGGGCAGGGGCGACTCTAGCCGTCTCTCGCCATGCGGCAAGGCGCTGCATCCTAACGGGGACCCCCTTCCCTCGTAGTTACGGAGACGCCTTCAACTTGTTCGAAGTCCTCTGGCCGGAATCGCCTCCGATCTCGGACCGGGAGAGGGTCCTGATCGAGCTCCACACACAGAGACAGGACTACCAGGAAGCGGCGAACGTGCTGGATGCAGCGATTGCCCCCTTGTTCTACCGAACGCGCAAGCAGGATCTTGGGCTCTCGCCTCAGCATTTCCACACCCCGATCGTCATCAGGATGAACCCTGTTGAGCGGGCCGTCTACGATTCCATCATCAACAGAGTCCGCGCGCTATCGCGGGACGAGTACGTCCGCGACGTGGAACTGATCATGCGACTGCAGCGTGGAAGGATCACACGCTTGCGTCAGTGCTTGTCATACGTCGCCATGCTGAGCACTGCCATCGACGAGTACCGAGAGGATTTGCTGGAGGACAGCGAGTCCTTGGCTCACGCAATCCTGCACTACGATGAACTCGAGTCGCCGGCCAAGCTTGAAGCTCTTCTCGGTCTGGTCAGGGACCTTCTGGAGCATGGGGAGAAGATCGTTGTCTGGTCTACGTTTGTTGGCACTCTCAAACGCATTCGTGATGCCGTGCAACAGCTCGGAGTGGGTGTCAGGCTGGTGTACGGCGGTACGCCTCTGCTGAACGCCAGCATAGACGAAGAGCTTTCCAGAGAGGGCATCATCCGGGAATTCGCTTCGCCCGACAGCAGTGTAGACGTCCTCGTCGCGAACCCCGCTGCTTGCGGGGAGTCGGTCTCCCTTCACAAGACTTGCTCGCACGCCATCTACTATGACTTGTCCTACAATTGCGCCCAGTACCTCCAGTCACTTGATCGAATTCACCGCGTCGGGGGTTCGGAGACGAAGGAGGCACATTACGACTTCTTGCAGTACGAGGACTCCCTCGATCAAGACATCTTTTCCAACGTACAGCAGAAGGCACAGAGGATGAGCGCGATCATCGACCAGGAGTATCCAATCTACTCCCTCGACATGTTTGCAGCAGAGGAGGAGTTGGAGGCCTATGCGAGGATCTTTGGGCAGGACTAGTAGCTCCTTCACCGGGCTCACCGCCCATCAAGCACTCGCGCTGTTGCGGGTACTCGAGGAACAGGAACTGCGAACGAAGGCTCGCATCCGAGCGGTCTTCTCTGAACAAGCTCAGGGATTCGCCCCCACGCTTGACTTCCTCGCTCGCATCGGCGTTGTGCAGTCGCGCGCCGGCGTACTACGCTTGCGCGCTGTACCGCCCAGTGCAGACGTCGGTATCCAAAGGAAGTGGCTGCTTTCAAGGCTCGTTACTACGGCATCCAGGTATCGGGTCGACATGTACCGGTACCTGAGCGGATTCCGGATCGTAGACGGGTGTCTGATCCGCCGCGAGTCAGTCCATCACCGATCGAGGCAGAGCGACGTTCGCAACTTCCTCATGGAACTAGCGGTCATTGGGCACGACGCCTCCGCTGATCAGCACTTCATAGCGAACGAGTACGTCTTGCTGTACGCGGCAGCAAGAGATACCAGTTGTCCACTGCCTCCTGCCTCATTGGCACGTTCAGCAACTGCCAGAGACGAGCTCGGACTATCGGCAGAGTTGACCATCATGGAGTTCGAGAAGCATCGAATCGGCCAGGTCCTCGCCAGCGAGCTTGACCACGTCTCGCTCAGGAATGCAGCAGCAGGATACGACATACGGAGCTTGACGGTGAGAGAAGATGGCTCAAGAGAACCCCGATTCATCGAGGTCAAAGCCGTTCCCGCTGCTTCCATGGGATTCTTCTGGAGTCGCAATGAGATGAGCTTCGCGGAAGCGTTCGGGGGGATGTACTATCTGTATCTCTTGCCCGTGGCGAAAGGTGGGGCCTTTGATGTCAACAGCCTGATGGCAATCCCGAATCCTTGCGCTCGCGTCCTTGTGGCGAACTCGGACTGGGCGGTAGAGTCGGACGGGGTTCACTGCACCCTTCCGTGTGCGGGAAACGGCTCAGATGATGGAGAGGGGGCATGAGTGACTGCTGAGGCCTACGTCACTCCGACGCATACTCCAGAGTCCTTGCGGGCCAAGCCAGCCACCGCAGCCTTTGGCTACTACGGGGCAAAGCGGCGCATTGCGCGAAGAATCGTTGAGGCCCTGCCCCCTCACAACGCCTGGGTGGAAGGATTCTGTGGGTCCGCGGCCCTGACTCTTGCGAAGGTGCCAGTGCCCATCGAGGTGATAAACGATCTTGACGGGCAGATCGTGAATCTGTTCGAACAACTACGCAACAACACTCAAGCTCTCTGTGAGGCAGTAGCACTGACACCCTACGCACGCGAGGAGTTCGAGAATGTACGAACGGCACCTGGAGACCCCGATCCCCTCGAACGCGCTCGGCGCTTCCTGGTTGCGACAATGATGACCGTGAACGCTACGATTGGGTCGCCGCGATGCGGATTCTCGTTCTCCCAGTCCTTTGCCAGAGGGGGAAGAGAGGCCCGGGTCAATCGCTGGTACAACCTTCCTGCGAGACTAGAAGGGGTCGTCGAGCGTCTACGAGGCGTACGCATCGAGAATCGAGATGCTTGTGAGCTCATATCCATGTTTGCCGACCGTCCCGCGACTCTTGTCTATCTTGATCCTCCGTACTTCACGAAGCGCGAGCACAGCTACGTGATAGATGCGAATGACCAGGGTTTCCATGAGAACCTGCTCCGCGAGTGCACAAGAGCCAGATGCATGATCCTCATCAGCGGGTACAGCAACCCGCTCTATGAGGACACGTTGACGACAGAGGCGGGTTGGACGAAGGAGGAAATACGGACCCATACGCGAGACACTGCAGGCAAGGACTACACGCGCACCGAAGTTCTGTGGATGAACCGCCGGTTCTCGAAAGCGAAGAAGTCGGGCAGAGTGCCCATCAGACTCAGCAAGAAGGAACGCCACAACAACAAGGTGAATCCTCCTCGCCAGCGCTAGCTGCACAAGGTTCGGGGTCAGGTCTTTGTTCTTGGTGTTCAAAGGCGGTTCGGGGTCAGAGCTTTATTCTTGAATTCTGGTCTTGAGTAGAAGCCTTGCCTTGACTCCCGAATCGTGTTTGAGCCAGCCTGTCTGCTCGATTGCCGATCTCTCGGGTATGCTTCAGTCAATCGCAAGGCTAGTCGGCCTGGAGGTGTGCATGGCCCTTCGAATATGTCCTGTTTCCGATGAGGATATTCGAGTACTCGTCGATCTGACGCTGCTCGCGTTTGTTCCGATCTTCGAGTCTTTCGAGGGTATCCTCGGCTCTTCGGTCTATCAGCACGTTTGGCCGGATTGGAGGGCCGGGCAGCGGGATGCGGTTGAAACAATGTGTGGGGATCGCGAGAAGTACACGGTTCTGGTTGCCAATCTCGACGGACGCGCTGTTGGCTTCGTGGCCCACACAATGGATGACGAAAGTAAGACAGGCGAAATCCAGTTCATTGCAGTGCATCCCGAGCATCAGAACTGCGGCATCGCGACCGAACTCTGTAACGCGTCCCTAGAGCGGATGAAGGAACGAGGGATGACGTTCGCCCGCGTCGAGACCGGAGGCGATCCATCGCACGTGCCCGCCCGCCGCGCCTACGAGAAGGCCGGATTCACGGGCCTCCCCCTCGTCCGCTACTTCAAGAAGCTGTAGCCTGAATCTCATCGGGGTCAGAGCTTTGTTCTTGAATCCCAGTTGCGTTGAGCAACGATCTTAGCGGGGCGGCTTGGAGCATTCATGCGGCGATGGATGTGCGGGCTTCGTCTGCGGCTACGCAGCTGCATGATGCCTGTGCGCTGGCGAACTCAGCCTCGCTGAGTACGATGGAGAAGGCACTTCTTCGTCCTCCCACAGGACGAAGAGGAAGAAGAAGGAGAAGGATTCGATGAGCGGGACGGAACGAAGCAAGATACGCCCTGGGCTGGAGGTAGACATCGTACAGAAGCAGGATCAGCGTAGCGGTGTCCTCACAAGGGGCGTTGTCAGAGACATCCTGACGAAGTCTTCAACCCATCCCCATGGAATCAAGGTCCGCCTCGAAACGGGCGAGGTCGGCCGGGTGAAGCAGATTCCCTCAGAGAAGTGAGCCAGTCAAGGGGTATCGGGGTCAGGCCTTTATTTTCGAATCGTGGACGCCAACTTGACCAGCGTCGTTCTCCCCCCGAAGCTCGCACAGCTACCGAAGAGGCGAGATGGAGAGGTTCAGATCGCGGATCAGGTCCTCAGCCTCGGCCAACCGCTCCTCGGGAACCATGATCCGTGCTGCACCAACGAATGGTCGAAGAATGCTGAAGTGCTCCCCTTGGACGAAACACGGGATCCTCTCCGCCTCGAGCAGCGACTTCACTACGGCGATGTCCCCCTGGTCACTTGTCGCAAGCAGCTCCGCGAATGCCATCATCAAGCCTCCTTTCGCTCCCTGCGCGGCGGCAAGGCGTCGTAAAGCAGGGCTCGGGGCCAGGTCTATATTCTTGGTGTTCGTCAATGAAATGAGCGCGCCATGTTTCCCCGGCAGCCTCCACTCGAGTCGGATCTGGTTCCGAAGCTTTGACTCTGGGCCCTGGGGCGCGATCGGGATCGGATCAGTCTCCGGTGGTCGTCTTGGATGACTTCGTGGGGGCTTTCGACTCGCTCCCAGCTTTGGCGTCACTCGATGGCTTGGAGTCCTCCGTCGCCTTGGGGTCGTCGGAGGATTTCGTCTCTCCGGAGTCCTTAGTCGCAGCCGCCTCGTCGCTCTTGTCCGAACGGCTGTTCCCCTTGCGGCCGTGATCGGTCTTGTAGTAGCCGCTCCCTTTGAAGTGGACCGCGACGAGTGGCATCAGCCGGCGGGTCACGGTGCTTCCGCACTCGGGACACGTCGGCGTGTCGTTCTGGGTTCCGTGAACAACCAGAATGCGGAACTGATGTCCGCAGGACTCGCACTCGTGCCGATGGAGAGGCATACCCTTCCTCCTACACGCCGCAGCAAGCGACGATGCTACGCTACTCGATCCAACTCAAACCCTCGCGACAGACGCCGAAGGAAGACGGTCTCGTTCACCGGTCCGTCCGCCCCGAAGTATCGCGCACAGAACCGTACCGCGCGAGTCAGCCTCGCTTCCGCGCGCTGAGATGATCGTTCCCCACGGACCATCCGGCGGAACTCGGTCCACTCACGAGTGCCTTCGTCCGGGAGACTCCCGACGACCTCTTCCGAGTATCCGACCGTCCCCGTTGTCTCCATCGCCCGGGCCTGATGCGTCCACCCGCAGAGGGCGGGGCGGTCGCTCGATCGTCCCGCAAGGATGACGGCCGGGACCCGTCTCATGCGCCATGGAAGCGGGGCGCGACGCGTCATCCATCGAAGCACGCACGTTACTTCGTCGCGCGCATCGCGATAGTCGACGTCCACGGGGCAGGCCACGTCCTGGCACGCGCCGAGAAGATCGATCGGATGAGTGCCTCGGCACTTGATTCCAAGCGCAGTCAACACCTGCCGCATCGTGTCCGTGGGGCCGGCAAGCCCGAGGCACAACTCCGTGTTGAGCGCCAGGGTTTTCAGTGAGTCATCCGACATCACGCCGAGGTTCTCGCTCAGCACGCGCCCGTCGCTGGCGATCACAATGTCTTGATCGTCCCTCACCGCAAGAATAAGGCTCATCCCGATTGTGAGCATAACACGGTCTGCCTGGCTTCGGAAGATCAAACCGCGATCGCCAAAGCCACGCTTCCAGGAGCGAGGCGAAGCCTCACGCGTGTGAGGTCTCGTCTTCGTGATGACGCCGCTCTCGAGGGGTCCCTGCTACGCGAGCGGTTCGAATCGAGCCTGGAAGAACCGGAGCTTCTCCGGTTCGTAGACCATCTTCAACCCCACAATCGAATCTCGTTCCTCGAAGAGGGCCTCGCAGCTTTCGGCGACCACGTCCATGTGCAGGTTGGTGTAGACGCGGCGTGGGATGGTGATGCGGACGAGTTCGAGCTTCGGATGCCGATGCTCGCCGGTCTCCGGATCACGTCCGGCGCTGACGATGCCGCGCTCCATCGAGCGGACGCCGCTGTCGACGTACAACGCGGCGGCCAGCGTCTGGGCCGGGAAGTGATCCTGCGGCATGTCGGGGAGGAAGCTACGGGCATCGATAAACACGGCGTGCCCTCCGACCGGCTCGATGATCGGCACACCGGCTTCGATCAGACGATGGCCGAGGTACTCGACTTGTCGCACGCGACTGGCGATGTGGGCGTCCTCGATCATCTCCTCGATCCCGAGGGCCAGCGCCTCCATGTCGCGCCCCGACATCCCACCGTAGGTGTGAAGCCCCTCGAAGACGACGACCATCTCCTTGGCGCGGAGGAAGAAGTCGTCGTTGTTCGTCGCGAGGAATCCGCCGATGTTGACGAGGTTGTCTTTCTTCGAGGACATCGTGCAGCCCTCGCCGTGGCTCATCAGCTCCTTGAAGATCTCGCGGATCGAGCGGTCGGCGTACCCCTCCTCCCGCTGCTGGATGAAGTAGCAGTTCTCCAGCGCGCGGGTGGCATCGAAGATGATCGGAACCCCGTGGCGCTCGGCCCACGCGGAGACTTCGCGCAGGTTGGCCATCGAGAACGGCTGGCCGCCGGCCATGTTGACGCACGGCGCGATCGAGAGATAGGCGATCGCTTCGGCCCCCTTCTCGGCGACCAGCGCATCGAGCTTGGCGAGGTCGACGTTGCCCTTGAACGGATGGCGATTCGACGTGTCGTGTGCCTCGTCGATGATGCAGTCGAAGAAGACGCCGCCGGCGCGTTCGACGTGCTCTCGGGTGGTCGTGAAGTACATGTTCATCGGTACGTACTGCCCCGGCTTGATCCGCAGCTGCGAAGTGATGTGCTCGGCCGCGCGGCCCTGGTGTGTCGGCACGACGTGCTTGAATCCGTAGATTTCCCGGATCGCCTCTTCGAGGTGGTAGAAGTTGCGCGATCCGGCGTAGGCTTCGTCACCGAGCATCAGGCCGGCCCACTGGCGATCGCTCATCGCCGACGTCCCCGAATCGGTCAGTAGGTCGATGTACACGTCCTCGCTGCGCAGGAGGAAGGTGTTGTACCCGGCCTCCCGGATCTTCTCCTCTCGATAGGCGGACGTGGTGACTTTGATCGGCTCGACGGACTTGATCTTGTAGGGCTCTGCGATGGTCCGCTTCTTCATGTGGTGATCCTTTCCGAGCCGACGTGCCGCATCGGCCCACCTTCCGCTATCGATCGCCCGACGAGAACCCGATGATCTCGTCGACGAAACGGGTCAAGTGTCGCCGCTGCACGCGAGCAACCTCTTCGCTCTTCTTCTCTCTCACTGCAGCCAACAGGAGGCTGAACTCCTCGTGGATTCCGCTGAAGTAGTGGTCCTCGCCGGCAGGCACGTTGGAGTCCCAAGCACGGGAGACCTGGTTTCGCAGACGCATCAGCGTTTCGGTGAGGAGCGAGTTGTGCGTCGCTCGGTTGACCAGATCGTGAAACGCCATGTCGAGGCCGCGAAGCGGCACAGCGTCGGTTTCGGCCTCGATTCGTCCTAACAGTTCCTCCATTGCTGTCAGCTCCGGCTCTGTCGCGCGCGCGACCAGGAGCTGCCCGACGAGTCCCGCCAGGAACGATCGTATCTCGAACGACTCCTTCAGATTCTGAAGGCTGACCTCGGTCACTTGCGCGCCGCGGCCACGGGAGACCTTGACTAGGCCGTCCGATTCGAGACGGATGAGCGCCTCGCGAATCGGGGTTCGGCTAACGGAGAATGCCTGCGCGAGTTCCTTCTCGTGGAGAACCTCGCCCGGTTTGAGGTCGAGTTCGACGATACGCTGTTTCAGTCCTTCGTAGACGTCGTCGCGCATTCGAGCCCTCTCTCCTTGGCATGCCGGTTGTATACCGGAAGCATATCCGGAGCGATCGCGGGGGGCAACGCACGGCCGGTGAGGCCGCACAAGCCTTCGGTACCATCGGAGATCCCATCACGGCAAGACTCATCAGCGGGAACCCGAGTCAGACCTCCTGGCCCGCGAGTTTCGAGGCGTGCTGCCGGTCCCATTCGGCGGGCAGGAACTGGCACAATCGATCGTGGCGGCCTCGAGACGCTGCACACGGGGACGACGGCTCCGTGCTGCCACGTTGGCTCGCCCTACTAGATTGCGGTGGTGTCGCCGGGAGTCTTGGCGAAGAGCCGTGCATCCTCGATGCGGTCGAGTCCGGCGATGAACCGGGTCAACCGCTCGACGCCGATCCCGAATCCTGCCGATCGAGGAAGACCGTCCTTCGCGTAGTCGAGGTAGATCGCGTACTGCTCGCGAGGAATTCCGTCCCTTTCCAGCCTGTCCAGGATTTGCGCATACTCGAACTCGCGCTCTCCCCCGGACAACGCTTCCCCGTAGCCCTCCGGATACATCAGGTCCATGTCGATCAGCACGTCCGGCCGCTCTGGATCCTCACGGTCGTAGAACTCGCGGACCCTGCGCGGGAAGTCGAACACCCAAGTTGGGGCATCGAGCGTCGTTGACAGGGCATCGTCGAACGGCTCGCCGTGTGCCACTACCGCAGCATCGAACGAGACGCGAGCGAACGGCTGAGAAGGGATCCGAAGCGCTCGGCCCAGTACCTCGAGTTCGAGCTTGCAGCGTTCGATGACCGCCGAGAGAACGTGGATCAAGAGATCTTCACCGATCGCGATGGCATCATCGCGTGTCGCATCGCGGGCCTCGAGATCGAGCTGAACAAACTCGGCCAAGTACCGTCCGAGATGCGCACGCTCCGCAGGCTCCATCCGCACGTTCGGTGAGAAGCAGAAGACGCGTGGTAGGGTGCGAAGCGCGATCTGCTTGTGCAGAATCATGCTCTTCGTCAGATGATAGGGTGTGCCGTAGTAGTCGATTGCCCCACCGTAGGTTTCGTGATGAAGCGGATCCGTGATCGGCGAGAGGAGCACCGGCAGGATCTCCACGAAGCCTTCCTCGCGAAGGTACTGACCGGCGGCGTGAACGATCTCGCTCTTGATCTTCAACACAGCAGCCTTCTGTCTTTCACTCATCAAACGCATACTGTCCTCCTGAATCAGAAATGCTTCCGCACTCGATCGGTTGTGCTTCCGGGATACGAGCAGCTAGTTGAGATGTGCTGGCCGTTGAGCCAAGCGGGGAATCAGTTGTGCGTCCTGGATCGGGCGCCCTGATTCTGGAGGAAGAAGAGGGATGCCTGATCGTGATTCGTGAGAACGCCCGGCGCGAAGAGCTTGGAACGTCGACATGCTGCCATCACAACCACCTCTTCTTGTTGGATGCAGCACCCTAGTGGGCCAGGTGAAGGCTGTCAAGCGCACGTGGGCTAGGTCGTGCGGATCTTGACGGGGCGCCCGCCGGACGGAGCGAGCCCGGCGAGGAGGACTGGACGTGCCTGCGGGCCGGAAGCAGGCTGGATACCATTCGCTGTTCCCGTGTCCGCCAGCTACGATTTGCGTTGATGGTACCGGAGGAGAAGCGATCGATGAGCGAAGTGGATCGTGAGACGGGCGGCTCGAGATATCGCGGGTACATGCTGGCCCTATCGGGAGTCACAGCAGCCCTTGCCGTCGCGGCGCCATCGATGGCGATGCCCGTCCTCTTCGCCGAGATCGCCGATGATCTCCAACTGAGCCTCGTCCAGATCGGAGCGATCTGGGGGCTCGCGTCGTTCGCCGGTCTGTTCGCGAGCCTTGCCGGCGGGATGATCGGCGATCGCTTCGGAACGAAGCGGACGCTCGCCGTCGCGTGCCTCCTCCTCGGTCTGGCAGGCGCATCGAGAGGGCTATCGAACGATCTCGTCACGATGGCAATCACCGTCTTCCTGGCTGGACTGGTGGCCGCAGCGATCCCGATGAACCTGCACAAGGTCTGCGCGATGTGGTTCTCGGGGAAGCGACTGGGCGTGGCCAACGCGGTCGTCTCAGGCGGGATGGCGCTCGGCTTCATGATCGGGTCGCTGATCAGCGCGACCGTTCTCTCTCCCTCGCTCGGCGGCTGGCGGCACGTCCTGTTCCTCTACGGCGGCATCGGGATCCTGATCTGCATCCCGTGGGTGTTCACGCGCGTCGCCCCTCGCGAACAGGAGCGCCTGGCAGGCGACGGCGGAGGCCCATCGATCCGCCGCGCACTCTCCCACGTGATGCGGCTTCGCAACGTGTGGGTCCTCGGACTCTCCCTCCTCGGCGTCGGCGGCGGCGTACAGGGGCTTCTCGGGTATCTCCCGCTCTACCTACGGGGGATCGAATGGTCGGCGACACGTGCCGACGCGACCCTGGCCGGCTTCCACGCGATCAGCTTGCTCGCTGTCTTCCCGCTGGCACTGCTCTCCGGTCGGATCGGATCGAGACGGAAGTTCCTCGTCGCGGCGTCGCTGATGATCGCTTGCGGAATCGGACTTCTCTCGATCGTGGACGGAGTGGTCATCTGGATTGCCGTGCTGATGGCCGGCGCGGTGCGAGACGGCTACATGGCCGTATTCATGACCACGGTCATCCAGGTGGACGGGGTCGGCGCGGAGTACGCTGGCACGGCTCTCGGATTGGCTATGACACTGCTGCGTGTCGGTGGCCTGATCGCTCCCCCACTCGGGAACAGTCTCGCCGTCTACGGTCCTCGAGCGCCTTTCGTCCTGTGGGCGGCGATGGCTCTCCTTGGTTTGGCCGCGCTGGGGCTCTTGGGACGAGACGGGGCGCAAGCGGAGCCCGCGGTCGCCGCCCGGTCGATGGATGAGTAGTTACTGAATCTCCACGGTCACCGTCGCGACGGCCCCGAAGAGATGCCAACAACGGAGATCCGATCGCGAGCCTCTGGATCTTGCGCCCCAATCAAAGCTGCAGGGCCCGAGGTGTCTTGTCTCACATCGGGCCCTGCGTAAGGAGTTCAGCTCTCGTACGTCTGGGACTCTACCTCCAAAGGATGAATGAGAAGTGAGGACACCTTGAAGCGACTGTGTTCGTGTCGTTCGGGCACAACAAGTCGGTCGGGCAAGACGATGAAACGGCGTTGGGGCGTCCGAATCCCTTCAGGAGGCGCATCTCCGTCAGATCCACACGCGACGGCCTGTCGACGGAGCGCCGCTCTGTGGCAATGCAGGACCCAGCCCCGGATCGCCCGACTCAAGCTCTCGTGCCTGATGTGCTTCGTTGCGCCTCGCCGTACAATGGATTTTCACGATCGAAAGGCACGCCATGCGCCTACGAATTCACCAGATCCCGGTCAAACTGGACTACGAGAAGTCGAACGTGCTTGCAGCGGTCGCTCGACGACTGAACTGCCGCGAGGATGAGCTCGATCGGCTCGTCCTCCTGCGTCGATCGATCGACGCGCGGAGAGCGGACGCGCAGCCCCGTTTCGTGCTGTCGGTCGAGGTGGACTACCTTGGCGAGGCCGCCCCACCGTTGGCGCCGGGGCGTGTCGATCTGGCTGCGGTTTCGGCTAAGGACCCGGAACCGATGCCGGCGATCCCGCGCGTCGGGCCGAGGAAGCGTCGGCCGGTGGTGGTCGGGGCCGGGCCAGCCGGCTTGATGGCGGCACTGACCCTCGCCGAAGCCGGATGGGAGCCTCTCCTTATCGAGCGAGGAGAGGGTGTCCTGATCCGCAGCCACCAGGTCGAGACGTTTTGGCAGGAGGGGGTCCTCAACGTCGAAAGCAACGTCCTCTACGGCGAGGGCGGCGCCGGGCTCTTCTCCGACGGCAAGCTGACCGCCCGCTCCAAGGACCGAGGCGCGATCCGAGACTTCTTCCAGATGCTGGTCGACCTCGGCGCCTCGTCCGACATCCTGATCGACGCCGACCCGCACCTCGGGAGCGACGTAATCCAACGGATCATCCCGACGTTGCGGAACCGAATCTGCGACCTCGGCGGCGAGGTTCGGCTCGGCACGCGGCTCGACGGCCTGCACATCGAAGGCGGCGCGTTGCGTGGGATCGTGGTTTCCAGCGGGAAGACCGCCGGCGAGGAGATCGTGGCCGACACCTGCTTCCTCGGTACCGGGCACAGCGCACGCGATGTCTACACGATGCTGGCGGAATCGGGCGTGCCCCTGGCATCAAGAGCGTTCGCGGTCGGCGTGCGAGCCGAGATGCCGCAGAGCCGCCTCAACGTCGCCCAGTACGGCCGCTGGGCGACGCACCCGAAGCTCAGGAGCGCCGGTTTCCGACTGACCCGAAAGGCGGGAAGCACGACCCGAGCCTGCTACAGCTTCTGTACCTGCCCCGGCGGACTCGTGATGGCCTGCGCATCGTCTGAGGGATACGTGACGACCAACGGAATGAGCTACTCGAGTCGAGCCAAACCGTTCGGAAACGCGGCTTTCCTCGTGCCCGTCGGTCCGGCCGACTACCCGGGCGGGCTACAGCATGCCGACCTCGCCGGAGTCGGGCTCCAACGGACCCTGGAGCGTAGGGCGTTTCTCGCGGGGGGCGAGGACTACGGGCTGCCGGCGCAATCGCTGATCGACTTCCTTGAGGATCGAGAACCCACCGGCATTCCCGAGGCCCGCTCGTGCGCGCGCGCCGTGCCGGCCGATGTGGCGAGGCTTCTCCCCGACGAGGTCGCCCAGACGCTTCGCAGCACGCTTCCCAAGATGCTTCGCGAACTGAACGGCATCCGACTCGAGGACGTCCTGCTCTACGGCGTCGAAACCCGCAGTTCCAGTCCGGTGCGTATTGCGCGTGACCCGGAGACCGGCCAATCGACCGGCGTACGCGGGCTTCATCCGATCGGTGAGGGATCGGGCTACACCGGCGGAATCGTCAGCTCGGCGCTCGACGGCATCGCGTCCGCCCATCGGGCGCTGCAATCCGGCACCTAGCCAGAGTGCCTTCGCCCGATCGGGCGTTAGGTGGACACAAATCGCTATACATCAGGGCTTCTGCCATCGTGGAGTCGCGGCGATCCATTGCGGCACGAGGCGCCGGGCGTTGCACAACTCGCGTAGGCAAATCCCACGAAGCTGCGAGGATTCGCCTGCCTAGTGGCGGTGCTGGATCCAGCTTGGAACGAGACGCCTGGCATCGCGTGTCTCCGCCCGTAGGCGATCAGCATCCGGTTCATGCGTTCGCACCAGGCTCCAGAAGCTCGGAGAGTGATTGGCGTGCACCGCGTGACACAGCTCGTGCACCAGGACATACCGAACCAGTCGCTTCGGCAGGAACAGCAGTTGGGCGTTCAGGCTGATCGTGCCTTTGGTCGAGTAACTGCCCCAGCGTGTCTTCTGGCAGCGGATCGAGACACGCTCGATGTGGATGTTGAGCTTGTGCGCCAGGTCTTCGACCCACGGGATCAGATGCTCCCGGCCGCGCTCGATCAACCAACGTCGCAACGTCAAGCGCCAGGCGGCCGGGTCGCCGATCGATCCTGAGAGCTGCAGGCGGGAGGGTCCGGCCGCTGTGATCGCTACCTTCCCCTTCGTCGTCTCCACCCAATCGAGGTGCCAGCTCTGCCCGATCGCCGTGAGTTCGATGTCTGTCGGCCGTTGGTCGACAGACGGCCGGGCGGCACGATGAATCTCGATCTCCTTGAGAGCACGATCCACCCAATCTCGCTTCTCCTCCAGCATCCCGGGAATCCGCCTTCGATCGAATCCGCTTGGGATCACGATCACCAGTCCATCGGAGACCGTGACCCGAAAACGAACGTGCTTCGCTCGCTTGCTCTCTCGGATGGTGTGCTCGGGAAGCAACGGACTCCTTCCTCTCATCGCCACGGCGGTCGTACCCGGCGAGAAGCATGTTCGGCGAAGCATCGGCAAGGATCCATCGATCATGATGGGAGACCGTGCGGACGACAAGAGTGGGATCAGTAGAAGAACCGTACACACGGGAAGTGCTTCTCTTGGCATGAACACGAGCCGCTAATCGACATCTTCTAGCTCTCCGGATCCTAGGTGGGGCGCAGAGACGAAGTCGAATCGCTGCTGGCTGGCATCAGTGACCTTCAGATGCTCGATCTCGGATGAGGTGAGAAGCGATCGGTACTGACCTTCACCGGAGAACTGGACCGTGGGCAAGATAGGAATCAGCCGCGATTCGCGGCCGCGAAGAGGAGGATGAGCAGGCGAGTGCTGAGGTTCTCTAGAAGCACCATCGTCCAAGCTCTTCGGAGCCTGGGGGGACTCGAACTCAGCGCAAGGCGACAGCGAACCTTCTCACGAACGTTCGAGGTACGGTGACGTTAGGCGTACCAGTTGGACGATCCTCACACCGACCTAGGGCGTCTCGTGGTTAGGCTTCGGCACCCTGGGGAGCACGTAGGTGAGCGACGTGTCAGGATCTTGTCCCACCTCGACGTCTAGGTCGAACGCCTGCTTGATGTGTCGGCGGGTCAGGACATCGCTGGGCGAGCCTGTCACGATGATGCGGCCCTGGTGCATCAAGGCGATTCGGTCGGTGGTCTGTGCCGCCAACGTCAGATCGTGGATCGCCATCACCACGGCGGCACCCTCTTCCGCCCTCTGCTGCACGATGGCCATGAATTGCACCTGGTGGCGAAGGTCAAGGTGTGTCGTCGGTTCGTCCAGCAACAACGCCTTCGGCTCTTGGGCCAAGGCCATCGCCAGGAACACCCGCTGGCGTTCTCCTCCCGATACCGCACGAATCGATCGGTCCCTCAGGTTGGCCACGTCGGCGAGCGTCATGGCGCGATCGATGGCCGTTTGGTCATCCCGCGTCTCGCGGGCGAACCGGCCCCGGTGGGGCGTTCGTCCCATGGCGACAACCTCGCGCACGGTGAAGTCGAATCCGATGGGCCGCTCCTGCTCGACCATGGCAAGACGCTGCGCAATCTGTCGCACGGAAAGCGTTCCGATCGACGAATCCCCAAGCTGGATGCTACCATCGGTCGGACGGAGCACGCCGGAGATGATCCTGAGCAGCGTGCTCTTCCCCGATCCATTGGGGCCGATCAGCGCGACGAATTCGCTGCCGTCGACTTCGAGTTCGATCCCGTCCAGCACGAGAGACGTCCCGTCGTAGGCGAACGACACACGATCGACGCGGATCCGCATCAGAGTTTCGCCCCCTTCGTCTTAAGCAGGTAGAGGAAGAACGGCGCCCCGAGGAACGCGGTGATCACTCCGACGGGAAGCTCAGCGGGCGTGACGATCGTTCGTGCCGCGAGATCGGCCCAGACGAGGAAGCAGGCGCCGACGACCGCCGAGATGGGGATCAGAATCCGATGGTTGGGGCCGACGATCAGACGGACCACGTGCGGGATGACCAGGCCGATGAAGCCGATCGTTCCCGCCAGCGCGACCGCCGAGGCGGTCAGCACGGTCGTGGCGAGCAGCAACCACCGTGAGAGCGCGTCCGGGTTTACCCCCAGATGAAACGCTCCCTCCTCGCCCGTCGAGAGGGCATTGAGGTCCCTGGCGAAGAAGAAGACGACGGCCGTTGCGACGCCGACCACCGGTGCCAAGATGTAGATTGACAGCCAGGTGGCGCGCCCGAGCCCGCCCATGATCCAAAAGAGGATGTCGGCCAGCTGCTCGCCTCGGGAACTGAGGAAGATCAGAAAGCTGGTCACGGCGGAGAACAGGGCTCCAACGGCGACGCCCCCAAGGATCAGCGTGAAGATCGAGGTCTTTCGGTCTCGGCCGCGGGCAAGCCAGTAGACGATGCTTGCGGCCAACGCCGCTCCCCCAAAGGCCCCCAACGGCAGGAGAAACGGCGACCGAGTTCCCGACAGGATGACCAGCGCCGCTCCGGTCGACGCACCGCCTGCGATGCCGAGGATGTAGGGACTGGCGAGCGGATTGCGGAACAGACCCTGCATGGCGGTCCCGGACACAGCCAGCGCGGCCCCGACGAGAAAGCCTAACAGCACCCTCGGCAGTCGAATCTGCATCACGATCAGCCGGTGCATCGGCGATACGGCATCACTCTGCACCCCGAGCATCGCTCTGACTGCCGCGGGCAAGGGGATGGTCACCGCCCCGATGACGACCCCGGCCACGAAGGTGCCCAGGACCAACAGGCAAAGCACCCACGGGGACCATCGCAGGATGCTACGAATCTTGGAGCGGGCGCCTTGTCTAGGGCGCAATCCCATGAAGGGCCTCGATCATCTGTCGAAGCGCCTCAGCGACCTGCGTGGAGGCGATCACGCTGCCTCGAATCCCGACGACGCGTCCGTCGCGGATGGCGGAGACACCCTGAAGAAACGGATTCCCGGTCAGATTCCCGACCTGGGACGGCGCGGTGAAGATGACGTCCGGATCCTTCTCCAAGATTGACTCGAAACTGACTTGCGCGCTCTGGATGTCGGCGAAGACGTTCGCCCCGCCGGCTCTCAGGATCAGCTCGCTCTCGATTGCCTCCGCGCCGGAAGCGAAGGGGAGAGCATTGGGAGATCCTGCGTACAGAAAGGCGGCAGTGACCACCGGCGCGCCTAGAACCAGTGTCTCGGCGTCGACGATCTCCCGGGCGATTCGCCCGATGAGCACAGCCCCCTCGGCATCGCTGCCGATGGCCGCAGCGATCGACTCGATCGCCGCGAAGATGTCGGGGACGCTACCCAGCCAGGGCGTGGTGAGGACGGTGATCCCGGCCGCTTCGAGGGCCGGACGCTCTCCACCCCAGTCGCTCGCTCCGAGAACGAGATCCGGCTCGAATCCGACGATTAGCTCGACGTTGGGAGCAGCGGCTAGACCAACGCTCGGGAGCCCTGATGTCACTGCCGGATTGTCGGGCGAGTCGGCGACGGCAGTCAGCCGATCGAAGGCTCCGAGGTCGACGACGATCTCTGCGTAGAGCGCATTGACCGCGACGATCCGCTCCGGTCTGCTCTCGACGGTGATCTCGTTCCCTCGATCGTCGACGACGACGACCGGGAACGGCCCGACCGTCGCGAAGGAGGAGACAGCGAATGCGATGACGCTCAGCAATGCAGCAGCGAGTGCGGTTCTTCCCATTGGGTCATCCCTCCAGCCAGTGGGATGTTCTATCCCATCAAGGTCGGGCCATGGTACGCCACGCACATCGCGGGGTCAATCTGTCAGTGCCGCGGGAGATCGAACAAGACTTCGCCGATCGCGCTCCAGAGCCCACGGCCCGCATGACGCCTGTCTGGCCCAAAGGCGATGATCAAGCCATCTTCGTATGCCGGATCCGGAAACGCCGTTTCGATCGTCAATGCGTCGTGCGTGTTGCGCAGCCGAACCGGCTCGTCGTCGTGCGTGAACGACCACCCGCAGTCGCCGTACCTCAACAGCACGAGCCCGGTCGCTCCCTCTCGAACCGCGACGTCGCGGACGGCCCACGCCAGCGGCGTCCCTTCGAAGAAGGAATGCGCAGCGAGCGCGACGTCGTCGAGTTGAAGGCTCGTCAGCTTCAGTGCACGCACGGCGCCGATTTGCTCGAAGATCGGCGCGAAGTGCCGCCGTCCTTGGCTCGTCAGCTCGGGCCCCGCCCGCTTGAGATCCACGAACCCGCACTCGCGCAGGTGCTCCAGTTCGAGGCGGACGGTCATCTCCGAGAGCTCGGTCAATTCGGCCAGCCGCCGCCGACCGAGCCCTTCGAGTCCGACGTGATGGATCAATTGAAGCGTCGTGCCCGATTCTGGCAATCCGCCCACCTCCGCTGAGAAGATCCTAACGAATCGCAGCGTCCGACGCTTGGCGATGTCGACTGTGCTATGCTATCGTTACTCATCCACATGACGCGCGGTGCGATGGCACAAGAGATGCCCAACTCGCCAGAGAAGCTCGAGGCGAGGCCAAGCGGCGGCGATCGCCCGCCGGACGTTGCGTCTTCGGCTTCCAGCACCCCTCCCGGAGCCCTTCTCGAGCGTCGCTTCCATTTGAAGAGCGGAGCCGAGGTGCTCATTCGCTCGATCGCGGCCATCGACCGCTCGGCCTGCAGTACCATGCTCACCGCGTGCAGTCAGGAGAGCCTCTACTCACGCTACGAGCGCGTCGTTACCGAATCTCCAGACAGACTCGCCGCGGAACTCTGTTGCCCGGATCCGCAGTGCGAACGAACGATTGTTGGCGAGATCCACTACGGCAACTTCCCGACGATCATTGGGATCGCTCAGCTGATAACGGATCCGGCACACACGACCGCGGAATACGCGCTGCTGATCGCCGACCCGTGGCAAAACAGAGGCCTGGGAAGCGCCTTCACCGACATCTGTCTTCAGTTGGCGCACGACTGGGGCGTGGAGCGCGTCGTCGCCGAATTCCTTCCGAGCAACATGCGGATGATCCGGATCCTCGAGAAGAGACGGTTCGACATGAGTCGTGACTTGCAGGAACACGTCGTCTCGGGTCAGAAGATGGTCGGGGCCGATGGCGTCGGCTGAAGCCCTTCCGTTCAGAGAGACGATACGCTGTCAGTGGCACCCATCTCTCACGCTCGACTCAAGCGTTGCGACGCGCCTTCCGTTCTGCTAGACTCCGGCCCGGATCGTGCCTGCACAGCGATGTAGCCTGTGATCGAAAACGAGTCTAGAGGAGCCGACTGCCCGCGAAGAGGCGGTCGGCTGATCGTTGAGAAAGTGGGGAACAATGAGCAATGGAAACAGCGGGTTGGCGAACGTCGGGGCTCTCGGTTTGGGGGGCTTTGCCCTCTCAACGTTCATCCTGAACATCGTGAACGCAGGTCTCGTTGACGCAGCGACCCTCGGGATCGTTATGCCGGTCGCGATGTTCTACGGCGGGATTGCGCAGTTCGCCGCGGGAATGTGGGACGTACGGCGCGGCGACACGTTCGGCGCGACGTGTTTCTCGTCGTTCGGTGCGTTCTGGATGGGACTTGCGATGTTCTTCTTCCTGCGCCTCGCGGGCGTCCAAGCGTTCGTCGACGTCACACCGGCGGGAATCGCCGTTGTGCTCGTCGCGTGGGGTGTGTTCACGGGATACGCGACGATCGCTTCTCTCAAGTTGTCGCGCGGGATCATGTGGATCTTCATTACGCTGACGATCCTCTTCTTCCTTCTTGCCATCGGCGAATTCGTGCCCGTCGTTCACACGATTGCGGGCTATGAGGGAATCCTGTGTTCGCTGATCGCTTGGTACTGCTCGGCCGCCATTCTGATCAACACCACGCACGGCAGAACCATCCTTCCTCTGGGGGAGAGGAAGTAGCAGGCCCGGACTCGTGGGGCATCGCTTTGCCTTGTCACTGTGCTCCTTCATCCGAATCCGGTTCCGCTGTACTCTAGTGGAGATTTGGAAAGGAGTTCCATGGTCAAGGACCCACTTGCCCTCGTTTGGCTCGACCTCGAGACCACCGGGATTGATGATCGGACCTGCGTCATCCTCGAGATCGCTACGATCGTCACCGACAAGAATCTGGAGGTCGTCAAGGAAGGGCCCGATCTCGTCATCCGTCAGCCTGACGAGGTCCTGGAGCAGATGGACCCGTGGTGTGTGAAGCAGCATGCCGCGTCGAATCTTACCGAGGCTTCCCGAGGATCGACCATCACGCTTGAGGAAGCAGAAGAGCAGACGCTCGCGTTCGTTCGCAGACACTGCTTGCGGGGAAAGGCTCCTCTGTGCGGGAGCTCGATCGGATTCGATCGCCGTTTCATCATGCATCACATGCCGAAGCTGAACGGGTATCTCAGCTACCGCAACGTAGACGTCAGCTCGCTCAAGGAGCTCGTCCGGCGTTGGCGCCCCGGTGTCGTCGAGAGGCAGGAGAAGGCGTCAACCCACCGTGCGCTCGATGACATCCGCGAGTCGATCGAGGAGCTCAGGCTCTACAAGAACACCGTCTTCAGGAAGGCCGCGTGAGCCTCCTCACTCTGGATGACGTCCGGACCGCGCGCGATCGGATCGCGCCGTTTGCGTATCGCACGTCTGTGTTGAGCTCGACCGCCGTCGATGATCTCTGCGGCGGGCGTGTCCTGTTCAAGTGCGAGAATTTCCAGCGAACGGGATCGTTCAAGTTCCGCGGCGCGACGAGCGCTGTGGTCGGCCTCGGGGCAGACGGACGGGCGCGCGGCGTCTACGCACACTCAAGCGGCAACCACGCCCAGGCGCTCGCGCTCGCCGCCAAGCTTCACGGGATTCCCGCCCACATCGTCATGCCCGAGGATTCGAACCCGGTCAAGGTCGAGGCGACGAAGGGCTACGGAGCCCGCGTCGTCTTCTGCCCACCGACCCACGAGGGGCGCCGGGAGGTGGCGGAACGCGTCGGGAGGGAGACGGGCGCAAGCTTCGTGCACCCGCACGACGATCTACGCGTCGTCGCCGGTCAAGGGACGGCGGTCTGCGAACTCATCGAAGAGGTCGATGATCTTGACTTCATCCTCGCGCCGGTCGGAGGGGGCGGCCTCCTCTCCGGAACCCTCGTTGCGGCCAAACACCTGCTCCCGAATGTGCGCGTGATCGGCTGTGAGCCGGCCGGCGCCGATGACGCCGCTCGATCCCTGCAAAGCGGCAAACGCATTGTGGACTTCGTCCCCAACACGGTGGCGGATGGTCTCCGCACACCCCTCGGCGAGAACACATTTCAGATCATCCGCGAGCTTGTCGACGAAGTCGTCGTCGTCCCGGAAGCCGAGATCCTTCCCGCCATGCGCCTCGTTTGGGAGCGGATGAAGATCGTGATCGAGCCCTCGAGCGCCGTCGCCGTCGTGCCGCTTCTTAACGGAGAACTCAACGTTCGCGGCAAGCGCATCGGAGTCATCCTCTCCGGCGGAAACGTCGACCTGGATGGCTTCCTCCCGCGATTCGGCAGGCTCTGAGCCCTCGGACCGACGACGCTACCGCGCCGACTCGCGTTGTTCGTAGACCGTTTCTCCCCCGATGAGAACCCGATCTACACGCGCGTTCGCCACGTCGAACGGATGGGCCGACAGGACCACCACGTCCGCGTCCTTTCCGGGTTCCAAGCTACCGACGCGACCCTCAACTCCCAGGATTTCCGCGGCGGTGAGCGTGATGGCGCGTAGCGCATCGGCTTCTCGCATGCCTTCGCTGACGGCGAGCGCAGCGTTCAGTCGCAGGTACTTCGTGGCGGATCCCTCGTCCGTCTGGATCGCGACCTTCACGCCGGCGTTCGCCAACACGCCTGGATTCCTCGGTGTCATCCCCCGTAACTCCACCTTGCTGCGCGAGAAGAGAATCGGTCCCGGAATGCAGGGGACCTTCCTCGCTCCGAGGAGATCGGCGATCTTGTAGCCTTCGGTGGCATGGATCAGGACGTAGTCAAGCTCGAATTCCTCGGCGATCCGTATTGCCGTCATGATGTCGTCGGCGCGGTGCGCGTGGATGTGAGCCCGTAAGCCCCGCGTGACGACTGCGCTCAACGCTTCGAGGCGCATGTCGACCTCGAACGGCTCCGGCCGAGTGGCTCCCTCGTCACCTCGAGCGAACGCCTGAACGCTCTCGTCGTGTCGAGACTTCTTTTCGACGTAAGTCTTCGCCTTGGCCAGCCACTCTCGAAGGAGCGCAGCGTTTCCCATTCGCGTTGAGGGGATTCTCTTCTGTTCTCCATAGACGCGTTTGGGGTTCTCTCCGAGGGCCATCTTCATTGCACCAGGGGCCTGCACAAGCATCTCGTCGACCGTGCGGCCGGCGGTCTTGAGGATCGCCGTCTGCCCACCGATGACGTTCGCGCTCCCCGGGCTGGTATTGATCGTCGTCACACCCGCCTCGCGTAAGTCCGCGAACGCGAGGTCCTCCGGATGCACGGCGTCAAGTGCCCGTAGGTGTGGCGTGATGGGGTCGGTCATCTCGTTCCCGTCATAGTTGTGAAGGCCGACCCCATCGGCGAACAACGCAACGTGGCAGTGTGCGTCGATCAGACCGGGAAGGACGTACTTGCCGGTTGCGTCCATTGCCTCTGCGCCGTCCGGAACCACGACATCCGCTCCTACCTCCAGAATCTTGCCCCCGTCGATCAACACCACGCCGGCCTCGATCCGTTCATCCGGCGTGAGAACCGTTCCCCCACGTATCGCGAGCATCGCTCTCTCCTTTTCTGCTTCGGTCTTCCCCTTCGCACCTCAGGCGGAGCCTACCAGACCATCGGTACGAAGCCGTCTCGGATCGCCGTTGAGATCGGGTCGCCGACGTAGGCCACATCGCAGCCGATCTCGGCCAGTTGATCGCTGACCGAGTACTTGTCTGAGCAAGACTTACACGCCGCTGGCCTCGTTCCTTCGGAGATGATGATCTCGACCGTCTCTCGAAGACGTGGGTCCGTGGCAATCTGAACCTCCGACGGTCCGAACAAGAACAGCCGCACTTCCCGCATCCATTCGTTCTTCACGACGTTCCGAGCGTACATCAGGCCCATCTCCAGAACCCTCGGATCGCCGCTCGCTAGGATGATCGCCAATCGATCGTTCATCGTCATCTCTTCTTTCAACAGCTCGTGATCAAGCTTCGCGCGAAGACTACTGAACGGAGGACGGCGCCGCACACCCGATGCGTGCGGACAGATCTCACGAAGAATCCTGTGCCACGAGACCCTTTCCCGGACCGTCGCTGTCCTTTCGCCGGTGCGCCCATTCCGTGGTAGAGTGTTCTCCGGTGAGTCAAAAGGGGGTTCGAATGAATCGTCGAAAGCAGATCGCGGCAACGAGCTTGATCCTCGTCTTGTGTAGCGTCGCGTTGGGCGGAATGGCACAAAACCAACCTGTTCTTCCCGACACCGTGCAGGCGACGGCCGAGACGGCCATTGACCAGGTCCTCACGTTCATCGACAGCGCAGCGACGTATCTTGGGCAGGGCGTGATCTACCTTCTGAATCTGATCACGGGGGACAGAGTCTCGTCAATCCTCGAGAAGCCGATCGGCTATCTTGCGTTCATCACGCTGATTCTTCTCCTGTTCGGGCTACTCGATTTCGCTCGACGGATCATCTGGATCGGAATCATCGTCGGCTGGGTACTCCTCGTCGTCCGGATCATCCTGGACGCTCTGAATCTCTGATTCGCTCCGAATTGCAGGTGTAGCGGAGGCCCGCTCGTTTGGCAGCGAGCCTCTGCGGCATCGTTGTCGGCGAAGAGCAGGACCGGAACACCGCCAGGACGTACCTGCAGCCGAAGGACGCCACGCGGAACATCACGGATCATGTGGCCTTCTGAAAGGGCGTCGAGATCACAGACTGGCGAACCCGCTGGTCGCGTTTGTTCTCAAGCCGCTTCCGGGAGACGTCCGGAAGCCGATGTCGTCTTCCGGAAGGGCGTCGAGATCATGGGCCGACGGAGCCTCTCGTCGCATTCCTTCCGAATCGCTCCCTGAACACGCCCCAGACGCCGATCAGAATCAGCGCCATACCGCCGAGGATCGGCGGCGTGATCGGCTCTCGTAGGATCATCCATCCGAGAATCACGGCGATCACTGGATTGACGTAGGCATAGGTCATCGCGACGCTGGTCGGAAGCAGATGAAGCGCTCGGATGTACGACGTGAACGACACGATCGAGCCGGCGAGAATCAGGTATCCGAGCGCGCCCCACGCTTCAAGCGTTGGAGTCGGAAGCGGCTCCCGCGTCGCAAGGAGGAGCACGACGAATCCGACGCTCCCGAACAGATGCAGGTACGCTGCGCTCACCAGCGGCGTTACCCCCACCGGCCTTCGCAACTGCAGGATCGACCCGGCCGCCCACACGATTGGCGCAATCAGCAGAGCCAGGATTGAGAGCACGTCGGCTCCACCGGCGTGTGCTAGCCGGGGAGCGGTGAGCAGACCCACCCCGGCAAACCCCACGAGAAGCGAAAGAACGAGTCGCGGCGAAGGGCTCCTTCGGTCCAAGATCGCCTCGATGGTCGCGGCCCAGATCGGCATCGACCCGATGAGCAGCGCTGCGTAGCTCGAGTCGGCGCGTTGCTCGGCCCAGTTGACCAGCCCATTGCCACCCGGCCACATCAACAGACCGGCGATCGCGAGCGTGATCAGCTCAGACCTTTGCAGGCGGACGCGCATTCCCCGCGCGGCGGCCCACGCAAGGAGAACCCCGCCCGCGGCCAAGACCCGTAGCGCGCCGAGGGTGAACGGGGGGAACCCGGCGCCCTCACGGACGGCCAAACGGATGGCGAGGTACGTGCTCCCCCAGATCACGTAGACGACGGCGATGTTCGCAAGTCCCCTCACCGGAAGCGAAGACCGATCGGGGGGTGCGCTCACGCAGACTCCTTCGTGGACCCGGACACGAGAAGGCGAATCTAGATCACGGGCGTGTACTCTACGACAAGCGGCTCCCGCGCTTCAACTCGAGCGTCGGCCCCATACACCCGAACAGGAACGGCCGATCCAGCGCCAGTGGGCACCTCGAAGCGGATCCGCTCGCGGCCGGCGTCGATCGCCACCAGAACGCCTTGCCATCGTACCGTGAATCGGATCCGATCGATCCCCTCCGGGAGCCTCGGCGTCAACGAGATCCCTTGTTCCGTGAGGCGTAGACCGGCGAAGCGCTCGATCACGTGACGAACCGTTCCCGCCATGACCGCCGTGTGGATCCCTTCTGGCGTCGTTCCCCCTTGAATGTCGTCTACGTCGCTTCGGAGGGCCTCCACGAAGTGCGACCAGCTCTCGCTGCGGTCGATCTTGTCAAGCGTCGCAGCAAACACGAGATGGCTCAGCGTCGATCCGTGGGAGGTGCGCTGACGGTAGTACTCTGTTGTCTCTCGCGCTTTTGCGTCGGTCAGTTCGTATCCCGTCGGCAGCAGCAGTTCGGTCAGTTCCTCACGATCGAACAGGTAGAAGAGCACGCACACATCGGCTTGCTTGGCGAGCTTGTATCGATTCGGCGAATCCCCCTCCGCCTTGAGAATCCGGTCGAGCCTGCCGATGCTCCCATGCTTCGCACGATAGGTGTCCCAGTTGAGCTCCTCGAGATCCTCGTACCCTTCAAACTGCTCGATCATCCCGTTCGGAAGAACGGGAATCGTCATCCCGGAGATCACCTTGCGCCAGGCCTCCGGCTCCGTGGCGGCAAGCGAGATCCGCCCGGCGAGCGCTTCCCTCGCGCCTTCGTCGAGCAGGTCGAGCGCCGCAAGTGCCTTCTCGATGCACCACATCGCCATCACGTTGGTGTAGGCGTTGTTCCGAAGCCCGCCTTCGGGCGCTCCGGGATACGCCTCATGAAACTCGTCGGGACCCATCACGCCGACGATCTCGAATTGGCCCTTCTCCCCCTCGCGCGACATGCTCACCCAGAACCGGGCGATCTCGGCAAGCATCTCCGCACCGTAGCGCTCGAGGAAGGTGCGATCACCGGTCGTGCGAATGTACGACCAAACGTTCACGGCGATCGCTGCGCTGACGTGTCGTTGGAGATGACTGTGATCCGGATCCCACGCACCCGATTGGGGATTCAGGTGGATGACCTGGGTCTCCTCTCGCCCGCTCGACCCACTTTGCCACGGGAACATCGCGCCGGCTCGCCCGTCCGAGACGGCGTAGGCTCGAGCCGCGCCCAGACGGTTGTAGCGGTAGAGGAGTAAGGCACGTGCTAGATCGGGGTCGCGCTGCAGGTAGAACGGGAACAGGTACATCTCGTCCCAGAAGATGTGGCCTCGATACGCCTCCCCGTGAAGACCTCTCGCCGGAACGCTGGCGTCGAGTCCGACGGAGTGGGGCGACGCCGTCTGCAGGAGATGAAACGTGTGCAGCCGCAGAATCATCTGCATCGGATACGGAGAGATGTCGACGTCCGACGCGACGTCGATCTCGACGTCATACCGGTCCCACAGCGCGTCCCACGCTGCGTGGTGCGAGGTTGCCAACGCTTCGAACGATGGGGCGTGGCGAGCGAGCAGGACGCCGTCCTCGACCAAGTCGCCCAGCGCCGGATCTCGTGTCGTGCGTAGCGCCACGATCTTCTCGACGCGGATCGGACAACCAACGTCGGCATCAAGCTCGAAGACAGCGTCGACTCTGACCTTCCCCGAGACGGTCCCGGTTGACTCGATACCTTTCTCGCCACTCCACACCCGCGTGCGCGCGGCCAGACAGACGCCGAGATCCGACTGCTTCGTTCGCGCATGTAGCCAGATCACGCCGTCGTTTTCCTCGCCCGTCTCTTCTACCGCGATGTGGTCCCCACGGAGTTCGCGATAGCGAGCAACGCCGTTGTTCGTCACCGCCCCGTCGATGCCCGAACGGATCGCCACCGCGGCCGACCAGTTGAGCGGCACCACCTCCAACTCGATACCACAAAGGTGGGGGCTCGCCATGTGGACGAACCGTCGCGAGGAAAAGCGCGTCTCCCGACCTTCGGCATCGCGTGCTGTGAACACTCGGCGGAGGACGCCCGCGCGCAGATTGAGCTCCTGCCGGTAGTCGATGAATTCCGTTAAGGGATCGAGAAGATCCTTGCCATCGCTCGTCAAGATTGTCAACGCAAGCCAATTCGGGAAGTTGACAAGGTCCTCGTTGACGACGTCACGACCGCCGATCTTGCTCGTCAGCCGGTTGTAGCCTCCGGCGATGTACGTTCCCGGGTAGTGAACGCCGTCATCCCTGGCCCACTCCGCCGCGCCCCGCGTGGCGAAAACGCCGTTTCCGAGCGTGCACAGCACCTCTCGCAGCGGCTCCTGCTCAGGGTCGTATCCGTCGTAGACAAGCCGCCAGCCGTCGGTCATCGACCGGTCTTCTTCCACTCCAGGAGGCGCTCGAAGAACGCGTACACTTCCGAGGGCGCCTGTAGCCAGTAGCTCGCATCCGTCGCGCGAGGCGCTTTCGAGATGAGGATCCCGATCCCTCGATCGACGAGGGCTGCGAAGGCGTCCTCGTCGGTCACGTCGTCTCCGATGTAGATCGGGACAACGTCATCCTGATCGAGCCCCAGCGCCTCAAGCAGGAACAAGAGCGCTTTCCCCTTGTCCCAGTCGATGCCTGGCCGGATCTCGAATACTTTCTTCCCGTGGGCCTTCCTCAAGCGCTCATCCGTGAAGACGACCGCGTCAACGGCCTCTTCGACTCGATGGATCTCGCCCTCGGAGACCAACCGGTAGTGAACGGCGACCGAGTAGCGTTTCGGTTCCAGGAGGGCGCCCTCGATTCCATCAACGACATGAGCGAGCTTCTTCGCGAGCTCGCTCATGACCGGTTCGACCCAGTCGGCAACCTGATGGCCGACCGAACCGCCACCCGGTCCGACGATGTCGAACCCGTGGCTCCCGGCAAACGCTAGCTCATTGAGGCCAACGAGCCGCTCGACGTCGTCGCGGCCCCGTCCGCTGATGATCGCCGTCGGAAAGGCCTCAGCGACCCGCTTCACAAGCGTCCGCTGCTCGTCCGTGAGAACCGCCAACTCGGGCCGACTCACAATCGGCGTCAGCGTCCCGTCGTAGTCGAGGAACAGCGCCAGACGCTTCCCTCCAAGCCGCGCCTCGAGAGCGGGCCACTCGGCGAGCGCCGACGGGCGGCGCTCGTGACGATGCTCGAACCACGCGGCCACCAGATTGAAGGAATCTCCATCGAACCCTTCGAGGATCAGATCGGCGCCGTTCTCTCGCAGCCCTCGAGCGACGCCTCCTCGATCGATCCCGATCACCAGTCCGAATCGCCCCGCGCGGCCCGCCTGCACACCCGAGATGGCGTCTTCAACGACGATCGAGTCACCTGGCTCGACACCGAGCCGCTTCGCCGCCTCGAGGAAGATGGCCGGGTCTGGTTTGCCGGCGAGTCCGATCTCCTCCGAGACGACCCCGTCGACGCGAGCCTCGAACAAGTCCGTGAGGCCCGCGCGTTCGAGGATCGGCAGGCAGTTCTTGCTCGATGAGGCGACGGCCACGCGTACGCCCCTCTCCAAGAGCTCGCGAATGAACGAAACCGCGGCTTCATCGACCTCAACGCCTTCAGCGTCGAGCACCTCTCTGAACACCTCGTTCTTCCGATTCCCAAGGCCCCAAGCAGAATCCGCGCTCGGTGGCTCATCGGGAGTTCCCTCCGGAAGCACGATCCCGCGGGACGCGAGAAAGCTCTTGACCCCCTCGATCCGCGGCATTCCATCGACGTACGTCAGGTAGTCGCCTTTGGGGTCGAACGGAACGAACAACTCACCGATCGCCTCCGATCGGTTCTTGAGGAACTCATCGAACATCCTTTTCCACGAGGCGGCATGCGTTGACGCTGTGAACGTGATCACACCGTCCAGATCGAAGATGACGGCAGCGAGTGGGGGCTGGCCAGTCAAGGGGGTCCCTCCTCCCTTGGGTATCTCTGTCAACTATAAGCCAGAGGCAGCGTGGAGACTACGCCTTCATCAGTGCCGAGGGTTTGCTCGCGGGTTCCAGTGGTCACCCTTTGACGGAGCCAGCGAGGATACCTCTGACGAAAAACCGCTGCAACGCGAAGAAGACGGCCAACGGCAACGCCATCGACACGAAGGCAGCCGCCGTCAGCAGATGCCAGTCCTGTCCGAGGTAGCCGGCGAGATTGCTCACCTGGAGCGTCATCGGAGCAACGTCCGCGGTTCCACCCAGGTAGATGAGAGCAACCAGCAGGTCGTTCCACACCCACAGGAACTGGAAGATCGCAATCGATGCGATGGCGGGGACCGAAAGAGGAAGAACGATCTTGAAGAAGACCTTCAGCCGGGACGCGCCGTCGATGAAGGCGGACTCGAACAGGTCGCGAGGTAGCCCTCCGAAGTAGTTGCGGAACAGGTAGATGGCGAAAGGAAGTCCATACCCTGTGTGAGCCAACCAGATTCCGAGGAACGAGCCAGAGAGCCCCAATCGATTGTAGATTCTCAGGATCGGGATCAACGTCATCTGTAGTGGGACGACGAGCAGGCCGACAACGACGATAAAGAGGATGTTTCGTCCGCGGAACTTCATCCACGCGAATGCGTACGCAGCGAATGCGGCGATCAGGATCGGAATGACGGTCGCGGGGATCGTGATGTACAGGCTGTTGACAAACGCGTGGCCCATTCCTTGATCTGTGATGACCTCGGCGTAGTTCGCCAGGGTGAACTGCGTGAACTTGAAGGGTGTCTGGAAGACGCTCCACCACCCTGTGCTCGCGACATCCACCGCCGGGCGGAACGAGCTGATCAGCATACCCACAGATGGAAGCATCCATACGAGGCAGATGGCGATGATCGCGATGTGCAGCGGACTCCTCGTTAGGGCGCGCACGATCTTCTGGCTCATCGAATTGCCTCCTGCTCTCGGAACTTCTTCAGATTAAAGATCATTACGGGGATAATCGCGAGTAGCAGCACGACCGCGATGGCACTCGCCCTCCCGAAGTTCTTGAACTGGAACATCTCCTTGTACATTCGATTGGCGATCACTTCCGTTCCGTAGTTGCCGTTGGTCATCACGTAGACGATGTCGAAGATTTTGAGAACCGTGATGAGCATCATCGTGGCGGCAACCGCTATCGTCGATCGCATGAGCGGGAAGGTGATCCGCCAGAAGACCTGCCACTCGGTCGCTCCGTCGAGTCGGGCCGATTCGAGCAGTGACTTCGGAATTCCCTTGTACGTAGCGGAAAGAACCACCATGCAGAAGCCCGTCCAGATCCAGACTCCGACGAAGATCAGGGCGAAGTTGTTGATCCATGGGCGCTCGATCAGCCACCCGATGGGCTGCCCACCCAATGCCACGACGATTCCGTTGAGCAGTCCGGTTTGCGCGACGGTCGCCGGGCGAAAAGAGTAGACGAACTTCCAGATCACTCCGGAGCCGACGAAGGAAACCGCCATCGGTAAGAAGATGATCGCCTTGGCGATTCGCTCATACTTGACACGATCGAGCAGGACGGCCATCGCAAGGCCGAGTCCGACAGTCCCGGCAGTGAAGACCACGACCCATAGCAGGTTGTTCCGAAGCGCACTCTGCATCGTGCGATTCGTGAAGACAAACCTGTAGTTCGAGAACCCGGCGAACCCTTCGCCGGTCTTGTCACCCAGGCTGAGGATGATCGTGTGCACGGCTGGGTAGACGAGAAAAAAGGCGAGAATGACCAGGGCGGGAACGACGTAGAGCCAGTGAGAGAAGCTGCGTTTGCTCAACCAGACCTCCATTCCCCAAGAGGGGCAGGGATCCTGGGCTCAGGGTCCCCGCCCTGCCCTGTGAATGGGCGTTGCTTCGCAAAGCTCGGGGAGACTAGTACGCGGCCTCCATGTCTCCGAGCACGGCGTCTAGATCTTCGCCGCCTACGTAGTCGACGACCGCCTTCCAGAACGCGGCTCCGATTTCTTCCGACATCAGGTCCGAAGCATCGAAGCGGAACGCCGATGCATTGACGAGCGAATCAGCGATTGCGCGCACGATGTCGCTTGGATAGACGTTCGAACTCACGCTCTTGTTCGCCGAGATGAACCCGACGCGTGCCGCCAACACCTCTTGAACGGCGGCCGACGCGAGGTAGCGCATCAGCGCCTGGGCCTCGGGTGAGTTGCTGAATGTCACCACGACATTGCCGCCGCCGAACGCGGGGGTCCCGAGCGTTTCGTCAATCGGTGGAGTGACGAACCAGCCGTAGTCCGTGCCAGGCACGAGACCCGGGAAGTCCGCGGTGAAGAAGCCCTCGATGAAACTCGCTTGGTGGTGCAGATAGGCGTTCGGTGGATCTACGAAGAGATCGTTCGGTGAATCTCCGAAGTTCGTCGTGAGGGCGCCGGTCGTTCCACCAAAGACGTAGTCCGCGTTGAGAACGATGTCCCCGAAGTACTCGAACGCCGTCTTGATCAACGGATCGGTCCACGCGATGTCGTGCGCGATCCACTGGTCGTACACCGCCGCTCCGGCCGTGCGGAGCAAGATGTCTTCGATCCAGTCGGTTCCCGGCCAACCCGTGGCACCACCGCTCTCTAGCCCGATGGCCCACGGCGTTCCTCCGTCGGCGACGATCTCATCTGACAACGCGATCAACTCGGCCCACGTCGTCGGGACCGTGTAGCCCATCACCTCGAACTGGGCCGGGCTGTACCAGACCATGCTCTTGTTCGAGACCGCGATGTAGAAGCCGTAGAGTGTCCCATCGACCGTACCCGTGTCCAGCCACGCCTGGCCATAATCGTTTTCCAGTTGGGACTTCATAAACGTGAGGTCCTTCAGGAGGCCGTCTCCGACGAGCGAGACCATCTGGCCAGGCTTCGGCAAGAGAACGACATCCGGAGGATTCCCGGCCGCGATCCTCGTGGTGAGGAGAGCCGGATCTCGTGTCCAAACCGTCTCTACTTTGATACCCGTGGCAGCCTCGAAGCTGTCAAGTACTGCTTCAATCGCGGCTGCCTCCTGATCTGCCATCTCGCCTTGCAGGACAAGACTTCTCTGCTGTGCGAGACCGACCGTAAAGACGAGAGCCACTCCCATGAGTCCAATCAACAAACCACCAGCAAGCTTTCGCATGTGACTCCTCCTTAAACCCTGCGTGCATCTGATGGGCCCGCGGCCGCGCTTCGGCGCCGGCCGCAGCTTGCTTCACGTCTCACCTCCTTGACTGCTACTGACAACTCCGCCGCTCATCACGCCTGGATTGCTGCGCCGGATGATGTGGATAACGCTCGTAGACCGCGGGAGCACCGTAGGCGCCCGCCTGTCGGTTCCCGTTTCGACCGGGATCCGGTCGAAACGTTCCACGCGTACTTCCATCAGCTCCGTGCCGCACACCACCGAGGCCCGGACACTCAGAAGACTTCCGGACCCCCGCGTGATCAGTCCAAAGCTACACTAGGAGAAGAGCCATCTGATTGTCAAGTTGTCTTACCGGCGGGCTCCCTGTATGCTGAACTGATCTCGTTGCGGTGCGCCGGAAGGAGGCTTGTGTGGCGGGAGTGACCCTGTCGGACATCACGAAACGATTCGGCGACTTCATCGCAGTGGACAGCATCAGCATGCTGATCGAGGACGGCAAGTTTACCGTGCTCGTTGGCCCATCCGGCTGTGGCAAGACGACCACCTTGCGCATGGTCGCCGGCCTGGAGGACATCACGAAGGGCGAGATCAAGATTGGCGATTGCATCGTCAATCGCGTCGCCCCCAAGGATCGCGATATTGCCATGGTCTTCCAGAACTACGCTCTCTACCCACACATGGACGTCTACAACAACATGGCGTTCGGTCTCAAGTTGAGGAAGACGCCGAAGAAGGAGATCCAGCAGCGTGTCAACGAGGCTGCCGAGCTCCTCGGCATCGGTGCCAAGCTGAAGAGCAAGCCTCGCGAGCTCTCCGGCGGGCAGCGCCAGCGTGTCGCGGTCGGACGGGCCATTGTGCGGAAACCGAAGGTCTTCCTGTTCGACGAACCGCTGTCCAATCTGGATGCCAAGCTGCGCGTGCAAATGCGGACAGAGCTCGAGCAGCTTCACAAGAAACTCCAGACGACGACCATCTACGTCACGCACGATCAGGTCGAGGCGATGACGCTCGGCGATCGGATTGCCGTCATGCGAGATGGCGTGATCCAGCAGTACGAGGCTCCCAAGGAGACGTACGATCACCCTGCAAACCAGTTCGTGGCAGGCTTCATTGGAAGTCCTGCGATGAATTTTCTCGCAGCGACTGCGGCCAAGGAGAACGGCCGAATCGCGCTGTCTGGAAGCACATTTCGCATTACCCTAGATCCAGAACAATCCCACGTGGATCTTCCCGAGCGTGTCATCATGGGCATCCGCCCGGAGGAACTCGATGGGCCGACCGAAGCGGGAGAGAACACGATCGCACTCAACGTGTCCGTGAAAGAGCAGCTCGGGCATACCCTCCTGGTATACGGGAACGTCGACGACGTGCAGATGGTGGCGAGCCTCGATCCACATCGAGATGTCGAGATAGACGCCGTGGTCAACCTGTCCGTGAACCTCGATACACTCCACATCTTCGATCCCGAGACACTGCAGACCTTGATCTAGGTTGAAGGCTTCTGCGGCGTGACGCCCCGCTGCCGACGGGTAGAGGCCGCAGGATGTGTGGCGGGCAAACCCAACCTCGCGCTTTGGGTCACCCTGGCATCGTTCATTGCATCTGCCCCGTCCGGCGAAGGGGATTCCGTGGGAGAACACGCAGCGGCCAGCCTAAAGGATGGCTGAGAGGGCCAGCGGATTGTGATATGGTGTCGGAAGTCGTTGCTGCCACAGCGGGAAAGGATAGCTCGATGATCGATGTTGTCAACCAGCTGAAGAGGACGCCCGCAATCCTTGCACAGATGAAGGTAGACTCCGTTCTCTCGCGAATCTGGTCGCACGATCACACGGTCTGGAGCGGCAGACCGACCGAGATCACGAATCGCCTCGGCTGGCTTCACCTGCCCGAAACCATGCCGAAGAAACTCGATCGCATTGGGCGCTTCGTTGAAGGAGTGTGCGAGGATGGCTTTCGGCACGTCCTTCTCCTCGGCATGGGCGGGTCGAGCCTCGCGCCGGAGACGTTCTCGGGCACGTTCGGAAACGCGAGCGGCCACCCGGCCCTGCTCGTGCTCGACAGCACCCATCCGGACGCTGTAGGCAGGATCGAGCAGGAGGTCGATCTGACGAAGACGCTCTTCGTTGTCGCGACCAAATCGGGGACAACGACAGAGACGCTCTCCCTGTTTCGGTACTTCTACAACCGGGTGATGGCTTCTGGAGCCAGCGCCCCGGGACGGCAGTTCGCCGCAATCACCGATCCGGGAAGCCCGTTGATTGACGTAGCCAGCCGCCACGGCTTCCGAGAGACCTTTGAGAGCGACCCGAACCTCGGCGGGCGGTACTCGGCGCTCTCTCACTTCGGACTTGTGCCTGCATCTCTGTTAGGCATAGACGTTCCGGAGCTCTTACGGCGTGCTCAGGAGGTTTCCCGAGCATGTGCGAGCGAGGCGGATCTCGAAAAGAATCCGGCGGCAAGCCTTGGCGCTTTCCTTGGCGCCGCAGCGAAAGAGGGCCGCGATAAGGTCACGTTCATCCTTTCGGATAAGGTTTCAAGCATCGGGAACTGGGTGGAGCAGATGCTCGCCGAGAGCACCGGAAAGGATCGAACGGGACTCGTCCCCGTGGTCGGAGAGCCCGTTGGGTCGCCGGACGTCTATGGGACGGATCGCGTCTTCGTCCACCTCCGTCTCGCACGGGATGCGGCCCAGGACCCAGCGGTCGAGGAACTGGCTAGAGTCGGTCATCCCGTCGCGCGCATGGACCTCCTGGACCGTTGCGCGCTCGGCGAGCAGTTTTTCCTCTGGGAGCTGGCCACGGCAATCGCAGGCCACATCCTCCGGATCAACCCGTTCGATCAGCCGAACGTTGAAGCGGCGAAGGTTCTCGCGCGCGAGATGGTGAGTGAGTACCAACGAACAGGCTCGCTACGGAAGGTGACGACCGAAGACCCTACGGCAGATGTTGTCCACCGCCTCCTGGATGCCGCCAACGTCGGGGACTACGTCGCCCTTCAGGCCTATCTCCCGCCGAGGAAGGAGGTCGTCGACGCGCTGCGCGCCGTCCGCACGGCGATTCGGGACGAGCGGAAGATGGCGACGACCGCCGGGTTTGGCCCTCGCTTCCTGCATTCGACTGGGCAACTGCACAAAGGCGATCGTGGAAACGGCCTGTTCATCCAGTTCATCGCCGATCCCGAGCGCGACGTGCCGATCCCGAACGAGGCGGGCGAGGAGGCATCGGCACTCACGTTCGGAACGCTGATTGCCGCACAGGCTGGCGGAGACCGCCAGGCGCTCGTCGATGCCGGTCGGCGCGTGATCACGCTCCGACTTCGACGTGGGCAGACGGTTGTTCAACTACAGGAGCTTGCACAAGGTCTCTCATGAATCGCGGTTCCGCGGACAGACAGGATACTGAGATGCCCGACGATCCGATCGCGACCTACAAGAGACAGGCCGCCGAACGCGCTGCGGAGTTCGTCGAATCAGGGATGATCATCGGCCTCGGGCACGGCTCGACAGCCGCGTTCGCCGTTCGCCGGATTGCAGAACGTCTCGAACTTGGAGAGCTCGCCGACATCGCTGCCGTGCCTTGCTCGAACGCGGTCGCCGAAATGGCGAGAGACCTCGGAATCCCCCTCACATCGCTCGATGCGCATCGCACCGTCGACCTGACCATCGACGGCGCCGACGAAGTCGATCCCGGCATGAATCTGATCAAGGGCGGGGGCGGCGCCCTCTTACGGGAGAAGACCGTTGCTCTCGCAAGCCGTCGCGAGATCATCATCGTGGACGAATCGAAGCTCTCCCGGCAGCTCGGCACGCGGTTTGCGCTGCCCGTTGAGGTTGTCCCCGTGGCGGAGGCGTCCGAAACGGAGTACTTGGAGGGCCTCGACGCGGCCGTGACACGTCGAGGGGGAGACAACCCGTTTCTCACCGATGAGAGGAACATCATCCTCGATTGCCGATGGCCCGGGATCGAAGATCCGTACGAGCTCGCTCAGCTGCTGGACCGACGGCCCGGGATCGCGGCGCACGGCCTGTTTCTCGACCTGACGACGGATCTCATCGTCGCCGGCGATCAAGGGGTCTACCGCTTCGAGCGGGGTCAGGATTGGACCGCAGTGATCGCGCCGTGACTGCCCAAGCGGACGCCCCGCGCCCAACGCGGGCGATTTCTCAGGCGCCGCCCGCCACGATCGTAATCTTCGGCGCATCCGGAGATCTGACACATCGCAAACTCGCTCCTGCCCTTCACAGTCTCGCTTGCGCAGGCCGATTGAGCGCGGCAACCAGGATCCTGGGCATCGGACGGCAGGCGATGTCCGACGAGGATTTCCGCGCCCGTGTTTTCGATGGCGTCGAGGACTACGCTCGACTCAAACCGGATCCGAAGCTGTGCAACCTCTGGTCGCGCTTCGAGGGGCAGTTCAGCTACTTCCAGGCGTCGCTCGCGACGCCCGAAGGCTACGCTCGCCTCGCCGAGCGTGTCCGTTCCGCGTCGCTCGCGGGGGCGACCGAGGGAAACCTCCTCTACTACCTGGCGATCCCCCCTCCGGCCGTCCCCGACGTTGTTCGCGGGTTACGTGGGGCAGGTCTAGCTCGCGCCGAGGAGGGATGGCGGCGCATCGTCTTCGAGAAACCGTTCGGTGACGACCTTGCGGGCGCGCAGTCGCTCAATCGCCTCATCCACGATGCGTTCGATGAGACGCAGGTCTACCGCATCGACCACTACCTCGGCAAGGAGACGGTACAGAACATCCTCGCCTTCCGCTTTGCCAATGCAATCTTCGAGCCGCTCTGGAACCGGGATTACGTCGATCACGTTCAGATCACGGTTGCCGAGACCGTCGGTGTCGAGCAGCGAGCCGGATACTACGACCGCAGCGGCGTGATTCGTGACATCGTCCAAAACCACCTCCTTCAGCTGGTCGCGTTGGTGGTGATGGAACCGCCGAGCGCGGCCACCCCGCGCGCGCTCCGCGACGAGAAGGTGAAGGTGCTCGACGCGGTCCGCCCAATCGGAATTGAGGATGTCTGCCTCGGGCAGTACTCGGGATACCGTTCCGAGGCAGGCGTCGCGGCCTCCTCGCGGATGCCGACGTATGCTGCGCTGCGTCTGTCGATCGACAACTGGCGTTGGGAGGGGGTTCCATTCTTCCTTCGCACCGGGAAACGGCTGGCGAAGAAGACGACCGAGATTACGCTTCAGTTCCGCGGTGTACCGCATCGGCTCTTCCCTGGAGCGGCGCCTGCGCCGAACCGGATCTCCCTCAAGATTCAGCCGGACGAGGGCGTTCATCTCCGGTTTCAAACGAAGCTTCTCGGAGCCGGAATGCTGACGCAGCCCGCTGACATGGTCTTCCGATTCGAAGACCGGCTTGGAGATGATGCGCTGCCGGACGCCTACGAGCGGCTTCTCCTCGACGCGCTCTGCGGCGATCCGTCTCTGTTCATTCGGAGCGACGAAATTGAGCGATCGTGGGAGATCGTTGACGCGCTCCTCCGATCTGAGATCGAACCGTTCGAGTACACGCAAGGATCGTGGGGTCCGAACGAGGCAGCCAATCTGTTCAACGATTCCCGCCGTCGCTGGCTCGACGAGTGCTGCGAGGTCGAGGGTCAATGAAGACGATCGCGTTCACGGAAGCCGACGCGCTCTACGACCACGCCGCGAGGGGATTCGAGACCCTCGCGGGGGAGGCCGTACGCCAGCGAGGCCGATTCCTCGTCGCGCTGTCGGGCGGATCGACGCCTATCCCCCTCTACGAGCGCCTGGCCCGTTCGAAGGCGTTCGACTGGGAGTCCGTGCACGTCTTCTGGTCCGACGAGCGATGTGTCCCGCCCGACGATCCCGCGAGCAGCTACGCAGCGACGCGGAGTGCTCTGCTCGACCGTGTTGCGGTCCCGACAGAGCAGATCCACCGAATCGAGGGCGAGAAGCCGCCGCTGGAAGCCGCCGACGCCTACGAGATCCTTGTTCGCAGAACGCTCGGTGAGGCGGGGCGCTTCGATCTCGTCCTCCTCGGAATGGGCGCAGACGGGCACGCGGCGTCGCTTTTCCCACGCCATCAAGCGCTCACGGAAACCGAACGATGGATCCTGCCGGTGCACGTCTCGTCCGACCCGGCGTGGCGGCTCACGATGACGCTTCCCTTGATCAACGCATCGCGGCATGTGCAGTTTCTCGTGGTCGGAAGTGACAAGTCGGACGCCGTGTCTCGGAGCAAGCGCGGAGCGGATCTCCCGGCGGCGCTTGTCCGACCGACGGATGGTGAGGTCACATGGCTGACGGACGGGGAGGCTGGCGCTCTCCTCGTGTAGCCACCGCAAGGCCCGACTACCAGCGCACGGTCCAGCCGACCGAGATCTCGGTCCAAGGCAGACTCAGCGTGAGTTCGCCGGAGTGAATCGCCAAATCGAACGAGAAGCTGAGCTGGTCGCTCAGTCCGAGGTCAAACGACGCGATCGTCATCCCCCAGTCGAACAGGAGACTCGAGCTGCTGTAGAAGTACGTCGAGATGCCCCAATAGCCTGGGACGCCGCAGCAGCCAACAAGATCTCCGGCGAGTCGAATCACCTCGAAGTAGTCGGTCAGACCGGTCACCTTCGAGTTGTAGTTCTTGTCAAACGACGTCGCAGACACGAACGAGACGCCCGGCGGGACCTCGCATTCCAGCTTGAGGCCGTAGATCACGATCCCCGTCACCGTCTCGCTGTTCCCGGCAGGATAGACGACGCTCGAGGTCTCCAACTCCGCCATCAGACGTATGCAGCCGAGCCAGTCAGGGCTCCAGTCCAGCTCAGCCGAGAATGACTTCCTCTCCAACTCGAACGTCACGGCGAAGTCGAGGGTCACGTCTTCGGGCAACAGGCCTACCGATGGCACCGGAATCCCCGCAGCCGTAAACACCGCCTTTTCGAATCCTGCGCACGTCATGGCCAACGATGCCCGCAGGTCGACGTCGCACCAACTCCACGACAGGATGGCGTCATTGCGCGCCAAGATGAGATTGCAGTCGCTGTCAAACCCGATCCGAACGGTGTCCGAGATTGAGACCCCGTTGAATCCGCTCTGCATGGCAATCGTCTGGTACGACGCGGTCTGGGGGCGCGTGAGATACAAGGTGTGCGCGAAGTCGACGCCGAGGAAGACGAAATCAGTCGTCGTTCGCCAGTAGTCGAACAGGTTGGCCGACGGCCCCGGCGCGTCGGGGTCGAACTCGAGCGTCGAGCTGATGGCGAAGCCCCCCAACGTCATGTCCGTGATGAGGCGAAGCGCGTCGAAGATGAACGTCTTCACGGCGCCGAGCGTCTCCATCTTTAGGTCGACAATCCCCTTCACCGTGAAGTGGTCGAGTCGGTAGACCTCAGTCAGCTGCGTGCGGAAGACGGTGATCTCGGCGCTCTGCACGTTGAACGTGACCTCGGTGTTCCAGTTGCCGGAAAGCAGCCCCTCGGAACGCCGCGGCGCAACGTCGATCTCGATCGTTGTCGTCCCTGAGGCCGCCTCTCCGTGTAGGTCTGTCACCGAGACCACCACGAAATCGGTCCCCACGTATCCGTCAGCCGCCGTGTAGGTCAGCTCGACGATCCCGTAGTGGGGTTCGGCGTAGAGGACGTCCGCGAGGTCCCCGATCAGAATCCCGTGGGAAGGTCCCTCGAGGACGACGAAAGCCAGCTGTTCCGAAGTGGAATCGAGCGGGTCGATGTCGCTATCCTCCGCTCGAAGCTCGAACGTCACCGGCACGTTCTGGACGGTCGCGACGTACTGATCGGCCATCGTTGGAGCCACGTTCGCCCACGCGGTCAGACTGCCCGAAACGACCAAGAGCACAGCAACCCAAAGCCCTCGCACCGTCACTCGGTCTCACCCACTTCGATGATCAGTTCGACGTGATCGCCGTTCCCCAGTGGGATCGTCAGCGAGTATCTTCCGAGAGGCATCGTTCCTGTATGGAGAAACAGGACATACCGATGCATCTCTTCGCTCCACAGAATGCTCAGTGCACCGGGGTAGATCAGGCCGTCCTCGGTCGACATCAGAAGGACCGCGCCCGGCGACGTCTCAGCCACGACTGCGAACGACTCAGGCACGATGATCGGAAGGACGACATCTTGTCCCACCTCGATTGTCGGCACCGCCCCTGCGCCAGGCGCGCACTCGATCACGCGGATGTCGACCCTCGCGATGGCAAACGCACCGAATGGGTCGTCAATCCGGATCATCATCGAGTCCCGGCCGATGTGGCCGACCGTCGACGTGTAGGTCAGCCGGATCCTCGCCGCCTCGGTGAAGTCGAGCGTCGGCACGAGTTCTCCCGTGTTCGGATCCGGTCCCAGGCTCGGCGGCGAGAGTGTGATCTGTGTTGGATCCCCCACAACAACTCCGTGCGAGGGCCCGTCGACGATCTCGAATCCGAACGCGATCACCGCCGGATCGCGGTCGACCCATAGGTCTGCGGCGACGACGTCGAACTCCGTCGGCTCCCCCGAGCAGGCGATGATCGCCACGTCTTCCATCACCGTCTCCTCGACGGTCTGCAGATAGACGGTCGCGATGACGGAGGACACGTTGCCGAATGCATCCCGCGTTCGGTACGTGAAGTAGTCGGGCCCCAAGCGTCCGTGGTCAGGAGCATAGCGAATGACTGTGCCGCCATGGCAGTTCCCCGTGTCATCTTCGATGGTGGCCGTCCCATAGCTCGGAGGCTCTACGATCTCGTGGATGTACATGACCGCACAACACCTTGTCTGACCGCCACACGACCCGCACTGAACGCAGGGCAGGAACGGATGCGCCGCATTGTGGCTGAGGTTGTCGGCGTCATTCCCCATCACGTCGATTCGTACCGGTGTGTTCTCGCGCAGGATGAGGCGGTAGGTGCCGAATTCATCCAGTCTGACCTCCACAAGGGGATCGACCACCGCGCTCTCATCCAGCACCATGTCCTGGCGCGGATCATCGCGCGGAATGGGAAGAATGTCATCGTTCACCAAACCCTCGCCCAACCCGGTCGCATCCGGATCGGCTACGTTGCCGCAGCAATCGGTCGCCGCTACGTCCACCTGCATCCGAGACATGCAGACGTTGGGAGGACAGCTCTCCAGACACCGCACAACGGCATGGCCGGTGATGTCCACGCGGTCTTGGCCGTTCGGAACGGGATTTACCACAATATCTTCCAGAATCGCGAAACCTTCATTCGCCTCCATGGGCAACGTCACGCTCACGTTCACATTGCCTGGAGCGATGCAGCAGTTGTCCGTCACGTTCGCCGAGAAGTAGACGACGACGAGCCCGCACTCGTCGACCAGATACGGCACGGTCTTCTCGAAGGCATACGTGTCGTTGGTGTTGAACTTCAGGTCGTTGATCACCGGGATGATGTCGTCCCAGATGCCTGCACCGTCCTCGGATGTCGACGCCAGGTTGCCACACAAGTCGGTAGCATGCACCTCGACCGTCGGAACAGCCGGACAGCCGAGGAGACCCTCGACTGTGAACGACCCCGTCACTGTGAAGTCAGTCTGCAGACCTACCTTGTCCGCACTCCACGTCAACCCCGACGTCGACGCGTTCGTCGCCGATGTGGTCACGACAATCGCCGCCAAATCATCGATGTCGATCGAGCAATTGTCGTGCACGTCTACCTGAAAGTCGACGAGTTCTTTGCAGTTTCCGTCGACGAAACCGTCGTCCGGCGTCACGGTGAAGCTTTGGAACGTCGGGGCAATCGGGTCCGTGAGCGTCGGGCCTGAGTCGGTCCGCGTTGCTGTGTTTCCAGCGCAGTCGACGACGTCAATCTGGACCGACGGAACCGACGAACACGCATCGGTCACCGAGACGACGAACATTCCCGAGACGAGCACCGACGTCACCTTGCCCGTGTCCGGCGTAAGCGTCATGGTCAATCCGGAAACACTGGCGTTCGTCGCCGCCGGCGTCACCGTGACCGGGCTTGCGTCAATGTCGATGCAGCAATTGTCGGTGATCGTCACCGAGTAACTGACCGTCTCCTCGCAGTTCTCATCCAGCCTGTCGTCGTCGGTCCAGATGCTGATCGCGCCGATCGCCGGGATGGTGGTATCGACGGTGATGTTCGATCCGTCGGCGATTGTCGTGTCCGGCAGCGTCACCCCGGTATCGTTGCCAGCATCATCACGGAGCGTTTCCCCGGCAGAGAGATCCACGTTGGTGGCATCCAGCATGCAGCTGTTGTCGCCCGCGCCCACCTGATAGGTGGTGTCAATCACACCGCTCAGAGCGAAGGAGCCCCATTGCACGACGTCACTCGTAGACAGCGTTACACTGAAGAAATCGCCGCTACAGGTGACCGGTTCTGAAAAGCTGACCGTCACGTTGATGCTGCCGTTGAGCTTGTAGTAGCCGTCGGCCGTTGTCGAAGTGACCGAGTCGATCGTGGGAACGATCGTGTCGACGACCGCATTCGCGTCGTCTTCCACCGGTCCGGTCACGTTCCCGGCATCGTCGGTGACGGTGACGAACACGTTCCGGTCGGTCAGGTCCATCGGGTCCAGTCCCTGCGCTGCCGTCGTCCAGATGTCGTCCGTGTCCGGGTCGGTCGCGTCGACCGGCACCCCCGCGGCAAACTCGCCGAAGTTCACCGACACGGTGGCGATGTCTCCGTTGTTGTCGCCGGTCCCACTGTCGTCCCAGCTGGCTGTCACCGTGTCACCGAACTTGTACGCACCGGCCGTCCCCGTCGCGCCGCTGATCGAGATGTTCCCGGCCGTCACCGTGGGAACGATCGTGTCGACGACCGCATTCGCGTTGTCTTCCACCGGTCCGGTCACGTTCCCGGCATCGTCGGTGACGGTGACGAACACGTTCCGGTCGGTCAGGTCCATCGGGTCCAGTCCCTGCGCTGCCGTCGTCCAGATGTCGTCCGTGTCCGGGTCGGTCGCGTCGACCGGCACCCCCGCGGCAAACTCGCCGAAGTTCACCGACACGGTGGCGATGTCTCCGTTGTTGTCGCCGGTCCCACTGTCGTCCCAGCTGGCTGTCACCGTGTCACCGAACTTGTACGCACCGGCCGTCCCCGTCGCGCCGCTGATCGAGATGTTCCCGGCCGTCACGGTCGGCGCTGTAGTGTCCAGCTCGATGTAGAGGGCCGCCGATGTCGCCTGGTTGCCCGCGGCGTCGCTGATTGCTGCGGTCATCGTCTTGGTCCCATCGATCCCGAGGTCCCCGTCCGTCACCGTCAGGTCAACGTATTCCGCGGCGATGTCTGCAGCGTCGAGCGCTTTCGTGACGGCACTCGCCAGCGAACCGCCGTCCAAGAGCAACTCGACCACGTCGCCCAGCGACGCGTCGGCGCTGTCGAAGCTCACGCGGAATGTCGGCGTCGTATCGTTGGTGAGGTCGTCGCTGTTGTCCGATCCCGTGTCCGAGCTGTCGGCTAGATCCACAACCGGCGTCGGAATCTTTGAGTCGATCTTCACCGTCCATGTGGACGCTCCTGCATCGCCGTTGTTTCCGGCCTCGTCGATGGCATACAGCCGCCACGTGTAGGTTCCATCGCTCCCGAGGACCGGATCGTAGAAGAGATTCTCCGTGTAGTAGTTGCGCGTCGCGGGCCCCCAGATTTGAACCCTGTAGTTGCGGATTCCGCTGTCGCCGTTGTCCGCCGGAGCAGTCCACGTGAACAAGGGAGATGGCGGTGTCGCGTTGACCCACGCACCGTCGGCCGGAGCACGATTGCCGGGGTCGTCCGGATCTTGGATATCGATCACCACGTTCGGCAGCGGGTCCGACGCTACGCTGACATTCCCGGCAGCGTCCGTCGCAGTGACCGTGATGCTGTGTGTGCCGTCTGGGATCAAAGCACTGGCAATGGACCAGGCTCCATCTGCGTTTGCAGGCGTCGTTCCGAGAAGCGTGCTTCCTCCTCGATAGAGACGCACCGTGCTGTTCCCTTCAACGGCACCATTGACACCGATGAACGTAGGCAGGTTCTCGTTCGTCTCGTTGTCGGTATTCGAATAACCCTTGTCACTCGCATCATGCAGATCAGGCGGTGCCGGCTTGGCCGGAGAGTGGGCGTCGATGTCGCTTCCGTACGTGATGGACGCAGGCCCCGTGCCGCTGTCGACTCCGTCCCAAAGCGTGATGTCAACAGGAATCGGTGTCCCGGCAGCGTAGTCGTTCTCTCCTTCGTCGACGACGAAGTCGACCGTGTATCTTTCGTCGGTGTCCTTTGCGAACGTGCCCAGCAAGAGACCGTAGGACCCGATGTCGCTGCTCGCGTCCAGCGTGAATGTCGCCGAGTCGGATTGCACAAGGATCTCTGCGGTTGCCGTCGTGCCCACATTGATAACACCGACGTTCACAATCACAACGTTGTTGATGACCGGCACCGCCGCGATTGCCGCCAACGGGAACAGCCCCATCATCAGCCCAAGAAGAAACGCACCAGCAATCGCCCGCGGCCGAGATCTGAAGGCAACGCGGGGAGAATCCTCGAATGGAATGGGGCAGTCGTTGCGAAACAACCTCCCAGTTTGCGTTGCCACGCTAGCCTCCCTAGAACATCGCCGAAGCGGAACCAGGCTCACCCGAGATGTCCACCCACGCAACATCTCCGCTGTACGTCCCTACTCCGGGTACCTGCCAACGTACTCTACCACGCAACACCTCGCTCGTCCCGAACTGCGGCCGGCCTCGGTCGCCGTATCCGAGAACTGCAGAGGATACCAGAGAACATGGCGGTTCTGTCACTCTTCTCATGGCGGACGATTCGCAGCCACCATCGGGGACGAACGTCTGCTTCACAACGACCATGCCTGTCGACCGATGAGCGTTCCAGAGGTTCTCCAGTCGACGGTTCCCCTGTTTCATCTTGCGCTTCGGCTCCGTTTCCGGTTGGAACCATCATACGAGAAACCAGCAGTATGCGTCGGTAACGAATATCACCCTTGGAGCTGGCTCGTCACGTGTCGGGAAAGCGATGGACCCCGGCCGCGACCCTGTGTAAGATGGCGCAGATCGCCAGAGTGGCGGAATTGGCAGACGCGCGGGACTCAAAATCCCGTGGCCCTTTGGGTCGTGTGGGTTCGACCCCCACCTCTGGCAGTAGAAAGCCCCCGAGTTCGGGGGCTTCGTACTTGTGACCAGCGTGAGTGTGCGGTGACTCTACGCGTTCGCTACTCGAGCAGCGTTGTCCGGTTCGCGCTCGCGCGGCTCTCCCCACGGCGGCCTCGGAGGCTCATCGCGCGTCCTTCGCCCGCGCCGGAGGAACGTCGGAATGTCGAAGTCGTCTACGCCGCCCCGGCTCTCCTGCTCGAGACGTGCCAGCATGGACTCGTTCGATAGCGCGGATCCCTCTTCTTCGTCGACGCCGTAGGCGACAGAAAAGCCGGTGGCGATGACCGTCAAGCGCACGGAATCAGTCCCATCGCGAATCGCCGTTCCGAAGATGATGTCGGCACGGTCGGAGACGGCCTCGCGGATCAGCGATGCTGCTTCAGTGACCTCTTCGAGGGTGAGATCCGATCCGCCGGTGATGTTCATGATCACCTTCCGGGCGCCACGGATCGATCCGTCGAGCAGAGGCGACGAAATGGCATTCCGCGCCGCTTCCTTGGTCTTGCCCGCGCCATGGCCTTCCCCGATTCCCATCATCGCCGTGCCCGCTCCGCGCATCACGCTCTCGATGTCGGCGAAGTCGAGGTTGATCATCCCGGGGACGGTGATCAAATCAGAGATGCCTTCGACCCCCTGTCGCAGGATCTCATCTGCAATCTCGAAGGCTTGCATGATCGGCGTCTCCGCCGGCGCAACCTTGAGGAGCTTGTCGTTGGAAATGCAGATGAGCGCATCGACGCCTTGCGCAAGCCTCGCAATGCCGGATTCGGCCTTCTCCGCTCGCGCGACCCCTTCGAACGAGAACGGGCGGGTCACGATGGCCGTCGTCAGGATACCGGCTTCCCTGGCCAGCGCAGCGAAGACCGGCGCGGCACCGGTTCCCGTTCCGCCGCCCATCCCCGCGGTGATGAAGACCATGTCCACGCCGCTGAGCAAGTCAGCGATGGCTTCCCGACTCTCCTCCGCAGCGAGGCGCCCGATTTCCGGGTTCCCGCCGGCTCCGAGCCCGTTCGTCAACTTCCGTCCGATCTGAAGCGTTCGGTGCGATCGAACGACATCGAGCACTTGCGCGTCCGTGTTCACGGCGACAAGCTCAACGCCGTTCACCGACGTGTCGAACATGCGATCGACCGCGTTGCCGCCGCCGCCGCCCACACCGACGACCATCAAGCGCGCTGGGGACATGAAGTTCAGCTGCTCAGCCATCGACTACCCCCGGAAGAATCGGTTGAACCACGCGAACAGCTTGCTGATGACCGAAGATCGCCTGGACTCGCTGAATTCCGGTTTCTTGAAGTCTCTCGTCTCCACCGCATAGCGAAGGAGCCCGATTGACGTGGCATAGATCGGGGACTCGACGATGTCCCGTAAACCGTGGATCCCTTGTGGAATCTTGCCTCGGCGGACCGCGATGTCGTAGCGCTGCGTAGCGAACTCGGCGAGTCCGTCGAGCAACGACGTCCCTCCCGTCAGGACGAGCCCTGCCGGTACGAGGTCGCGATAGCCGGCGTCCTCGACTTCCTGCATGCTGAGGTCGAGCAACTCCTCGACGCGCGGCTCGATGATCTTGGCGAGCTTCTTCTTCGAGACGAGCTTCTTCTCATCGCCTCCGATCGTGGCAACTTCAATCTTGTCGTCCTCACCGACGCTGTCGACCAACGCGCTGCCGTGCTGTTTCTTGACCAGCTCGGCCTCTTCAATCGGCGTCTGCAGACCGACCGTGATGTCGTTGGTGATGTGCTCGCCGGCGATCGGTACGACCTTCGAGAACCAGATGTCACCGCCGCGAAAGACGCTGATGTCGGTCGTGCCCCCGCCGATGTCCATCAGGATGACCCCGAGCTCCTTCTCCGCAGAGGAGAGGACGGCGAGCGACGACGCGATCGGCTCGAGGACGATCTGCCGGATGCCGATCCCAAGGTTCTCCACGCATCGGACCAGGTTGTGCACGGCGGTGATGGCGCCGGTCACAATGTGGACGTCGACCTCGAGGCGCGTCCCCGTCATGCCTACCGGATCGGTGATCCCATCCTGGCCATCGACGATGTACTGCCGCGGGATGACGTGAATCATCTCGCTTTCCGGTGGGATCTGAATCGCTTGGGCCGTCTCCACGACGCGTCGTACATCGTCGTCTGCGATGATGCGGTCCGGCCGGTTGATCGAGACCGTCCCGCTGTTGTTGATCGACGTGATGTGCTTTCCGGCGATCCCGACGTAGACGGCGTCAACTCGAACATCCGCCATGTTCTCCGCTTCCTCGACGGCTTTCCGAATCGATGAAATCGTCCGTCCGATGTCGACGACGACGCCCTTCTCCAGACCGTGAGAGTCCGCCCGCCCCATTCCGATGATCTCGATGACCCCATCGACAACGTTCCCAACGAGGGCGACCACCTTGGTCGTGCCTACGTCGAGTCCGACGACGATCCGTTCTTTTCTCATCTCTTCACCGCCTTACCAGGTCACAAGTGTAGCTTCCCCCTCGAGCCGCAGATCGATGACTCGGTACTCGCCGAGGTCGATCGTACGACTCAATGCAGCGAGTGCATCGACTCGCCGTGCATGCGAATCGATCGTCCCCAGCAGGACCCGAAGGCCCGGCTCCGTATCCAGGACAATCGAAGACGGATCGGTAACGTCGATCCGCTGGATGTTCATGTCGGATAGATTCGTCGCGCGCAGAGCCTCAATGAGGTCGACGATCCGCTCGTCGGCCAGGCGTTCCCCCGGCGTAATGCCTGATAGGGCCGCCCCTTGCAGCTCAACGGTCGAGGCTCGGCTCACGCACTCCGAGGCCACGATCACGCCTCCCTCACCCACGGTGAGGCATGCTCCATCGTCGGGAAGACGAATCCAAGCGATCGGGGATCGTTCCTCAACTCGAATACGCAATCCGTGCGGAAACGACCGACTCACTGAAACATGTTGAACCCAAGGGAAAGAAGCTACTCGAGCTGAAACCTTGGAAAGCGAGATCGTCAACAACGGAAGACCATGCTGCACTCCGGCCGCCCGCCCGATTGCCTCAGCCGAGACATGCTGGTTCCCAGAGACGCTGATCTGACGAAGGCCAAAGAAGCCTAGCCACGGCGCATATAGAGTGATGGCGGCAGCAGAAATCAGAACCCCCCCTACGACGACAGTGCAAAAAACAGCTCTCCGCCTGTCCTTCCCCTCCTTCACCCGTCACTGACCTCACTCTGGAACGAGCGAAACGTCCGATCTTTATACAGCTTTTGTGCCGCAATGTCAATTGTCTTGCAGATCTCAGCGCTCTTCGCTCCGCGTTTCGGAACGATGAATTAGGCAAGATCCTGCGGGTTCGTAGCTGTTTCCATCGGAAGGCCGACCGCCGACCTACTGCGGCATTTCACCCGCGATGCGAGATCGGGGGATGAAGGAGCATACTGAGCATACGTGAGGTTTGCTTCGGATGCGGCCTCAAGGCACGTCAACGCGAGACTAGGACTGGAGATTGTGCTATTCCGAAGGAGTCTGTCTTTGCGATTCCAGGAATCGGCCCTCGGTCAAGAACGTCGCCAGCTCCTCCGTGACTGTCCAGATGTCACCAGCACCGAAACTGACAATGAAATCGCCAGGTCTGATGCTCGCCTCGAGGAACGCGACGACGCTTTCCTTGTCAGGAATCGAATGGACTTGAGCGCTCGTCATCGACCGAATCGCGTCGACGACGAGTTGCGATGTGACGCCGGGAAGGGGAGACTCGCGCGCCGGGTAGATCTCCGTCACGATTGCTACGTCAGCCTGCGAGAATGCGGAGCCGAAATCGTCTCCCGAGTCACGTGTCCGCGAGTACCGGTGAGGTTGGAAGACGGCGACAACGCGACGATTCGGCCAGCCGGCTCGGATGGCGCTCAGCGTCGCTTCCACTTCCTCGGGCAAATGCGCGTAGTCGTCGATCACAGTAACGCCGTTCTCCTCGAGCAACTCGAACCGCCGATGCGGAAGTGCGAAAGATTCCAGAGCGTGGGACGCCTCTCGAAGGTCGATGCCCGCCACGTGGGCAGCCCCAAGGGCACAGAGCGCGTTCCGTACATTGTGCTCTCCGGGTGCGCGAAGACGGACGGACGTCACATGTCGCTCATCGAGGACAAGGTCGAAGGTCATCGTGAACTGCAGGTGGCGGACGTTCACCGCCCGCAGTCGCGCCGAATCGTTCAGTCCGACTGTCATCGCTCGCGGCACGGTTCGCGCGAGCTTGGCCACGTGCGGATCATCCACGGCGAGTACCGGTCGCTCCGCTTGCGCCACGAAGTGTCCGAACGCCCGTTCGATCTCTTCGAGTCCTCGATAGGTTTGGAGGTGATCCTTCCCGATGTTCGTGACCACGGCGATCGTCGGACGAACCGCGACGAACAGACCGTCACTCTCGTCGATCTCGGCGACGAACCAGTCTCCTGTTCCGAGATGTGCGTTCCCACCGAGCGCGGGGCACTGAGCACCGATCAGGAAGCTCGGATCGCGCCGCGTCTCGCGGAAAATCGTCGCCGTCATGGCTGACGTAGTGGATTTCCCATGTGTGCCTGCAATGCCGACGCTTCGATATCGCTCCAGCAAGGACGCCAGCGCATGGAGGCGGAAGACGATGGGGACATCACGCTTCTTTGCCGCGATGACTTCCACGTTGTCTGTGGCAACCGCCGAGGAGACGATGACGCCGTCGAGTGGCCGATCGACGTGGCGCGGATGGTGTCCCAGTTCGATCGCCGCCCCCGCCTGTCGAAGCGTCTTGATCTCTTGGCACTCCCTGAGATCGGAGCCGGAGACCGCGGCCCCGTCTGCCAGCAGGACCGACGCAAGACCACTCATTCCGACCCCGCCGATCCCAACGAAGTGGTAGCGCTTCTCCGATTCGATCAAACGCGTACCCCCCTCATCAGCGTTCGCATCTCACCCAATACTGCGGTCCTCGCGTCTCGCCGTCCGTTTCGGCGTGCACTGTCCGCCATGCGAGCAAGTGCCGCCTCGTCGTCTGCTAACTGTTGAATAAGTCTCACCAACCCGTGCCGAACGATAACGTCCTGCCCCGCAACCGTACAAGCCCCTTCGTCCCGAAATGCCAGCGCATTCGCCCACTGGTGATCGTCGGCCGCATCGCGCCAGGGCACGAGAATCGATGCCTTCCCGCACGCGGTAATCTCCGCAAGGGACGTCGCGCCGGCTCGACAAACAACGAGGTCGGCGACCGCGAACGCGTCGCCCATGCGATCGACGTACGTCTCGATCACGACGTTCCCGATCCCGGCCGCGCGCATCTCTCCACGAAGCGCCGCCGTTCGGCGGGCGTCGCCGGTGATGAGAAGGATCTGCAGTTCGCGACTCGCCCCGATGCTGTGTTTCCCGATCCGGATTTGCTCGGTGATCTCCGCCGACCCCTTCGATCCTCCGTAGACGAGGATGGTGCGCTTTGCGGGGTCGAGGCCGAACAAGGCGTAGGAGGTGTCGGTGCGTTTCACATGGAGCAGTTCTTCGCGAATCGGATTCCCCGTCACGACAAGCCTTCTCGCGTTGGGAAACGACGCTTCCGTCTCATCAAACGAGGTCATCACGAGGTCGACAAAGCGGGAGAGCAAACGATTTGCCAGTCCGCCGACGACGTTCTGCTCGTGAATCATCGTTCGGATCGGCAGAATCCGGCCCAGCAACGAAGCAAGCAAGACCGGAGGAAAGGAGCTATACCCGCCGACGCCGACGACAACCTGCGGACGAAACCAAATGAGCACACCGATCGTCTCGATCATGGCGATGGCAAGGCGCATCAGCGTCCGAACGGCTGACAGGAAACGACCACGCGAGTGGCCGCGAACGTGGATCGGGAAGAAGCGAACGTCTTGCCGCCCCGGCAAGATCCGTGCCTCAAGTCCGCGACGCGTTCCGACGTATCCGACTTTGACATCAGGATCCCATCGCCGCAGCTCATCGATCATTGCCAGCGCCGGATACACGTGTCCTCCTGTGCCTCCACCCGCGAAGAGGACCCTCATCCCGTCACCGTTCCCCGCCTCGATACATTGAGCAGGACACCGACCATTGCGAGCGTCACCAACAACGAGGATCCCCCGTTGCTGAAGAACGGCAACGTGAGCCCCGTTACGGGGAGGAGTCCGAGCACCACGCCAGCGTTGAGCAATGCCTGGAAGCCGATGACGAAGCCAATCCCGAGTGCAAGGAGCTGTCCCAATCGGTCCGAAGCTTGCTCCGAGACGACGAACGCGCGCCACACAAGGAGGCCGATCAGGCCTAGGACGGCGAGCGTGCCCAAGAGCCCCGCCTCCTCGGCCACAACGGACAGGATAAAGTCGTTGTGTGCCTGCGGAAGATAGAACAGCTTCGCGCGCGATGCGCCGAGGCCTCTGCCGAGAACGCCGCCCGACCCCACGGCGATGAGGGATTGGATCGTCTGGTATCCGGATGATGTGCTGTACGCCTGAGGGTCGAGGAAAGAGAGAATCCGCGCGAATCGGTACGGTGCGAACCAAATGGCAAGGGCCACGAGTGGAAGACTCGCACCTCCGATCGAAGCCAGATGCCATGCATTCGCGCCGCCGAGGAACAGCATCGCTATCGTCAGCGCTCCGTAGACGAGGAGCATCCCGAGATCGGGTTGGTTCAAGACGATGCCTCCGAGGAGCGCGAGCACAGCGATGAATGGAAGAACGCCGAGTCGAAACGACCGAATCGACTCTCGCTTTCGTGAGATCGCTGCTGCGAGGTAGATGATCAGTGCAAATTTGAGCAGCTCCGTTGGCTGGAGGGCGAACGGCCCGACCCAGAGCCATCGGCCTTCGCCGATGCCGAGCGGAAGTATCGTGAGGAGCGTCAATCCGATGGCGCCGAGGAACAGGACGTCATTGATCGCGGCAAGCCGATGATAATCGAACCAAGAGAAGAACAGCAGCAGGGCGATTCCAGCAATTGCCGCCAGGAATTGCTTGAAAAGCATGTATGTATCGCTGCCGTAGTGCTTGAGAGAGAAGGGCGCGCTCGCGCTGTAGAGGATCACCAGCCCAATGAGAAGGAGCAGTGCCGTGATCAGCGCTGCCTTGCGATCGACCCGTCCGCTCACGCCCACGCTCCGTCGTACGTTGATCATGTGAACCCACGCGTCTTATTCGATACGGCAGATCTCCCGGCAGCGAAAGGAATAGGGTTTCAGCGTTGCCGACGGTTGGGGGTCTAGGTGAATGACACGTGTCTCTTCGGAGCGGGCTAGGCGTCCTTGCCCGTTCGCTCGACGAATCCCGAGCAGGCGCGGACGGCGCGGACGAAAGCCTCTCCCCTTTCGGCGTAGTTCCTGAACGCATCGAAACTGGAGCACGCAGGCGAGAAGAGGAGTACGTCCCCCGACCGCGCTCCGGCAAGCCCGAGCGCGACGGCCTCCTCCATGGATGATGCCCGCATCGTCGTGATGCCCTCGTTCTCGAACAGATCTTCGAAGTACGAGGCGGCCTCGCCGAAAACGACGACCTGTTGGACGTCGCGTGAGAGAATCTCCCGCGCGAGCGCGGTGTAGCCCGCTCCCTTGTGGCGACCCCCGAGGAGCGAAGTCGTGCGTGCATCGATTGCCCGCAGTGCAGCGACGGTCGAGTTCGCGTTTGTCGACTTGGAGTCATTGATCACGCGCACACCGTTGACGGCGCCGATCTCCTCCATCCTGTGCGGAAGCGAGAATGCATCTTGAAGCGAGTCGATGGCGAGCGCCCGTCCATCGAAGGTCGGGTCGAGGGAAGAAACACAGGAGACGGCCGCAGCGAGGTTCTCGCGATTGTGAGGACTCAGCAGCTCAGTCCCCACTGGAAGCGCCAGAGGCGGCGCGTCGAACAAGATCCTTCGCCCCTTCCCCTGCCGGAAGACGTCCCGGTCTCGGAGGCCGGAGGGCACGACCGCAACGTCTTCGTGGTCTTGCAGGCGGAAGAGCCTTCCTTTGGCTTCCGCGTAGGCAGCCATGGTTGCGTGCCGGTCCAGGTGATCGGGGGTCAGATTGAGCAGCGCGCCCACGCGTGGCCGGAGCAGCTCGCTCTGTTCGAGCTGGAAGCTACTCGCTTCGAGAACCACGGCGTCGCAGTCTTCGATCCCTTCGACGAGCGAGATGAACGGCGTCCCGATGTTACCGCCCAAACGCGTGCGCCATCCTGTGCGTCGCAGGATGGCGTCGATCAAGGTGACGGTCGTTCCCTTTCCGTTGGTGCCTGTGACGGCGACGATCGGGACCCCGAAGGCCTGCGACGAAGCGAAATCCAGTTCCGAGAGAACGAGGATTCCAGCGTCCCGCGCCGCGGACGGGACGGGATGGCCGGCCGGTACGCCTGGACTCAGCACAACGACGTCTGCGTTGGAGAGGAGCCTCTCCGTGTGGCCGTTCTCTTCGAATGCGATCCCATGGTCGGTCAGCCACGCTCGCTCGTCGTCGGTCAGCCGGCGCGCTTCGCTCACCAACGCAGGAAGCTCGCGACGAAGGCAAAACTCGACGACCGCTCTCCCTGTGACGCCGAAGCCGAGCACGAGAGGCCGGCGGATTCGCAGACCACCGACGTCGAGACTCATCGTGCCTCGATTCGCTCCTCAAGAACGAGGTCGGCAAGATCTCGTGTCAGCAGGAGCTCCTCGGTGGTGGCTTCTCGGAGTGCGACGCGCGGGGCAAGCCCGACGATCTCGCTCTCCAGGATCCGGACGCCGTGCCAATCAGCCAGCTCGGCCACCCGTCCGAACGCCTCCGCGACCGATGTGGCTTCGACGTCGGTCAGATTCATCGACACTTGGACCAGTCCGCGGCTGCGAAGCGGAATCCCCAGAGCCTTCACGCCCGGGAGACCGTCGCTTGCCGCGCGAATCGCCGATGCGATAGCACGTGCGACGCTAAGATCGTCGGTCTCCAAGTTGACGTTGTAGGCGACAAGGAAGTCTCTCGCCCCGACCGCGACCGCCCCCGCGGTCGGATGGGCGTGCGCCGGTCCGAAGTCCGGAAGCCCGGCGCCGGATTCGATTCGCTCGGTCAGCCCGCGAAGACCACCTCGCCGCACGTCAGCCAGATTGCGGAACTCAGCACGTGTCGCGGCCGCCTCATAGAGGTAGACGGGGATCTCCAAGGTCTCGCCGATCGCGGCGCCCGCCTCCTTGGCCGCAGCGGCGCATTGCACGAGGGAAGAGGATTGGAGTGGGACGAACGGCACGACGTCGACCGCACCGATCCGTGGGTGCACGCCTTCGTGACGTCGCATGTCGATGAGCGGGATTGCGGCTTCGACCATCGAGACGATCCCGCGAACGACGTCTTCGTGCGCTCCAACAATCGTCAGGACAGAGCGGTTGTGATCTGCGTCGACGTGAATGTCGAGAACGTGACAGCCTTCGTTCCGAACGACGTCGGCAATCCGCTCGACCGTGTCGAGGTTGCGCCCTTCACTCAGATTGGGGACGCACTCGATCACAGACGGTCACTCGCTCCCAACAAGGAGAGAGACCGTCGCTGTGGCCGCCGCTTCGCCGTCCACGGATGCTTCCACGTCCGCCTGCAACAGGCCTCGTCTTCGGCGGACGAGGCGCGCTTCGAGGCGAAGCTGGTCCCCGGGGATCACCTTGCGGCGGAAACGGGCCCTCTCGATGCCGACAAGGTATCCCATCGTCTCCTCCGTACCTCCCTCGCTCCCCTGCACCGCGAGGAAGGCGGTCGTCTGCGCCATCGCCTCTAAGATAAGAGTCCCTGGCATCACCGCTTCCAGGGGCTCCGGGAAATGCCCCTGGAAGAACGGCTCGTTGACCGTGACATTCTTCAACGCGACGACGCGGTCTTCCTCTTCCTCGATGATCCGATCGATCATCAAGTACGGATATCGAAGCGGTATCCGCGCGCGAATCCCTTCGAGGTCGCAGGCAGGCACGCTTCGACCTACCTACAGGTAACTCGAGATCACGGACTTCACCTCATCGGTGATGTCGACCAGCGAAAGCGGGTTCCGATAGACGAGGACGTTCTTCACCCGCAGGACCATGTCGAAGCCTTGCTCGACCGCGATCCTTTGAGCGACTTGCACGATTTTCAGCGTCGCTGCTTGCGTCAGACCCTGGTCGAACTGCGTGAAAGCGTTCTTGGCCGTCGTGTATCGACTCTGATACTCAAGGGGATCCGCAACGCCCATTTTCGCCATCGACACGATGTTCTTGACCTCGTTGGCGAGAAGCTGCGCGGTCTCCTTCCATTCCTCGAGCTTCGGGCGAATATCGGCGAAGTCATCCGAGGCGATCATCCGATCCAGAGCGTTGATGTCGATCGTCAGTTGGGCGTCAAGCAACTCGGCCTGCAACTCGTTCGCGCGCTGCTGATACTCGTCTCTGGAGATCGTGCTCGCTGCGTACTCGTTCTGAAGATCGCTGATCTCAAGGGCCTTGTCGTTTGCGCGCTCCCTCAAATCGGCGGTCACTTCGAGGAAGACCGTGAAGGCTGCTTCCGCATCCAGATACGCGATCCTGAATTCCGCTCCGGCGCCCTGCTGGCTAAGGGCATTGACGCGTTGCTCGAGCGTCGCGAGTCGCCCGTCGTCTCCGCCTCCAGCTGACGGAAGAGCAAACTGCAGGATCAACGCTCCGACAGCGAGGAGCAACGCGAGCCCAGCTACGTACAACACACTTCGCGACATGCTATTCCTCCTTGTTCATCGTCCGTTGGCACTTCGTGAGATTATAGGGGTCCCCGCTGGTCGCGTCACGTATCCTAGAACATCGGGCCGAACGCGAAATCGAACACGGGGTACCAATCCATGTCCTCTCTGATGACCCACACAAACTCGAGACGTACGTAGATCCCGGCCGCGTTGATCCCAAACTCAAACCCCGTCGATGCCAGGGCGTCGGCAATACGAACCGAGTCCACGTCAAGGGCCGCATCGAAGAACGTCGTGAACACCAACCCCTCCGTGAGCTCTAGCCGATACTCGAGATTGGTCACGAACATTCGGGACACGTTCTTCGCTTCCGTTCCCCGAACGGTCGTTGGACCGCCCAGAAGAAACGCTTGTGTGGACGGTAGGTCGGCGTTCCCCCATCCAGCCTTGAGGCGCACCGCTACCGTCTGATCGAGGTCGCCGAAGAGAGCGCTGTGAGCAGGTGTGAACCGGATCCACAGCAGCCCGAGCTTGGTGTAGTCCGCCCCCGCAGCGAATCCTCCCGCCTTCTCAATAGAGACGTTGCGTCTGTACCCACTCGTCGGGAAATACGGATCGTCGACATTGCTGTACATGAGAGCCAGTCCGACGGAGTCGATCGACGTCCAGTCTTCGTTTCCAGCCTGTCTCTCGTCCTCGTGCTTATACGATATCGAGGCGTCCGTGTAGTCAGCGACAGGATAATCGAACGAAACCTCGCCTCCGACGGTGACGTACTCCTCGTCGACCTCTCCCGCCTCGACTTCGCGGATCGACCGGTACAGGTCGACGCCGACTCGATCGAACCCAGGAAACGACGCGACGGAGCTGTAGCCCAATGTCCATGAACTCGTCATCGGCTCCACTTCGCTCGAGAACCCGCGGCTGTAGCTGAGCGACAGGTTTTGCCCGGTCCCCAGCAGGTTCTTCTGATCGATCGACAGCTCCCCCACGATCCCACCCGAGCTTGGCTCGACTGCGAGCGTCCCGCTCATCCCTCCTAGATCGCGCTTCTCCGTGACGATCACCGCGAGGCGAACGCCGTCATCCGCCCACTCCGGCAGCAGCTCGATGGTGCTGAAGTACCCGAACGAGGACAGTCGCTGGTACGCTGTCTGCAGCAATCTGCGCGTGAGGACGTCGCCGGCTTCGATCTTGAGGTTTCGGAGAACGACATGGTCTCGCGTCTTCGTGTTCCCCGAGAGGAGGACTTCAGAGACTTCGCCTTCATCCACGCGTAGGCGTAGCAGCCCGTTCTCAACTCCTGCAGAGGAGAGTCGAACCATCACGTAGCCGGCATCCTGGTAGCGATTGTACAGCTCCTCGACGATCCGCAGTAGCTCGTAGTTGTCGACCGGACCGGCCGGAATGTCGCCCAGCAAGCCATGTGCAGTCTCCGCAGGAAACTGGTTGACGCCTTCAAGCTCAATCTTGTCGATGTCGGCCGGCTCGTCGATCAAGCGACGCTCCGTCAACGTCCAGTGAAGGATGACTTCGTCTGCTGCACCGCCCGGCTCCGGCACGACCTCGACGTCGGAGAAGAGAACGGATGTCCCCGCCCGGCGCACCGCACGTTGAAGGTCCATCTGCAAGAGGAACTCGCCCACGGGCAGATCGACCATCTCTTTGGCGATTTCGGCGGGAACCGTTCTCAATCCGCTGATGCGATTCCCAACGACTTGCCCCTCCACGAATTCGATCGACAGGTGCCCGCTCAAGGTGGTCTCCCCGACGCCGACGAGCACGTAGCCGCGCTTGTTGTATTCGGCGAGAATCTCTTTCAGCCCTTCATCGAGCGACGCGCGGTTGAGAACCTTGCGTTTCTTGATGTCGAAGCGGCGCAGGATCACCTTGATCCTCGTCGTTGACATGATCGGGAAGCGGAAGAGTTCGACGCCAAGAAGACCGTAGGAGCGCGTGTTCACGTTTCCCGTGATTTCGATCTCCTCGATCACGGGATACTCAGCGACGTGGAAGACAACCTCTCCATCGCTGACAACCTCAGGCAGCACCTCACGGAACCAGCCAAGATCGTATATTGCCTGCGAAGCGCTCTTGAGGTCGGACTCACGAACCTCGTCTTCGACAGCGAATCCGACGACCTCAAGGACGTCTCTCTCGCGGATTTCGACCAGACCCTCGAACGCGATATCATGGACTGTCACCGGGAAAGCCGCCGCCACAACGGGAAGCAACGCCATGATCGAGAATGCAAAGAACACCCCGATCCCGAACCGTCTCCTCATGCACGTCCTCCTCAAGCAGATCCGGCACCAAGACACCTCGGTGCAAACGGTCTTGACCTTGCGTGAGGTCAGACTTTACCCGCGCGATGTGGAGTTTTCATGAACGGGTCAGCGCAAGCGGTCATCCTCCTGGAGCGCTTCGGTCCCCGCGATATCGTAGCGCTTCAGCGACGTGAGCAGCCTCGATATGCTCGGCGCGGTCGAGATCGGCAATCGTCCGGGCAACGCGAAGAACACGCACGTGCCCGCGCGCGCTCAGGCCGAAGCGGGCGACCGCCCGCTTGAGCAGCGTGGCCCCTTCCTCTCCCAGGGCGCAGTGAGCGCGAACTCCTTCCGAATCGAGTTCCGCGTTCGAGAAGCGTCCGTCGTCCTCTCTCATGCGCTCCCACTGAACACGCCGTGCCGCCTCCACCGCGTCGCGAACCGTGTCGGAGTTGGCACTCCTCCGCCTTCCGAATAGATCCTCAACCGGAAGGCGAGGCACCTCGACAAACAGGTCGATTCGATCAAGGAACGGGCCGGACAACCGCTTGCGGTAGCGGCGAACATCGTGCATCGAGCATGTGCACGGCTTGATGGTGTCTCCAAGAAACCCACAGGGGCAAGGATTCATCGCTGCAACGAGAGTGAAGGAGGCAGGGTATCGAACGGAAATCCCGGCACGTGAGAGAAGGATCGTCCGATCCTCGAGCGGTTGTCGCAACGTCTCAAGAACGCGCCGATCGTACTCCGGCAGTTCGTCGAGGAACAGGACGCCGTGATGCGAGAGGCTGATCTCCCCAGGTCCCGGAATCCCGTGGCCTCCCCCCACCATTCCGGCGTACGAAATGGTGTGGTGCGGAGCACGAAACGGTCTACGAACAACGAGCGAGCCACCTCGCTCGAGGAGGCCCGCGATGCTGTAGACCCGCGTAACCTCGAGCGCCTCCTCGAACGACAGCGGCGGAAGAAGCTCGGGCAGAGAACGTGCCAGAAGGCTCTTCCCTGCTCCCGGTGGGCCGGTAAGTAGCAGGTTGTGGCCGCCCGCCGCCGCGATCTCGAGCGCCCGCTTTGCCTGAGCTTGGCCACGGATGTCGGCGAGGTCGTGCCGGATCGCTTCCGCCGTGCCAGCGAGCAAGTGGGCGACGTCGCACGGCTGCGCTTCGATCTCGATGTCCCCTCCAAGAAAGGCCGCGGCATCGGACAGCGTCTTGATCGGATAGGCTTTCACGCCATCAATCAGCGCCGCCTCGGCTGCGTTCTCGACAGGAACAATGACCCCACTCAATCCCCGATCAAGCGCTTCGAGCGCTAGTGGAAGGACACCGGAGATCCCCCTGACGTCGCCGTTCAGAGCGAGTTCGCCAACGATGGGGCGCTGCTCTGAGACCCCGGGCAGCTGCTCTGACGCGATCAAGATGGCCAGTGCAATGGGCAAATCGTAGCCGACTCCTGCTTTTCGCACGTCCGCCGGAGCGAGGTTCGCCGTGATGCGGCCGGCCGGGAATGAGAAACCGGAATTCTTGATGGCGCTGCGAATGCGTTCCCGGCTTTCGGAGACCTCTTTCTCCGGAAGGCCGACAATCTGGAACGTCGGCAGACCGCCCGCGATGTCGCATTGCACTTCGATGAGGCGGGCATCGATGCCAACGACCGCTCCGCTGGTCAGTCGTGCGAACATGTCCTCACCGAATCCTGAACGCGTCTCGGTACACGCTTGGACGCTCTCCGGAGAACGTCACCACATCGAACCTCGCCTGCAGCTCGCACCTCGTTTGTTGAAGGAACTGACCGGCTGTGGAGGCGATCCGGCGTTGCTTGCCAATATCGACTGCGGCATCGGGGCCTCCGAACCCTCGACTCGAGCGGGCCTTCACTTCGACGAAAACGATGGTCGAGCCATCGCGTGCAATGATGTCGATCTCCCCGTATCGGGAGCGCCAGTTGCGCGCTACGATCATGTATCCCAGCTCCTTGAGAAGGAGACAGGCTCTCTCCTCTGCTTCCGCCCCCGAAAGAGACATGGTTTTGTCTCCTCTTATATTGCCTTTCAAGACGCGATGCAACCCAGGAGACGGTCGCGTTGATCGATTGCGGTCCTCTCGAGGCAAAGATACAATGCGGCTTGCACGTTTCGTGTGAGAGGATTGAATGGGAACGGTTCTGAGAAACATCCGGCCGGTCATAGGATCGGATCGGCTGTTGTCCTTGCGGTTCGAGGGGAACGTCTTCGTTGGTCTGACAGAAGAGGAGATGCTCCCCAAGCCGGGGGACGTGGACATCGACGCGAACCGGAAGCTCGCGTTTTCGGGATTTGCCAACACACACACGCACCTGGCGATGGTGCTCTTTCGAGGGCTTGCTGACGGGGTGTCGTTGCGTGTGTGGCTCGAAGACTACATCTGGCCCATCGAGCGCAAACTGCAGCCTGAGGACGTCTATTGGTGCACGCTGCTTGCTCTTGCCGAAGCAATCCGCGGCGGGACGACTTGCGTCGCCGACATGTACTTCCACACGAACGAGGCCGCTCGTGCCGTGGAAGAGAGCGGTCTCCGCGCTCTTCTGTCGTATGGCATGGTCGCCAAATCCCTCGACGACCGCGGTCGGAGCGAACTGGGGACGACTCGAAAGCTCATCGAGCGGTGGAACGGTGCTTGCGAAGGACGAATCGGCATCGCGGTGAGTCCTCATGCCGTCTACACGTGCGGCGAGGACGTGTGGCGGGAAGCGATCGAGATGGCTCGTGATCTCGGCGTTCCCGTTCACACGCACTTGGCGGAGACGAGGAGCGAGGTCGAGACATGGAAGGCGCAGACGGGCCTGAGTCCGGTGGCCTACCTCGAACGGATGGGCGCGTTCGATGTCCCGACGGTGGCGGCGCACTGCGTTCACGTCGATGAGCGGGACATCGCCATCTTGGCGGACCGAGACGTCCGCGTCGCTCACTGCCCAAAGAGCAACGCGAAACTGGGAAGCGGCGTCGCTCCGGTGGCAGCCATGCGCCAAGCCGGGATCGCCGTCGCTCTCGGAACCGATGGCGCAGCATCGAACAACCGACTCGACATGGTCGAGGAGATGCGCGCCGCGTGGATTCTTCAACGCGGACACAACGAGGACCCGGAGAGCCTATCGGGTCACGATGCGTTCCGAATGGCCACAGATGTGGGGCGGAGAGCCCTCGGGATTTCCGCGGAAGGCCTGAGTGTGGGCGCTGTCGCGGACGTCGTTCTGCTCGATCCGAGTCGCAGTCACACGTGGCCACCGCACGATCCGATCCCGATGCTGGCGTACGCGGCGAGTTCAGCCGACGTGACGGACGTGATCGTTGACGGGCAGATCCTCCTGAAGAACGGAGAGCTCCTCACCATCGACGAGGAGCGGGTACAATCGGAGGTCGAGCGCCTGCTTCGCAGGCTTGGAATCTAGCTGCTACCCCGCCTGGGAGGGTGGACAATGCCCCTTCTCGGACGAGGGAGAGGAGAGAGAATGGGACTGAAGGTAGAGAAGAAGTCGGAGATCATTCAGGAATTCGCCCAGAACGAAAAGGACACCGGATCCGCGGTCGTTCAGATCGCTTTGCTCACCGCGCGGATCCGAGAACTGACAGAGCATCTGGGAACCCACAAGAAAGACTTCAGCTCGCAGCGAGGCCTACGAAAGATGGTCGGCCAACGTCGACGCTTGCTGAAGTACGTCAAACGTCAAGATCTCGTAGGCTACCGGGAATTGATCGCGAGATTGGAGATCAGAGGAGTCTAGACATTCCATGTACATCCGTGAAAGCATCCAGTTCAATGGCAAGGAGCTTGCGCTAGAGACCGGGCAGATCGCCCGACAAGCAGACGGCGCCGTGCTGGCGACGTACGGCGACACCCACGTGCTGGTCACCGTTGTGACCGCGGACCCGCGTAGCGACATCGACTACTTCCCGCTTCGCGTCGACTACGAGGAGCGATTCTACGCGGCCGGTAAGATCCCGGGAGGCTTTTTCAAGCGCGAGGGGCGACCGAGCGACGTCGCGGTCCTGACGGGCCGGATGATCGACCGCCCGATTCGTCCTCTCTTCCCGAAGGGCTACAACGACGAGGTCCAGATCGTGGCGACCGTCCTCTCCGCAGAGCCGGACTGCCCGCCGAGTTCGCTTGCGATCCTGAGTGCGTCCGCTGCGTTGATGATCTCTCGGGCTCCGTTCCAAGGGCCGATCGCCGGCGTCAGCGTCGGGCGAAAGGACGGGCGCTTCATCGTGAATCCGGATGCGGAGACGCGCGAGGAGAGTTGCGTCCACATCACCGTCGCCGGGACGAAAGAGGCTGTCACGATGGTCGAGGGGATGATGGACGAACTCTCCGAAGACGAGGTCGTCGAGGCGATCGAAGTCGGCCATCAAGCCGTGCGGGAGCTGATCGCTCTGCAGGAACGGTTCGTCGACCGGATGGGTTCGATCAAGAAGACGGTCGTCGAAACCCCGATTGAGGATCACGACCTGATCGGCCGCGTGAAGGAGCTCGTTTGGAGTGAGTTCCCGTCCATGAACACGCTCGACTCAAAGCGCGGGCGCGATGACTTCGTTGCAGAGCTGAAGAAACACGCGGTCGCCCGTCTCGTCCCGGAAGAGACCCCCGAAGAGGAGGCCGCTTCGGGCAAGAAGGCGGTCGAGGGTGCCGTGGAGTCGCTCCTTGAGAAGTACATGCGACAGCAAGTGCTGGAGCAAGGGATTCGCCTCGACGGCCGCCGTCCCGACGAAGTTCGGCCGATCTCCTGCCGCGTCTCCGTTCTCCCCCGCACACACGGGTCGGCCCTGTTCACTCGCGGCGAGACGCAGAGCCTTGGGATCGTCACCCTTGGAGCCACACGCCACGCCGAGCAGATCATCGATCAGATGATGTTCGACGGCCGGAAACGCTTCATGCTTCACTACAACTTCCCGCCGTTCTCGGTCGGAGAAGTCGGCCGAATCGGCAGCCCGAGCCGACGATCGATCGGCCACGGGTATCTGGCTGAGAACTCCTTGCAGAGCGTCATGCCCGACGTGGAAGACTTCCCGTACGTCGTCCGTATCGTCTCGGAGATCCTGGAGTCGAACGGCTCTTCTTCGATGGCGACGGTCTGCAGCGCGTCGCTGGCGATGATGGACGCCGGCGTCACGATCAAGAAGGCGGTCGCCGGGATCGCGATGGGGATGATCGAAGATCCGGCGACGGGACGCCGCGTCGTCCTCACGGACATCCAGGGCGCCGAAGATCACCACGGCGACATGGACTTCAAGGTCGTCGGGACGAAGGATGGAGTCACGGGATTCCAGCTCGACGTCAAGGTCGGCGGGATCGACAGCGCCACGCTGCAGGAGGCACTCACCCAAGCGCGACAGGCAAGGCTTACGATTCTCTCCGAGATGGAGAAAGCGATCCGTGCGCCGAGAACGGAGCTCTCCACGTACGCGCCGAGGCTGATTACGATCACGATCCCGGTCGACAAGATCGGCCTCGTCATCGGCCCCGGAGGAAAGACGATCCGTCAGATCGTCGAGAACACCGGCGCGGAGATCGACATTTCCGACGACGGCACGGTGAAGATCGCCAGTCCGGACGACACATCGGCCGCCGCTGCACGCCAGATCATCGAGGATCTGACTGCGGAACTCGAAGTAGGCACCGTCTTCACCACGAAGGTGACGCGAATCGTCGACTTTGGCGCGTTCGTCGAGTTGAAGGGTGGCGGCGAGGGTCTTGTTCACGTCTCCAACCTCGCCTCCGGGTTCGTCGACAAGGTCACGGACCACGTCTCGGTCGGCGACGAGATCACGATCAAGGTCATCGGCGAAGACAAGATGGGGCGGCCCGACCTCAAGCGAATCGAGCCGGGTGAACCCGAAGGTGGAGATCGAGACGAGCGAAGAGGACGAAGCGATCGTTCGTCAGGCCGGCGGCGAGAACCTGCGAGATCTGCAGCCCCCGCGTCGCAGATCAAGGCAGGCGACATCATCGAGGGAACGGTGAGCAACACGACCGAGTACGGCGCGTTCGTCGATCTCGCTCCCGATGTCACCGGGTTGATCCACATCTCGGCCCTCTCGGATGAGTACGTCCGGCGGGTAACCGACGTCGTTCGCACAGGGGACTCCGTCACCGTCGAAGTGATGAACGTCGACGAACGAGGACGCTACAAGCTTCGCAGGATCCTGCCGGAAGGCGAGGGGCAGAAGCCCAAGACAGAGGACGTGGAAGTCCCGGAAGCCAAGCTGGATTTCGAGGAACACGAGCAGGAGAGTCAACCGGAGCAGGAGAGTCAGCCGGAGAAGGAGAGTCAGCCGGAGCAGGAGAGTCAGCCGGAGGAGGACAGCCCGCCGGAGCCGGACGACCAACCAGCGTCGGTGGATGCCGAAGAGCCGACGGCTGACGAACAGCAAGAGGACGACCCGGCGCAACCTGAACTCGAGGATCGTTGGTAGCCGAACGCCTCTACGAGCGGGCATACACGACACGGATCGATAACGGACTGCGGATCTTCGCCGAAGAGGATCCGCAGTCACGCTCTGTCAGTGTCGGCACGTGGATCAACGTCGGCAGCCGCGACGACCCGGATTCGAGCCCCGGACTCGCCCACTTCATCGAGCATCTCGCCTTCAAGGGGACGACAACTCGGGACGCGGCCCAGATCTCGCGCGAAATCGATTCGGTCGGGGGGAATCTGAACGCCGCGACCGGGCGAGAGTCGACCGTCTTCTATGCCGACGTCCCCGCCTATGGCATCGACACCGCGCTCGACCTGGTGGTCGACCTCGTCCGCAACCCCGCATTCGCTCCAGAGAAGGTCAATCTCGAACGAACGGTCGTCCTCGATGAGATCCGCGGGCACGAAGACGACCCTGAGGCGACCGCTTTCGACCGCTTCATCGCCGCCGTGTGGGATGACGGCCATGCGCTCTCTCGCTCCGTCCTGGGAACCCGAGAGGCGATCGAAGCCGCCAGCCACGATGAGGTCGCTGCTCACCACGATCGTCACTATCACCCGGAAGAGATGGTGCTCGCGGCGTCGGGAGCGATCGAGGTCCATTCCTTCATCGACGATGTCGCACGCCGTTTCGGACTCTCGGACACACCAAGAGAAACGGAAGTTGCCAGGATCCCGCCGCGCTTCCGCGACGGACGACACCACAACGAGTGCGCGGCGGGCCAGTCGCACATCTACATCGCGCTTCCCGGCCCTCCGGCAGACGATCCCGATCGATACGCGCTCGAATTGCTCAACGTGATTCTCGGAGACGGTACGAGTTCGCGTCTGTTCCGAGCGATCCGCGAAGATCGCGGCCTCGCGTACTCCGTCGGCTCCACTTTCCTGCGTTACACCGACGCCGGACTGTGGATGTTCTACGCCGGCACCGCGCCGAATCACACACCCGAAGTACAGGGTCTTCTCGAAGGCGAGATCTCGCGCCTGCGCGAAGAGCCGCCGGACGGAGACGAGATCGCCCTCGCCAAGGCGCGGCTGCGCGGTCTGTTCATCCTCGGGATGGAGGCGAACGCCAATCGGGCGATGCGCCTGGGCACGGCCGCGGTCGCAGGTCGTGAGATCCTCTCGCCCGAAGAGGTCCTTCTGAAGCTCGACGCCGTCAGCGCGGCCGACATCGCAACGGTCATCGAGCGGTTCCTCTGTCTGGAGAAGCTCCACGTCACGACCGTCGGACCGAGCACGTAGCATCGTCACATCACCAACGCCAATCTTGTGCCGCCCGATCCGTCTTGGGTACGATGACGGGCCATGGCTGTCGCGATCTATCCGGGAACTTTCGATCCGATCACCTTCGGGCACATCGACATCGTTCGGAGAGCACGTGGGCTCTTCCCAAAGCTGTACGTCGCCGTCGTCGCCAATCCGCACAAGCAACCGCTGTTCACGCTTGACGAGCGCGTGGAGATCACGAAAGCCGCTCTGGCCGAGGCGGGGATCAACGGGATCGAAGTCATCAGCTACGACGGACTCCTCGTCAACTGCGCGCGGAAGCACGACGCGGACGCGATCGTCCGTGGGCTACGGGTCAATTCCGACTTCGAGTATGAGTTCCAAATGGCGCTCACCAACCGGGATCTCGCCCCGGAATTCGAGTCGGTCTTCTTCATGACCGCCGGCAAGTACAGCTTCCTCTCCTCGTCGATCGTCAAGGAGGTCTGTACCTACGGCGGCGACGTGTCGACGTTCGTGCCCAGCTCGGTGGAAGCCGCGTTACGGGAGAGGCTGCAGCCGTAATCGCAGTAGCGAAGCCAATCCCGATCCGTAGGTCGGCATCGGCGGGCAGCATCCGAGCGTTCCGCTACGAATCGCGGGAACGCCGGTACCTAGAACCTCTTGATCAGTAAGTCCTCCGAGTAGTCGTCCATGTAGACGTCAACGACGCCGAATGACGCGTATCCGAGCCTATGGAAGAACCCGGGCGCCTGGAAGGACAGGCAGTTCCCCTGCACAGCGATGCAGCCATGTGCTCGCGCGATTCGCTCGGCCTCCTCGATGAGTTCTCTCCCGTAGCCCTGCCCGCGATATCGGGCGTCGATCCAAAGCTCTTCGAGCGCCATGATCCGAATCGTCGTGGTGGCCAACAGGCCGCCGACCGCGCTTCCATCCCCGCCGCGGACCACCAGCTGTACGCGAATCCCAGGATCTCCACGCTCGTCTCCAGCATGAGCGACGCAGTACGCTTCAAGGCCGTTGCCGACGATCCGCATCTGGTCTTTCGTCGGTTCCTCGACGAGTCTGTACCCGTCTTGTTTGCTGCGTGTCACGCGCTGGCTGGTCTTCCGCCGGACCTCCTTTGGGCTCGGCAATCGCTTCGAGAGGACGTGTTCCGTCATCCCCAGCGGATACCCTTCGTAGATCCCGTTCAGGACGAAGCCGATCCTCGGATAGAAGTCGGCCCCCTGCCAGTCGAACGTCCATGTGCCGGCGCCGACGCAGCCCTTCTCGTACGCGATCCGCTCCGCCTCGAGGACGAGCCAGCTGGCAAGCCCGCGGCCCCGGTGCGCATCCGCAACCCAGAGCACCTCCAACCACATCACACCGAGAATCGAACTGACGTTGATCCCGCCTACGAGGTCTCCGTTCGGGTCCTTCACGGCAAGATCGAACGCGAGCCCCGGATCTTCCTCGCCCGGGTAGTCGAACTTGCCGTCCGTCTCCTCCAGGTTGAACTCCCGCAGTCGAGCCTGGATGAACGCGCACTCTTCCTTCGTCGGGCTATCGCTGATCGCAAGACCTTCGGAACGGATCTCGCTCTCCATTGGGTACCTCCATCGCGCACGAAAACCATGTGGGCGGGTCGGGAGAAGCCATCAATCAACTGAAAGGGAAACAATGCCGAGCACGGTGAACACTGCGCTCGAGAGTTTGGACGTCGACGGACGCGATCTTACCGGGCGGCCATGCGGCCATGCGGCCCGCAATCCCTTTGCGTTGAGCCCCTTGCGAGCTTGCGTCGGCGGACCTCTCAGGAAACCGAGGTGCCGAGACGTGCTCCTCACGCGATTCAGCAGTAGAGGCTGCCGCCCGCGACCGTTGGGCCGGGATCCTAACTCGTGTCGGGGCTGTCCTTGAACCGTCGGTAGAGCAGCAGTCCAATCGCGACGCCGGCCCCCGTGCCGATGGCTATCCCTGCACCGATGCTATCGGTGGCTGCACCAATACCGGCACCGATGGCGATTCCGCAGCTGAGTGAGAGGAGCCACAGGTAGTGTGCAATGACCGCCTTGGGCCTTTGGCCGCTCGGCTTCTGTTCCATTCCATTGACTCCTTTTAGCATCTGATGATACGGATTTCGGAGGCGCAACGCTCATCCCGGGAGGCAGCACGAAGCGAATTCGTATGACGTCTTTGCCTTGGAAGCCGCCAGCCTCCGTTTCCCGGCTGGCGGTCACCACAGAGGCTGGTAGAATCAGCGACCGCACGGAAGGGAGTGTCACGACGATGGCCAGTCTGAAACCGCTGTTGATCGTTCTCGCGATCGCCCTGCTGGGCATCTTGGCACTCACGGGACTCGACCCGGATGCCCCGTCCCCCTGGGGCGCGCTGAACGCTGCATTCGAACGTCAAGTCGATGCGTGCCAGGAAGGCCATCCGAACTGGGCTCGCCTCGACTGCGAGCGGGTCGTCCGAGAAGAGATCTGGGTCGGCATGACGCAAGAGATGATCCTCGCCAGTCTGGGCGAGCCGAGCAGCGTCAAGAGATCGAGCGGCGACGACTCGACGTACGAGGAGTGGACCTATCGCTCGTCTCGCTACGGCGAGGAGATCATGCGCTTCGAGGACGGGCTCCTCACCGCCTGGACCGCAGAGCCCTGCACTTCGTGCGCGGTGAAGCCGATACGCCGCTGACCTCGGGCCGCGAGGCAGCCGCGCGCGGTCCTCTCTCGATAGGCGATGGAATAGGCAGCTCGCTTCCCAACACGAGAGCCGCCTGCCCATGCGAGACGCCAAGTGCTGTCACTCCGGCAGCGCGGACCTCATGATCTTCATGACGATTCCGCACGCGGTCGGATCGGGGCATCGGACGAACTCTGTTGTCACGCCGTCGGGATCGATCGCCTTCTCGTACGGCGTGCCGCGATACCGCCACGGAAGCGTCCCGCCGTTCTCGAGCGCGCGGAGGAAGCCCGTCAGGCTGTCGACGAGCCAGGGACAGAGCTTGCCCACGTCATCGGGATATTGGAAGGTGTCGCCGACCTTCTTCTCAGGCTCTTCTTCGTCGTCGAACATCCAGACGCAGATCCCTTCCTTCACGAAGTTCGGGTACGTCACGTCCGTGCTCCGCCCGCCCTTGCCCTCGAAGATCTCGAGCTCGATCTCGTACTCGCGCATCGCGTTCTCCTTGCCGTATTTGGCGCCATGGACCCCGCGAGTTCGAAATCCGCATCGCGCGGATGTCACATCATCGAAGCGCTTCGGCCTCGGCTTCGGCCAGCGCGCATCGCGCGGCGGTGAGTTTGTTGTACTTGGTTCGCAGTCTCTCCGGGTCCTTGGCGATGATGGCCTTCAGGACGTCCCCCTCGATCTCGGCCACATCGAGCCGGAGGTAGTAGTCGAGCGATTCCTTCAGATGCGCCAGTACGATCATTCCGGTCAGGAGTGGATGGTTGTTCGTGACATTGGCGTCGGCAAACCGAGTGCCGTGTTCGAGCTCGACTTCGAGCCCTTGACGAAAAGTCTCGGCCTTGATCGGCATCCCGCTCACGTTCACTACGGCAAGAATCCTCTCCGCCTCTGCGATCGAAACGCTGGCCTCCGCAAGCAGAGCCCAGTCCTGTATCCCCAGTTCTTCGCACACCCTCCGAACCTCGTCAACGCTGATCGCCTGCGGTACTTTCATGATGCTTCCTCCTTCATTCCTGTCCATCGCTTCGGCTTCATGCTGCGAGTGTAGACACCCACTGCCCGACCCAGTAGGTGATGGCAATGACTACAACGGCAATCAGGACATGCTCTCCGATGATCTTCCACGGACGCTCGCCCTGGGTCCGAGCCATGAAGTAGCTCAGAATCGCAAGAATCGACAATCCCCACACGACACTGACCACAACCGCCGTCGAGAGCGACAGAAGAAGGACCGGCACGATGAAGGTCAACGCGAAGACGAATTTCGCCAAGAACGTCGCGATGGTGGCGCTCCAGATTTGCCGCGTCGTGTGAACGTTCTCCGATTCCTCCGAAACGTGAATGCCAAGCGCATCGGAGAAGGCATCGGCGATGGCGATCGTGAGCACGCCTCCCAGAACGACCAGCTTCGATCCCGTGCCGGAGTGCAGGCCGACCATCAGTCCGAGCGTGGTAATTACGGCCGACGTGAGCCCGAACGAAACGCCCGTGCGCAGCGAATCCCTCATCTCTGCCTCCTCATCCTTACTTCCGGTCCGCGCTCTCGCGATGCAGCCAAGTGCCGGATTTCTGCGACATGATAAGGCTTCTTCCGAGTGGCGATCACTCCACGGACCGAAGGTGGTTCGCAAGATGCCGAACCTGCTACTCGTTCCGTGGCGGCGTCGCTGGCTGCGGTGGCAGCGTAGCCGTCTGGCGCACGGCAGCGGGGCGCCTCGTTGAGCGCACCCGGCGCACGTGTCAATTCGGATCCAGCGAGGGAATCGGGTGTCAATCCCGATTCTCCACGGAACCCGAGGCCGTCACTCGAGTTCCCGTTCTCATCCCTATTGCAGGAGCGACGCCAGTTTGCCTAGAGCCTCGTTCACAACATCGATCGGAGCTGATCCATGGATGTCGGCTTGTCGCGCTCGCCAGTCCAGGCACTTCACTTGGTCGGCCAGGATCACCCCAGACACTGCCCCTTCGGCTGGCAGATCGACCTCAAACGGATAGCCCTTTCGCTGGCCGGTGATCGGACAACAGAGGGCGAGCCCAACCTTCCGGTTGTACGCCTCGGGAGAAAGGATCAAGACCGGCCGCCTGCCTGCCTGTTCATGACCTGCCTGGGGGTTGAGGCTGATCCAGACGATGTCACCTCGGTCCGGCGCGGCATCCTGCGCTACCACGTCTCTTTCCCCATCGCCGAGCCAAGGTCGATTTCGGTGTGCACGTTCTTGGGAGTCACGGAAGCCAGCAGTGCCGCAAGCTCGTACCTCGGGGCAACCGATGGTCGAATGAGTAGGCAGCCGTCTTCGACGCTCAGCTCCACCGACGAGTCCTGAGCGACTCCAAGATCTGCGGCAAACGTCTTCGGGATTCTCACTGCCAGGCTGTTGCCCCATTTCCGAACTTGAACTTTCATGCGACACCTCCCGTATACACATTGAAGATACAACGAGAC
>Ga0208771_1000023_pt1 | contig 119443 bp, 97 predicted proteins | sample AntAceMetag02UKX_FD_184775 | JGI IMG/M metagenome (GOLD analysis project Ga0208771, IMG submission 184775) | Saline lake microbial communities from Ace Lake, Antarctica - Antarctic Ace Lake Metagenome 02UKX (SPAdes) (version 2) | ecosystem: Environmental > Aquatic > Non-marine Saline and... | reverse complement strand
TCAAATTTGTGGCTGAGTCCCTACAAACTTCATTTTCCGGGGATCTTCCCAGTATTTGCAACGACTTACGTCAAATTATCTTCTAAATTTAATGTTTTTTTCAACTAAAATGCGAAAGTCGGGCTAAAATAACGAATGCTCAATAACCAATATCCAATATCCAATGTTCAATTGAAAAGAACCAATGAGGTCACAGAGGAAAATAACAAAATGAACCGCGGTGGAGAATCCGGTAAAACTTCAATAAATAACCAGAGATGATATATGTGCAATTGCCCCGGCTACTCAGCCTCGAGTTGTGCTATCGCTTTCTTCATGTCCTCCGGCATCGGCGCCTCAAACTGAACGTACTCGTTCGTGGCCGGATGCCGGAACCCCAGCCTGTGTGCATGGAGCATCTGCCTCTCCACGCCGAGCCTCGCCGCCAGACCACGCGCGCCGTGCCCGTACTGGGAGTCGCCAACGACCGGATAGCCGATGTGGGCCATGTGCACCCGTATCTGATGTGTCCTGCCGGAACGCATTACCACCTTTATCAGCGTGGCGTCCTTGAACCTCTTTATAACCTCGTACTCGCTCTCGGCGTCCCTGCCCGACTCCGGCCGCCGCACCGACATCTTCGTCCTCCTCGTCGGGTGCCTCCCCAGAGAGACCGTCACCCTCCCGAAATCCAGCCTGCAGACTCCCTTCACGAGAGCCAGGTATTCCTTGAATACCTCCCTGTCCTTGAACTGTGCCGACAGGCGAAGATGGGCGCCGTCTTTTTTGGCGACGACCATGCAGCCGGAGGTGCCCATGTCGAGCCTGTGGACGATTCCCCTCTTCATCTCGCCGCCGACCGTCGAGAGGTCCCCGGTGTGATTCAATAAAGCGTTCACAAGCGTGTGGCTGTAATTCCCCGTGGCGGGATGCACGACCAGTCCGGCGGGCTTGTTAATAACGATGATATGCTCATCCTCGTAGAGGATATCGAGGGGGATGTCCTCCGGGACCACGCCCTCCTTCCTGAGCTCGGGAACGTACACCGTGACCTCGTTCCCCTTATAAACGCGATGATGGGCACTCACACGCTCACCCCCGACAGTGACATGTCCGTTATCGATCAGCTTCTGAACGTGCGAGCGCGAAAAGCCGTCAAGCATCGACACCACGTACTTGTCGACCCTTGCGCCCGAGTGGGCCGAATCCACGAAGTACTTATGAACTTTTTTCTGCACCTGTCCGCGCCTCCTTCTTGTTAGAAAATAAATAAAGCATGCAAAGACCGCTGCCGATGACGAGCAGAACGCTCACGTTCTGGCCCCTTGTCAGGTCGAGGAACGACGAGAAAAGCGGTTGCGAGGCAAGAGGCGAGCCCGCCAGGAAGGGCAGGCTCGAAAGGGGCATATTGTCTCCGCGATAATACTCCACCACGAACCGCAGCCAAGAATAAAGGAAGAGATACATCAAGAAACACTGGCCCGGGAAAGAACGCCTCCTGTAAAGCATAATGAGCACCGCGAAGATGAAGAGCTCGCCCAGTATCTCGTAGATCTGGGTCGGGTGTACGGGGAGGGAGCGCGAAGCAAGCCGGCCGAGCTGATGCGTCACGTGGACCTGGAAGTAGTAGGCGGGGCTCGACGCGGGAAATGTAATCGCCCAGGGAACGTTCGTCACCTTACCGAAACAGCAGCCGTTGAGAAGGCACCCCACCCTCCCTATGGCATGACCCAGGGCTACCGATGGTATGAGAAGGTCAAAACCCCCCAGAACGGGGATACCCTTCGCTCTGAGATAGAAGCCTGTCACGAGGATCGCGCAAATCACGCCCCCGAAGTACACAAGCCCGCCCTTCTGTATCATGATGATCTCAAGGGGGTTCCTCGAAAACTCGGAGATGTTGACCACCACGTAAAGGAGCCTCGAGCCGAGGATTGCGGCAAGCAGGGCGTAGAAGCCGACGTCGTACACCATCCCCCGGGGCCAGCCCGCCCTTTCCGCTCTCTTCCCGGCCACCATTATCCCGGCAAGGAAAGCGAGAGCGAGCATGAAGCCGTACGAGTAGATCGTTAGAGGTCCGATCCTGAAGAAAACCGAGCACATGCCTACTTCGCCTTCCTCCCCGCCGAGAACAGGATGAGCAGGGCGGCACCTACGCAAATAGAGCTGTCGGCCAGGTTGAACGCCGGCCAGTGGCAGGACCCGATGTGAAAATCAAGAAAATCGATCACGTGCCCGAGAAGAAGCCTGTCCACGAGATTGCCGAGGGCGCCCCCCAGGATCAGCCCGACGGCGATCTTTACGACCGGTGAGGCCGCCCTGTAGCGGCCCCTGAACACGACGACGATGACCACTGCGACGAGTGTGAGCGCGATAAAGAAAAAGTTGTTTCCGCGCAGCATCCCGAACGCCGCGCCGTCGTTTCTGATCAGCGTGAGGTTGAAGATGCCGCCGATCACCGGCCTGGCCTCACCGAACACCAGGCTCCCCTTCACGAGGAACTTGGACAGCTGATCCAGGCAGGCTACGGCACCGGCCACGGCGTACACCAGTATAACGGATCCGGCGCTCCTGCTCATCTGCCCCCTAAAGCGGCAACGCACCTGGAGCATATCCCGGGGTGCTCCTCAACCTCCCCGACCGTGGGAGAGTAATTCCAGCAGCGGGCGCATTTAATCCCCTCCGCCCTTCCCACGAAGACCGAAAGCCCCTCGACCTCCGATCCAGGCCCGGGCGGGGCACAATCGACTTTTCTCAAATCCACCTGCGAGACTATCAGGATGGCCGGCAGCCGGTCGCGGTAACGATCGAGAAGCCCGTATAAACCGTCATCGGAAACCAGCAGCTCCACCCTCGCCTCGAGGGAATTACCGATCTCTTTCGCCTTTCTCTTCTGCTCTATGGACTTCAGGACCTCCTGCCGGACGGCGATGAGCCCGCTCCACCTCTCCTCAAGCTCCGCATCAGCCCACGCCTCCACCGGATCGGGCCAATCGGCCAGGTGGACACTGGGAGGCCTGCTCTCCCCGGCAGGCACGTGGCGCCACGCCTCGTCCGCGGTGAAAGAGAGGACCGGCGCCATGATGCGGGAGAGAAGAAGGAGCAGCTCGTAGAGGGCCGTCTGGGAGGACCTCCTCTGCCCGGAATCCGCGGCGAATGTGTAGAGCCTGTCCTTGAGAATATCCAGGTAAAACGAGCCCATATCCACCGAGCAGAAGTTATGAAGGTCGTGGTACAGGCGGTGGAACTGGAATCCCTCGTAAGAAGCGACGGCCCTCTTCAGGAGGCCGGCCGCCCGCGACAGGGCCCACCGGTCTATCTCGTCCATCTCGCTGAAGGGGACGGCGGCGCTGCCGGGATCGAAGTCGTGTAGGTTGCCGAGCATGAACCTCAGCGTATTGCGCACCCGCCGGTAGGCGTCCTTCATCCTCTTCATTATTTCATCGGATAGCGCGATGTCGTGGCGATAATCCTCGGATATGACCCAGAGCCTTATGACATCGGCCCCGTTTTGTTCGACGGCCTCCTTCGCGGATATAAGATTGCCCAGGGACTTCGACATCTTCTTGCCCTCCCCGTCCACCATGAAGCCGTGCGTGAGGACGGTCCTGTAGGGCGCCCTCCCGTCAGTGCCTACCGATGTCAGAAGTGAGCTCTGGAACCACCCCCTGTGCTGATCGCTCCCCTCGAGATACATGTCGGCGGGATAGGAGAGGGCCCTGTTTGTCTTGAGCACCGCGTGATAGCTGACCCCCGACTCAAACCAGACGTCGAGTATGTCCGTCTCCTTCCTGAACGTCTTCCCGCCGCAGCTTGCGCATGCCTGCCCCTCCGGAAGCAGCTCGGCCGGCCCCTTCTTGAACCAGACGTCCGACCCCTCCTGCCGGACAAGATCGGCAATCCTCCCTATCGCGGACCTTTCCAGGAGTGGGGCGGAGCACCCCTCGCAGTAAAAGACGGGGATCGGAACGCCCCACGACCTCTGCCTCGATATGCACCAATCCGGGCGCACCTGGACCATGTTTGTAATCCTGATCCTCCCCCACTGCGGGACCCACGCGACCTTCTCTATTTCCGCAAGCGCCCTTCCCCTCAGGTCGTTTGCGTCAGCCGCTATGAACCACTGCCGCGTGGCCCTGAATATCACCGGCTCCTTGCACCGCCAGCAATGGGGATAGGAGTGGGTGATCTCTTCACCGTGGAGAAGATGGCCCGTCTCCTTCAGCCTGTCAACTATCCGCGGATTGGCGTCGAAGACGCCGAGGCCCGCGAACTCTCCGGCATCGGCTGTGAACCGCCCCTTCTCATCGACGGGGGCGAACACCTCGAGGCCGTGCCTGACGCCGAGGTGGTAATCCTCCTCACCGTGGCCCGGGGCTATGTGGACGCACCCCGTGCCCTCATCCCGGGCAACGTTATCGCCCGCGATCACCGGGTTGACCCTCCCCGTCAACGGATGCCGGTACCTTATGCCGTCCAGCTCCTCGCCCGCGAGCCTGGAAACGATTTCGTGGTCGCCGCCTTCGCCCTTCGAGAGGACCGATTCGACGAGATCCTCGACGATAACGAGGTACTCTCCCCGGAACTTCACCAGGCAATACGTATAGCGCGGGTGAACTGCCACAGCAAGGTTGGCGGGCAGTGTCCAGGGCGTGGTCGTCCAGATGAGGATAAAGGCGCCTGACCCCTCCGGCAGGGAGAGGCGCTCCAGGTCTTCCTCAACCACCGGAAGCTTCACGTATATGGACGGGGAGGTGTGGGCGGCGTGCTCCACCTCGGCTTCGGCCAGGGCCGTGCCGCAATGCGTGCACCAGTGGATGGGCTTTAGCCCCCTGTACACGTACCCATCTTCGACGAGCTTGCCGAAGGCGTCGATAATCCGCGCCTCGTAGGCCGGGTCGATGGTGAGGTACGGGCGCTCCCAGTCGCCCAGGACGCCAAGCCTCCTGAACTGCTCACGCTGGATCCCGATGAACTTCTCCGCGTACTCCCTGCACTTCTGCCGTATACCGGGGACGTCGAGCCCGGCCCCTTCGCCGCGGAGCTTTTTCATCACATTGTGCTCTATCGGCAGGCCGTGGCAGTCCCAGCCCGGAACAAAGGGAGCGTCGTAACCGCGCATCGTCTTGTATTTTACGATGACGTCCTTCAGTATCTTGTTTATGGCCGTCCCGACGTGAACGTCCCCGTTCGCGTAAGGCGGGCCGTCGTGGAGGATGAACTTGTCCCTCCCCCGCCTCAATTCGCGGATCTTCTCGTAGAGGCCCATCTCATCCCAGCGCCTGAGCATTTCGGGCTCCCTCTTCGTGAGGCCCGCCCTCATGGGAAAATCCGTCCTGGGCAGATTCAGCGTATCTTTATATTCCATTTTCTGACTTATTGACTTTCCTGGTGACAACCGCCAATGTAGCCACTAAGGCACTAAGACACAAAGGACAAAAACAACAAAATAGGTTAAAGGTTGAAACCTTGAGGCATGTAACAGCAAGTAACTTCTTGTCCTGATCTTAAAACCATGAATTGCAGTTAGTATCTTGGTGCCTTTGTGACTTGGTGGCCAATTATTTTCTTTAAGGGAATGTATCATATTTTTACGGCAAACCGGTGTCAATCTCTAAGTCGGGAAAGGAGACGGGCCAGCTTCATGCGCGCCTCGCCGGTAGAGAGGCCCGCTGCCAGGACCACCTTGTCCCTCTCCCTGCCCCCGCGGATTATCTCAAGTGAACTCCTCGGGATGGAAAGCGCTCCGGCAAGGAGCTTCAGGCAGGCGACGTTAGCCCTCCCCCCCTCGGGCGGCGGCGTGACCTTGATTTTCACGGCTGAGGCGTGCACTCCGACGATGGCGTTTTTCGAGGAGCGCGGCTGGACCCTGATCCTGATGAGCGAGCCGTCACCGGAGCTTCTTATGTCCGGCAACGGACCGGTGTATTTTTTCACCGGGCGGCGTTCGTTTTCCCCCCTCAATCCCCGCCGAGCTCCCTGCTTCTCCTTATGGCGGCGTCCACGGCGTCCGCAATCAGCTCGCGGAACCCTTTTTCTTCGAGGGTCCTGATCGCCGCCTCCGTCGTCCCGCCGGGTGATGTCACCTTGTCTCTCAATCCGGCCGGGCTGGAACCGGTCTCATCCAGCCACCTCATGCTTCCCACCGCCGTGACGGCAGCCAGCCTGTCCGCGTCCTCCCCGGAGAAACCCGCCGCCCGGGCAGCGGCCGCGAGGGCCTCCACGAGGTAAAAGAAGTATGCCGGCCCGCTTCCGCTGACAGCCGTTACAGCGTCCATGAGCTCTTCACCCATCTCCATTACCTCTCCGGCGGCGCCGAGAAGTTCGCGCGCCGTCTCCATGTCTGAATCGGCGACGGACGCGCCCCGCGACACGGCAGTCATGCCGCGGCCGACGAGGGCGGGGCCGTTGGGCATGGCCCTGACGACGGGGACCCCCTCCCCCAGGGCGGACTCCAGCCTTCTCAAAGTGACGCCTGCCGCGATCGAGATGACCAGATGCGAGGCTTTCACGGATCCCCGTATGCCCGTCAATACCCTGTCCATGTCCCGGGGCTTGACCGAGAGGAGCAGGACATCGCACGACCGCGCGCCCTCTTCATTATCACCGGAAGTCTTCACGCCGTAAGTCTTTTCGAAATAATCAAGGCGCGCCGGATCCGTATCGCAGGCCGTTATTGAAGCCGCCGGCAGGAGGCCGGAGCCGAGGATACCCTTGATAAGGGCCTCCGCCATGTTTCCCGAGCCGATGAAGGCCACCTTTTTATCTCTCATATCTCTATTTCCTTTTTTTTCCATCAAAAACATCCCGTATGTGGACCGCAGAACCCTAGAAATTCAACTCATAAAACTCATTTAACTGATTTTTCAATATTTACGGGGTCCGAAAATGGCCGAACCAATTCTGACATGGGTGGCACCCTCCTCGATCGCCACCTCGAAGTCCTGGGTCATCCCCATCGAGAGATACTCCACGTCGAAGCCGGAGCGGCGAAGCGCGTCCCTCAGGCGTCTCAGCTCCCTGAACACCGGCCGCACCTCCTCCGCGTCCTGTACGAAGGGGGCCATCGTCATCAAGCCGCAGACGCGGATATTGCCGAAGCGCCCCGCCGCCTCAACGATCTCGCGGACCTCGCCGGGGACCACGCCGTACTTCGTCTCCTCGCCGGAGACGTTGACCTCGACCATGACCGGCACGGTGATGTCCCGCCCGGACGCCTCGCCGTCTATTGCGCGCGCGAGGCGAAGGCTGTCGACGGAGTGAATCATCTCGAAGATCCGCAGGGCGTCCCTCACCTTGTTACGCTGGAGATGGCCGATCATGTGCCACCCGGCTCTCGCCCCTATCTTACCGAACTTCTCCTTCGCGTCCTTCACCCTGTTCTCGCCGATGATCCCGACGCCGGCATCTATGGCCCTGTTTATCAAATCGACGCCTACCGTTTTGGTCACCGCGACAAGCCGGACCCCGGAAGGGTCTCTCCCGGACCTCAGGGCGGCCCTCTCGATCCGCTCCCTCACCGAAACAAGATTTTTTTCTATATCGGTTTCCATCTCTTTCCCATCACTAACGTAAACAGACCCCCTTATTTATAAAAGAATTTTCGGCAGGATAACAGGATAAACAGGATGAAGATGGGGAACTTTTCGATATCAGCCACTTCGGTCCCGCCGGTCCTGTTCATACTTTAAGAACACAACTTTATAAGTTCTTATTCATTTCATCGGCAATGCAGAGGAAAGAGAGCATGAGGCCGGATGAACTCCCCTCCTTCCTGTAGGAGGAGAACCTATCGGAATTACAGGCCGTGCACACCCCGCAGTTGGAGATCCGCTCAACACCGGCGGCACGAAGCTGCCTCTCGTTCTCCTCCCAGAGGTCGACCTCGTAACAGCACGGGCCGATGGACGGCCCTATGGCGGCCGTGATGTCAGCGGGTTCCAGGCCGTAGGAGCCGGCCATGACACGAACCGCCTTCTCCGTTATTTTCTTCCTCGTCCCCTCCCGCCCCGCGTGCACCAGGCCCACGGCACCGCCCCCGGCGTGCGCCAGGAAGACGGGGAGACAATCGGCGGACCGTATCGCGAGCAGGATTCCTGCCGTGCCGGTCAAAAGCGCGTCCGCGCCGGCCACCATCCGGGCGCCGCCCGGCGCGCGGCCGCTCACGCGGGCCACGCCGTCGCCGTGAACCTGCTCCGCCAGGACTATCGCCATTCCCTTCGCATTAATGACGCTGGCCAATAAACCGGCCAGTACCATATCGCTCCTTGAAAACGCGAAAGGCAGGGCCCCCTTCCCTATGAACGCGTGCCTGATTCCCTTAACCTTCGAAAGAGACGGGAAAATATAATGGGTGCGCCTCTCTATCATCGATTCTTGCAATGCGAACGCAACGGATAGGTGAAATAAGGACAAGTATCGAATATGTTCATGACTGATATACGTCTGTTTAAAAGTCGAGCTTGCTGTATTTAATTTCTCTCAAACTTAACAGGTGATAAAGAGAAAACACCTTGATTTACTGTTTGGAAGAGACCCTCTTTTTTATTTCTGCATGAACCATTAAAACTACTTCCAGGAATTGCTTCGATTCTGAAAGTGAAACCAGCACCCCACCACCATACAGGTCAATATTCCTCCTCCTTCTCATGGTGTCACAGTAATCAAGCATATCGCGGAACTGTTTGCCTAAAACTATCTTGGTGGCAGAGATAATAGCCTTATGGTGGCCTCGTTTAGACATGGCCCTGTAACCTTGAAAAGCGATGATCGTTATGCAGGCCTTGAGGAAAGCATCGTAGCTGAACTTAAAAATAACCTCGGGAATACGGCTCTTCTTCGCGATATGCAGATCCCGCGAGCTGTTAGCCAATAGCTTATCGAGGTCGTTTTTAGTAAAGTCCTTCTTCTGAAATAATCTTTGGTCCAGTTTCACTATTTCAATTTTATCGTTGGACTGCTAAATATATCTCTAACGAGCATATCGCCGGATTTGCGTTTCTCCTTAAGCTCGCTATCGGTCATTAGAATGAAGTTAATATCCCTCTGAAATTTTCTTTCAAGCTCAAGCAGTCTCGCATTTAGCTTCACGACCGACTCGCGCCCGATGACCAATATGTCAATATCGCTCGAGGCATCGAACCTTTCCTTCGCATAGGAGCCAAATATATAAGCTTCGTCTATATCCTTCATGGATCCGGCAATATCTTTTAACTCCTTTTCGATCCCAAAGTACTGCTCGAATACCTTTTTATATGCATCGTAAAGAGAGAAATCGCAATTGATTCTATAATATCTTTCCTTTCCCCGAAGTTGGCTGACAAACAGGCCTTCCTTTTCAAACTCCTTTAGTTTCTTGCTGAGGTTAGAGGGGTCCAGCGTAAGTAATGAGGCAATTTCACTTAAGTAGAGCTCTGCCTCAGGGTTCATGAAGAAATAGCCCAATACACTTTTGGTAATTTTCGAATCAAGCTTTATCATTTTGGTATAATATTACCCAATATTTAGTAATTATATACCACAATCCGTATAGGCTGGCAAGGTCTATGGTGTATTATTCTGAACCATGGGCGCAAAGAAAAGACTAATAATCCATCCATCTTTTCCATAGCTCCTCCTTGCTGAAGCCGGGGTCGATTATCTCCCAGGGCGTGTGATCGTCCGGGGTAAAGCTTCTCCCGGCGTAGTCCCGGAAGAGCTTCTCATCGGCAGTGCCCCGGGCGAGGTGATGGCCCAACAGCCTGTCTCCCCTGGCAAGGGCGGCCTCCGCGACGGCCGTACGCGAGCTCTCCAGAACGACTTTGATCCTCTTCTCCCCCGAGACACCTTTCCTTATCAGCCCGCCCTTCGCTTTCAACTTCTCCTTCGATTCCATGGGAGACCACGAGAAAGGCGTCCACGCCTTGGGGACGAACGGCGCCACAGTGGCCCTGACCGGGATAATCGCGGACGCCTTCTTAAGGAGCCGGACAATGGCCTCCACATCCCCCGTCGTTTCGCCGGGGAGCCCGATCATGAAGTACAGCTTCGCACCCCTGAAACCGGCCTTGCGCGCCTTCTCGAGTGCGGAGAGCACCTCACCGTCGCTTATCGGTTTTCCGATTTTCCGCCGCAGACGATAGCTTCCCGTCTCCGGCGCCAGCGTGATCGTCCGCTGCCCGCTGCGGCGAAGGGCGGACAGCAACCCCGCGGTCATGGAATCGGCCCTCAGGCTGGAGGTGGAGACGCGTCCACCCATGTCGCAGGAAAGACCGACAAGGTTATCTATCTCCGGGTAATCCGAGACGGCGGCGCCGACGAAGCCTATTCTCCCCGTCACGCCGAGCCCCTCCCGCACATCGCCCAGGATGGCCTCCACCCCCCTGTGCCGGGCGGCGCCGTACACCGCGGGGCAGGGGCAGAAGAGGCACCCCCTCGAGCAGCCCCTGCTCACTTCGATGAGAAACATGTTGGAAAAAGCGGCGCCCGGGGAGACTATGACGCTCCGCGTCCCCTCGCTGAGAAACGAGCCCGAACGGCGCAACCGGACCGGCAGCGGCAGCGACGCCGGTGCTGTGAAGCCGGAGCCATAATCGAATTCGTAGAGTGAAGGCACATACACTCCCGGGATGGAAGAGAGATATTCCAGCAGACGAGTGCGGTGAAGCCGCCTCCTCGCGGCGTAGAGATCCAGGATCTCACCGATGAGCTCCTCGGCCTCTCCCGCGACGAACGCGTCGATGAAAGGAGAGAGAGGCTCGGGATTGAGCGAAACCGCTGCGCCTCCCGCAATGATAAGCGGCTCTTTCTCCGCCCTGTCCTTCCCCGGAAAGCTTATTCCCGAGCGCCCGAGAATGCGGACGACATTGAGATAGTCGAGCTCGAAGGGGATCGAAAAGGCCACAATGTCGTAACCGGACAGCCGACGCCCCGTCTCGACCGTCCGGGTCTCTCCCTCCCTGTCCAGGAACGCCCTGTGGCAGAGCGCGTCTTCCCTTGAGTTGATAAGACCGTACAGGGTCTGGAAGCCGAGGTTGCTCATCCCGACCCGGTAGCTGTTCGGGAAGACGAGAGAGACCTCCGTCAGGGCCTCTTTCTTTATTATCGTGCCGGTTTCGGAAGATATGAGATCGCGTTTGCGGGGAAGAAAGGACATCATACTTGACTAATAATCGCGTCCGCTGAATTACCCGGAATTAAGTATGGCGTCCCCGGTATTATCAATCCGTGTCGAGGATGCGCTTGTCCTCGTCGAGGAATATCCCCTGAAGGTTCATCTTCAGGACCTCGGGCTGGGGCGCGGCGGCCAGGGCGACCTCCTCGCTGACCCTGCCGTTCCGGACAAGGTCGACAAGGTGCTGGTTGATCGTCTGCATTCCCTCATCGCCGCCCGTCTGTATTGCGCCGAAAAGCTTGGATATGAGGTTCTCCCGTATCAGCTTCCTCACGGTCCCTGACGCTATCATGATCTCCACCGCCGGGATAAGGCCCTCCATGTCCACCCTCGGTAAGAGCTTCTGGCATATAACCGCCCTGAGGCACAGAGAGAGCTGTATCCTTACCTGGTCCCTCTCCTTCACGGAGAAAAAATCCAGGACCCTGCTGACGGCCTGTACGGCTGTCGACGTGTGCAGCGTCGTCAAGACCAGATGGCCCGTCTCCGCCGCCACGATGGCCGCCCTCAGGCTGTCCGCATCCCGCACCTCCCCTATCATTATGATGTCCGGGTCCTGCCGCAGGACGACCCGGAGGGCATTCGCGAATGAATGGGTATCTATCCCCACCTCCCTTTGATCTATAATGCTCTTATCGTCCTCGTGAAGATACTCTATCGGGTCCTCGATCGTCACGATGTGCCGCCTGAAGTTGGAATTGATATAGCCGACCATGGCCGCGAGGGTCGTCGATTTGCCGCACCCCGTGGCCCCGCTCACTACCGCTATTCCCGATGGAAGAGAGACGATATTCTTAAGCACGCCGGGAAGGTTCAGTTCGGCGAACGTCGGGATATCCTTCTTGACGAACCTCATGACCACGCCGCAGCGTCCCCTCTGCATGAAGACGTTCACGCGGAAACGGCCCAGGTCATCCTGCTCGTAGGCGAAATCCACCTCACCGCGGTGCTTGAAGTTCGTCCGGGTCGAATCGCTCATGATGAAATGAGCCATCTCCTCGATGGAAGCCGGAGTCAGCCTGTCGAAAGGAAGGTCTATAAGCTCCGTCCGCACCCTCACGACGGGCCTGGCGCCCGCCTTGAGATGGAGGTCGGACGCATCCACGTCCACCATCTTCCTCAAGAGCGTGACGAGCTTTTCCATCTTTATGAATGGGGGTAACCTGTTACCGGCCGGTGACGGCGGCCTTTTCGCCGGACCGGGTAAACGAGTCTATCCTCGCCCTGGTTTTCCCGGGGAGGCCTTCGAAATAGATGGCTAAATCGTAGCAATCCTTTCCGCGAACCTTATCGCAGCTGACCACGACCCCGCTGCACTGAATAGCCTCTACCGTCCCCGGCCTCTTTTCGGAGGGAAGGACGATATTCACGGCGATCTCCTTGAATAGCGGCACCTTCCTGTCCACCTGGCACGATAGGCCGTTGCTGCTTATCGCCACGTCGCCTTTCAAAACCCGGAATTTGGCCGAGTTCACTTCCAGGCCCTTCCGCCTGCTCACGTAGCTCTTCTCCCCGATAAAATCCCTCACCTTCTTCCGGGCGGAACGGGGCTTGATTCCCGCCGATTGCAGCCTGCCGTCGATAAAGTCGACGATGTGGCGCTGGCCGGAATCCGAAATATCCGAGAAGAACAGCGCGATGCCGTACTGGTCCCCGCCGGACCGCTTCTTGTTCCTGACGACGATGCCCTTGCAGAGCACGTCGGAGCCCGGCAGGCCGAGTTCCACGTCTACCTCGCTGTTCAGCGGTATGAAGCGCCCGACCCGGCAGTAGGCGCCGCTGTAACTCAAATCGAGCGTGCGGGCGCTTATGGGATCACGGCCGCCCTTCGCGGCAAGCTTTACCGGTACGCGGACACGGACACGCGGCGCCCTGCGTTTTTCCATCTTCATAACTCGCTCACTTTATATATTATTAGCACGCGGCGCGCCCTTCGTCAAGCCGGCAGCCGTAAAATACGGACCTGTCATATGTCCCGCGCCATTTCATGGAGGTCCCTCTTGAGTATTTTTCCCGTGCTCGTCCTCGGCAGCGAATCGAGAAAAACAAATTTCCTCGGGACCTTGTACCGCGCGAGCTGCCGCGAGCAATGCTCCTTCATCTCCCGGTAAGTGGCGTTCTCTCCCTCGACCAGCGACAGGAAAGCCACGGGCATCTCGCCGAGCCTGTCTACATTCCGTCCCACGACCGCAGCCTCGCGCACCTTCGGGTGGCTGTAGAGGACCTCCTCTATCTCCCTGGGGTAGACGTTCATCCCGTGGACAAGGAGCAGTTCGCTCTTACGGCCGACAATAAATATGTAGCCGTCATCGTCTATCTTTCCCATGTCGCCCGTGCGCAGCCAGCCCTCGTGGAAAGCTTTTTTCGTATCCTCCGGCCGGTTGTAGTAACCCTTCATGATGTTGGGACCCTTGACGAGTATCTCTCCCTCATCCCCATCGCCTCCCCCCTCACTCAATATCCTGACTTTCACGCCCGGGATGGGAACGCCCACCGAGCCTGTCTTCCTCTTGCCCCTGTACGGGTTGATCGAGACGACGGGCGAAGCCTCGCTCAGGCCGTACCCCTCCAGGAGGGGGAAGGCGAACCTGCTTCGCCACTTTTCAAGGGTTGAACCAGGAAGTGGAGCGGAGCCGGAGATGCAGACCCTGAGCCTCATGAAGAAACGGCTCCACCATGAAAATTTCATGCCGGCGAATATGTTGAATATGCCGGGTATGCCGATGAAGACGGTGATCTTCCGGGAGAGGAGGGCCTTTATAACAGCATCGAAGGGCCGCACGCTTCTCAGTACAACAATACGGGCGCCCGCAGACAACGGCATGAGAATGCACGCCGTTATGGTGAAGGAGTGGAAGACCGGAAGTACGAGCAAAAACCTGTCCCCCTTCATGACCTCCACCGCCGCGGCCGAGCTCACGAGGTTGCCGATCAGATTACCGTGCGTGAGCATCGCCCCCTTGGGGTGGCCCGTCGTGCCCGACGTGTATATAATGGCCGCCATGTCGCCGGGGCCGGCGCCCCGGAAGGCCATACCCTCCGGGCCGGCGGGCGCCGCTTCATCCCCGCCCTCCTCGTCCACGTAGATAACATCCCTGAGGGCCGGGAGCTTCTCGAATATCTGCGAGACGAGGCCCCTGAACTCCACCGATGTGATGAGGACCTTCACCTCGCAGTCGCCGGCTATATACCGGATTTCGGAAGGCGTGAGAAAATAGTTAAGCGGCACGACTACGGCGCCGGTCTTCATGGCCCCGAAGAACGAGGTGATAAAATCCGGGGAGTTATGAAGGAGCAATGCTACCCTGTCGCCGCGCGCCACGCCGTGCTTACGGGCGAGACGCCGGGCCATGCTGTCGGCGGAACGGTTGAGAGCTGCATAGGTAATGGAGCGCCCCTCGAAGATCACGGCCTTCCTTCTCGGATGCAACAGCGCGCCGCGCTCCAGTATGGCTGGAATATTTTTGAAGGAACTACTGCCAGAGAGGGGACTGGATATGGTCAACTTCCTCACCTCTATAGAGCAGGGAGCACTTCCACGAGACGACCCGGCCGTTCTTCACGTAGTCATCCCCTATGTTATGCCAGAAGTATATAAACTTTCCGGGCTTCAGCTCCCTGTAAACCTTCTCCGTGGTGCTCGGCGGCTCGGCGTTTGTGTACATGTATTCAAACCTCAGCACTACCGGGTCCGTCAGCCTCTTGGAAGCCTTGCACTTCCACCTGACAATATACTCCTCTCCCCTCTGGTCCGGCTCGAGCATGATGTCCGCGTACCTGAACTTGTCCACATTACCCCTGCCCGCGAAATGAGTGCCCCCCTTTCTCGCCCTGAGGGAACCGTCTATGATGTACTCCCGTATTTCCCTTTTCACCTCGAGGATATCGAAAGACGGGGGGAGGGACGCGCGGCGGCCTGTTCCCGCGCACGAGGAAAGCAGCAAAAGCGCTGCTGCTGTAAGATATAGCTTCATGTGTGTTTCTCCTTCTCTGTGCCGGAGGGGCGGCTCACCACCTGGATTCTCACCCTGGCGACCCCCTTTTTAATAATCCCCAGCTTCCGGGCGGCCGCGTATGATAGATCGAGGTCCCTGTACGGGTGGGGACGCAGGGGATAAACAGCATTTCCGCGAGAGTCCATTTTATACGGGCCGCGATCGTTTATCCTCACCTGCACCTTCCTGTCGTTGCTGCAGTTCGTCACCTCGATAACGGTCCCGAACGGAAAGGACCTGCTGGCGGCGGACATCCCGTACATGTTGAAGACCTCGCCGTTCGCCGTCGGCTTCCCCTGGAAATGCGGTCCGTACCAGGAGGCCCACACGCAGGCCCGGCTCAATATGACCGCGCAAATAACGGCAGCGACTACGAGCGCGCTGAGGGCGGCATATATAAGCTTTAACCTCGCGCTCTTCTTCACCGCGGGCGCCGCTCCCACCAGTATTCGTACGCTTTGGCCACCGGTACCTTCATGTCATCCACGTACTCTCCCACAAGGTAGTCGCCCGAGTACCTGCTCATAAACACAACCAGCAGGCCCAGGGCCACGACGTTCATACAATAAACGATTGCCAGGGAGAAGAGCAACCCCGTTCGCTTCAGGTCTCCCTGCCCCTTCAGCATGACGGTGACCGTTAAAACAACGTGAAAGGCCCAGGAGAAACCCACCAGGAAGACGAAGATGAAAAAATACTTCTCCAGCTCGAAGAAATCCGGCAGGAGACAATTCACCAGCCTCATGGCGTAGAAGACGAGTAATACCAGGATGGAGTAGATGGGAAAAAAATAAGGGGCGAGCGTTATCAGGAAATTCGACTTCGTGGCCTCGACCCTTCCTCCCCCGGCCGACGCCGAGAACCCGGTCACCTCCCCGCGGAAGAGGAGAACCCAGATGGCGTGGGTCAGCTCGTGGCCGAAGACGTAGCTCCTTATAGGCTGCTGGAATATAGCGAATATGATGCAGTACGCGGCGAAGCCGAAGAGGAAGGGCGGTTTGTCCCTCAGGAGAGGCAGCAGGCTCTCGTAAAAGCATACCGTCACCCCGATGCACGCCGGGATAAGCAGCAGCCCCAGCGCGAATTTAACGGCCCTTATGAGAAAAGTCACCAGTTTCATATTCAACCTTCGGAATTTAAGATTATAGGTGTGAACAGGCTTGGCAACAATAGTAAAACTCCGCCGCCTCCATAAAAACTGAGGCCAAGGCCTCAGTCTTTATTTAAGCGCCCATTCGGCGCCGCAGTGGGGGCACTTTCCCCGCTTGGTGCCGAGTTGGACCATGAAAGGCTTTCCGCATTTCCAGCACTTCATCAGCTTGGAGAAGGGGGGGTTAATTGGGGTCTGACCTACGCAACTAATTGAAGATGAAAAAGTAGTGTATATTTAAAGGCTTGTGAAGGTTTTAGAGGTTCAATTTTACAGTTAAAAATGGCATTCTAACGAAAGGCGGTTCTTATGCCCAGGGCGAACAGATATCATATACCCGGTTGTGTTTGGCATATTACCCACCGATGCCACAAGAAGGATTTCCTGTTCAAATTCGCCAGGGATCGCCGTCGATGGATACGCTGGCTTTTTGAAGCGAAGAAACGATATGGGCTGAGCATTCTCAACCATATGGTGACATTCAACCACATTCATCTCCTGGTCGTGGATGGAGAAGACGGTTGGACGATCCCCCGCTCAATGCAGCTGGTAGCAGGAAGAATCGCTCAGGAGTATAATCAACGCAAGCAGCGTAAGGGGGCTTTCTGGGAAGATAGATACCATGCGACGGCCGTTCAAGCCGGGAAACACCTGGCACAATGCATGGTATATATCGACTTTAATATGGTCAGAGCCGGAGTTGTCCGTCATCCTTCGGAATGGGAATGCTGTGGTTATACGGCCATTCAGAATCCGTCAAAACGATACCAGGTGATTGATCGGCATCGGGCCGCAGAGCTACTGGAGCTTCATAGTCAAAGATAAGGGGTCAAATCTTTACTCTTGACAAAACGCTTCATTTCACTATTGTTATAGCATGGCCTGCCCCCCGAGAGCCCGGTATCCGGGCGCCTATTATCACGTTACCCACCCCGGGAACGAGCGCAGAAGGATATTCTACGATGAAGAGGATTATTCCATCTTCATCGTTGAACCTAACTTCATTCTATCTATAGGAAGAAAAGTATCAGAAGATGGTAGTTTCGAACTTGGTCCAATACCCCCAGGGAGAAACATGATATATATGTTTTTGGATGAGAAAAAATATGAATTAGCTGAAATTAATATAAAAGCCGGCGAGACTTTGCATAAAGACTTTGCTCTTATAGAGCCGGAAAATGAAAAAGGGGTTAAACCTTTCCAATAATACAATCGATATTTTGAGCTGATTGATATAAGCGCGAAGAGGAATCCACCGGTTGTGAAAAGCCGGTGGATTATTTATTTGTGCCGGCGAAGGATGGCTATTTATTTAGACAGCAAGAACGGGAAAAATTTAATAAAATAGCTGAGCAATGAATTCAACTAAGGCTTCTGCAAAACAGCGATTTCACTGGCGAAAGCAACACAAGTGATGGGTAGGATAGACAAAAGCTGCCAGAGGTTTCAGGAGAAGCTGAAGAAAGAGCGGGAATTTTTCACAGCCGCTTGAAAGGAGGAGCGCGTGCCCGAGTCGTCCGTCGACAAATTAATAGAAATCGCAAAGGAACTGAGGAGACGCTGCCCGTGGGACAGCGTGCAGACGCTTGAATCCCTCTCTCCGTTCATACTGGAGGAGGCCTACGAGCTGGTGGACGCCATGAAGTCCGGAGAGGGCGGCAAGATCAAAGAGGAGCTCGGCGACCTCATGTACCTCGTACTGCTTTGCTGCGTGATATGCGGGGAATCGCGCGGCTTCGGCGTCGAAGAGGTGGCGGGCGAGATATCCGGTAAGATGGTCTGCCGTCATCCGGCGGTCTTCGCGGAAGGCGGGAGCGAAGCGGACACGTCGGATTACCCCACGTGGTACCGGCTGAAGAGGGAAAACGATAAGGCCCGAAAGAAGCGGTTTGCCGGAATTCCCGCGCCGCTTCCGGCTCTACTGAAGGCCGAAAAGGTCCAGCTGGAAGCGGCGGCCCTCGGCTTCGACTGGAAGGATGCCGCGGGAGTGGTAAAAAAGGTCGAGGAAGAGCTGTCAGAGCTCAAGCGCGCTCTCTCCGGAGAAGGTGATGTCGAGCACGAACTCGGCGACCTCCTTTTCTCCGTGGTCAACCTCTCGCGCTTCCTGCACGTGAGCGCCGAGATGGCGCTCATGTCCTGCGCGCGGAGGTTCTGCCGCAGGTTCTCCCTCATGGAGGATGAGCTGGGGAGAAAAGGCATCCCCATTGAGGACGCCTCCATGGAGGAGATGGACTCCGCCTGGGAGAACCTCAAGTAACATATTTTTTTTTGCTGCAGGCCAAAAAAATATTTGGCCGGCCGCCGCAGACCGCCAGAAGGCGAGTGGCACCCTGAGGGTGACGAAACTGGCTGGTCGCGACGGCCGGCCCATATATCTCTATTTCCTTCGCAATATGGTCGGTATATCCAGGTCCTCCCCATCGTAGAAAGACGGCTCGAGGTCGGCGAAACGGCCCCTGTCCGGAGCCGAAAAATCTATCACCGTCTGCTCAACCTTCTCGGCCTCCCACGTTACGGCCTTCTCTTTCGCTTCAGCGCCCTTCCCCGGCGCAGGGCGCTCACCCAGCCCGGTGGCGATAATCGTGACGGTGCAGCGGTCCTCCATCGCCTCGTCTACGAACGCCCCGAGAACGATATCGGCCCCGGCGCCGGCCGATTCGGCGATGCGCTTCAACGCCCGGTCAACGTCGTGAAACGGCATGCCGGGGCTGCCCACGAAGCTCACGAGCGCCCCGCCGGCCTCATTGAATGGGGCTTTCTCGAGCATGGCGCTGGAGAGCGCCCCGGACGCCGCGGCAAGTGCGCGCCCTTCTCCCGCTCCCCCGCCGAAGCCCACCGCGGCGACGCCGTCAGCGGACAGCACAGAGCGTATATCCGAAAGCTCGGCGTTGATAAGCCCTCCCCCCTCCATCAGCATGACCAGCGCCTGGACAACCCGGCAAACGCTGCTGTTGACGCGCCGGAAAAAGGCATCGGCCATGGACGTCTCCTCGTCCACGTGTGAAAGCAGGTAATCGTTAGATATGGGAACCACGCCTTCCACGGCGGACCTCAGTGAGGCGAGGCCCTTGCCGGCCATCTCGCGCCGTCTCCTCCCCTCGTAGGAGAGCGGCATAGTCACGACCGAGAGCAACCGTATCCCCATCTCCCCTGCGAGAGACGCGATCTCGGGAAGGGCGCCGGTGCCCGTACCCCCGCCCAGCCCGGCAATGAGCACGACCCTGTCGTATTCCTCGAGCGCTTCCCTCACGAGATCGATGTCCTCCAGGACGGCCCGCCTGCCGAGTTCCGGATCCCCGCCGCACCCATTTCCTCCCGTGATATCCCCCCCGATGAGTATCCTCTCCACGGCACCCGATCTCTCAAGGGAGGCGGCGTCCGCGGCCACCGAGATGGTCCCGAATCCTTTCATTCCCGTTTCCGCCAGCCCGCTCAAAATGGCCGCCCCCGCCCCACCGACGCCGACAGCGGCGATCCCGGGCCGACCGGAATCCTCAGATACCATACGAATCATCGCTCTACTCCTTTCTTAAATATTTCGCTTCTAACATTGGCAACTCCTTAGTAACTTTTTAGTAACCCGGATTAGTAACCTTCATTGGTAACTTTTAATCTACAGCTTTTCACCGAACCAGTCGCTCATCCTTTCCAGGACCCTTGAGAAAAGGTGCCGCCCCTTGAAACGGCTCTCCATAGCCGAAGAGCGCCAGTGGGAACCGAACTTGGACAACCCGACACCCGTGGCGAATATGGGGTTGTCCAGCACCTCCACCAGCCCGCTCACACCCATCGGGGAACCCATCCTGACCGGCATGTCGAATATATCCGCCGCCATCCGGACAGACCCCGGCAGGAGCGAAGCCCCGCCGGTGAGAACGACGCCGGAGCTTATGCGCCTTTCGTATCCGCTCTTATGAATCTCCCTCATGATCAGGCTGAATATCTCGTCCATGCGCGAGTGCGCGATATCGCAAAGCTCCTTCCTGGAAATAATCCTGTTCGGCTGGCCGACACCGCACCTCACCGCTATCTCATCGGACTCCCCAACGTTCTCCCTGCCGGCACTGGCGTATTCCTTCTTTATCTCTTCGGCCTTGGACATCGGGATCTTCAGGACGATGGCGATATCGTTGGTAAGGTGGTCGCCCCCGAGAGAGAGGACGTTGGAGTGCCGGATGGCCCCGCCGGTAAACACGACGTAGTCGGTCGTGCCGCCGCCTATATCTATGAGGAGCACGCCCGATTCCTTCTCCTCTTCCGTCAGGACGGCAAGCGCGGAAGCCAGGGGCTCGAGAACGATGTCCTCCACCGCGAACCCCGCCCGGTTGATACACAGGATGATGTTCTGCGCGGAGGTTATGGCCCCCGTTATGATATGGACCTTCGCCTCCAGCCTCATGCCGGACATCCCCCGCGGGTCCTTGCCCACCTCGTGGCCGTCGACAAGAAACCCCTGGGGAATCGCGTGGACGACCTCCCGGTCTATGGGGATGTAGGTGGCCCTTGCGGCCGAGAGGGCCTTCTGGATATCGCTCTCCAGGATTTCGCCGCTCGATCTCGTGATGGGGATACACGCCCTGCTGTTGAAGCTGTCGATGTGCCCCCCCGCTATGCCCGCGAACACGGAATTAATCTCGACGTCCGACATCTCCTCGGCTTTTTCGATGGCCCTGCCTATGGAGCCGATCGTGCTCTCCATGTTAACCACGACCCCCTTCCTGAGGCCGTTCGACGGGCTCATGCCCATGCCGATTATACGGACGTCACCGTTATCTCCTTTCTCCGCCACGATGGCGCACACCTTCGTCGTCCCGACATCGAGCCCGATAACAAGGTCGTCTTTTCTTCTCATACCTTCCCCTCCCTGGGCAACTCAGCGACATCCGTCCACCTCAGGTCGAGGTAGGACGAACCGGCCTCCCTCGTCAGCTCGTGCCTCCTCTTCAATACCTTCAGAAGCTTCGACAGCTTGTACTCCATCTCGCCCAGCCCCAGCCTGATCTCGTCTATCTCTCTCGATACGATCACTATGTTCTGCCTGTCCGAGAGGTCGACGGCCGTGACGAGCAGGTACCTGGGCAGCTCGCTCCGCATATAGTGCTTCAGGATACCCAGTGCGGCCCTGATGTCTTCCCGGTTGAGGACCCGGCCGACGTACAGCCTGCCGACGTCCATACCCTGGATGACGGGCAGCGCCGCCGCCTGCGTCCTTTTTCTGGCCGACAGCACGACACCGCTGCCATCGATGAGATAGCCGTTGCCCTGGAGTATCCTGGCGACCGGGGCCCTTTCGTGCACGCTTATGCGTATCCTGTTGGGTATAAGGCGCTCGATAACGGCCCCCTCTATATCGGGGTGTCTTTCAAGAAGCATCCTGTGGTAATCGAGGTTGAGGTGAAGAAGGTCCTGCCCCAGCTCGATATCGGCAAGTCTCATGATATCCGCAGCGGAAAAGGAATAGTGGTTCTGCACCTCGACCTTCCCGACCTTGAACCGTGCGGCGGAAAAGAGAAAATCGCTTACCCGCGGGACCAGGTAGCCGCCCCCCGCCACAACGGTCACCGCAGCCACGGCACAGGCAGCTAGAAGAGTCCTCCTCTTCGCCTGCCGGTCCCCGCCCCGGCCCTTCGATGAGACCCGGACGTTCATGACTATTTTCCTCTTCTTCCTGCGCCTGTTCCTTCTCTTTTTCATGCAGTCACCTCGCTTAATATATCGATCTCCGGCTCGAGCTCGACCGAGAACATACGCTGTACGGCCTCCCCGGCCATCTCGATCAGCCTGAGCACGTCCACGGCCCGGGCCCCGCCGAGATTGACGATGAAGTTGGCATGCACCGTCGAAATCTGCGCCCTTCCGCAGGTTTCCCCCTTGAGGCCTGCGGCCTCAATCATCCGCCCGGCGTAATCGCCGGGGGGGTTCTTGAAAATTGAGCCCGCGCTGGGACCCTCCGGAAATCTTCTCCTGCGCTCCGCGGCGTGCCCGGCAACCTCCTCTCGAATCTCGCCGGAGCGGCGGCAGCTGACGCCGAATGTCGCCGAAACGATGAACTCTCCGCGGGGAATGGAACACTTCCTGTACCCGAACGCGAGCCCGTCCCTTCCGATTCTCGAGACGGAACCGTCGGCGTGTACGACGGTCACGCCTCTTATCACGCCGGCTATATCCCTCCCCCAGGCCCCCGCATTCATCGCGACGGCTCCTCCCACAGTCCCCGGTATGGCGGCGAGGAACTCAAGCCCTCCCATCCCCTTCTCTATGCAGTACTTCACGAGATCGGATATCCTAGCCCCCGCGCCGCAGAGCATTTCATCCCCGCGGACCCCGATCATCCTGAAACTGGGCGATGAAAGGCGGATGGTTATCCCCTTTATCCCCTCGTCCGGGACGAGGATATTGGAGCCGGACCCGATAACCCGGGTGACGATCCCCATCGTCCGCGCCCAGGATACCAGCTTCCTGAAAGCCGGCAGATCGACGGGTTCGACGAAGACCTCGGCGGGCCCGCCGACGCGGAGCGTCGTGTGGCGCAACATCATCTCGTTCACCATGACTTCTCCCCCCGCCCTGCCTTTGATCTCGTTGAGAATATCCTCTTCCACCATCCGACCCGTTCAATCAAGCCGCTTGCCCCGTGCAATAATACAGCCCCTTACATCTTCAACTTGAAAAGCTGAAGACACTGGAGGCTGTGAAGGCTCCGCATCGCCATCACGGCCCTGTCCGGAGGAGCGGTTTTCCTTCCGGTCCCCTTTCCCACGGCAGCCGTTTTCCTTGCCCGCCCCTCAACCGGAGCATCGATTGTCCCGGTTTTTTCTATAATTTTCATCTTTCAAGCACTCTCCTTTTTCCGGTTGTCCGGGAGGGATAAGGCAAGAGCATCCGCCGCCTTCGTGACATCGCCCGCGCCGAGCACGACTACAAAGTCACCCTCCCGCACTTCATCCGCCACTGCCGCCGCCGCCTCGTGGATACTGCCGGCGAACCTCGCGCCCGGGGAGAGTATGGCCCCCGCCATTCCCTCCCCGGTTATCCCCGGCAGGGCGCTCTCCCCCGCCATATAGATGTCCGTCACGAACACCGCATCGGCATGGCCGAACGCCCCGCGCCAGGCATCGAAGAGGTCACGGCACCTGCTCGGCCTGTGCGGCTGCCAGAGGGCGATAAGCCGCCCCCGGGCGAGCGCCCGCGCCGCCGCGAGCGTGGCCCTGACCTCCGCGGGGTGGTGAGCGTAGTCATCCACCACCGTCACCGGTCCGTCCGTCTTGACCTCGAATCGCCTGGCCACTCCCCTGTAATCGTCAAAGCCGGCGGCCACATCCTCCCACCGGCACCCCATCTCCAGCGAGAGCGCCGCGACTCCCGTGGCGTTCAGTATGTTGTGCTTGCCGAAGACCCGGAGAAGGCAGGAGCCGACGGGGTCGCCTCCGCTGTAGAGTGTAAGGCGCCACCCTTCCCTCTCCCTGACGGCGGAGGACCTGTAGTCCCCGTTCACGAAGTTGAAGGTCACGGTCCTCGCCCCGCAGCGCGGCAGGATGGACGCGATGGCAGGATCGTCCGCGAACGCGGCGAGCACCCCATCACCCCTGATCGACGACGCGAACTGCCCGAAAGCACCTATGAGCCCCCCCATCGAACCGTAGTGCCCCAGGTGTTCGCAATCTATGTTGGTTATGAGGGCATGGACCGGCTCATAATCCAGGAAGGTGCCGTCGCTCTCGTCCGCCTCCAGGACAAAATCCTTTCCATTCCCCTCACCAAAGTTGGAGCCGCCCGGGAGGATATGTCCCCCGATAAGGTAAGACGGCATTCGGCCGGCTGCTTCGAGGACTGAGAGGAGCATGGCGGAGGAGGTCGTCTTGCCGTGGGTCCCCGTAACCGCAATCACGTTTTTCGACCGGGTCAGCATCGCGACTGCCTCACCCCTCCTGATGCAGCGGACCCCCTTCCTCTCACCCGCGCCCAGCTCCGGGTTGTCGGAAGCTATCGCCGAGGAGTAGATGATCAGGTCGGGATCATCGACGTTCTTTGCGGCGTGTCCGATCGCGACCCGCACGCCTCTCTCCCGCAGGTCGTCCACCTCCCGCCCCGCCGAGCAATCGGACCCCTCGACCCGCCAGCCGAGGGAGACGAGCATCCGCGCAAGGCCGCTCATGCCGATACCGCCTATGCCTATTAGATGGGCCTTCTTCATCCTTCGTTTATCACCCTTACAGCAGCTTTAATATTTTCGATTTAACTGCACTCTACGAAGTCTGCAAATACAGGTTACTGTTGGTTACTAAATAGGTTACTAACGGTTACTAATGATTGTAATTTTGCCGGATTCCTTTCTTTGCGAGACTCAGCACTACTTCGGCCAGCTTTCTCGACGCATCGCCTTCGAAAATGCCCTTCAGCCTTCGACCCATCCCGTCGAGCTTATCCCCGCCGGCTTCAAGACCTGAAATAATCGAAGCGATTCTGTCCGGGCTCGCTGCGTCCTGCTCCAGCACGAGAGCCGCCCCCCTCTCCGCCAGGTATCCCGCGTTCAGGCTCTGGTGCGAGCCGACCGCGTGCGGGTAAGGGATAAAGAGGGCCGGGAGGCCGCACGTTGCCAGCTCCGCGATCGTCGTCGCCCCTGCCCGGCACACTGCCATATCCGACGCGGCATAGGGGACCTCGATCTCGCCGGTGAAGGGCGTGCAGTAGTGCGGGACGCCGATCTCCCCGTACCTCCTGCCGACCCGGCCGTAATCCTCCTCGCCGGCTATGTGGACCCACTGAAATCTTTCAGGCGGGAGCATCGAGGCGGTGGCCGGCCCGCACTCGTTCAGGAAACGCGCCCCCCGGCTTCCGCCCATGACCAGAACAGTGAAGCGGTCTTCTCGAAGGCCCAGCCGGGTCCTCGCCTCTTCCGCGGACAGCTCGCCGACCTTCCTCCTCACCGGATTGCCCGTAACCACCGCCTTCTTCCTGTCCAGCCGGCCGGGGATCGAGGGGAAGCTCAGGGCCACGCGGTCCACCCAGCGGGCAAGGAAAGCGTTCGCCCGTCCCGGGACGATGTTCTGCTCGTGTATAACCGTAGGAAAACCGAGGAGGCGCGCCGCCAGCACGAGGGGGGCGGACACGTAACCGCCCATTCCAAGGACGACGTCGGGCCGCTCTCTCGCCAGGTAAGCCATCCCCGTGACGAGGCCGCCGAGAAACGAGCACGCGAAGAGCAGCATCGCCGGCGAGATCCTCGCGGGCATCGGCCTTGCGCCGATACATCTGACCTTTCCAGTATAATTACTCATCATTCTCCTGGTGCGTTCCGATCTCGTGACGACGAAGCCCGTCTCGACGCCGGGAAAATACTCCCCCATCCATTCGCTCAGAGCGAGGGCCGGGTATATGTGCCCTCCCGTTCCTCCGCAAGCTATCGCCACTTTAGTCATTTCCCCTCTGTTCTATTGCTCAACTCATACTCGTACTCGTACTCTTAATCGTAATCCCTTTCCGCCCGGCCAAACCTCAATCGATCACGAGTATAATTACCTGACCTGTTAAAATGGACCGAGCACACTCACCTCTCTCTTTTTCAGCCTCCGGGACGTCGAGTGCCTGGCTATGTTGAGAAGCACACCTATCCCCACTATGTTGACCAGAAGGTTCGAGCCGCCGAAGCTTATGAACGGCAGCGGGAGGCCCTTCGTGGGGAAAGTGCCTGTAACGACGCCGATGTTGATGATCGCCTGGAAGGATATAAGGGCAACGATGCCGGACGCCAGCAGGTTGCCGTAAAGATCGGGGGCCTTCCAGGCTATCCTCATTCCGGCGATGACAAGTACAAGGAAGAGCGCGAGGATTGCCAGGGTGCCGATCAGCCCGAGCTCCTCCCCGATAATCGAGAATATGAAATCCGTGTGCGCCTCCGGCAGATAGAAGAACTTCTGCCTGCTCTGGGCAAGCCCCAGGCCGAAGACCCCCCCCGAGCTGAGGGCGATCCACGACTGTATTATCTGGAAGCCCGTCCCCTGGGGGTCCTTCCACGGGTCGAGGAAGATCAGGATCCTCGACCTCCTGTAAGCCGACTTAAAAATAACCGCGTAAAGCACCGGCAGGGACGCGAGGGCAACGGTAACGAGATACGAAATCCTCATGCCCGCGACGAACAGAAGGACAAAGATGACGAGCCCCAGAAGAACGGTCGTCCCCAGGTCCGGCTGTATTACAACCAGCACCATGTTCAGAAGCACTATGGAAATGGGAAGGAAGAACCCCTTCCATAGCTCCCTTATCCTGGCCTGATTCCTGGCGAGGAAGTCAGCCAAGTAGACGATGAGGGCGAACTTCGTGAACTCCGAGGGCTGAAAACTGAAAGAGGCAATGCTCAGCCACCTCTTTGCGCCGCCCGCCTCGCGGCCGAATCCCGGCACGAAAACGAGCATTAGCAGAAACGTGCTGAGAAAGAGCAGGGGGATACTCAGCGTGCGCAGGAAATGGTAGTCGACCATAGCGAACACCGCCATGAGAAGAACGCCGATAAGAGCCCACGCCACCTGTTTTTTCAGGTAGAAATAACTGTCATTGTAATTCTCGCCGGCATAGATCGCGCTCGTGCTGTAGATCATCACGACCCCTATGCCCAGGAGTAAACTGACGACGATAATAAGCGCAATCTTCGACCTATCCACGTTTGTGTCCCATAGGTTTAATAAATCAAGTACCCCCCGTTGTTACTCGCCGGGTATCTTGATCTTCTGGCCAACCATTATCTTCGCCGGATCCTTTATATTGTTCAGTTTCATGATGGCCTTCATCGTTACGCCGCAATCCTGAGCTATCCCCGAAAGCGTCTCCCCCTTCTTCACCTTGTGAACCCTCTCCTCCCGCTCCTCTTTCAAGACCTCCTTTATCTCGGACCCCCTGACGACGCCCGGTCTCCCGTACTCCTTGATGACAAGGGGCTCTTCCTCTTCGATAATCTCTTTCGGCTCCGCCCTCTTCACGACCTCCCGGGGCTCCTCCGACGATGGAGGTACCGCCACGGGAGGCGGGCCATAATCGCCCGTCTTTTCCCTCTCGCAGCAGTTCATCAGGCTGAACAAGAGCCCGAGAACCATCAAATGGATCGCCGCAACCTGTATGAAAAGAACTTTCTTATTCATCGTCTACACCCCTCAGATTCCCTATGATTCTTTTGAAATGATCACCGCGCTCCTCGAAGCCGCCGTACATATCCAGGCTCGAACAGCCCGGGCTGAGCAGAACGGTATCGCCTTTTACCGCCAGAGCCGACGCGCCCGCCGCGGCCTCGTCCAGGCTCCCGCAGGCAACCGCCTCGCAACAGCCGGAGAGAGCTTCCTTCATCGCGTCCCGGGACTCCCCTATCAGGAAAACAGCTCTCGCGCGGGCCCCGACAGCCTCCCTGACGGCCCCGTAGTCCTCGCCCTTGTCCTTGCCTCCCGCGATGAGTATAAGCCTTCCGGAGAACGAGGACAGTGCCTTGAGCATGGCGTCGAGGTTCGTCGACTTCGAGTCGTTGTAGAAGTCTATCCCGCCGTAAGTCCCCACATGCTCGAGCCGGTGGGGCAGGCCCTCGAAAGAGCGCAACGACGTCTCTATAATGTCTCTTTCCACACCGCATACGTCCGCGACCGCCGCGGCCGCAAGCGCGTTCTCGATATTGTGCCTGCCGCGAAGGCCGAAACCTCCCAGGCTGAATATCCTCTCACCGTCCAGGGTCACATCATCACCGGAGATGGAGAGCCCGCCTCCTTCCAGGCCGAAGGTCAGTCCCGCTGCTCCATTTCTCGAAAGCATGGGCTCTACGAGCTCCCGCTCATCCAACCTGAAGATCGCCCGGTCTCCCCTCTCCAGGTTAGAGAAAATGGCCAGCTTGAAGGCGTAGTATTCACGTACGTCCCCGTAACGGTCCAGGTGGTCCGGCGCCAGGTTCAGGAGCAGGGCCGTGCCCGGATGAAAAAGGCTTATATGCTCGAGCTGGAAGGAGCTCAGCTCCAATATCGCTAGGCCGGCATCGCCGTGTTCAAGAACGGCGCTGGAGAACGGGTATCCGATGTTGCCGGAGAGGACCGACCTCATGCCGGCCGAATCCAGTATCGCCTTGATCATATGCGCTGTGGTCGTCTTACCGTTGGTCCCCGTGATCGCGATGACCCCTCCGGGCCAGAACCAGTAAGCGAGCTCTATCTCCCCCGCGACCTCCACCCCCCTCTCGCGGGCGGCCGAGACAACGGCCGCGTCCCCGCCCACGCCGGGACTAACCACAAGCAGGTCCGCCCCCTCGAGAAGTGCGCCTCCCTGCTCCCCTACCTCGCACTCGACGCCGGCGGCGCGGAGGATGCGCGTGCTTTCCCGCACAGCGTCATCATCCCGTATATCGCTCGCTTTCACCTCGGCCCCCATCTCCTTCAACAGGAGCGCGGCGGCAGCGCCGCTCTTTCCCATCCCGGCCACAATAACTTTTTTCCCTTTAACACTTCGTTTCATCCACCGACCACGGGGAGCAAAAAATAGTTAAGGCAACCGCGGATTTGGCGGATTATGCTGATTAATGACTGAATTAATTTTTCCTTAAAAGTAAAACCACCGCTTTGCATAGAAATTCCTTACTTCCAATCCAGACTCAAAAGCTTCCTCAAAATAATCTGCCTAATCCGTATAATCCGCGGTCTTTATCTTTATTGAAGTTTTAATGTGGCCAGACTGAAAAGGGCGAATATGATCGCCACAATCCAGAACCGGATCGTCACCTTCGTCTCCGACCAACCGCGCAGCTCGAAGTGGTGGTGCAGAGGCGCGCACAGAAAGACCCTCCTGCCGGTGAGTTTGAACGAGGCAACCTGTATGAGAACCGAGAGGGCCTCCAGGACGAAAATGCCCCCGACCAGCAGGAGGACGAGCTCCTTCTTTATCAGGAGCGCGACCACGCCGACGGCCCCGCCGAGGGCGAGGGACCCCGTGTCCCCCATGAAAACCTCCGCGGGCGGCGCATTGTACCAGAGAAAACCGAGGCCGGCCCCGACTATGGCGGCGCAGAATATCGCCAGCTCGCCCGAGCCCGCAACGTACCTCAGCTGGAGGTAAGCCGCGAACTTCACGTTCCCGACGACGTAGCTCATGACGGAGTAGGAAAGGGCCGCTATGATGACGCACCCGATTGCCAGGCCGTCGAGGCCATCGGTGAGGTTAACCGCGTTAGAGCTGCCGACTATGACAAGGAAGGCAAGGACAACGTACAGGAGACCCAGGTTCGCGACGACCGGGACCTTGAGGAAAGGCACGGTCAGCTCGGTGATAAAGCTCCGGGTCGCAGGGCACCACATGAGGTAGCCCGCTATGCCCGCGGCGAGCAGGGTCTGAACAACGAGCTTCGACTTCCCACTCAGGCCGAGGGACCTGCGCCTTCTCACTTTCTTCAAGTCGTCGCAGAAGCCCAGGGCGCCAAGGACAACCGTGGAAGCGAGCGCGATTACCACAAAGCGGTTGAATATATCCGCCCAGAGTAACGTGGCTATGATGACCGAAGCCAGGATAAGCACCCCCCCCATGGTCGGCGTCCCGGCCTTGCTGAGGTGTGACCTCGGTCCGTCGTCCCGCACCTCCTGCCCGACGCCCAGCCTGGCGAGCACCCGTATCAGGGGCGGGCCCATGACCAGGGAGATAAGAAGAGCGGTGACGGCTGCGAACACCGCCCTGAAGGTGATGTAGCGGAATACGTTGAAGGCGAAAAAATATTCCCTCAGCGGATAGAAAATGTAGTACAGCATCTCATCTCTTCCGTTTCTTTATCCTTATAATCGTCCTGTCCTTCTTCATGACTTTATAAAAGAGAGGGTTCTCACTTATGAAATGGGCCCGCTTGCCCCTGGACGGGTTCCTTTTCCTGCAGAGAAATTTTAAGATCATCCCGGACCTCCGCCGAGGCGGGCTCCCAAAAGCTCAGCGCACTCCTCGAGCCTGTTCTTTCGCGAGCCCTTGATTAACAGGGCGTCCCCCTCCTCCAGCTTTCCGGCAAGGATATCGACGGCCTCCTCCTTCGAGGAGGCCGTGCACGCGCAGGCGGTTGAAACCTCACGGCAGCCCCGCACTGCATCCTGCACCAGCCGGCCCACCCCGACGAGTCCGTCCATCCCGAGTTCGCCGGCCAGCATTCCCGCCCTCCTGTGGGCTAATTGTGTGATCTCTCCCAGCTCCAGCATGTCGCCCATCAGGACGAACCTTTTCCCGTGAATATCCATCGACGCGAACGTCCTCAGCGCCGCCTCCACGGAGGCGGGGTTTGCGTTATAAGCGTCGTTTATAATCGTGACGCCCGCCACCACGGACCGCTGCATTCTCATCGGAAGCCCGCCGAAACCATCCAGAGAAGCCGCTATATCCTCAAGGTCCAGGCGGAGGAACAGGCCGACGCAGGCGGCGGCCAGGGCGTTAAAGATATTGTGGCGACCCACGGCGCCCAGAAGGATGGGCTGCGACGGTTCCCCTCCCCGGGTCGCGATTCTGAAGCAGGGCCTGCCGTCCGGGCCGACGCGAACGTCCTCAGCCCTGACGTCGCAGCGGCCGCCGGCACCGAAGAACAGCTTCGGCCCCGTGTGCCTCTTTCCCGCCCCGGCGAGGAGCTCATCGTCACCGTTTAAGACGGCCATCCTCTCGCCCGCGAGAGCGGCCAGGAGCTCCTCTTTGGTAGCGGCGACGGCCTCGATCGACTTGAAGTAGCCGTAATGCGCCGGGCTTACGTTCGTGATCACGCCGATGCTCGGAACAGCGATGCCGGCGAGGTAGGCGATGTCACCCCTTCTGGAGGCACCCATCTCCAGGACAGCGACTTCGTGGCGCCCGTCAAGCTCCAGCAGCGTGAGGGGTAGACCGACCTGGTTGTTGAACGTCCCCCTGCTCTTCAGCGTTCCGTACCTCCCTGACGATATGCGCGCGATCATCTCCTTCGTGGTCGTCTTCCCGTTGCTTCCCGTCACGCCGACAACCCTCACATTAAACCTCGACCGGTACCCCGCCGCTATATCTCCCAGGGCCTTCGTTGTATCTTCGACAATAATGCCGGCGGCACCGGCCGACAGCCGCCTGGGGATCCGCGAGTCCCTCGACGCCACAAAACCGCCGCACCCTGCGGCAAGTGCGTCGCCTATGAACTCATGGCCGTCGAAGTTCTCCCCCCTGAGCGCTATGAAGAGCTGGCCCTCCTTTATCGTCCGCGAATCGGTCGAGATGGAGCCTATCTCCGCATCCTGAGAGCCGGCCGCCAGCTCACCCCCCGTGTACTCCAAAATATCTTTGATCATTACCGCTTCCACAATACCATGCACACCATTCTTAAAAATGCCCTTGTAAGGGGCATTGGCACACTCGATTCAATGCAAAGTGAAGAGTGCAAAGTATAAAAATCAAAGTGCCTGGTCATTATTTCCTGAAATTTTTTCATTCCAATTTGCACTTTGCAATTTGCATTTTTCATTGTTCTATTCGTGTATATCTTTTTTTTCCATTGAACATTGGTCATTGGTCATTGTTTGTATCCCATCTCTGCCAGTATCCGCTGCGCCACCTCCCGGTCGTTGAAGGGAACCACAAAGTCGGCAAACTCCTGGTAGGACTCGTGCCCCTTCCCCGCTATGAGAACCGCATCCCCCTCACCCGCCAGCTCGAGCGTCCTGGCAACCGCCTCCCTCCTGTCGGGAACGACCTCGTATTCTCCCCCCTTAAACCCGCTTCTAATTTCTTCTATGATGGCGAGGGGATCCTCCCCGCGGGGATTATCGGAGGTAATGATGGCCACGTCGGCAAGGTCGGAGGCGACCCTTCCCATTCCCGGTCGCTTGGACCTGTCCCGGTCGCCCCCGCACCCGAACACCAGGAGAACGCGACCGCCGAAAACGGCACGGGCCGTCTCCATGACTTTTCTCAGGCCGTCCTCCGTGTGCGCGTAATCGACGATAACGTGGAAAGGCTGGCCGCACTCCACCGGCTCAAACCTGCCGGGCACGCTCCGGACACTCCCGAGGCCGGAGACGGCGGCTTCCGCCTCAGTTCCCAGGCAGAGGCCGGCCGCCAGGGCCGCGAGCGCGTTATAGACGTTGTGAAGCCCCGGGAGGTTTATCGCTACCTTGAAACTGCCCCACGGCGTTTCCGCCAGGAACTCGGAGCCTCTCTCCGCCGGGACCATCCCGACGGCCCTGACGTCGTTGCCGCCGCCCACGCCGTAGGTAAGCTTTCCGCACCCGGCACTTTCCATGAAGGCAGGGGCCGCCGGGTCATCGCCGTTAATAACGGCGAACGCGCCGGGCACCGCGGGAAGAGAGCGAAAGAGACCGAGCTTCGCCTCGCGGTAATTATCCATGCTCCCGTGATAGTCGAGGTGGTCTGAGGCGAGATTGGTGAATATGGCCGCATCGAAATCGACGCAGTCCGTGCGCCCCTGGTGAAGGCCGTGCGAGGATACCTCCATGACGGCGCAGCGGCATCCTGAACCGACCATCTCCCGGAGCATAGACTGGATGTCCGACGACTGGGGCGTCGTGAGCCGCGCCGGAATAGCCCTCTCGCCCAGGCGGTACTCCACCGAGCCTATAAGGCCGCACCTTCGCCCGCCCGCCTCCAGAACAGCGCAGAGGAGGTATGCCGTTGTCGTCTTGCCGTTGGTGCCGGTTATTCCAGTAACGCGGAGATCTCCAGAAGGGGCGCCGAAAAAGACGGAGGCGAGCCTCGCCATCGCGCGGCGGGGTTTATCGACGCGGACAACGCTGACGCCGCCCGGGACACTGACATTATCGCGTGCGACGACGGCAGCCGCTCCCCGTGAAACAGCCTCATCCACGTAACCGGCCCCGTCGTCGCTGGCACCGGGGAGGGCGAAGAAGATGTTCCCATCCCTTACCATTCTCGAATCGTAAGCCACGCCGGTAATATCGAGCTCCTCCCTGCCCCGTATCTCGAGGCCGCTCATCTCACCAAGGCACTCCCGCAGATTAATCCGCACTTTATCTTTCCCTTCCAACTTTCAAACTCACCAACTCATTGAACTCATATAACTTATATAACTCATCTAACTTAAATCCTGCTGCCGGCCGCAATGGCCCCTTCCGCCAACTCGACATCGGGAACCTCCTGCGGCACGCCGAGATAGCTCAACACTTTCTGGCTCACGCTCCTGAACACAGGCGCCGCCACCGTCCCGCCGTAGTACACGGGCCGTGGCTCGTCGAGGACGACGATGACCGCGATGGCAGGATCATCTGCCGGCGCAAAGCCGACGAACGAGCCGAAGAAATATCGGTGTGAATACCTCCCGTCCTCCTCTATTTTCTGGGCGGTCCCGGTCTTGCCTGCGGCCGTGTACCCCTCCAGGACGGCCCTCCTCGCGGTCCCCTGATCGCTCACAACGGCTTTCATTACCTCGACCATGCAGCGGGATGACTCTTCGCCGATGACCTGTCGCCTTACCCTGGGAGTGAAGCTCCTCAGCACGTTGCCCTCGCTATCGACGATCCCGTCTATTATCCTCGGCTTCATCAGGAAGCCGCCGTTGGCGATCGCGCTCACCGCGCAGATCATCTGAAGGGGGGTAACGGATATCTCGTGCCCCATGGGTATTCTCGAGATCGAAAGCTTCGACCACCTGTTCAATGGATGCACGATCCCCGCGGCTTCACCGCGCAAGTCTATGCCCGTCGGCTCTCCGAAGCCGAACCTCCTGATGTAGGAATGGAGCCCCTCCTCGCCCAGCCGCATACCCACCTTCGCGGCGCCTATATTGCTCGACTTCTGTATGACCTGCAGGAAGCTCAGGTTCCCGTAGGGATGGTGATCGTGGAGGGTGCGGCCGTGGGTCCTGAAGGCGCCGTTCTCGCAGAAAAAGACGTCGTCCATCACCACCGCCCCCCTGTCGAGAGCGGCGGCGCCCGTTATAACCTTGAAAGTCGAGCCCGGCTCGAGCATGTCCGTCATCGCCCTGTTCCGGCGGCTCTCCATCAGAGACGCCCCGACATCGTTTGGGTTGTATGGCGGCACGTTCGCCATGGCCAGGATATCGCCGGTACCGGGCCTCATGACGATGCAGCTGCCGCCTTTGGCGTTGAACTCCCTGAAGGCCTTGTCAAGCTCCACCTCGGCTATGTTCTGAATAACCGCATCGATCGTGAGTATGATGTCGCGCCCGTCGACAGGGGGAATGTCCTGGCTTCTGAAGGGGAGTATCTCCCTGCGTTTGCCGTCCCTCACGATGGCCCTCCAGCCCGGCTTCCCCCTCAGGAACGCGTCGGCGTAGAGCTCCATGCCCTCGAGCCCATCGTTATCTATGCCCACGAAGCCCAGCACGTGGCTCAAAAGCTCGGCGTTGGGGTAAAAGCGCTTCATCTCGTCGGTCAGGTAGATACCCTCCAGCGAAAGCATGTCCACACGCGCGGCCGTCTCGTCATCGACTTTCCTCGCCAGCCAAACGAACCTCTTCTTTCTCCTGAGTCTCTCCTCGAGGGCCCTCTCTCCCGCACCGAGGACAGCCGAGAGCTTCTTCGCGGCCAGCGCCGGCTCCGGCACGAGCTTCGGATCGGCGTACACTGATTTAACCGGAACGCTCATGGCGAGCACCTTCTTACTGCAGTCGAAAATCCGGCCCCTCTTCGCCTCGACCCTCATGTTGACACAGTGCTGCCCCTCGGCTTTATCGTCGAGGACCGGGTTCTCCATCATCTGGATACAGACCAGCTGGAAGGCAAGGAGTAAGAAGAGAGAAAAGATGGCAAGACACAAAAAGAGCGTCCGCCCCCTGTAGATGGCTACAGACATATCACTCGCCTTTTTTCCGTTACAGGGCTCGTCATGCCGTCGTTCATGCTCCGGGGACGGCATGCCGAACCGCTGTGAAGGATGTTATGGTTTAAACCGGAGGAAGGTCGTTAGAGATTGTGCCTCATCGATCCCTTCGTTAAAGCGAGACGCCCGATACGGCGCCTGCCGCTCATCCTTACGATGCGCCGTTCATCCGGTATAACAAAATTACAGGACCCCTTTTCCACCAGCCGCTCTATCCGCCTCGGGGCCTTCAGCCTGGTTACCTTGAGCTTCAGGGCATCGCTCCTCTCCCCGTAGAGCTTGAGCCGCCCCTCTTCCTTTTTAATGGCGTAGCCCAGCCTCACGGTCTGGATGTGGAGCCAGACATACGCGAACGAGACAACGATGGCAAGGACGATAACAACCCCCAGGCGGATGGACCGGGCGAAAAACCGCTTTCCGGGCTTGCTCGACCTTCTCCTGCTCTTTTTACGCGCCATGCTCTCCTCTCCAATCCCGTCCTGTATTCCCCGAAGCGCCGTTTTAACGGCGGACCGCGAGCCTATAACGTGATACCCCTGATTCTCGGCGGAAGCCTGCCTTCCACCCCGGGCAAGGCGGACGCGAACCCGCGCCAGAGAATCTTCATTATTTCCATCATGCCCATCGTCTCGATTTTATCGACGTAGCCGATTCCGCGCTCGCCCAGGGTCCTCACAAGCTTCAGCCTTTCGGCATTGATCGTTTTCAACCCTACCCCCTGTCCCGCCTTTCCTTAATAGCGCGAAGGCGACTTAAATTCCGCTTAACGAAGCCATCAATTCATCCACTCCGAACGGCTTTTCAAGGACCGAGTGGGCCCCCCGCGCCCTGGCGAAGTTGAGGAACTCGTCGCCGGAGGCCGTCATGACGATGACCTTCACCCTCGGCCTGGCCTTCTTGAGGCTGACTAGAAGCTCCAGGCCGTTCATCCCCGGCATCTGGATATCGGTCAGCACGCAGTCGTACTCTGTGCATTTCGCCTTGGCTAGGGCGGTCGCCCCGTTATCCGCCTCCTCCATGTGGAAACGGTCGCCGACCGCCTTCTTTATCAGGAGGCGGATGACCGCCTCGTCCTCGGCAACCAGAAGCTTCTTCTTCATATTCACAGCACCTCCGCGACCCGCAGTTTCGCGCTCCTCGCTCTCCTGTTGCCGGCGACCTCCTCCCGTGTGGGCGTTATCGGTTTCGGCGTCACCACTTTCAGAAGCGCCGTCGCGCCGCACCGGCAAACGGGAAAATCCGGGGGGCAGCAGCATTTGCCGGAGAGCCTCCGGAACTCGTTCTTCACGATCCGGTCCTCCAGGGAGTGAAACGATATCACGCACAGCCTTCCGCCGGCGCGCAGGCCGGCAGCGGCGGAGCATATCCCCTTCTTGAGAACTTCCAGTTCGTCATTCGTCGCTATCCGCAGGGCCATAAACGTCCTCGTGGCAGGGTGGATTCTCGCCCTCCCCCGGCGAGGAACGCACCGGGCGATAAGAGCGGCAAGCTCCGCGGTCGTCTCGATAGGCCCGCCTTCCCGCTCCCTAACTATGGCTCTCGAAATCCTCCCCGCCCACCTCTCCTCGCCGTATCCCCTTATCAGGTCCTCGAGCCGCCTCCCGTCCAGCCTGTTGACCAGGTCGGCGGCGCGCTTTCGCGTCCCGCGGTCCATCCTCATGTCAAGGGGGCCCTCGAGCCTGAAGCTGAACCCCCTGCCCGGAGATTCAAGCTGGTAGCTTGAGGGGCCCAGGTCGAAAAGGACCCCATCGACCGGCCCAACCTCCCTGTCCTGCAAAAGCTCCCGCAGATCGGCGAAGTTCCCGTGGATAAGAGTGACACGCTTACCGAAATTGCCGAGCCGCCTTTGCGCCATGGAGAGCGCTTCCCGGTCGGCATCAACACCGATGAGCCTGCCGCCGGGGGCGGTCCTATCGAGGATCGCCGCGGCGTGCCCGCCCAGCCCGACCGTGCCGTCCACAACGGTGGCCCCGGCCGTGAGACTCAATCCATCCAGCACCTCGTCGAGGAGGACCGGCGCGTGGCTGAATTCCATGATCTCCGGCATCAGCTGGTACGTGGTTTCCCCCCTTCAGGGCTCTCCTTCCTTACCGGCCTGATGTAATACCTGTACGTTGTTCTCAACCTTCTTGCTTTGTTCAAGGCACCGTTCATCTCGAGCAAAGTCCCGAGGTTCTCCTTCCTGACTGCAGTTTTCATACTCCCTCCCCTTGTTGAGAGTTTCGCCGCTATAGGCTGAGGTCACTGTAACCTCCAAGGCCCTCTGCGATCTCCTCGTACTGCTCTTCTGCCGCGCGCCTGAACTCGTCCCATGCGGCCATGTCCCATATCTCGAACCTGTCCGAGACGCCGATAATCGCGACATCGCGGGTTATGCCCGCGTACTTCACGAGCTTGTCAGGTATATTGATCCGCCCCTGTTTGTCACATGCTATCTCAAAGGCGCCCGAGTAGAGGATCCTCAGGAACTTTCTAGGTTCGGCTTTCGTCAGCGGATAGCTCTTAGCCTTCTGAACCAGGCCGTTCCACGCGTTCTCCGTAAAGACCCAGAGGCATTTGTCCAACCCCTGGGTGATAAAGAACCTGTCTATGAACTGGTCCTTGAGGGGCGCGCGGAACTTCGAGGGAATGATGAGGCGCCCCTTGATATCTATGGTGTGGTGATACTCCCCGTAAAACACGGCCTTTCCTCCACTTTACACCATTTTACTCCACTTTGCAGCAAAAGTACACCATAGGTGGTACCCTGTCAAGCGAAAATATGATTTTATTTCGGGAGAGGGGGGAAAAGTAATCAGTAATTTAGCAACTGTTTCAGAGCGAACCAGTTACAGCTTTATCCCGGCAAGGCAAATGGAGAAAAATACTTCCAAACGGCGAGAGAGAAAGGAAGGATGCGAGGGTAAAATGAGGGGTTGTTCTCTCCCCCGGAGATACTACTTCCCGGACAACAGGCTGGCAGGGAAAGCTGCGAACGGTAAATCTTTAATACTTGCCCCGGTACAGGTCCCGCGGGTATTTCGACACGTTCTTCTCTATCTTCGACTCGATCGCGGCGGCCAGGTCGATCCCGAGAATGTTGCACAGGCTCAGGCAGTAGATAACGATATCGGCTATCTCCTCCCTCACCCTCTTGGCCTTCTCCGGGTCGGAGCACATGGCGCGGGACTCCTCGAGAGTGGCCCACTGGAAGAGCTCCATCAGCTCCGCCGCCTCTATGGTGATGGCCATGCTCAGGTTCTTGGGGGAGTGAAACTGCTCCCAGTCCCTCTCGTTGATGAACGCCGCCACCTTCTCTTTAAGCGCGGCCACCGTCTTATTCTTATCGGCCATCTCTACCATCCCTTGATCTCGAATGTGTCGAACTCGCCGGCAGGCTCCTCCCACGCAAGTTCGACCCGGTCCACCCGGGCTCCCGACGGCCCCCTCCCGCACCATTTGACCATCTTCCCGACATCCTCTTCCGGCCCCTCGAAGACAGCCTCAACGGTCCCGTCGAAGTTGTTCTTGACCCACCCCTTGAGACGGAAAGCCGCGGCCCTCTCCCGCGTGCTGTAACGGAAGAACACACCCTGGACGAATCCGTGGATGATAACACGGGCCCGTGTTTCCGCCATGCTCACCGCCCCCCTGTTCTTTTACTCGTAATCGTACTCGTACTCTTTATCAGGTACCTTATTAATAGAGCTGGAAATTTTAAATATACACCGCGAATATGTGTTCCGGTTAAATGAGTTTCTGAGTTCGTGAGTTAAATGATTTGCAGCATCTGATAATTAAACTCATACAACTCATTAAACTCATAAAACTCTTACCCCGCCTCCGGGGGGCCCCTATCTCCTGCCTTCTGTCTCCTGTCTCATGTCTTCTGCCCTGGACCACGGGAGGAAAAACTTCCACGAGTAGAGAAGCTTGCAGGCTTCCATATGGTACAACTCCGGGTGGTTCTGGCGCTCAGGATCCTCCATGATCTCCTCCTGTGCGGGATAGAAGATCAAGGACATCCCCGAACCCTTAAAGACCTTTCCGAAGAGAAGGGAGACCCTTCTCATGTGGTAGGGAGAACTTACAACTATTGCGGACTTAAAGCCCCTCTCCTCCATCACCCTTTTAGCGTTGAGGGCCTCCTCGATGGTCGTCCGTGAGGAACCCTCCGCGATAACGGCATCGCGCGGGACCCCCCGCTCCACGGCCAGGTCTCCCATTACCTCGCCCCACGTGAACCTCCACACGCCCTTCCCGCCGCACATGAGGATACGGGGCGCGTACCCCTTCTTGTAGAGATCGACCGCCTGGAGGGTCCTCTCGCCGCTCGCACCGCCGAGAACGATTATCACATCGGCCTTTTTCAGGTCATCCTGCACGACGAGGAACGAGCAATAGGCGTTCCAGATAGAGTGCCTGAAGAGACAGCACACGGCGATGACCAGCAAAACTATTACAAGGGCAAGCTTTCGGGATCTTCCTTTCAAAATAGAGGAAAGCTTTCCGTTCTTCCTTATAACTTAATAGTATAGGAATTTGTTATTTAGACTAGCCACAAAGGCACGAAGACACCAGAAAGCGGTTTATGGTTACTAGTTGCTAGTTACTTGATAAGTAATGCTATGTACAAGAAACCAGAAACAAGAAACCAGAAACTGTATTTAACCTTAGTGTCTTAGTGGTAAAAGTTCCCGGCGAAGCCGGATAAGTGCAAACTCTCAACCCTAGGCCGTATCTCTCCCCATCATCTTTGAAATCCCCGATTTTATATCCAGAAACGGCTTGAAGAGGTCCAGGGGGATGGGAAAGATCGTCGTCGAGTTGTTCTCCACCGCGATATCGGCCAGCGTCTGGAGGTACCTGAGCTGGAGCGTGATCGGGTTATTGGACATGATGTCCGCCGCCTCGGCCAGCTTCGTGGAGGCCTCGAACTCGGCCTGTGCGCCGATGACCTTCGCCCGCCTCTCCCTCTCGGCCTCGGCCTGCTTGGCCATGGCCCGCTGCATCTCCTGGGGCAGGTCAACGTGCTTTACCTCCACGTTGGACACCTTTATACCCCACGGGTCCGTCGCCTTGTCCAGTATCCCCTGGAGCTTGTGGTTGATCTCTTCCCTGTTCGAGAGGATCTCGTCCAGCTCCGCCTCGCCGAGGACCGACCTGAGTGTGGTCTGCGCGAGCTGGGACGTGGCGTACATGTAATCCCGTACCTCGACCACGGACTTTATCGGGTCCATGACTCGGTAGTAGACGACTGCGTTCACCTTGAGCGACACGTTGTCCTTCGTGATCACGTCCTGCGGCGGGACGTCGGTTACCTGTATCCGGGTGCTGATCTTCACCATCCTGTCCACCGGAAAAAATATCAGCCTCAACCCCGGAGGCTTCGGCTTGGGCTGGACCTTACCAAGCCTGAAGATCACGCCGCGCTCGTACTCCATAATGACCTTGATGCAGTTTACGAGCCATATCACAAGAACTATCAACACGATTCCAAATGGCGGTAACATAACTTCCTCCTTTTGTTATTCCTTTTTCTTTTCAACGAAGAGCTTCAAGCCCTCCGATCCGATCACCCTGACCTTCTCTCCTTTCTCGATGGCCTCCTTCGATTCAGCGCTCCATATCTCCCCGTGGATAAACACAGTTCCTTCGGGGTCGATCCTGCTGTCAGCCACGCCCGCGTGGCCGACGATTCCTTCGATGCCGGTGGCGGATGTGCGGCGCTGCGATTTGACCACAACGCTCATTAAAAACAGTACGATAAGACCTATGCCTAAAACCACCGGCAATATTATATTCAATGATACACCCATAAAAGCCTCCGGAGATTCTATCAACATGAGGGACCCGATAAACAGACAGACCATGCCTCCCAGTGTCAGGAGACCGTAGCTCACTATCATCGTCTCCGCCACGAACAGTGCGAACGCCAGAAAGATAAGAAGGACTCCCGCGTAGTTCACGGGAAGCGTCTGCGAACCGAAGAACGCGAGTATAAGGCAGATTGCGCCGCCGATGCCCGGAAAACCTATGCCCGGCGTGCGAAACTCTATGAAAAGGCCGGCTGTGCCGAGCATGAAGAGAATATACATTATGTTTGGATTGGAGAGAGCGCTCAGTACCCTCTGGCGGTAGTTCATGTCGGTCGTGTTGATCGAGGCCCCTTTCGTGTGAAGCTTCTTCGGCCCGGCGGCCGTCACGACCTCCCGGCCGTCTATCTTTTCCAGGAGCTCGTCCAGGCTGCCGCATATCATGTCCACGACGTTCTCCTCCAAAGCCTCGTCGGCATCGATCGACGCGCTCTCCCTCACGGACTTCACGGCCCACTCGACGTTCCTACCCCTGTAAAGAGCTATCGTCCGTATCCACGCCGACGTGTCGTTCAGTATCTTCTCGCTCATGATGTCGGACGGATCCGCCTTCTTTTCTTCCTTCACTTCTTTTTGCTTCTTAACCCCGGCTTCCTCTTCAGCCGCCCCCTTCTTCTCCCCGACCTCCTTCTCCTCTTTCTCTTGCTCCTTCTCCTTCATCGCCTCGAACAGCTTGCCGCAGCCCTCTCCCCCCTGGCCGGGAGATACGGGGTGCGCCGCACCTATGTGGGTACCCGGCGCCATCGCCGCTATGTCGCTTGCCATCGTTATGAAGACGCCCGCCGACCCGGCCCTTGAGCCGCTCGGCGCTATATAGACGATGACGGGAACCTTCGCGTTGAGCTGCTTTTTCACTATGTCCCTCGTCGCCTCCAGAAGGCCGCCCGGTGTGTCGAGCTCAATTATGACGCACTCGCGGCCCGCTGCCTCTGCGTCGGATATCGCGTCTATTATGTACTGGGCGGTTATGGGATTGATGATGTAGTTGTCAACCTTGACGACGTCCACACTCGAGGCTCGGGCAGGGCGGACAGAAAGAAATCCGCTCAGAACAATCGCAGAAATATATAAAGGATTAATTCTCAAAACTTTTTCCTGCCTGATTATACATCAGCCCGGCGCCAATCATTAATAAATATAATTCCGCTCTATCCATTCGGAGAGAGCGGAATTCTATTTATTGCACCTGACGAAGTAGCCGATCGACCTGTCGTACGTCTTCTCCTGCTCCGGAGTGAAGTAGCACGCCGGTAGCTCACCCATCTCCCTGTGGTAGCGGATGCACTCGCAGCAGATACCCTTCTTCGAGCAAGGCTCGTAGGTGCAGTTGCACACCTCCATATTAACACTCTTGTTCTGACAATCCGTAGCCATCTTTATTCTCCTTTTATTTTATTGAAAACGCCTCGCATCATTTTCACACCCGTATCGCACCAACCCGCATCCGTAGGGGCGGGTTTTGTAGGGGCAGGTTTGAAACCTGCCCTTACAAAACCTGCCCCTACAATGCCCGCCCGTACAATGATTTGATCGGGATTATTCCTGTCGAATTGCCATTGCGCCGGATTATTTACGATATATTCACGGATGCGGTTCATTTCATTTTTACCTTACCCTTCCCCAACTACCAAACTGGCCTCTTTACCCTTACCTTTACCCTTTCCCTTCGTCCCCCCTCTCCGTCCTCACAACAAGCACCGAGCACCCGGCCTTCTCCGTCACCCTGTCCGGTATGGATCCGGAGAGCTTTCGCTTCATCTTCCACTCTCCGGACGCGCCGATTATCACCAGATCGTACTCGGACGATACATCAAGTATCCCGTCCTCGACGCTTTTAGCATGGATAACCCTCACGCCGGCCTCGATGCTCTTCTCATCGAGGAGACCGGAGAGGAGCTTCTCCTCCTGCCTCGCCAGAGCCTCCTTGAGCTTCTCCTTGCCGGCCACGACCACTTTGGCCACCTGGAGCTCGGCCCCCCAGGCGCGGGCTATCTGCTGGGCCACGTTCAGGCCAAGCCTGGCGTGGATACCGCCCGCGTACGGCAATAGTATCTTCTTCTTTTTTCCGAGGCCCGTGCCCGGGTCCGTCTTGAGGATAAGGAGGTTCCCGCCTACGTTCTTGGCTATCGCCCTCATCCTGCTCCGCGCCAGCGAGGCCCTGTCGAGCTTCCCGTGCCATCCTATGAGGATATAGGTCGCATCCATCCCCTCCTGCGCTATCGTCTGTATCATGTTGTGGCTGGGCATCACCCTGGCGCGGTGAGGTATGTTCTTGTCCTCGCAGTAGCGGGAGGCATCACCGACAATCTTCCATCTGCCGGGATACTTCTCCCGACAGATGCGCGAGGCGTCCACCAGGGAAATCTCCGGCGATACCTCGAAGACGTGGATAATCTCCATGAAGCTGGCCAGCGGGGAGGCCACGTCGATCAGCATCTTCAGCGTGTCCGGATTGGCGACAGTGACGAGCACGCGCCCCTTGATCTCACCCGCTTCCTTCCTCGTTCTCTCCACGTGGCGCTTGACGCCTTCCTGGACCCTGTCCAGCGTCTTCTCGAGGATCTCGGCGCGGGCGTGCTTGATGGCCGGGGTCCTCTTCGTCACCAGGAGGTACCAGAGGAGCGCGGCGCCGATTATAACGACCGCTATGGCCCACTGGAGAAGGCCTGCCATCACCGCGACCGAGGCGCACCCCAGGAGGCCGAGTATCGGGATCGCCGGATAGAGCGGCGTCCTGAACGAAGGTTTATACCACTCGACGCCCGCGATCCTCAGGGCGAGACACGAGAGATTGATGAGAGCGTACATAATCAGGTGAAAAAGGCCGGCCACCGCGGCGAGCGTCTCCAGGAAGAGCGTTCCCATAACGACCCCGACCAGGAGTATCGCTATGATCAAGGCGCCGGTCAGCACTATCGCGGGGGCGGGTGTAAGGTACCTGGGATGGACGGTCTCGAAGTAACGGAAGAATATCCTGTCCCGCCCCATCGTGTAGCATATCCTCGAAGCGGCCATCACGCTGGCGTTGGCAGAGGAGAGCGTCGCCAGGATCCCTCCCAGGACGATCGCCAGGCCTCCCGGCCCTCCGAGGAGGGACCTCCCGAGTTCGACGATTATGAGAGGGCTCCCCCTCTCTCCGAACCTCGTCATGCCCAAAATGACCAGCATGATGAGACAGTACAGAACCGCCGTGAAGACGACCGAGCCGATCAGCGCCCTCGGAAGGTTCTTGCCCGGATCCTTGATCTCCCCGGCGACGGAGGCGATCTGGGCGAAACCGCAGTACGTTATGAGAAGGATGGCCGACGTTCCCATTACGGGACCGAACCCCCGTGCCGCAAAGGGCCGGAAATTGGCCGTATCTATCCTGAAAAAGCCCAGCAGGATGAATATGAAAAGTATGACCAGCAGCACCACTACAATCCATGTTTGAAGCACGCCCGTCTTCTTCGCCCCCGTGTAATTTACGACGATAAGGGCGACTGCGGTCGCGAGGCCTATATATATCGCCCAGCCAAGTGCCCCGGAGGGAAGAACGGCCCTGATATACTCGATGTAGCCCATGAGATAGAAGGCCGTGGCGAATATCAGGCCCGCCCACAGGCTCCACCCTATGACGGCGGCGGCAAGGGGGCCGAACGCCCGCGAAATGAAGTAGTATCCGCCGCCGCTCTTCGGCATGCCGGTCGCGATCTCGGCCGTGCAGAGGGCGGTAAAGAGTGCGACCAGGCCGCAGATCATGAAGGAGAAGATGACCGCCGAGCCGCCGGCCTTTTCCGCAGCCAGGCCCGGAAGGACGAAGATCCCGGCCCCGATCATCGTCCCTATCCCTATTCCGAGGGCCGCGGGGAGACCCAGCGTCCTCGTCAGCTGCTTTTTTGTGGAGGTTTCTATCATCAGCAACTATTCAGGTGTTTACCCAAAAGTCGCAAAGAATACGGGATTATGCGATTAAGTAAGTATATAAGTTTGGTTGTCTTCCATTTCGTGTGTGTGACAGTATTTTAATTAGCCCACTTGAATAAATCCCAAATAAGCGATTGCAGGCGGCGGGGCGCCTGTTTCGGTCATTGTAATTTTGAATTTGTGATTTGTTTGTGATTTGGAGCTTGTGATTTGTGATTTATTTGTAATTTGGTGCTTGAGTTTTATGGTTTAGTCCTGATTGAGTCATAAACTCATTTAACTCATTGGTAACGTTCAAAAGTTACGGCAAATTCCATAACCATATTTCCCCTCCCCAACGGGGGAGGGGATTAAGGGGAGGGGGCTTTAATGCCCTTATTCGTTCCTGTTTAACCTGTAAGAGATACGAGTAATTGCTTTTTTACCCCCACCTAACCTCCCCCATCAAGGGGGAGGAATTCGTATATAATGGCAAAATGCCGAACCTTTTGAACGATACTAACTCATTTAACTCATTTAACTCATCATCAGTACTTCATTCCCGCGGCATCAGCGAATTCTTTAAATTTATCCTGCTGCGCCTTCGTGAGTTTCCCGGGAATCTCCACCTTCAGCCTGACGTAATGATCCCCCTTCGAGCCGTCTTTTTTCACGACGCCCTTCCCCTTCAGCTTGAGAAGTGTACCGGATGCGATTCCTGGGGGGACCTTCAGCCTCGCAGCCCCCTGGACGGTATCAACATCTATCTTGGTTCCCAGAACGGCCTGGGCGAGGTTGATCGTTAAATCGTCATAGACATCCTTCCCCTTCCTTTTGAATCTCGAGTGTGGAAGGATCCCGACGCGGATGTAGAGGTCGCCGCGGGGCCCCCCGGCCACGCCGACTCCGCCCTGGCCGGAGAACCTCAGCCTGGTATTGTCGTTCACCCCCCTGGGGATCTTCAATGACAGCTTTCTGGTTTGCTTTACGGTCCCTGTTCCGCCGCACGAGCCGCAGGGCTGCGCCAGGATTTTCCCCCGCCCGTAGCACTTCGGGCACGGCCTGCTCACGGCGAAACCACCCTTGGAGAACTGCACGGTCCCCCTGCCTCCGCATTGGGAACATGTCTCCTCCTTGGAGCCGGGAGCAGCGCCCGTCCCGCCGCACGCGCCGCACTCCTCGGCCCTGGGAATACTGATTGTGACCTTTCCGCCCGCGACAGCGGTCTCGAACGGCACTTTCAGCTCGAAGTCGAGGTCGTCCCCCTTCCTCGGCCCGGACCGCTCCTGGCGGGCCCTCTTACCCCTGTCGAAGAGGTTGCTGAATATATCGGCGAAAGAGCCGAACCCGCCGAGATCCTCGTAGGTGAATTCCTGCCCGCCGTGGCCGCTGAATCCGCTGAAATCAAAGCCCGCTCCTCCGCCCTGACCGCCGAACCCGAAGGTCCTCGCGTCTCTCATCTGGTCGTACTGGGCCCTCTTCTTCTTGTCCTTCAGGAGGTTGTACGCCTCGCCGATCTCCTTGAACTTCTCCTCCACCCTCTTGTCGCCCCTGGTTTTGTCCGGGTGGTACTTCTTGGCGAGGCTGCGGTAGGCTTTCTTTATCTGCTCCTGTGTGGCGTTCTTATCGACGCCCAGGATCTCGTAGTAGTCTTTTCCGTTCATAGATAAATTAGCTCGCTGCCTGCCTGTCGGCAGGCAGGCGTTCGCAAATTTATGTTAAAAAAATCTAACACGGCGCCGGCAGAGGGTCAACTAATTTGGCACATGCCAAATTGATTGATATCGTTCAAGAGTTACGGCAAATGCCATAACCATATTTCCCCTCCCCAACGGGGGAGGGCGGAACGTAAATCTCGTCACCGCTGGGTACGTCTTGTAGAATTGCTCCCGATCTCGGTTAGCGCATCTCGATCTTAATGATCGCTTCAGCGGCGCTTTGGCGAACTGAAGGGCTCTCATCCAGGACTCGTATCTCTCGAAGAACAGGGAGAGCTTCACTCGCGTCGGGGCCTATCTCGCCAAGGGCTATGGCGGCAGCCTCACGCAGGCTGTCGTCTCCCACTCGTAATTCCTTGATCAATCGAGGGACTGCATCTCTAGCCTCGGGACCTATTTTGCCGATAGCAACAATAGAGTTCATATGTAAGTTGTCGTCCTCGCTGTTCATAGCTTCCAGGAGGGCAGGAACAACAGCCTTGCCTCTATCTACAACAAGCTCGAGAGCACGGCTGCTGACAAAACCTCTTTCATCTCCCAGGGCCCCCACAAAAGCTGCCAGCACTTCCTGGTTGTCTTTATTATCGGCGGATATACTTGTTAATGCAGAGAGAGCAGCATCTCGAACGTCTGAGTCCTCATCGCTCATGGATTCTATGAGAGGAGGAATTGCTTCCTTCGCACCCGGCCCTATTTTACCCAGGGCGCCTGCGGCAGCCTCGCGAACGCCGCTATCGCTATCCTTCAGAGCCACGATAAGTTCGGGTACGGCGTCGCTCGCTTCGGGCCCGATCTTTTCCAGTGCCACGCCCGCCGCTCTCCGGACATCGGTGTTATTGCTCCTCAGAGCCTCGACCGTTGAAGGAACTGCGCCCTTCCCTATGTCCGCCAGGGCATTGATGACACCGGTCCTCATCGCATTACTTTCGCATCCCAGGGCGTCAACGAGAGCGGCAACTGCTTGTTGGCTTTCACATTCGATCGCAATGTCCTTTAAAGCACGGATGGAGCTATTGCGTACCCCAATGTCATCGTCACTTAGAGTCCTCCTCAGTGATGGAACAGCACCCTCCGCAGCCTCACCCATTTTCCCGAGCGACGATGCCGCGGCTTCCCTGACGCCGGAGTTTTCGTCGTCCAATGCCCGGGTGAGTGCCGCAACAGCATCGCCGGCTGAAGGACCCATCTTCCCTAGCACAAGGGCGGCGCCTTCGCGAATGTTTATATCCTCACTGCTCAACGCCTTTACCAATCCAGGAACAGCTAACTTGCCTGTTTTAAAGAGTGCCGTGATCGCGTGTTCCCTGATGATTCTTTTCTCATCGCCCAACGCCTCAACAAGGCCACTTACAGCAATATCACCACTCTCATCGGAAAGTGCCAGGCGCGCCAGAACGCCGACGGCATTCTTTCTTGCAGTGTAGTTATCATTCTTAAGAGCTTCTTCGAGCAATGGAACGGCACTCCCTCCGAAACCCTCCACTATCTCCGCACTGCGTGAAGCTACAAACTCATCCCGACCTCCCAACGCTTCAATAAGTGCGCTTCTGACCTCATTATTCTCCAGACCAATACTACGCAAAACCTCTGCCGCTTCTTTTCGCTTGGCAGGATCCTCTCCCATCAAAGACGTGGTAATAATCTTTTCTACTTCCGCTCTAGTATATTGCGCCAACAAGGGGATGGGTATTGCCGCACAAACAATGATTATGCAAGCAACACAATAAAGAAGCGTTACCAAGCCTCCAACTAGTTTACCGGTAGCTCTCATGCTTGAAAATCAACACGCTTCAGTTCTCAAACCTCGAAATAAATTAGATCACTTCGTTTGCAAATTGATGAGGAAAAACACCCGCCTTTCGCGCGAGGTCTACATGTGCCGCGAGAGAGAGAACCTGGGTTTGAAGAAAAAATACCAGATGAGGCCGAGTGAAAAGATAAGGAGGATAATTCCCGGCGGCTCCGGCACTGCATCGAGATTATGCTGCGTCGGCCCTCCTCCGGGAGGGGCCTGGGCAGCGCTAATAACGTAATTGGGCAAGAACCTGATTTCCCGTGCTTCGCTGGCGTCCCATACAAGAAAATAGACGACCGTGGTGTTGGTTGCCCACACGTCCATAAAGCCGTACTGATCCGCTGTGCTGATCAAAAACCAACCGACGAAGACGTCGCCGGCCAGCGTGAAGGCCGCGAGCTCATCATTGACGGCAACGGATATACCGCTGAAATAGCCCCAGAGGTTCTCATACACCCCGGCGCTCTCATCAACATTGTCGGGGTTCCAGTGGTACGCTTCAGCGGACGTGCACACCGAAAAGCAGGCAATTGCAATCGAAACACAAATGAGCCAGCGAATGGAACACCGTGAATAAGTAATCATTTTTTTCTCCTTGCTTCTATCTCCTCTACCGATCAATTCAAACCGCGGATTTGGCGCCTGCCTGCCGCAGGCATGGGATTATGCTGATTAAAAATCAATAAATCATACTAATCTATGGTCTTTTCAGTAATATCCTCGTATAAAAGTCTTTTTTTCATCAAAAATAATCCGCTTAATCCGCACAATCCGCGGTTCCCTTTTTTCTTTGCGGGCTCTGCGTTTACCCGCCTCAGGAGGGCCTTTGCGGTTCAATCGTTTTTTTTGCACCTGATTAACCTGATTTCTCTGTTTTTTTCTCTGCGCCCGGCGCCTGTGCTGAGCTTGTCGAAGTGCTCACCACAAGTTTCCACTGATATTTTTTTATCCACGAATTAGCTTCAAAATAACGGAATACTGGAGTGATGGGAAAAATAGATTCTCCCATTCCAATTTTCCACTATCCCAAGCTCTTTCTCTTCGTTCATCTGCGTCCTATTTTTTTCTTTTATTTGCGCACTTTGCGATTCAATCAAATCCGCTTAGTTGACAGCGCAGGTCTGACCCCTATAAGCTTTTAACCTTTTTCCCTAGCCTTTTTGTCTTTGTGCTTGACTTATGTTTTTCAGCTTAATATCCTTCAATATGGAGGTTTTTTATGAAAACTAAAGCTTATAAGGACGAACTGCATCCCATAACCATTTCTGAACCAATTGTTATACTGCCTGCCTGCGAATACAGGGAGCTCCTGATAGAAGCCGGTTATGCAAAAGTTCCCGAGCTTGAAAAAGAAATTTCTGAAGCAGACATTCGTTTTCGAAAAGGCAAAGCGGTACCATGGGAAAAGTTGAAGCTTGAGCTCAGCAAGATATAATCTCTTCATTGATACAGCCACCGTTAGGGACCTCAAGCGCCTTAAGAGAGCCGATCCTGATAATTTTCGTAGAATTAGTAGAGCCATCGAATCTTTATCCCGTCACCCCTTCAAGGGAAAACCATTAAAAGGTAGTTTGAAAAATAGCCATTCTCTTCGCATTGGCAATTACCGATTAATTTATAAGGTGTATCCTGCTCAAAAAGCCTTGAATATAGTTCGCGTTGGGGACCGCAAGGAAATCTACCGCCTAACATAATCCCCAGGCTTCTCCGGTGTGCTTTATTCTTCCGATCATTTCCTTTTTGTCGTTGTATTTTTAAATCTGTCTAATCCGCGGTTCAATTTATTCTTCTTTTTCCATCACACATTACACGTTCCACTTTAAACCATTCTTATATGTGGAGCCTTTGGAACAGCTTGTCCCTCCTGAGGCCCGCCAGATCAGGATCCCTCTTGATATATTCGAAATCATCGAAACCCCGCCGTATCGATTCCAGCAGCAACCTGAACGCCTCCTCATTATCTCCCTTACGGGAGTAGATGCAGGCCATGTTGTAGTAGGCGTTTGGCTTATCAGGTGCGATGGAGATCGCTTTTTCGTACTGCTCCTCCGCCTCATCTATACGGCCGAGCTTCAAATATACATCGCCCAGTCCGTTGTAGGCGGGGGTGTACTCGGGGTTTACTTCCCGGGCCTCCCGGAACCATTTTTCCGCCGTCTCATAGTTCCCTTCCTTGAGGCAAATGGCGCCAAGACAATGCTTGAAGACGACGTTGTGGGGAAAATCATCAACAAGCTCCCGGTAAGTCCTCCTGGCATTATCCAGCTCCCCGTTCCTTGAATAGAGGCTGCCTAAAAAACACTTGGCCGGCCTCATACCGGGGTTGATCTCCAGCGCCCTCTCCAGATCCGACCGGGCCTCCCCGAACTCCCGCCGCAGGAAACGGACAACGCCGCGCCTGAAGTAAGCCCGCACGAAGGAGGGCTCCATCTTCAAAGCCTCATCGTACTTGGCAATGGCCTCTTCATACTTGCCTTTCTTCTCAAGGATAAACCCATCGTTAAAGGTATCCCTTATCCCTACGAAGCGCCTCCACTCCTCGAACTCTTCCGGGGAGAACTTGTTGAACCTCCTCACATGGTTGTCCCGGATCTGATCCAGCCATATGACTTTTTCGTACTCCCGTATCTGCTCTTGCTTCATCCCTTTGAAACCATAGATAGCCGCAAGCATGACGTGGGGCCTGATATAGCTCTCATCAATCCGTCCTGCTTCCTGATACGCTTCAACGGCCTTATCGAATTCCCCCTGGGATAGATACACGTTACCCTTATTAAGATGTGCTTTCGCCAGCTCGGTCTCCGACTCTTCCTCCGTTTCGATCGCCCTTTCGAAATGCTCCAGCGCCTCTTCAGTTTTTCCTCTCTCGGCATAGAGAATCCCCAGGTTGTTCAGAGCCAGGAGGTTTTCCGGATCTTTAACAAGGGCCTCCTCATATCCCTCAATGGACTTCCCTCCCTCTCCGTTATCTCCCTTCTCTACCGCGGCAACCTGATCCGACAAGGAGTCCATCCCCTTTATCTCGCTACCCTTCTCTCCCTTGACGAACGGCAGCAGGAAAAAGATCCCTGCAATAACGATTACTACACCCGCCCCAAGCAGGATGATAAATCTCTTCGTGCGCACGCTCATGTCCCCACTACTCCCGAATACCCTTTCATCCACTAATTTTCACGAATTCTCTTTTTCTTTTTTGTCGTTGTATTTTTAAATCCGCTTAATCCGTTTAATCCGCGGTTCCCTTTTTTCTTTGCGCCCTCTGCGCCTTTGCGGTTCAATTATTTTTCTTTAAACCTTGAACCTTCAACTTTTAACTGTTTTATTGCCACCCATAACCCCGCTGAATGCGATAGCTTTCGCCACTGTCGGGGATATAGCTCTCCGGGAGGCCACCCTCCTCCCCTAGTAAATCAGAAGGTCCAAAGTTGACCATGACAGCCGGTGGCGTCGAACCGGAGTCATCCGGATCGGTTCCGGAAGCTATCTCGAGGGGGTCCGTGTACGAATCGCCATCCGTGTCATGGGAGGTCGGGCTTGCTCCCACTCCATATTCATCTATGTTTAAAATGCCGTCTTCGTCCATATCCCCCAACGCTCCGGCACCGCCCTCACCGCTGTGCTCGTCCAAACCGTAATACTTCTCCCAGTAGTCACACATGCCGTCATTGTCCGTGTCGTATTCCGCTCCCGTACTGAGTGCCAGATCCACTGACGGGAATTGGCGACTGCAGCCGCTAACGATATAAGTGTTCGCGACGGTATATTCGCGCTTCCTCACCTTATCCACTATCCGGAATTGTACCTCCTCCCCGTTTCTAGCGTACACGGCCAGAAAGCCGTATTTACCGGCCTCCCCTACCTCGCAGCGCCCCACAACATTACCGCCACTGTCTAACGCCGCCACCTCGTCCCCCACGTGAGCCTCATAGCCGCCTGGGCTGAAATTAAGGTTGTAGAGCATTACGCCCATGCTCGCACTCGTATCGGGTGAAGGGTAATACTGGTCACCCATCGCGCCACACGGCACAAGAAGCACAATAAAAGCGATTATTATCAGTTTTTTCATGGCTTTACCCTCCGTATTCTGGGTTCTGCTCAAATTGAAACCAATGGAGACCTGGCCCAAACTCCTTAATAATCAATAACAAGTTCCTTCTTGGACGCAGATATTCGCAGATACTCGCAGATTTATTTTTTATCCAATAATCCTTATAATCTGCGTCCTTAAAAATCTCTTCTTTTCTTTTTCTGTCCACGAATACTTCGGCTTCGCTCAATACATGTTGTACCAATTTTCACGAATTCTTTTTAAACCGCAAAGGCGCAAAGAGCGCAAAGTCAAACCGCAAAGTTAAAGCAATTTTTATTGTTTTTCTTTTGCACCTGATTAGCCTGATTTCTCTGTGAACTTTGTGCTTGTCCTGAGCGTAGTCGAAGGGCACCTTTGCGGTTCAATTATCTTTCTTCTTTGCACCCTTTTTGTTTCCTTTGTTAATTCGTGTTAATTTCCGTCTAAAGCCGGACAGGCGTGAAATTCGTGGATAGTTTTTATCTCTTGGCTTTGTTTCTAATCTGTCTAATCTGTTTAATCCGCGGTTGCTTTTATTCTGACGGGAAATTGAACTCAACGCCGCTCAGGCCTTCCTTCATCTTTATCCACAAACCCATGCCCGGCCCCACGTACTTCAATGTCTGGAAACTGTCCGGATAGCCGTAGAAATAACTGTGCGCCCCTTTCCTATCAACAGCTACCATCTCTTCCACGTCGCCGGCGGCAAGCGGCGTTCCGCCGTTTTTGGTTATCAGCCCCATGATATAGTCGTGGAGGTAGCTTTCCGCCGCTTCAACCTGGGCCACCTCATCGGAACCGAACTCGGGCATAAGATCGGCAGGGATATTCTTATAATGCACCTTTGTGAAGAGATTGCCGATGAGGTTTCCTTTATGATACATGGGCATCTCCTCTGTGTCGCCAATGCTCTTCAGCCGGTGGTAGGTGTCCAGCTTCCACGTGCAGGACGCGTTCGCCTTGACCCAGTAACCAAACCCACCCGATATGTATTTGAGAGTGTTTGTAGGCCAAGTCTCGCTACTTTCATACTTCCATGCTTCATTTTGGGTACCAGTCGGGCACCATGCCGTTATTTCATCTATGTAGCCGGCTATTCCCATCTCGTACAAAAGGTCATCTATGTCAACGTTTCCATCACCATCACTGTTCGTTATTCCCACGTAATTGCTCACGGGAATTCTGGCTTTCTCATCGGCTGTGAGCTCGGTTATGTAGTAGCACACGTTCGAGCTTACCCCGATCAGGTTCCACCCCTCATGCAGGCCCTTGGCCTGACCACCTGAGTCAGGATTCCCGGGGTCGGCTTCATCACCGGTCATATCGTAGAATTGATATTCGGCTTTGTTCGGCCACCCATCGCCATCCGTATCATCCTCTGGCGTCACGCCCGTCGAGGTGGCCGGATACGCAATAAGCCACTCCTCGCAATTCGTAGCCTCGCTCGACTCATAAGCATATCTCGCAAACAGATCATCCCCCTCCCTGTACTCCATCGTACCCGTATCCACATCAGGGCCCGCTACGGTGAAAGTAGCGTAGATGTACTCCGTGAGAACATCCCCATTCCAATACTCCATGCTCCCGGTATTAACGGCTGCCAATAGCGATGAGGAGCCAGCCATGATGAATGCCGAACCCGCCAAAATATGCACGATCACTTTTAATTTCATGGTATCCCTCCCCTACCTCATTACAATTACCTTTTCATCCACGATTTTGCACAAGTTCATTCTGAACGCAGATTTGCGCACCTGTCCGGCATTCTTCTGACGGAGATTTTCTCAGATCTATTTTCTTTCCTATCCAGTAATCCTGATAATCTGCGTCCCATTTCTTTCCTTTTTCTCTCAACTGCTTGCCCCGTTGGATAGCGAAGCTTATCCAATGGGGTTAACCGTCAACTAGCTGTTTTTATTGTGATACCGATATATCGTCAATGTATACCTTTGCATCGTCGGCTGTGCTGAACGTCTCCACCTTCAGTGTAACCACGCCCTTCGCGTTCGGCGTTCCGGTGACCTCTAGCTCCTCCCAGGTGTCGGCGGCTACGCTCAGTGAGGCGGTTGCAGCACCCGTTCCATCAATACCCAGACCTGTGAGTGTGATCTTTGACTCCGTTCCCGTGTAGTCGCTGTTTTTCCTGAGCCACGCCTTCACCGTCACCGGCTCGTCCGGTTCGGGCGTCACACCGTCGTTCACGGCGACCTTGAACTCGAACGACCCTTCTTTCTCAAGCCTTAAGGAAGTGTCACCCGAGTGTGTCACTGTGGTCTCTTTGAAGGCGTTAACCGATGTCACAGATTGAGCTAACCCATATGAGCTCGAATTCGGCGACGGGTTCGTGGCAGCGTCTTCCGCGATTGCAGAGATCGAGTGCGAGCCCGCGTCAAGGGGTGATCCGGGCGTGTATGTCCAATCGCCGTTCCCGTCCGCCGTGGTTTCCCCGAGATAAACCCCTCCGTCATACACCTTGACGGTGGAGCCGGCCTCCGCCGTTCCGCTTATCGACTCGATCTGTCCTGAACTATTGTAATTGAAGTTGGTTATCACCGGCGCGTCGGGAGGATTAATGTCCACAATAATGCTGTCGCTCGCGGCGTTGCCGATATTGCCGTACTCATCCTTTGCCCAGACATACACACTGACTGTCCCTTGAGCCGCACCCGAAAGCTGGCCGGGAGATGCACTGTCCTCAGTGCCTGTTTCCGTGCCTCCGTTATCGTCGAAGGAGTAGTAGTAGGTGGATATGGCGTTAGTGTCGGTGAAACCGCTCCAGGTGAAATCGAGTGTTGTGTCCGTGGAATAAGTGGCGCCGCCGTCGATGCTCACCGTGGCGCCGGCTTCTGAGGGAGCCGCATTATCCACAGTGAACGCGGTCGAATCAGCGGCTGAACCGGCGTCGGTTCCATCGTAGGGAGTGATCCTTAACTTATAGGAACCGTCCGCGGTGGAAACATCCGTATTGGAGAGCCAGACGAAGGAGACCTTGTTGGCGCCGGAGCTCGTGGTGACGTATCCGCCGGCGTTTCCAACCTGGTAGTCATCGTCATTCTCAACCTTGGGGTCGCCGTAGGTGGCCGTTGTATCCGCGTCATCCTCGCTGAGTGTTGCCTTCGTCCAACTGTCATACGAAGGGCCGGGCGCGTATTCAACCTTGAACCGGCACATATCGTTATCATCAACATCGTCAATCTCAACTTGAACCGATACTTCTCCCGAACCGTCCGTCGCCTGCGAGATGGCCGCACAGCCGGTAAAAGAAGCCGTGGGTGATAGGTTTGCACATCCATACATATTATCGATGTAGAAAGTATTATCCGCATCAGCATTCGTGATTTTAAATACTATATTACTTATTGCGTCTTTATCCGCATCAACTATTCCACTTATATCCCAAGTAGTTGTTTCCCAACCACCAGCAGAAGTTATACTTATATCTTTTGTATGTAAATTATACGGGTGTTCTCTTGGAGGAGCGGTAAAATTAGAAGTCCATCTTGCAATTCCTTTGCTTATTCTTATTTCATCCATCCAACCATTAAGCGTATAACCACCGACATCAGGTCTATCACATCCTATTCCTAAACCTACACTAGAAGTAGCTATAGTATCAGTACCCATACTTTCTGTATTTCCTATTTGTGTACCATCTATAAAAACTCTTAAATCTGCTCCATTTCTTGTTACTGATACATGATACCAAGTATCTACAGCAACAGCAGGCCACGCAAAAGTTTTTTCAGTAGAATTTGAACCATCAGTAGACCAAGCAAAACGCAGTGTTTTATCTCTATGAAAATACCAAACCCATGTTCTTGAACCCGCATGGTAATTATTGGTCATAAAAGGATTATATATTTCTGATGATATATCATTAAATCGTAACCAAAAATCAATAGTAAAACCGTTATTACCAAGATGCCAATCCGAATGATCCGCATAAGAAAGCCAATCGCCAGAACCATCTAATAAAAGAGAACCTGTGCCAAATATTTTATATGTTGTATCTACTTGTGCATTACCATTTACGGTTGCATTTCCATGTTCCTCAACAGAAGCATCTGTAAATGTAGTAGAAGCATCTGCGCCATTGCAATGCAAAAGTAATTTGGTATAGGAATCTACTGGCCCTTCATCATACAATTGCGCCTGCAAATTCGTCCCCGTCCTGCTCGACCGCACATCCAATTTAACGGCAGTCAGGTCGGTCAGGTCTATTGAATCAACATAAGCGGAAGTTGACTCGGTTATGGTATCTGTCGTACCTACATTTGGTGAAGCATCAAAAACATTACTATGAACTATTCTTATTTCATCTAAATTACCTCCAAAATAAGCACTACTGTCTCCTTTTTGGCCAATGTATAAACTACCTGCAAGTGTATCTGTACTTGTGTCTGAAAGATAAGTTACTTGAGTACCATTTATATATATACCCCATTCTACTACTGAACCTCCACCACTTGTAACTTTACATAATGCTACATGATTCCATTGGTCTTTAGTTATCGCAGAAGTAGGCGAACTAAAGTTTATATCTGCACTACCACCACTCCACAAAACAAAGTTCAATATGTTGTCAGTTGATGCTTTAATATACCATCTATTACTAGCGTCTTCATATTGACCTACGAAGTATTCATCTCCAGTCATATCAGCAGTAAAATACATCCAAAAATCTATTGTATAATCTTGTGAGGTAGAACCGCATAAATCCCAATCAGCAAAATCTGGAATTGTTAGATAATCCGAATCGCCGTCTAACAATAAACTCGCGCTCCCAAATTCCTTTTGTGCCGTATCCAACTGGGCGGTCCCGTGGAAGGTGGGGATGTGATGGGAATCAGAGACATCCTGGGTGTTGCAATGGAGCAGGAGTTTGGTGTTGGCGTCGGAGGTGTATTCGGAGGTTGGCGCCTCAAAATTAGAGGTCCAACCCCTATCAGTTCCTTTTGAGATGCGAACTTCATCGAGCCAGCCATTTAAATATGCAGGCGTTCCACCATTTTTAATCCCTATTAGCAATGGGTGAGTACTGCCCGTTATGTCTGAGCTGTCTGTTATTGTATTACCTCTCTGTGTTCCATCAACAAAACATCTGAAATCTGTTCCGCTTCTGGTAAACGCAATGTGATACCAAGTTGCTGTTGAAGCAGTCCAGGCAAAAGTACTTCCACCCCCATTAGCCAATACCATTTGTAACGTTTCAAGCGTTCCGTTATAGTTAATATAAAATCCCGTATCATATACACATGCCCCAGTATCCATTATTTGGTTATATTGATTTATAACATTAAATCTTATCCAAAAATCAATAGCAAAATCCCCTGTCCCAAAATCCCAATCATCACTATCGGGAACAGTTAAATAATCGCTATCTCCATCGAACCATACAGATCCATTGCCCAGCTTTTTGTGGTCTGTTTTTATTTGTGCGGTACCAACATTTGTCACCGGATGTCTGGAACCGCTACTATCCAATACTGTAGCGCCATCGCCCCCTGTGCCATCATCACCATCCATATGCATAAGAAGCTTGGTCCCCGCCGCCGGGAAGCTTTTGGTCAGCGTGTCGTTCAGGGAGCCGGTTGCCGTGGCAACGCCTTTAAGGGAATAGGTGCCCTGGGTGGTCTCAGTAGATTCGGAGTGAGATAATAAATATGCACCAACATAAGGAGAAGTAGGTACGCTAAATCCCGTAACCCATCGTGCTACATTAGAAATTCTTAGTTCGTCTATAATTCCATCAAAATACTCTGAAGCACCAGATTCATTCCGACCTATTCCAAGATTTCCTGTTGCATTTACTGCATTACCTGAAACAACTTCTGTATCTTCTTGAACACCATCTATAAATAATCGTAATGTATTTACATCCCTCACAACTGCAATATGATGCCAGGCATCATCTGTTATTGTAGTGGTTGAATGTAAACCATTGTAGACAGTACCTCCTATATTTATTTTTACAAATTCTGATGCTAATCCATTTGAACGAATAAAAAACTCATTTGGGTGAGAACCTTGTCCAATTACTCTGGAGTTAGCTGTTTGGGCTGTTTTTATCCAGTAATCTATTGTAAAATCTCCGCCAGCAGCACCACCTAATTGCCAATCGGCATGGTCTGGAGCAGTTAACCATTCTGAGCCAGCAAAAACAGCAGCATGAGAACCAAACTTTTTAGTTCCCGAAGAAAAGGTTACACTATTATTAGTTATTGTGTGTATAGTAGTTCCTGAGTCTACTACATTATTGTCAAAATGCAATAATAATTTTGTATCAGTATCGTTACTCACATAAGCAGATTGAGCAGCTTCGTCACTGGCATATTCCATATAATCTAATTCGGTTTCAGCCTGAGCGCTATTAAAGCTTGTGAAGCACAGCGCCAGAGAGATTACTAAACCCATAAACACCTTTATCTTCTTACACTCCTTTATAATGTGATAATCATTGCCGCAGACCGTTTCACCAAACGCCAAAACCCCCGCCCCTTTCAGCCATTTCCAGAATCCGAGTCCTACATGCCTGTTACTTTTCATTATCCCCATCCCTCCTTTTTGATATAACTGCTTGCCAAATATGTTTTTTCTTCACCGCAAAGGCGCCCTTCGACTACGCTCAGGACAGGCGCCGAGCGCTAAGTTAAACTTCTATTTATGTTTTATTTTTTAAACCCTATTTTGTTCTTTGCGTCCTTTGCGTCTTTGCGGTTCAAATTGCTGTCTATGCGGTCCAATTCGTCATTTAACTGGCATGTTCTCGATGATTTTATCCTCGTATATAACCACGCCCTCCCCGGAAAAAGTCTCCTCAATGAGATCCTCCATGGCTTCGTCCATCATCTTCTTGCTACATGCAAACCTCACCTGCTCCGCGACCTCGCTGAACGGCCTGTCTTTTGCCGGTTCCTTCTCATCTACATTGAATATGTAAAACTCGTCCTTTGACTCTACTATTCCGCTATTTGCACCCACCCCAAGCTCAAAAATCTCCTCTAAAACATCATGCGATAATACCTCTTGAAGATCGGGCACAAACGGGGCATCTTTTGAAATCCAGTTGTCCACCTCTACTATCTCTGCTCCCGCAGCCTGCCTGAAACTCTCACCTTTATTCAGCTTTGCGACGATTTCTTCGGCCCTCTTTCTGTCCTGCGGCTTGATATAACTTATCTTTATCTTCTCCCTTATCTGATACCTCTCCTTGTTTTCCCCGTAATATTTCCTGATGTCATCTTCCGTGAGCTTAATTTTCGAAAGCCTCCTCTTTTTCAGCCTGTCCGCCAGTTCGCCCTGCCTTTCCCCTTCCGTACCATACGCGGCGTCCCCGGCAAGACCCTCTCGCGCCGCCCTCTTCGCAAGCGCCAGTTTGGCAAGGTATTTCTTTACAAAATCAAGCCGCCAGTCTTTACTCTTATCGAAGTTCTCTTTGTAGTGCCAGTCAAGATTCCCCGCCAGCTTTTCTATCTCAGAAAAAAGTATGTTTTCGTCTCCTATCCTCGCCACCACATAGTCCTTATCCTCACAGAAAGCTTTACCATTTCCTGTTCCAAAAATTACTGCCAGTGCCACCAATCCAGCAAAACTCTTCAGAAATATACCTTCTTCCATCATTAATTTCTCTTAAATTCCTTTTTTTTTGGCACCTGATTTCTCTGATTTTTTTTGTCCACGAATATTTTTCTTTATTTTCTCTTTGCGTACTCCGCGCCTTTGCGGTCTGCTTTTTTATTCAACTTAGCCTGAATTATTCACGAGGTATTCAAAATGCCGAAATATAAAGCGAGATTGCCGCGTCGCTTCGCTCCTCGCAATGACATAACCCTTTGTCATTGCGAGCGTTAGCGAAGCAATCTCACGATAAATAAAAGTTCATGAATAGATCGGTCTGAAAAATTAATTTTTCGAGATGATATGCTGTAACCTATTGTTATCCTAAACATTGCAACAATTTTCGCAAAGTTGATGAATAATTCAGGTTAGATCTTAAAAATTTGGTATCGTTCAAAAGTTGTGGCATCATGCTAATTGTATCGATGGGAATATCACCCAGAGGAGTTATCCACATGAGTCCCGAGCCGAGCGCTTTTAGCGTAGCTCGGCGAGGCGAGGGCGATTGTGGGCAACTCCGGTTTTTAGATAATTCTTTCTCCCCCAAGGTGATGGGAAACTTTTTGCCCTCTCCCATGGAAGAGGGGAGGGAAGGGTGAGGGGTCAAGTGTACGACGTCAACTACAGCCATAGAAATAAGTCGTGATTTAGTCAATTTTTGATTTGCCACAACTTTTGAACGTTACCAAAAATTTGTTTAAACCCCGTAAATTTTAGTGCTATCATTTTCCCACAGCTTAAACTAAAGGAGGCTACCATCATGCGTACCATATCCCTTGACGATCGGGTTATTAAGTCAATAAAATCATCCATCGATTTCAAAAAGCACATCCTTCTTCTAAGTCGCGATGCTTATTCAAAGCAGTTAAGGGAACTACAAAAGAAGTACGATATGACCACTTCACAATTCCTTAAAAAGTTTAACTCCGGAAAGCTTGGCGATGAACCTGATTGGTTTGATTGGCTCTTCTTCCACCAAGCATATTCGCACATAAGCAAAGAGATCAAAACCTTTAGAATTGCCAAGCTATGATTGACCGCTACCTTCAGCAAATTGACGAAAAACTCCGTAATTATTCTTCAAGCCATCTAACCCAATTGAATAGTCCGGGCTAATACATATCCCCTTTCTTATCCAGTAATCCTGATAATCTGCGTCCTATTTTATTCTTTTCTCCATTCCTCTCTTTTCCTGTCAACTAGCAACTATCCGTTGTTACTGCCACCCGTAACCACGTCCCGGAGCGTAGCCTTTCCCGCTGTCAGGCGCGTGGCCCTCCGGCCATTGCGACCAATCAGGCCCGAAGTTTATGCGGAGGAGGGCGGGGACGGAATCCATAGAGAGTGGGTTCGCCCCGAGTAGTTCCTCAATGAAATCGCCAATGCCGTCGTTATCATCGTCGGGATCGCCGATGTCGGGAGTGCCGTCAGTGTCATAGTCCTGGTCGATGGCCGCCACCAGAACGTTGTCGAAATAGGCCCCCATGTTTTGCCAGCAGTAGAGCCCTATTGCGCCACTCGTGAACGTAGAGTCCGACACCACCTCGCCAGTAGCAGGCAGTATCTTCTCACCGTTGAGATATACCTCCAGAGCATTCCCGGTCGCCCTGATCTCCACCACGCAGTTGTTGCCGGTTACGTAGCCTTCGCCCGGCTGCTCAGCCAGGACTGTGGCCGTGCCGCTCACCACCTTCACAAGCCTCCGGTTCTCATCATCGCCGTTCATGGAGAACCGGTAATAGTTGTACGCGTTCTGATAACGGAACATCACTCCGATCGCTCCAGTATCCCCGGACCTCATCCGCACTTTCATGTAGTAATCAGTCCATGACGTATCACCCACCAAGGCAAATGTCCCGGGAAGATGGGGCCGGTTATCAAAGATAAGACTCGATTGGATGAGCTCGCCATTCTCTACCTTCCAGTCCGACGGATAGAAAAAGTAACCCTGGTCAAATACCGTCCAACCGGCCATGTTGCCGTCGGAGAAGTCGTCCGCGAACGGCAGGGAGACACCGGGCGTCGGCGTTACAGTGGGCGTCGAGGTTATCGACGGAGTCATCGTAGGCGTACTTGTAATAGTAGGAGTATTTGTGGGCGTAGTAGTCGGCGTATTGGTCGGGCTATCTGTAGGCGTGTTGGTTATCGTGGGTGTCTGAGTGGGCGTATTCGTCGGCGTCGGCGTAGGCTCAGGCAGCCAATCAGTCTCCACCTTGTAAGCAGGAGAAGCGTTCGCGAAGTGTATCCAGCCCACGTTCTCTCCCCACGCGTAACCGGAGAAGTCTCCACCCGAATCGATCACCACCTGCGAATAACCAGAGGGACCGAAGTTTATCCAGCCCGCCATGTCGCTCCAGCCGGAGCCGGACAGGTTCCCGTATCCGTCGTTCGTCACTCCATAGTCGCCCGCACCGGTATTGCCGGCTCCTGCAATGCCGTCCGCATCAAGCTTTATCCAGCCCACGTTCTCATGCCGGATATAACCATACACGCCACTATCCGCTACCGTCGCCCCGCCATAGTTGGGCCTTAAATCAAACCACCCCGCGTTCTCTCCCCAGGCCCACTTATCCGTAACGTCGATGTTCCCCACCGGTTGCACCGGCGTAACTGTGGGCGTGGGCGTCTGCGTGGGCGTAGTCGTCGGCGTCGGAGTTACAGTGGGAGTTGACGTTGGCGGAGGTGTCGGTGTAATGGTAGGCGTGGGCGTTATGGTCGGTGTCTCTGTCCGTGTCGGCGTTTGAGTGGGAGTATCTGTCGGTAGAGCCGTAGGTGTCGAAGTAGGCGTCCCCGTCGGCGTCTGAGTTGCTGAAGCCGTCGAGGTCGGCGTGGGCGTGGGCTCAGGCAGCCAATCAGTCTCCACCTTGTAAGCAGGAGAAGCGTTCGCGAAGTGTATCCAGCCCACGTTCTCTCCCCACGCGTAACCGGAGAAGTCTCCACCCGAATCGATCACCACCTGCGAATAACCAGAGGGACCGAAGTTTATCCAGCCCGCCATGTCGCTCCAGCCGGAGCCGGACAGGTTCCCGTATCCGTCGTTCGTCACTCCATAGTCGCCCGCACCGGTATTGCCGGCTCCTGCAATGCCGTCCGCATCAAGCTTTATCCAGCCCACGTTCTCATGCCGGATATAACCATACACGCCACTATCCGCTACCGTCGCCCCGCCATAGTTGGGCCTTAAATCAAACCACCCCGCGTTCTCTCCCCAGGCCCACTTATCCGTAACGTCGATGTTCCCCACCGGTTGCACCGGCGTAACTGTGGGCGTGGGCGTCTGCGTGGGCGTAGTCGTCGGCGTCGGAGTTACAGTGGGAGTTGACGTTGGCGGAGGTGTCGGTGTAATGGTAGGCGTGGGCGTTATGGTCGGTGTCTCTGTCCGTGTCGGCGTTTGAGTGGGAGACGGCGTAGCTGTAGGCGTATAGGTTGGGACACCTGGATCCCATGTGGGAGTAAGCGTCGGTGTCGGTGTACTGGTGGGAGGCGCTGACCCAGCAGAAAGACCATAATAGTATATCTCCGGGTTGGCGACTCTATAGTCGCACCATGTCAGGTGCATTTTGCCCCCTCCGTATGCCATGTATCCCATGGTCCAGTAGGTTGTGGTAGCTGCTGAACTGGTTATTAAAAGATCGCTTTCTATGACGTTGCCATCGCTATCTACTTTCATGTGATGGAGCTCGGCATCGGTCGTCTCCGATCCACCCCAGTTTTCATACCAGGTGATATGAATATTGTCACTGGAATCTATTGCCGAGGCAGGGTGGTTGGATTTATTCCCGTCATCAGCCGTAAGCGCCGTATCGCCGTTCACCTTAACGGCCGCCGGATCAGCCGCATCACCGTCCTGATCGTCGATCGAAGGATCGAGCTTCATGAAGTAAATCTCTGGAGCAGTTCCCCTCATGTCCTGCCATAAGATGTAAACATTGTCATCTGAGCCGACACAGCAAGTTTGCCACTTCGAGTTATAACCGTCATCACTGGTCAACAGGGTGTCAGCTATGCGTGTAGTACCGTCGCTATTAAGCATCATGTAATGAATCTCAGAGCTGTCGGGGACTGGGTAGGGATTACTGCGGTAATCGTTGAACACAACGTGAACTTTATCAGAAGAATCTATGGCCACATCCGGCAACGAACGCCAAGTCTCGCCGGGCGAGGCAATGGCTTGGGAGCCAATTACAATGTCACCGGAATTATCAGCCTTTGTGTACCAGACGACCTCATAATTATCAGTATCCTCATGTACGATATGGATACTGCCGTTAGAGTCCAAAGCTATCTGGGGATGGCCAGATTTACTTCCGGCTGAAGTTATTACCTTATCAGACACCAGGGTAATTAACGATTCATTAGCAGCACCACCGCTGAGGTCGTCCAGGTAAGGATCGAGCTTGGTATACATAAGCTCACCACCCGCGGCATTGGACCTATCCTGCCAGACAATATGCACCTTATCAAACGCGTCCACCACCACTGCGGGGCGCTTGGACTTCTCCTCATCGTACGTTGTTATCAGAGTATCATCGATGAGGGTGTTGCCGCTGCTGTCCAGCATGCTGTAATAGATTTCATAGCTTCCCGCCCTGTCATCCGCCCACACGATGTGCACATTGTCATTGGAATCCGTGGCTAGCTGAGGTTGATCGGATCCGGCGTCATCATCGGTTATCCCCATACCCAGTTGTATTGGTGTATTAGTGGGAGTACTAGTCGGAGTTGCGGTGGCGGTCACTGTCGGTGTGGGCGTCGGCATGAGTAAGGGGTCTGACCCATTTATATATTCCTCTAAATCACTCGAGCCGTCTCCGTCATAATTACTGGTTTCATCTGCAGTTGTTAAATTACTAAAATATTTAATCTCCCACCAATCACCAATGCCATCTCCATCAGTATCCACAAATTCATCCGCCCCTATGTCAATACCAGTCCCATCAGGTCTTGCTTCATCGTCTATATCGAATAAAGGCGCATCCTGGCCCTCCCCCACATTCCAGCATGGCGAGCCGCTCCTCAGGTGATAGTTATCGGCTATAAGCAGGGGATCATCATCTATATTTCCATCTCCCCAGTTTATGTTTCCAGAGCCGGAAACCCCGCTCCCATCTTTATCTTCAATATCGCAATAGCTTACTGTCGGATAGGGGCTCTGAGAAACTCCCATCTGAGAGCCTGAAGATACTGCCGTGTTAAAATATAGAATATCATTTATGAGACTCGTGCCGGAGTATTGGCAATATATCCCTCCACCAACATCGCCGGCATTATTTTCACATATTGTGCAGCTCATTATCTTCAAAGACGACCAATTAGAGTAAACACCGCCCCCATCATTGCCGGCAACATTCTCCGTAATGACACAGTTTTCTATAATAGAGGACGAAAAGTGGCTGTAGATGCCGGCTCCATTGGTGGCAACATTACCGTTCAATATGCAGTTCTTAATTGTGGCGGAACTATAATAAAGGTAGATCCCGGCTCCATTACCCTCACTGCCATTTATTATTTTAAATCCAATGATAACCGATAGTTTTTCTTCATTACTGTTATACAGGTTAAAGCCCCGGGCGGATTCTTCGCAGTCTATAACCGTGTTTCCAGGACCCTCTTCGGAGATTAAAAGTATCTTTTTCCCATTAAACTGAATACTTCTGTTATCCGCCCCTGTATAGGTCCCGGCCTTTACCAATATGATGGCATAATCTACTGCTGCGGCATCTATCCCTTCCTGAATAGTATTATAGGGGAAGTCCACACTGCCATCCTCTGTCCCTGTAGTATTAGAGCAATCTACGTATATGTTGACGGCAGGGGTCGATGAATCATCATTTGCATATCCTCCCCCCGTGTATTCATAATAGTTGGGATAACCGTCTCCATCAGAGTCTTCCAGGGAATCATCCACTAAAGGATTGGTATCATTATTAATATTAACCTCCCAAACATCCGGCATCCCATCGCCATCGGTGTCAGAATTGAAAGGATCGGTCCCGTAGGTTATTACCTCTTCATAATCAGTTAGGCCATCGCCATCGGTGTCGGGGACTTTGGGGTCGGTCCCATATCTATACTCATCTAAATCAATCAGGCTCTCTCCATCATAATCGGTAGATCCATTGGCGGTTCCCAAGTCGCCAAAATATTTAACCTCCCACCAATCACCAATGCCATCTCCATCAGTATCCACAAATTCATCCGCCCCTATGTCAACCCCAGCCCCATCAGGCCTGTCTTCATCATCTATATCGAGTAAAGGCGCATCCTGCCCCTCTCCCACATTCCAGCATGGTGAGCCGCTCCTCAGGTGATAGTTATCAGCTATAAGCAGAGGATCATCATCTATATTTCCCTCTCCCCAGTTTACAGTCCCATAAACTCCGCTCCCGTCCTTGTCCTCAATATCGCAATAACTTAATGTCGGAGAGGGAGTATCATATACATACATTTGAGGGCCTGAAGATCCGGCCGTGTTGGAATGCACAATATCATTCGTCATGCTCAAACCGGATTGGTAGCAATATATGCCTCCGCCTGAGCCGGTGGCATTATTTGCGGATACTGTGCAATTCACTATTTTTAAGGACGCCAGATTAGAATATATACCGCCCCCCTGGTTTGCTTCATTTTCCACGATCGCGCAATTTTCTATAAGGGACGATGAATAATAATCAGCGTAAACGCCCCCTCCCTTACTGTTTGCAGCATTATCCTTCAATATGCAATTTTTAATAGTGGGAGAACTCTCATATATAACGATACCCGCTCCATTATGAGCAGTGCCATTCACCACCTTGAACCCTATGAGAATAGATAATTGATCTTCTTGGCTGAAATTAAATATAAAGCCACTTCCGGATCTTTCGCAATCTACAACCGTCTTTTCAGGGCCATCTTCGGAGAGTAAAAGTATCCCCTTCCCGTTAAACTGAATATTTCTGTTGCCTATCCCGCTATATGTCCCTTCCTTTACCAATATTATGTCATTATTTTCCGCGGCATCTACCCCTTCCTGGATAGTATTATAAGGGAAGTCCACACTCCCATCCTCTGTCCCGGTTGTATTAGAGCAGTCTACGTATATGCCGGCAGAAGGGGTCGATGAATTATCATTTGGATTTCCTCCACCCGCGTACTCATAGTAGTTGGGATAACCGTCTCCATCGGGGTCTTCCAGGGAATCATCCACTAAAGGATTAGTACCATTATTAACCTCCCAAATATCCGGCATCCCGTCGCTATCGGTGTCAGGATCTGTAGGATCGGTACCGTGCGTGATGACCTCATCATAGTCTGTCAATCCATCATCGTCGCTGTCGGAATCATTCGGATCTGCCCCGTTCTGGTATTCCTGGAGGTTGTTGAGCTCATCACCATCCGGATCGAGGCCCGCATCAGCATCATCAAGGGGATCTAAACTGTTCTCAACCTCCCACCCGTCCAACATCTCATCGTTATCGGTATCCGAGTCAGTAGGATCGGTCCCGTTCTGGTACTCGCCCAGGTTTGTGAGGTTGTCGCTATCTCCGTCGCCCGATGCGTCACTCGGGTCGGCGGGATCAAGCCCGCACTGCTCTTCCCAGTAATCGTTCATTCCGTCACCATCTTCATCCGTACCATTAAACTGCCTCGCCAGGTACTGGTTCGTCTGGTACCCGAACACCTTGTGATCGAGCAGCGTGGTCTCCTCATCCATCTCGTACAGCCACACATCGGCCACGGTATAGGGGCCGTTAACCAAGCTGTCCGCTATGGGGCTGCCGCTGAATTTCAAAACGAGGGTTTGAGTCCCCGCCGAGAGGCCGGTCAGGTCGGTATTCGCGAAACATATCTCACTTCCTCCCCCATTGATGAGCTTGCCCGAGATCATGTAGTCGCCCGCCTGGCCGATGGTGGCGCCCACCCCTATCTCCAGCCAGTTGTACAGGCCGTCTCCATCGCTGTCCGTCACCTGCTCGCTTTCGATATCGCCCAGCTCAGCACCGGTCGCCGATACAGTCTGAATAATCGGCATCTCCGATGTCGTCCTCTCGAACGGCTGGCCGCCAGCTTGGCCGGAAGCGCCCCCCCTTACCCTATGTTTACCCTCCTGTACGGTAGTGTAGGTGTTCGCGTAGATGCCGTCCCCCGCGTCTCCATCATTGTGGTCTCCATCATCGTAGAGGGTGATCTGGATCGTGGTACCGTCTGGGAGGGTTACCTGGGCGACCACAGTTACCCCTGACAAGGTAATCCCCTCTGCTGAGAGCTCCACCTTGATGAGGAGATCATCCCCTACCTTCATCCAGTATTGATCCAGAAGCAGTATGAGCTTAAGAGTGCTCTCGAAGAACACCCCTGCTTGATAATCGATCTCCCCGCCGGGGAGGGTTCCCGCCGTTACAACCATATCCCATTCGCCCGGATCGGGATTTTGGATGGTGTACATCTGCATCTTCAGGAACTCGCCAGACTCATCCGAGGAGATCTCCGACTTATCGGTAACTTCCTCGATAAAATCAACGCCCGGCGTTGATGGAGTTATTTCATTATCATTGGGATCTCTCAAAGTAAGGTTCAAGGTTCCCTCATACCAACTGAGGAAGAACGTGGTCTCGCCTATGGCATCGATCGTCACCTGGTAGGTGTTTACCTGACCCTGCGTTATGTGATTGAGCCCTACACCGGCACTCTCCGGCCCTTCATCTTCACCTTCACCCCTACCCATCCCTTCCCCTTCATAATTGGGATCGGTAGGTTTCGTTGCCCAGCTCGTCAGCCCGTACGGCTCGCTCCCGGCAGTGTTCAGGAACCTGTCTCCCACCCAGTACAGTGCCATGTCCAGAATATCGTCGTTCTGAAGCATGTTCGTGTGGACGATATGCGTTCCCCCGGAATCGGTATCCGGATAGACGGCCGGCAGGTGTGACCGGCCCCCGAATTCCGTGTCCCTCATCCTCAATCTGTACTCTTGCCAGCCGGGAGTGAGGGGGACTCTCTGGAGACTGCTTATCGGCCCGTTCTCCGCGATCATCGACGCCCAGTAGACCCACTGGTCGTTGGGGCTGGGCTCCATGAACCGGCTCGGCCCCGTCGCACCATGGGCGGCAACGTAGTGAAAGTTCACCCCGTTGGTGTTTACGTACTTCGGCGCCTTCACCCAGCCCACGCTACCGCCATTAAACTTGTACATGTAGCTCACTTTCATGATATCGAGGTACCGGGGGAGCATAATGGCATTAAACTGAGCGGCACGGTAAACGCCCCCATTTACACCGCTAAACATCACCAGGTTCTCGATATCGTAAAGGGCGCCGTACTTATCGATAAAACAACGGGTTATGGGACTACCCTGGCTGTGCGCAAACATATCAATGGCTGGTGGGTTACCGTTCGTGATCCCCTCAAGAGCAGGGATAACCGTTACATCCATGTATTGTTTTATCTGGAGCGCATTCTTCTCATATGTCCATCCCGTATCACCCTTCCCTGTATGCAGCCCTTCCACGGCAAAACAGATATAGCCCTGATGCTCATCCTCGCCGGGAGGTGAGGTCAAATAATCAATCGTACTACTCCAGCTCGCCGCATTGGTAAGGATACCGTGGACCATTACTACCGGACGGGGAAATTCTATATTCAGGCTCTCTGATGTGCTTACTATAAGGCTATCGGAAATCTCCACATCCACACTGGTGGGAGTGTCGTGGTAATTATAGATATCGGTGCCGCTGTGGGTCACATACGCCCGGATGTTGTAGGAGCCATCTGGCAGATCGGTAAACTTATAGAAGCCATCTTCATCGGTGATTGCGGTATCCTGCACGGTCTCTCCGATCCAGGCCTCCACCGTCGCCTCCTCTATGGGCGGATTGTCGTCAAACGTATCGTCCGTATCGTCCTTAAATTTCACAAAACCACTGACACCCGTCCGCAGTGTTATGCCATGCAGAATCGGAATATTCTCACCGTCTGGAGAAATAAGTTTTATCCCCTCGGTGCCGGTGATTCCGTAACTTACCAGTTGAGCAGACAGGTCATCGGGCAAGAGGATCGTTGTTCCTCCCGATGTGAAAGTATACGTGCCCACGTAATTCCATTCAGACTCGGGAGTCTCTTTACTATAAAGCTTGACCTCGATGCTCGAAGCGTCCGGCAAATCGGCATCTATAGAGATTCCTTCAAGCGATGTCTGCCCCTCGAAGTCATGTTCTGTCGTGCGAAAAGAACCTTCAACCGGGTCAGCCGATACTCCCCAACCGAACGGTATCAGGCAAATAAACACCGTGAATATCGGGATGGCTATCTTAAATCTTCTTAGATTAACCACTTTTATCCTCCTTTTATGCTCTTTAAGCGCTGCAACTAGCCATCTTTAGGTTTCAATAAAGCATTTCAACTCAGTCCCTTAATCGCACTAAAATCTATTCGGCGAGAATTCCACACTTACGGAAGTAGGAAACACATAAACCGGTGGGTGAGATCCTATAAATACTGGCCAAGATCCTCCAACATGTACCTTGCAGTAGTTGGAACTACACCCCGCTCCAAAACAAATCGAACTTTCATCGCTGGCAAGCGCCCCCTCATATTCATCCAAAAACACCGCCTCAATGTGGTGGTCTGGGTCACACTGCTCGCTCAAGGTCAAATAGCCAACAAAATCACTCTTCTGAAGAGTTTCCTCATCTTCTTCAACTTCTTCGAAAGGGCCATACTCAATCTGAACCCGCTGTATCTCGTGCCACTCTTCATCACAATATACTTTGTCAACTAACCAGAGAGACGCTCCTTCAGTTGCCCCAGGTCTCTTTGTAATAACTCCCTTTACCTGTACCCTCCCATCAGTCCAGCCAGTCCTTTCATAATGAGTAGTGCAACCTGCGCTGCCTAGAAGAAAAAGATGACGGAATATGCCATCATTAGTCCAGTAGGGATCGATCACCCAGGCTCCCCCGTAGATACCAGCCGTTGTTCCATATTGATCCTCTCTCCATACCATTTCATTGGGTAAACACATTCCAGAGCAATACAGAATAAGGCAAGCACTGTGATGTACGTCATAGATCTGCCAATCTTCACTTTCAAAGACGGTGACAGTGTTACTTTCAATACCAAGTGCTGAAGTATCGGGCATACATGCGTAATTGAGGTACTGAATATCTAAGCTTATCTGTTCGGCGCTCAAAGTAACATCGTCATACCATCCTCCACCCAATGCAGACTGCAATATAACAGTTACATCTTTTGATGCAATATTCCCCCCTGAACCCCTCTTGAATTGATCAACGCTATGATCAGTGGCTAACACTCCATTCCCAACTGCTATCAGCCCAGCAACTACTGTGCATACCGCAATGACTAACTTTAACCTTCTTAAACTGATCATCTTTTGCCTCCTTATAGGGTAAGCCCCCTACCATTCATATTCTGACAGTTTTTTCGATTTAATCTATCAAGCACTTTTACTTCTTAAACTTCTTCGATGAATAAGGACTAGTAATAAAAGCCTCCTCCTTAAAATCACTCTGGAGTATGGCATCGGATAAAGTAATTTTTTCCTTCTTGAGGGATTCCACTCAAAGCTCGTACTATCAGTTTTATACATCGCCTCGAATAGTCATTGCGAGCTGAGCAAAACAATCTCTTACTTTGCAAGGATTTGAGATTTCTTTCCCCGCTTTCACGGGGACAGGCTTGCTACGCTCCTCGCAATGACAAATTAAACTATTTTGTTCTTCCCTTTAGTAAGCCTATCTCCTCATAAGGTTATCCACCACCACGGACGGCCCTTACATACAGTGGACTATTATTCCCACTACTAGATATCGCTGGGACCCCTCCACTGTACTCTACCGAAAATCGGCTTGACGAATCGTTCAACCTATTAGTCGATGACCAATAATCCGTGGTGTCAGGATAACCTGGCGTGTTGGGGAAGGCCGTATAATCAAAGTACTGGCCAGGGTTTTTGAACACAAAGAGTGACATCAATTCCATCAAGTTTGGAAGTCGCCAATCATCATGGCCAGCGTAAGTGCCGTCTGTGCCAATCTGGTTTTCGCAATAGTCTAGTGCATCTACGAATGAATACCCATCTGTGTTGTTCGATGGTGTTTTCTGCTCCCACATGAGACCAGTCGCATTATCCGTTACAGTGCCATTCCCGTTGTCCGTGAATCTTCCCCCATCAGCATTATAAGCAGTCCAGGAACCCGTCCCTCTCGGATACCCTATATCGGGGCCTGCGGGATCTGAATAATCGGGGTCATCCCCAGTTCCTGAAGACGTTTGCTGACCGGTCTTAGGTAATCCGTAATTGGTCCCTCCAGAAGCGGCTCCATCCTGAACTCCCCAGCTTCCCGACTGCGTACAGAAGAACTTCTTCCCCGTCGCCACATCAGCGACGGTGGCGTTGCACTGCACGAACAGGGCCTTGATGTCATCATAGATCTCCTTCAAGGACTTCATGGTGCCAGTCCCTGGCCCGTTCGTAGGCTCCTTGAAAAAGCCGGGTAGGTCCGGCGCCTCGCCCGCAGTCAGGTAGTCGTAGATGTCCTGAAGCGTGTACATACCGCTTCCTGCCGAAGGCGGCCCGGTAGGATCAATGTCCCCGGCCTGAACCGCACCAGACAACCCTATTACAAACATCGCACTTAAAACTACTGTCATTAACTTCTTCATCTTTTCCTCCTTACAAAGTTTTTACTTCTTGAAAATTTTAACGTTTGCCATTCTCGCGTCCTCACAGGAGTGAGGACGCTAAGGACGCTACATTTTCATGATTTCCGGCGGCCCCCGTATACGCTGGACTGAGCCACATTCATCTATACGAACCGGCTCTTCAAAGAGCCGGATATAAGTGCTGCTATCATCTACACCTAATTTATTTATAAAGCCAATGACTGCTCTCTGCTTGTATCTTTCATCACCCTGATTAAGGTTGGCCGCAGGAGCATAGCCGTCACTCACAAAAGAACCCTCGGACTCGCTATCTCCAGACGCTATTCCAAACTCGGCCTCCTTTCCAATCGATCTCCAGGGCCCGGGATCGGTCCTTACCATATATTCTACGGATTTGCCCGGCCCAAAGTGTATCCAGCCCACATTCTCCGCCCACGCGTATCCGTGAAACTGGCCCTCATTATCTATATATGTCCGCGAATAGGGGTGGCTGAAGTTTATCCACCCTACGGCGCTGGACCAGGCAAAGCCGGAGAGGCTCCCCTCTCCGTCATTGTTGACTCCCCAGTCATAAGCGCTTTCATTGGAATAATGTTCCCTGTTTAAGGGCCTTCCATCACCAAGACTGACCCAGCCACAGTTCTCCATCCACGCTTTTCCGGAGAGGATATTGGAGCCGACTTGCACATCGGAACCGGAAGCTTTCAGGTTAAGCCAGCCTACGTTCTCCCCCCAGCTCCAGTTATAGCCGGCAATGATTTTCCCTACTCTATAAAATTTTTGTGCGACAAAAATTTTATGTTGAAGAGCTTGATTTATTGGGGAACATCGATGGAATGATCCCACATCGGCAAAAGCTGAGGCGGAGAGCCCTGCTGCGAAAATGAATATCCCTACTTTAAGACCTCTATTCATTTCCTTCAAACCCATCATCATTTTTCCCCGTCCATGGAAGCTCTTCCTTACTTTTGCATACTCTCCAAGCTTGCCGCTATCCTATTCCATAGAAGTTGAGGTTTAGAAATAAAGAGCCAGATAAGGAGGGCCGAGAGCCCCAGTATTAGGACGGTGGGCGGCTCGGGAACACCTTGCTCCATATTATGCTCCGTCGGACCCCCTCCCGGTGGATACGCGGCTATATTATTGGTCGTGAAGCCCGGCGTCGCGCTATGCTCCGATAAACCGTCCCACACCAGGAAGTACACGGCGAACGGTGTCGTGTCGCCGGCGTATATGAACATGTCGTAAATGAGATTCCCACCGCTCTCGCTGATGAAATCATGTCCCACCAGGGTGTCGCCGATGACCATGAACGCCGCTATCTCATCGCCCACCCCGACCGTCGGAGTAAACCCCGTGAGAAAGCCATACAACGCCTCCGCCCAGCCCGTCGGCGTGGGAGGCGTCCAGTGATCGGCCTCGGCCGATGAACACGTGAAAAACATACACGCCACCACAATGACCACGTACTTCATTTTCATTTTGCACCCAACATTTTGTCTTGTTTCTCTTATCTCTCTAATCCCTTATCCCTGTATTACTGCCACCCGTAGCCACGGCCGATCCTGTATAGCCTCCCCACCTATTAATGAAGGTATCCTCTGCCTTTTGCAACTAATCCAGCTAAAGCTTATACAAGGTCTGCTCTATAAGTTGCAGCATCTACAGGCAAAAATTATTTCCGCACGCTCCCACTACTAAATGAACCCGGTTTTTCCCCACTAGCAATATTATATACCTTATCCTCTAACCCCTCCGAATCAGCTTCTCTTTTACCCATTTTCATGCATCAAGCGCACTTCCTTTTAATTTAAACAATGGCTTTCATCTTACTGCCGGTTTTGATCAGCTTTTGCAAGATGATCCAAAACCAATGGTTTAATTTGCTCTAAACCAATAGGTTATGATCACAAATATTCCTTGCCAGCCTAATAAATTATACCTGTGCTCTTCCCGAACCGATTGCCGAAGGTTCTCAGCCTCTCTTTAGCTTGATGCAGGAAAATAGATATTTTTTTTATTGACTTATAAACAGATGTGGCGTAAATTGACCGACTTTCAATTCTGCGGTATTCCATTGCTCTATTATTTCATCACTCCAACACTCCAGTTTTTCTTACTCCTTCCTCTTTTATTGCCCAATGATAAAGAGAACTCGGCCCTTCCAGGTGAGTGGCATGACCGCAGTTCACACAAGCAAATAATTGCACTGGAATCTTATCTTGAAGACCATTTCTCCGTATCTTTAAGAGTGTTCCCAACTGCAACTGTATTAATCCTTTCTTGTAAAATCTTACGCACCCGCACTTAGGGCACTTTGCAGGGCGGGGCCCTTCCCGGCACTTTTCGGCCAAAGTTCGAAGCCGTTTTATTTCCTTCCACTGCTTCCTTATCACTTTCCTGAGCTTTTGTAATTCCAACGATTCATCCGGCCGGCCCTGCTTTTGCCCGTTCTGATTCGCCCCGTTCAACTCTAAGCACTTCCTCATCGTCTCTTCTGCCTTGTGCAGCCATCGGGCAATGGAGTTTCTAGTAGTACCTATCTCGCTTGCAACTGCCGTCATGCTCTCTCCACGGAGAACCCTGATAACAACCTCCATTTTAGTATCTGCCTTAATCTTCCTATACGCCATAGTAACACCTACTCCTTAAATATTTCCCAAGCGATAGCATACAAGGAAGCGGTCAAAGCAATGAGTATAGGCAGTACAAGAACGGGTCTTTTACATAACTTCATTGATATAGAAGCGCCTTTCCTCACTTTGAGCCTAAGTCTTCCGAACCTTTTCAAAACCCAATATGACTATCGGGTTAACTCATCGCCCAGTATATTGTGGGGCAATTGGTTATGTTAATCTATAATCAATAGACATCGAAAAATACCATTTAGAGCATTAAAAATTTGCCTATTTTGTAATTTATCGACGGTAAATCATAAAATCTATGATGAGTTAACCCGATAGTCATAAAACCCAAAAAGATCTTTTTTCATCCACGAATTCTTTTTGTCCATGAATACTTCGGCTAAGCTCAGCACGTGTTCCACTAATTTTCACTAATTCTTTTTGAACCGCAAAGATCGCAAAGTCAAACCGCTAAGTTAAATTACAAATCACAAGTAACAAACCACAAACAAATTCCAATGACCAAAATCCAAATGACCGAAACTATAATTTATCCCAACACTCCATGTCTGCGTGCCTGCCTGTGCGTAGCAGGCGGACACGCACAGGCAGGCACCATTCCATCATTCCAATACTCAACTGCTCCAATCTTCTTTTGCACCTGATTAACCTGATTTCTCTGATTCTTTATTTTTTTCAGGTTAATCAGAGTCATTCAGGTACTCACAATCCTTTTCTGGACGCTGATTTTCGCACCTGTCTGGCATTCTTCTGACGGAGATCTCCTCTGATTTATTTTCTTCCCTATCCGGTAATCCTGATAATCTGCGTTCATCTGCGTCCCATTTATCCTCTTTAAACACTCCTTTGCGCTCTCTGCGACTCTGCGGTTCTATTATTTTTTTCGTCATTTTCTTCTTCTTTGCGTCCTATCTTCTCTTTTTCCGTCAACTGTCTATTGTTAACTGTAAACTTCCTGCTTGAGTCTTTGCGGTTCAGGCGTCATTCCGGCTTCCGGCTCATGGCTGACGAGCGGCAACTCAAGGACAAAGGTTGCGCCGTGCCCTTCTTCGCTCCTGGCCCATAGCCTGCCGCCGTGATCCTCCACAATATTACGCGATATACTCAAGCCCAGTCCCGTACCTTCACCCTCGTGTTTTGTCGTAAAAAAGGGCTCGAATACCTTTTCCAAGTTCCGCTCCGGGATTCCCTTTCCACTGTCGGTAAACTCGACTATCGCCCTGTCGTCCTGCTTGAATCCTCTAATCACGAAGACCTTATGTTCCACTTTTAACAATTCGTAGTGGGCATTGATAATTATGTTAAAAACCACCTGGTGGAGTTGAAAATCGCTTGCTATAACTTCCAGACTCCGGTCCGGTAAGTGAGTGCTCACTTTAATATTGTCGAACACGAAAACCGAGGATTTGCTCCGTAGAGCCTTTATAATAATCCCTCGTAAATCCTGTCTTTCTTTCCTGGCTTCCCCGCCCTGAGTAAATTCCAGAATATTTTTAGCGATTTGGTTGCACCTATCCACCGCGGCTAAGAGCTTCCTAATATACTTATCTTGCTGCTGTCCCTTTTCGACGCCACTCAAAAGCTGAGTGAACCCTGATATTGCTGCCAGAACGTTCCTAAGCTCATGCACAATTTCCGATGTTGATTCTCCTATACAAGCTAGCCGCGCGATCTTTTCAATCTGCTCCGATGAAGCTTTATCCATTGCCTCCTCACTTTCTGATTCCGGCACACATTCACGGTTCTCTCCAGGATAACAACTTTTTCCTCTCGTATAGGCAACGTATAGCCCAATTAAAAGCATGAGTCCCCAACACAGAAATTTCGGATTTTCATGCGGCAAGCAACGAGAAGACACAACTTTCACAAAGGCGTTTGAAGAAACGGCTGAAAAGAACAAGGAAGCTGCCAGGGCTACAATGATAATGTTTGAGAGAGCATGCAAATCTTTATAGGACTTCTTTAAACTTTTTTTCCGAATTGAGCTCATATAAATCGATCCTTTGCATTAACCGACTGCTGAAATCAAAATGATGTGCTACCTTCATGTAGCAATTGCTATGCCAAATGTCATAAATATGAACGATTAATTGTATTCGCCACTCCAGCAATGAATTACACAACATTTGCTTTTTGGGCAATGCGCAAGATGACATAATAAAGTGTTGCCTTTAAGCAACGAGATGTCTCATGTTAGAGTAATGGATTAAGACAGAAATGGAATGATGGAGTAATGGAGTGGGTGGAGTAGTGGAGTGATGGAACATTAGAATGACAAGAAAATTGTAATGGGGCAATGGTCGGACATTGATGTGATAGGATTAAGAAAATATCCCTATTCCCTTAACTTCCCTGATTTTTCTTAATTTCCACTGCTATTCGTTGACAGGACAGATCAAGCTTCATAAAATGCATGATGAAATTTTGAGGCAGTCTATAAAAAGAAAAATGGAGAGAGAAATAAATGAACTACAGAAAGAAAACAAGCTTCTTTCCGATGCCGTTAGAGACCATTGACTACTCAGTCATCCTCACCGACATGGATGGCAACATAACCAACCTGAACAAAGCGGCACAGGTATCATTCGGATATAGTTCAAAGGAACTCATAGAAAAAAATCTGCAAATTCTCTATTCCGAGAAGAACAGTCCCGAAATCCTTGCAGAAATCAGGAAAAAAATAGATCAAAAAGGGAACTGGGAAGCTAAACTCTGGAGGAAAAAGAAAAATACCCAGGAAATCCTGTGCTATATATCCACTTCCTACCTCATAGATGAACATGGCAAGGCCGTGGGCTTGATAGAGGTCGCACGAGAGACACACGAGTCGGAAAGAACTAAAGAAGAACTGACCTACATGACACAGCTCCTTGAAGGCGCCGCGTATTGCATCATATCCACGGACCCAAATGGGATCATCAAGAGCATCAACAAGGCCGGTGAAAAGAAGTTGGGTTACAGGGCCGATGAGCTGATCGGCAAACACGTCAGCATCATCCAATCTCCCAGTATCCCCCAAGAGCTCATGAAAATACTCGACGAAAAAGCGAAAAGAGGAGAAAACTGGGAAACGGAGTCTCTCGGAGTCAAAAAAAACGGCACAACCTACCCAATCTGGCTAGCCACTTCCTATCTCTTTGACAGGGAGGGCAAAATCAAAAGCACCATTGGGATATCGAAGGATATCACAAGGGAAAAAGAGGTCGAGGAGCGAGACCGCTACATGGCGCAGCTCCTTGAAAGCGCCGCGTATTGCATCATATCCACGGACCCAAATGGAACCATTAAGAGCATTAATAAGGCCGGGGAGAAAATGCTGGGTTACAGGGCCGAGGAGCTGATCGGCAAACACGTCAGCATCATCCAATCTCCCAGTATCCCCCAAGAGCTCATGCAAAAGCTCGATGAAAAAGCGAGAAATGGAAGGAATTGGGAAACGGAGTCTCTCGCCATCAAGAAAAACGGCACAACCTTCCCTATCCGTCTTGCCACATCCTATTTATTTGATGAAGAGGGCAAGATCAAGAGCGCCATCGGCATCTCAAGGGACATCACCAGGGAAAAAGAGTTCGAAGAGAGAGACCGCTATATGGCGCAGCTCCTGGAGAGCGCCGCGTATTGCATCATATCCACGGACCCAAAGGGAATCATCAAGAGCATCAACAAAGCCGGGGAGAAGATGCTGCGTTACAAGGCCGAGGAGCTGATCGGCAATCACGTCAGCATTATCCAATCTCCCAGTATCCCGCAAGAGCTCATGCAAAAACTCGACGACAAAGCGAAAAAAGGAGAGAACTGGGAAACGGAGTCTCTCGGAGTCAAAAAAGACGGCAAGACCTTCCCAATCTGGCTAGCCACTTCCTATCTCTTTGACGAAGAAGGCAAGATCAAGAGCACCATTGGCATATCGAGGGACATCACAAGGGAAAAAGAAGTCGAGGAGCGAGACCGCTACATGGCCCAGCTCCTTGAGAGCGCCGCTCACTCTATAACATCCACTGATTCAAACAATATTATCCGGAGTGTGAACAGGGCCGCCGAAAATTTGTATGGCTATCGGGCCGATGAGCTTATAGGGAAGCACGTGGATATATTGTTTTCAGATAAGAATCCGCCGGAATACCTGCAAAAGATAAAAGAAGAAGCGGATAAAGGGCGAAATTGGGAAGCTGAATTGTGGAGAAAAAAGAAGAATGGAGATGAGATCCTCATATGGATTTCAACTTCATGTATTCTGGATGAAAATGGGAAGATAAAGACTAAGGTATCAATAGAGAGAGACATCACCGAAGTCAAGCAAATGGAAGAAGAGCTCATCCATTCCTCGAAGCTTGCAGGCCTTGGTGAAATGGCAGCCGGGATAGCCCACGAGATAAAAAATCCATTAACCGGGGTCGCCCTTGGCCTTGAAAAATTGGAAAACACAGTTTCTCTTGGAACTAAAGAAGTAAAAGTGCTGAATAAGGTCCTGGAGGACATCGATAGAATAAACGAGATTGTCTCCCGTCTCCTCGATCTCTCAAGAAAGAAAAAGCCTGAAATGGAAGTGCTCTACATAAACGACATTATTAAAGACGTGCTCCTCAACATCGGCCCGTTGGCAAAGCAGGAGAATGTTGAAGTCGTAACAAACCTGAATAAAGACCTGCCACGAATAAATGCCGACGGAGGTCAACTCTATCAGGTCTTCCTTAATCTTGGTCTCAACGCCATTCAAGCCATGCCGAACGGAGGGACGCTGGCTATATCGACGGATAAGACAGACAGCAACGGGGAAAAGAGAATCTCAATATCGTTTAAAGACTCGGGAATAGGTATCAGTAAAGAAAATATCCGTAAGATCTTCGAACCGTTTTTCTCCTCGAGGAAGGGAGGAACGGGACTGGGCATGTCCATATCGCACAGAATAGTGAAGGACCACGGAGGAAATATCGAGATAGAAAGCGAACCCGGCAAAGGAACGGAGATAATTGTACTACTGCCAACATATAAAAATCACTAAATTACAATAAACAAATCGCAAATTACAATCAATATACAATACACAAATAAACAATATACAAAGTACAAAGTACAAACAATGTACAATATACAAATAAACAAGATACAAACAATATACAGCTCATAAATAAACAATATGCAAATAATCAATAAACAATAAACAAAATACAAATTACAAAATGGGTGAAGATAAAAATAAACCTTATGATTTGGAGAAGAGGACGCTTTATTTTGCTAAGGCAATAATCCATCTTTGTAAAAAATTGCCTAGGAATACAATCAATATCGAGTTGGTCAGGCAACTGGTTAGAGCGGCAGGATCGGTCGGTGCAAACTACCGTGAGGCGAACGAGGCTCTTAGTAAAAAAGACTTTGCTTATAGGATGAGGGTAACTCGCAAAGAGGCAAAGGAGACCACATATTGGCTTGAGCTTGTTCTTGAGGCAAATCCCGGATTCGGCAATGATATCGATCATCTATCTCAAGAATCTAGAGAGCTAAGGAATATTTTTTCCTCCATCATCGACAAATCTAAATGATGTTATAGGGGTATGCACTTGTCTCAGGTAACACATTATTATATCTGTTTTGCTTCACCCGGTCATTGCGAGGAGGAAACGACGAAGCAATCCCTTTGATATATAAGATGTTGAGATTGCTTCCCCGTCCCCGGTAAGACCGGGGCCGGGTCTGAATGAGCTTCGCTCGCAATGACTATAAAAGTAAAAGGGGGAACAATAAACCGCTCCCATTAGTAATTTGTTTGTAATTTCGTAATTGTAATTTGTGTTTTGTTTTTGGTTTGGAGCTTGTAATTTGTTTGTTATTTGTGTTTTGGAATTTGTTATTTGATTGTGATTTGTGAATTGTAATTTGTAATTTGTTTGTGATTTGTTATTTGTGGTTTGTGATTTGCTTGTTAGTTGTAATTTGATTGTGATTTGTGAATTGTAATTTGTAATTTGTAATTTTTACAATGGAGGATCTTGGAAATGTCAAAGAGCCTTTTAATTGTCGATGACGAGGAGAACATCCGGACTTTTCTCGCTGATTCTTTTCAGGAGAATGGCTACTCTACCTGGATAGCTGAAACAGGAAAGCAAGGCTTGGACTTATTTGAGTCAAACTCACCCGATGTCGTTATTCTCGATCTGAAGTTGCCCGATATAGACGGCCTGGAAGTGCTAAAAGCAATAAAGAGTGCAAAACCCGACACCCAGGTCATCATGATCACCGCCTACGGTAAAATCAAGAGCGCCGTGGAAGCCATTAAACTGGGGGCTTACGATTACATCTCGAAGCCCTTTAAATTCAGCGAGATAAACGTGATCGTTGAAAACGCGTGCCAGATGCTATCGATGAAGGATCATATCTATCTCCTCAATCGGGAAATAGCCAAGTTCGAGTACGGGGATATGATCAGCTCGACAAAGAAGATGCAGGGGATATTTACCAGGATCGGAATCATAGCTCCAAAGCCTTCCACCGTACTTATCACGGGGGAAACGGGGACGGGAAAGGAACTGGTCGCGCGCGCCATCCATAAATCCAGCGACAGGAGAAACCGGCCTTTTACAGCTATCAATTGCACTGCTATTCACGAACAGCTTTTGGCCAGTGAGCTCTTCGGCCATGAACAGGGCGCCTTTACCGACGCGAAAACGGCTAGGAAGGGGTTATTCGAATACAGCGACGAGGGAACAATATTTTTCGACGAGATCGGCGATATGCCGTACCAGCACCAGGCACAAATATTGCGCGTTATTGAACAAAAGACTTTCAGAAGAGTTGGAGGAAACACAGATACCAAGGTAGACGTGAGAATAATCACCGCTACTAACAAGAACCTGAAAGAGCAGATCAAGGAAGGGAAATTCAGAGAGGACCTCTATTACCGCCTGAACGTTGTTCCGATTCATCTTCCCCCTCTCAGGGAGAGGAAGGACGATATCATTCCACTGGCTCACTACTTTATCAACAAGCTCAGCAAGGATTTCAACACGGCGCTAAAAGCAATAGATGTTGACGCGGAAAAGCTCTTGCTAAATTACTATTGGCCCGGAAACATCAGGGAACTGAAAAACCTCATCGAGAGAATAATGCTGCTTGAGCCTTCAAGCACTATAAAAGCTAAGACGCTCAGCTACAACATAGTAATAGGCCCCGAAATAGAAGCGACTCCCTTCAGCTTTTCACTTGAAAAGAGCCTGAAATCAACCAAACACGAATTCATAAACAGGTTTGAGAAAGCCTATATCAAACAGCTTCTCGATAATACCAGGGGAAATATCACTGAATGCGCCCGAAGGGCCGGAGTCAATAGGAGCTACCTCTACAAGCTCCTTAATAAATATAATATCAAGTCGAAATAAGAAATAAATTAGCTCGCTACGCTCGCAAATTTATACCGAAACTATATTTTCCCCAAAAATCCATTACTCCACGCATGATTCCTCTGTGTTCTCCGTGCCTCTGTGGTTCATTGTCCTTTTTAATTCGTGTTAATTAGTGAAATTAGTGGACAACTGTTTTTTTCTTTGTGGTTAATTTTTTAGTCGTTGTATTTTTTAATCCGTCTAAAGCCGGACAGGCGTTCAATTCGTGGATAGTTTTTTTCTACGCGTTCTCTGCGTTTACCCGCCTCAGGCGGGATAATATTCGCGGACCGTCTTCCATCAATTTCCGTACCAGCCTATTCCTCTTGCTCCTACTACTCCTCCGATTTCCCCGGTTCCTCTTTTCTTACTATATCGGCCTTCAGGGTGTCGACGAGGGAAGAGGGGACGGTGTATATAATCCTGCCGTCCTTCCTCATCGCGTAGTAGCCGTCCTTGCACTTTTTCCCGGCCAGAAGCGCGTGCTTTTCCCCGCTCTTCAACTCCACCCCGGCTTCAATGGAAGGCTTTGCCAGGCCATACTGTTTCAGCTTCTTTCCCGCCATCGCCGCGACGCTCTTCGCCCTGAGGTGCGAGAGCTTTATAAGGATAGAATCAAGCTTCTTCCCCCCGGGCTCGCCCTCTTCGGGACTGGGAAACGACCACTCGCCGTCATCCCCCCTCTTGCAGACAAAATCTCCATCCCGGCGCTTCAACGTGAGCTTCACGACCTCTCCCCTGTCGAAGGAGAAGATCTCTTTCTTGACGAAGGGAAGGGCGTCGGTCGTCAATTCGGCCTCCAGCTTTTTATCCACCCCCAGGATCGCCTCAGATCCATCGCGCTTCACGTAGCAGAGCTTCTTGCCGGTCTTCCCCAGGGCTATCCCCTCCGACTCACCGTCATTGAGCCGCAGCGACACTTCCACTTTCGGCGACGTCAGGCCGTACTTCTTCTCCTCCGCCCCGCCGAAGCCTGCAAATTCATTCACCCCTGCATCCAATATCTCCCCGAGCAGCTTATCCACCCGTGACGTCTCGGCGTCGAGCTCGAACGGCTTTACGATCTTCCAGACGTTTCCCTCCTTCTCCAGCCGGAGGATATCCTCCCCGCGCTTGACGGTAATCCCCTCGACGTTTCCTTTAACGGCCCGGAACAGCTTTCTCGCTCGCAGATCATCGATGTCTTTCCGTAGGTTGTCGACAACGCTCTTTCTCACGGCGAAGATCGTGTCCGCACCTTCCCTCTTCGCGTAAATCTTGGCGGCGTCCTCTTTCAATACCCTGCCGAAAGACACCTTTTTTGCGGCCATGTCTTCCCCGGTGAAAAACGCTATTTCAAGCTGGGGCGGCGAGAGGCCGTAAGCTTCAAGCTCCGACGGCTCGTCCGCGACGAACTCCAGGGCGCGAAGGCTTTTCAGCTTGTCCAGCATGCCTTTTGCCTTATCGTCGTCGGCCCGGTCCTTCACGGGGGTGACGAGTTTCCAGTGATCGCCTTCCTTTACGGCCTCGATTTCCTGCCCGTCGATCGACACTTTCAGCCTGTTTACGCCCGGAACGGCCACGTCGATAATCGTCCTGTCCCGCAGGTCATCCACCCCCTTGTCCACGTCCCCGAGGAAGCTACCGGACACGATGCAGGCTTTCGGATCGCCCTTGACAGCGAGGTAGGCGTTCCCGCCGAGTGGCGTCTCGCCGCCGATCGCGAGCTCCGTTACGGTATCACCGTGCCACAGCCCGAGCTTCGCCCGCGGCTTATCGAGGCCGAACTTCTCCGAGTCCCCGGGTTCCAGGTCGATCTCCCTCTCTTTCTTCAAGGATTCCGCGCGGGAGATGATCCCCCTGACCCGGGAGCTGTCCGCCTTCACCTTCAGGGGATGAGTCATCTTCCAGGTCCCGTCCACGTTCTTCTCGCAGATAATCGATGTCTCGCCTTTCGTGAGCCGGATCTTCTCCACGTCGTCGCTTTTTATCTTCAGGACCCTTTCCCGGAGGCCCCGCGCCTCATCCGTGGTGGGCGCCTTCCTCTCAAAAAAGTAGATATAGGCGCCGATGGCAAGGGCCACTGCGAGCAGAATAACGGTGTTCCTGATTTTCACTCTCTATCTTCTCCTCCGGATCCATACCGCGATCCCGAGAACCAGCCCCAGGGAAGGGAGTATGACGACACACAGGAGGAAGACCCTTAGCATCTGGGCACTGCTGAAGGTGAGCTTTACGTTCTCCATATCTTTGGGGCCTATGGCGATGAGCTTCTCCCTCACTGCCAGCCAGTTAGTGCAGTTGAGGAAGAAGTCGGCGTTGCCCATGTTCCTGAGCTGGCCGTTAGCCACGAAATCGGAATCCCCTACGACGACCATCCTGGCGTGCGGCTCCTTCTTCTCCTTGACCGCCACGGCGAGCGAAACCGGCCCCTTCCTGTCGGACGACTCGTCGAACGAGAAGGTCGTCTTCGTGAAATCGACCTCTCCCCAGCCGCTCGGGGATGTCCTGAGAAGGGTCGCGGCGTCAAGGTCGGGGTTCCTCCCCCCGGCCACATCCACCGCGCGGGCCAGGATGAACAGGACGGCGGAGTTCTTCATGCTTCCTGATATCTCGTGGCCGGTAAAGTCCTGGACGTAGAGGTTTGAGGCGTCCACGAACGGCAGCTTCCTTGCCGGGTCGACGACGATGGTGTCCGGCGTGTCAACACCCCACTTTTTCAGGAAGGAGATGAGGTTAGTCTCGCTCAGCGGGTCCAGGAGGACCAGGAGCTTGCCCCCCTTCTCCATGTACGCGTCCAGCCTGTTTACCTCCTCCGGCGGGAACGGCCTGGTCGGACCGCCGATAACCAGCACGTCGCAGTCGCCGGGCACGGACTCCTGCCCGACGAGGACCAGCTCCGCGGCCAGAATGTTCTCCCTTTCGAGCTTGTTCCCCAGCTCGGAGAAGCCGTCGATGCCGGCGTCCTTGAGCGATCCTTCGCCGTGCCCCGCGGTAAAGTACAGCCTTGTCTGCTCCCCCTCGGTGAGATCGACTATGGCGGACGTGATAGCTTCCTCGCCGCTGAAGGATTTAACCCGCGGGGGGGCCCCGAACCGCATCGCCGACCTGTCTATCTCCATCATTTCGCTGTCGGAGAGCTCCCGGCGCCTGTCACCGTACTCCATGACTATAACGTTCAGCGCGCCGATCTTGAGCTTCTTCGCGAGCATCTTGACCCTCGCCAGGTCCCGGTCCGGGTCGAGTTTCTGTATCTCTATCTTGTTTGACGCGTGCGCGTACTCCTCCAGTAGGTCCATGACGTAGGGATATGCCCTGTGGCGCGGCTGATAGAAGACGTATATTTTCAGCGGCTCTTCGAGGCCGGCCAGGACGTTCTCCGTTTTTCCTGAGAGTGTGTAAAGCTTTCCTGACGTCCAGTCGAAGAGCCTGTAATGGCGGAAGGAGAGGTAGTTCACCATGATCAATAACAGGGAGGCGACCGCCAGGCCCACGGCGAGGTTGGCTCCCGCCTTGTACCTGAGAGATCTCGAATAGGATTGCTTGCTGCGGGGCATCTTCTATCTCCACTTCCTGGAATCGATGACCTTCACCGCGAGAAAGAGGAAGAAGAGCGCGGTGCTCAGGTAATAAACGAGTGCCCGCGTGTCCACTATCCCCTTGCCGAAGTTGTCGAAATGGCGAAAGACGTTAACGTATGAGATGAGAGCCTTCCATGCCGGGTCCTCGAATATTCCATCGAGAAAGCCCACGGTCCAGATCATGGTCAGGACGATGAATGTAAATACCGCGGAAACGATCTGGTTCTTCGTCAGGGTCGAGGCAAAGGCGCCTATTGAGAGGAACATGGCTCCCAGCAGAAGGCTGCCCAGGTAGCCGCTTGCTACCGGGCCAAGATCGGGGCTCGATTGGGTCTTCAAGATCGCGACGTAGGCGAGCGTGGGCAGCCAGAGGATCGCGTAGAAGGCGAGGGCGCTCAGGTACTTGGCCGCGATCACCTCCGTATCCCTCACCGGCGCTGTCATCAGGACCTCGATGGTTCCCGACTTCTTCTCCTCGGCGAGCAGCCTCATGGTCACCACCGAGGCTATGAGCGAGAGGGTGAGGTAAAAGAAAATCGTGCCCCCGAAGAAAAACTGCATCGGCGAGCCCTCGACGGGAAACCGGGGGTTATTGAGCGCGGCAACGATAAGCCAGAATGTGTACCCGTTGATAAGCGTGAAGACGGTGAGAACGATGTACGCGATCGGGGAATAGAAGTACGAGCGAAGCTCCCGCCCGAACATCGTGAGAACGTTTCTCATCGGGCATCCTCCCCGGGTTCGGGAGCGGCCTCATTCGTCGTTATATGGACGAAGATATCCTCCAGCGATACAATTTCAAGGCGCAGCTCCCTCATGGCCCACCCCTTCGAGACAGCGGCGTTGAAGATGCCCTCCCGCACGTCGGTGTTGCCGCGGGAGGTGACGCGGAAGAGATTGAATGAGTCCTCGCGCTCCAGGGTTACGTCACCGACTCCTTTCACCCGCCTAAGCCCCTCGGTCACGGCCGGCGCGTCGCCCTTTATCTCCGCCATGACCGCTGTGGCGCCGTGCATCCTGCTCGTCAATCCAGCGGGCGTGTCGAGCGCTGCGATCCTTCCATTATTGATGATGATAACACGGCCGCAGAGGGCCTCGATCTCGGGCAGTATGTGCGTGGAGAGGAGAATCGTGTACTCGCCGCCAAGCTCCTTTATGAGCTCCCTGACCTTCCTGACCTGGTTGGGATCGAGTCCTATCGTCGGCTCGTCGAGGATTAGGACCTTCGGGCTGCCCAGGAGCGCCTCCGCCAGGGCGACTCGCTGCCTGTAACCCTTGGAAAGCTGCCCCGCGATCCTGTGCCTGGCCTCCCCGATCCCGCACTTATCGATCACGTTTGAAAGGCCCCTCCTGACCGCCCGCCCCCTCAGCCCCTTCAGCTTGGCCCTGTAAGCGAGATACTCGTCAACCCTCATGTCCGGGTATAGGGGGGCGTTTTCCGGCAGATAGCCGACGTTCCTTCGAACATCCAGCGACTCCCGGAAAACGTCATGGCCCGCCACAGTCGCGTTGCCTGAATCGGCGGGCATGAAGCATGTAAGTATCCTCATCGTGGTGCTCTTGCCTGCGCCGTTCGGACCGAGGAACCCCAGGATCTCGCCCTTCTTTACATGGAAGGATATGCCGTCTACCCCGACGGTACGGCCGTACCGCTTAACGAGATTTTCAACCCTTATCAATCGATAATCCCCCCGGGAGTTATCTCTTCTTTATCGACGGGTCTCGCTTCCAATTTGCCCTCCGCGATCTCCTTCAATGCGATGCGCGCATATGGGAGATCGTACGCCTCGACCAGGGGATGGGCCCCCGCGCTGAGCTGCCGCACCCTCCGTATAACCATGTTGACGAGGAGAGACTTGTTAGAGATTTTGTTGCTTGCTTCTTTGAGCAGTGCATCGTTGTTCATACGATAAGCCCTTTCTGTCGCGAGGTTGCCGGCTATATTCCCTTAAAGCTCCGTCTACTTTAATCAGACAGCATAACATATCAAGGGTCATTTTTTAAAATGAATCGGCCACAAAGGCACTAAGGCAGTCAAAAGCTTTGTGCCTTCGTGCCTTGGTGGCCTTTCTTGAGATGAGAAAAGCCCCTCCCCGGCGCCTGCTGCGGCGCCGGGGAAAGACTTGCTTTACGGCTTTTTAATACATGCCGCCCATGCCGCCCATGCCGCCGCCCGGGGGCATTCCCGGCATCGGCTTCTCCTTCTCGGGGACATCCGTCACCAGCGCTTCCGTGGTGAGCAGGAGCCCCGCGATGGAGGCGGCGTTCTGAAGAGCAGCCCTGGCAACCTTCGTCGGGTCGATAACGCCCGCCTTCATGAGGTCCTCGTACTTCAGGGAGGTCACGTTGAAACCAACGGGTCCTTCTTTCGTCTTGACTTCCTGAACAACGATGGAGCCCTCGTAACCGGCGTTGCCGGCAAGCTGCCTGAGCGGCTCCTCCAGCGCCCGCCTGACGATGGCGACACCGGCCTTCTCGTCTTCATTCGCGGGCTTCGCCTTGTCGAGTGCCTCCTGGCACCTGAGGAGGGCAACGCCGCCGCCGGGGATGATCCCCTCTTCGACGGCCGCTCTCGTAGCGTGAAGTGCGTCCTCTACGCGCGCCTTCTTTTCCTTCATCTCCGTCTCGGTCGCTGCGCCGACGTTGATCACGGCGACTCCTCCGGCGAGCTTCGCGAGGCGCTCCTGGAGCTTCTCGCGGTCGTAGTCGGAAGTCGTATCCTCTATCTGGTGCTTGATCTGGGATATCCGCGCCTGGATATCGCGCGTCTTGCCCGCGCCCTCGATTATGGTCGTGTCGTCCTTGTCGACCGTGACGCGCTTGGCCTGTCCGAGATCGTCGAGCGTGATTTTCTCCAGCTTCAGGCCGAGGTCCTCGGTTATCGCCTTTCCGCCTGTCAGGACGGCGATATCTTCCATCATCGCCTTCCTGCGGTCGCCGAAGCCGGGCGCCTTAACGGCGCAGCACACCAGAGTGCCCCTGATCTTGTTGACCACGAGGGTCGCAAGGGCTTCGCCCTCGACGTCCTCGGCAACGATCAGCAGTGGTTTGCCCGCCTGGCTGATCTGCTGCAGGAGCGGAAGAAGGTCCTTCAGGTTCGAGATCTTCTTCTCGTGGATCAGGATGTAACAATCCTCCAGGACCGTATTCAGTGTATCGGGGTTGGTCATGAAGTAAGGGGAGAGGTATCCCTTGTCGAACTGCATGCCCTCCACGACCTCGAGGAAGGTCTCGATGGACTTCGCTTCCTCGACGGTTATCGTGCCGTCTTTTCCGACCTTCTCCATTGCGTCGGCGATGGTCTCGCCGATGTAGTGGTCGGAGTTGGCGGAGATGGCGGCCACTGCAGAAATCTGGCCCCTATCCTTGACCTCCTTGCTCATCTTCTCGAGGGACTTGACGACGGACTCCACCGCCCTATCGACGCCCCGCTTCAGGTCCATGGGGTTGCAGCCCGCGGTCACGTGCCTCAGCCCCTCGCGGTATATCGACTCGGCCAGTATCGTCGCCGTCGTAGTCCCGTCGCCTGCCACGTCGCTCGTCTTCGATGCGACCTCGCGCACCATCTGGGCGCCCATGTTCTCGTAGGGCTCCTCGAGCTCTATCTCCTTCGCTACTGTTACGCCGTCCTTCGTGATGGTCGGCGAGCCGAACTTTTTATCAAGCACGACGTTTCTTCCCTTCGGTCCCAGCGTCACCTTGACGGCTCTCGAGAGCTTCTCGATCCCCCTCAGGATGGACTGCCGGGCCTCGTCACTGAACTGTATTTGCTTGGCCATATCGTCTTTCCTTTCTTTGCTTTTTCCGGTTAACGGTTACTTTAATATTGCCAGAACGTCCTCTTCCCGGAGGATGAGGTACTCCTTGTCGTCTACGACGACATCCGTCCCCGAGTATTTGCCGATGAGAATCCTGTCGCCCTTCTTAACCTCGAAGGGAACTTTCTTGCCGGAGTCATCGATCTTGCCCGTACCGACCTCGACAACCTCCGCCTCCATCGGCTTCTCCTTGGCGGTATCGGGAATAATGATTCCGCCCTTCTTTTCCTCTTTGGCTTCCAGCCTCCTCACAAGAAGTCTGTCTCCAAGCGGCTTTATCTTCATACGCAACTCTCCTTTCTAGGTTTTTCCTTATTTTACTTCTTATCGTCGTCGACTTCCTCGAAGTCGGCCTCTATGACCTCTTCGTCGTCCTTCTTCTCGCCGGCGGCATCCCCTTTCGCCTCCGCGCCCGGCTGCGCGCCCGGCTGCGCCTGGCCCTGGGCCTGCTTGTACAGCTCCGCCGAGACCTGGTGCCAGCTCTCCTTCAGGGCTTCCGAGGCCGACTTGATCTCTTCGACGTCCTCCTTCTTGAGGGCTTCCTTCACCCTCTCGACAGCCGCCTCGACTTTGGCCTTGGCGTCTGCGCTGATCTTTTCGCCGTGCTCCTTGAGAAGCTTCTCGGCTTCGTAGACAGCCGCGTCGCCCATGTTCCTGGCGTCGGCCGCCTCGCGCCGCTTGTGGTCCTCGTCGGCGTACTCCTCGGCATCCTTCACCATCTTATTAATATCCTCCTCGTTGAGACCGCTCGACGCCTCTATCCTTATCTTCTGCTCCTTGCCGGTTCCCATGTCCTTCGCGGATACGTGGAGTATCCCGTTCGCGTCTATGTCGAACGTGACCTCGATCTGGGGCATGCCCCGGGGCGCGGGCGGGATGCCGACCAGCTGGAACCTCCCGATGGTCCTGTTGCCGGTGACCATCTCACGCTCTCCCTGTAGAACGTTGATGTCCACGCTCGTCTGGCTGTCGGAGGCAGTGCTGAATATCTCGCTCTTCTTCGTCGGGATCGTGGTGTTCCTCTCGATCAGCTTGGTGAAGACGCCGCCGAGCGTCTCGATTCCCAGGGAGAGGGGCGTGACGTCGAGGAGGAGGACATCCTTGACCTCGCCCTGCAGCACACCAGCCTGGATAGCCGCGCCGATGGCGACGACTTCGTCCGGGTTGACGCCCTTGTGCGGTTCCTTGCCGAAGAGGCTCTTCACTGTCTCCTGCACTTTCGGCATCCTCGTCTGACCGCCGACGAGTATGACCTCGTCGATGTCGCCGGGCTTAAACTTGGAGTCGGCGAGGGCTTTCTTGCAGGGCTCTATCGTCCTCTCGATCAGGCCCGCGACGAGCTGCTCCAGCTTGGCCCTTGTGAGCTTTATGGACAGGTGCTTGGGCCCCGAGGCGTCGGCGGTTATGAACGGAAGGTTGATCTCCGTCTCCGCTGACGTGGAGAGCTCGCACTTGGCCTTCTCACAGGCCTCCTTCAGCCGCTGGAGGGCCATCTTGTCCTCTCGCAGGTCTATGCCCTGGTCCTTCTTGAACTCATCGGCGACCCAGCTCATGATCTTCTCGTCGAAATCGTCTCCCCCGAGGTGCGTGTCGCCGTTGGTGGCCTTTACCTCGAATACGCCCTCGCCTATCTCGAGAATGGAGATGTCGAAAGTCCCGCCTCCAAGGTCGAAGACCGCGATCTTCTCCTCCTTCTTCTTGTCGAGGCCGTAGGCCAGGGCTGCCGCCGTGGGCTCGTTGATGATCCTCAGGACCTCCAGGCCGGCAATCTTGCCGGCGTCCTTCGTCGCCTGGCGCTGGCTGTCGTTGAAGTACGCGGGCACGGTTATGACGGCCTGCGTGACCTTCGAGCCGAGATGGGACTCCGCGTCCCGCTTGAGCTTCTGGATAATCATGGAGGAGATCTCCGGGGGCGAGTAGGTCTTGCCTCCCGCTTCGACATAGGCATCCCCGTCCTTGGCCTTGACCACCTTGAAGGGAACTATCTTGATCTCCTCGGGCACCTCGTCGTACTTCCTGCCCATGAACCGCTTTATCGAGTAAATCGTGTTCTGGTAGTTGGTCACGGCCTGCCGCTTGGCGGTCTGGCCGACGAGGCGCTCGCCGCTCTTGGTGAAGGCGACGACGGAGGGCGTTATCCTGTTCCCTTCAGCGTTTGTGATTACGGTGGGCTCCCCGCCTTCCATCACCGCTACGCAGGAGTTAGTCGTTCCGAGGTCTATTCCTATAACCTTGCCCATTTAAAAATCTCCTTCTTCGTTTATCCTTTCAAAAGCCCTTAAAATGAGCCTCTCGAGATCGATGAAATTCACCGGTTCAACCAGAAATGAATACGTGTCGAGCTCTATCAGCTTCATGATCAGCTCCGTGATGAAAAACGGGCTGATGGCGATTATGGCGAGTTTCGGACTCGCCGATCTGATTCTCCGGATGTTGAAAAGCCCCCTGCGGACATCCCTTCCAAGCCCGATAAGGCCGAGATCCACCGGCTCTTCGCGCACTGCACGCAGGGCCTCATCAGGGGAATCAGTCCAGTTGAGCCTGAAGTTGTGCCCGACGAGGCTATCCCGAAGGTCCACGTGTGGACTTGACGGATCATCCAGCATTAAGACCCATTTCTCGTCACTGAAAGTCATTTCACCCTCATTCTTTAGCAATTCCCATGCCAAGGGGCAGAAATACGGAACATATTTTTACAACATATTGAATTGAAGTAAGTTACGCCACATAACGGAGGTTGGCCCGACTCCCTCCAGTGCCATAGTGTGTGCCATATAGTCACATTCCAGCAATTATGCGTCAATATGGCCCAAACACAGCCACCCAACCTGTCCCACCCCGGAGGTGGAACAGGTTGGGTGGGGAACTATATAAAGGACGGGTTCAGTACTCCGCGCCGGCGTCGTCCGGCTCGGACGCCTGCTCCCGTATCGCCATCGCCTCCCTGTACAGGGAGGCGGCCTCCTCGGGATCTTCCCTGATATTCCCTGTCTATATCATTATGTCCCACACATCGTAGTACGCTTCGGGTATCTCTTCGACGAAACGCGAGGGCCTCAGTATCACCTCCATCCCGTCTCGCTGCCGTGCCGAGAGTGGATGAAGAAGGTAAAGCTCGTCCCTGCATCGGGTGGCGGCAACGTAGAAGAGGCGGCGCTCTTCCTCCATGGCCTCGGGATCGCCGTAGCTCGGGGCGGCCGGGAAACGCCCCTCTGCAAGCCAGAGGACGAACACCACCGGCCATTCCAGCCCCTTGGACTGGTGAACCGTGCTCAGGACGACCATCTCGTCGTCCCTGTCTTCGAAGTAGATATCCTCCGCCGTCATCCCCCCCACCATCGCGAGGTCGCTCAGGAATACCTCCACGTCATCGTAGCGCAGGGCATAATTGGCAAGCTGGCGCAGGTCCTCCACCCTGCGCTGGTAGTTGGGATACTTGCTCTTCAAGTACGTACCATATTCGCTCTCCATTACCATTCCGATCAGCTCCGCCGGTCCCCGCTCCACGTTTCTCCTCAACTTTTCCATGGTTGACACTAATCTATTCCAGCCCTTGACGGCGCCGGAGAGAAGCGCCTTGTTCATCTCTTCCTTCTTTATGGCCTCAAAGGGTTCTGAGGAAGCGGCGATGAGCTCCCATATTTTCTGCGCGCTGCGGGGTCCGACGCGGGGGAGCCTGGTCAGCACCCTCTTCCAGGCCAGCTCGTCCCCGGGGTTGTCCACGATCTTCAAATAGGAAAGGACGTCCTTTATGTGCGCCTGCTCGAAGAACCTCAGCCCGGAGCGGACAGTGAAGGGAATGTCCCGGCGTGTAAGCTCCATCTGCAGCTCCATGGAGTGGTAGTGGGAGCGGTAAAGAATCCCTATCTGCCCCAGGCCGATCCCCTCGTCCCGGAGTTCCAGTATCCTCTGGGTCACGAATACCGCCTGTTCATAGACGTCGACGGGGTGAAGCACAACCGGTTTCGCGCCCGGCGCTCTGACCGCGCGCAGGACCTTGTGAAAACCTGTATCCGCTCCCTCCAGGACTTTATTTGTCAGCTCGAGAACATCCGGCGTGGACCTGTAGTTGGTCTCAACGGTGTAAACCCGGCAGCCTGTGTAGCGTTTGGGGAAATCGCGGATATTTTTAAACAGGGCCCCCCTGAATGAGTAGATCGACTGGGAATCATCGCCCACCACCATCAGGTTTTTGTGAACGGCGGCAAGCCGGTCAACGATCTTCGCCTGTATTGGGTTGGTGTCCTGGTACTCGTCTACCAGGATATGTCTGAATCGCCGGCCGTACAGGTCCGCTACCTCGGGGTGGTCGGTAAGAAGCCCGTCGAACTTAAGGAGAAGGTCGTCGAAATCAAGGTAGTTGAGATCGTTCTTCCTCCGCTCGTAGCGTTTAAAGACACCCTCCATCCGGGAAAGAAGCGGGAGAAAGTGGTCGCACTTTTCCTCTACGGCCTCCTTCACGCCAAGGGTCGTGTTGCGGGCGTAGCTCAGGACTTCCAGCAGAACCCGCCCGCGCGGAAAACGTTGGGCTTTTATATCGATCCCTTCTTCCCTCACCGCGCTTTCCATGAGAACTCTCGAGTCCTCGCGGTCCAGAATCGTGTAGTTGGATTTTAAGCCGAGCAGGCCCGCGTGCTTCCGCAGGACCATGTTCCCCACGTGGTGAAAGGTGCCTCCCCATATCCGACCCACGTCCACCCGGACCAGGGCCTGGACGCGCCTGAGCATCTCGGTGGCGGCCTTTTTGGTGAACGTCAAAAGCAGGATGTGCTCGGGCTTTACCCCGCGTTCCAGCAGGTACGCCACCCGGTACGTGATGATCCTCGTCTTGCCGCTTCCAGCCCCCGCGATCACGAGGCCCGGGCCGTCGGAAGCCGTGACCGCCTCGAGCTGCTGTGGATTCAGCTCTTTATCATACTCGATCGCCCCGCCGGGCGAAGAAAATGCTTTCAGTGAATACTTTTTTTTCATTCCTAATGATATACTTGAACGGTCAGATTCTAAACCCATTCATCTTAAAATGAAAGAACCGGTCGATGTCAAAAGCGGACAACCTGCATAATCCGGCAGCGGTTAAGCCTAAAGCAAGGGAAAGCATTCACAAAACAACACTCGATTGGTTCGGGCAACGGGAACGAGGCAAGGTCCTGGATGTCCCGGCGGGGTATGGCCATCTGAGCCTCAAATTAAAGGAGATGGGATTCGAAGTTACCTGCGGCGAAATTGAACCGGAAATATTTAAGCTCCCCGACTTAAACTGTGTTTACACTGATCTCAGCGAAAAAATAGACGCACCGGACTCAAGCTTCGACTATACGTGCTGCGTCGACGGCCTGGAGCACGTAGCTAATCCCTTCAGGGCGGTAGAGGAGATTGCCCGCGTGCTAAAACCCGGTGGATACGCGCTTTTCAGCATTCCGAACTACGCGAACATTGAAAAACGCTTGAAGTTTCTCTGGCACGGCTACTTGACGAAGCCCGTAAGCCGTGAAAAATTTGAAAGACACGGAAAAAAACTGTTCAATTTACATATTTCTCCCATAACAGTGACACTGCTTGATTTCATCCTGGGAATAAACAACCTGGAAATCGTTGAAATCAAAGAAAACGCTCCCAAGAAAAAACAGTATGTATTGCTTCCCCTCGTCCTCCTGCTAAAGCTCGTCGATTCCTTCAGCTCCGACCACCGTAAAAAAAAGCACAGAACAGACCTGACGTTACACAGGAAAGTAATTCTTGGCGGAAATAACCTGATCTTAATAACCAGAAAAAAGCAGGGTGTCACCGGGATTATCAGCCGATGCCGTATTCCTTGATCTTGCGGTGAAGCGTCCGCCGGCTGAGACCCAGGCTTCCGGCAGCCTCCGTCTTGCTCCTGCACTCCTTCAGCGCGTCGATTATTAGCGCCTTCTCGGCCTCCTGTACCGTCATGCCCCTGAGGAGCAGGGGGGCGGCTTGAACAGGCTCTTTCAGCGGCGGGGGAAGACCGCTCTCCTCCAGCACGGTCCCCGGGCACAGGACAACCATGCTCTCGACGACGTTTCGCAGCTCCCTGACGTTCCCCGGCCAGTCGTAAACGCGAAAGGCGTCGATAACCTCCCTTGATATGGACCGAACATCCTTGTCGTTCTCGCGGCGGATCTCCCGCATGAACACGTCGGCCAGGAGGGGAATATCCCCTTTCCTCTCCCTCAGCGGCGGGAGCTTGATCGAAACTACGTTCAGCCGATAGTAGAGGTCGTCCCGGAACGTCCCCTCTTTTACCATCGCGGAGAGGTCCCGGTTGGTAGCGGCAATGAGCCTGACGTCCGCCTCTATCGTCGTGGACCCTCCGACTCGCTCGAACTTATGCTCCTCGAGTACCCTGAGAAGCTTGACCTGCGTCTCCGGCTTGATCCCGCTCACCTCGTCGAGGAAAAGCGTCCCCCCGTCGGCCATCTCGAACCTGCCGATGCGCCTCCGGCCGGCGCCCGTAAAGGCACCCTTCTCGTGGCCGAATAGCTCGCTTTCCAGGAGGCTCTCCGCCAGGGCGGCGCAGTGAACGGCGACGAAAGGCCCGTCCTTCCGCGGCCCAGCTGCGTGGATGGCGTGGGCGATCAGCTCCTTGCCCGTCCCGCTCTCGCCCTCGATCAGCACGGTCGACTTCGTGGGAGCTATCTGCCGTACAACGTCCATCACCGCCATCATCCCGGCAGAACTGCCCACGATATTCTCAAAGCCGTAACGAGAAGCCATCTGCGTCCTGAGGTTAATGTTAACTTCCTCCAGGCGCCTTCTTGAAAGCGCGCGCTCGAGGGTTATAACGAGCTCTTCTAGGTTGATCGGCTTCGTCACGTAGTCGTACGCCCCCGCCTTCATTGCATCGACTGCGATCCTCTCGGAGCCGTAGGCTGTCATCATGATAACGGTGATGCCCGGCCTTGTCCCGCGCACCTCCGTTAGAAGCTCCATACCGCTCATCCCCGGCATCTTGAGGTCCGTCAGGACGAGGTCGAGATGCGTCTCCCCGATGATTTGCAGCGCCTCCTCGCAGCTGCCCGCAAGTAGGATTTCGTACTCCGGGCGCGCCAAACCTTTCTTAAGCCCCTCGCGCGCGTTCTTCTCGTCGTCAACGATCAATATTTTGCTTTTCATCACAGTTCCTATTATAGACCAAAGACCTTAAAAGCTTGTTTTTCGACTTAATCTGCTTTTTTTGCTTTTCGTTTCGGTCTTTTGTCTATTGTCTTCTGTCTTCTGTCTGTCTTTTTTCAGGCAGCATTCTCCTGTACCTCCCGCCTATGGGAAAGCGAACGGTGAATCTCGTCCCCCTCTTCCCATCTGGCGGGAGCGTCACGTTTTCAACCTCGATCCTTCCGCCGTTGGCGCGGATGATCTTCCTGACGATCATCAAGCCCAGCCCCGACCCCTCCTCCCGTGTCGTGAAGTACGGCTCGAATATGCGGCCGAAGTCCTCCGGCCGTATTCCGCCGCCGGTGTCGGTGAAGCTGATCGAGACCTCGCCGGATCCGGCAACGGTCGTCGCCCTGAGCTCCCCGCCGTCCGGCATCGCCTGGAGGGCGTTCTTCAGTATGTTGAAGAAGGCCTGCCTGACCTGTGACCTGTCGACGTATATCCCGGGGACCTCCGCGGCGTATGAGGGCACGACGCGAACCTTTCCCTTCGAGATCTCGTGCTCCATGAAGCGGAGTGTGCTCTCGACGATCTCGTTGAGGTCCTCCATCCCCAGGCGCGGCTTCATCGGCCTGGCGGCGCGGAGGAACTGTTTGACGATGTAATCCAGCCGCCCTATCTCGTCCTTCGCGATGCCGACGTACTCCCTTATGTCTCCCCCCTCACCTGGCGGGAGCTTATCGAGATCCCTTTCGATAAGCTGCATGTAAAGGTCGAGAGATGAGAGGGGATTGCCGATCTCGTGGGCCACACCGGCGGCAAGAGATGCGAAGGCCTCCATCCTCGCCGCACTCCTCCTTACAGCCTCCCATCGCCTGTCGTCCGATATATCCCTGAACAGCACAACCGTGCCGATAGGGTTTCCGGTGTTGTCGTACAGCGGGACCGAAGACAGGTCGAAGATCCTCCCCCTCTCGACGGGAACCTGCATCCTCGTCACGCCCTCTCCGCCCGCTTTGCTTTCCCCGGCCATATCCCGCAGCCATCCCCCCTCGATTCTCCTGCCGATCATTGCATCCCGGGGCCAGCCCAGCAGGTCCCGGGCCGCCCTGTTGTAGAAAATGATATTAGACCCTTCGTCTATTACTACTATTCCCTCGAAGATACTGTCGAATATCCGTTCGGCCAGCCCTTTTTCCTTCGTGATGGTGCGGAGAAGACTCCGGATGCTGCCGCCGTCCACCCTGTCGAGTTTATTGATGAACTTGTCTATGAAATCTTTTCGCGACATTGCGAGGTCTTCCGGTTCAGGCGGCGGTCCCGTCAACACATGCAGCAACGATGCAAAGGCCGGGGATAGCGTCGGAAACGGTGATCATCCCGGAAAGTTTATTCAACTTCCCGGGATTCAACAAGGGCTATCCACCGCTGGATCTGGGAAGCCTGTGGATCATCGGGCCTGAAAATCAGGTATAGCTTGTAGTAGTGCGCGGCCTCACCGTCCTTTTTAAGGTGCTCCTTGCAGAGGTAGGCTATCGCGTAATACGCGTCGACGTACTCCGGGTCGGAACCGATGGCGCTTTTGAACTGCGAAAGCGCCTCCTCGTACCTTCCCACGAGGCCGTATATGATCCCGAGCTGATAATGGAGGGAGGCCTGATCCGGCATAAGCTCGATCGCCTTTTTGTACCACTTGATGGCGTCATCGAACTTCTCCACCCGTGCGTAGGCCCTGGCGAGAGAATAGAGCGTCCTGAAGTCATCGGGCCACAGGGAGACGGCCTTCCTGTACGCCCCTATGGCCTTGTCCGCCGAGTCGTCGAGCTCGTAGACCTTTCCCAGCTCCATCCAGAGCTTCTTCGACCTCGGGCTGAGAGCGATAGCCTCCTTGATCTTTGCGGCGCTGTCCTCAAACCTGTTTTGAAGCTGATAAACCTGGCCAAGCCTCTCGACCGCGTCGGGATTTTCGGGATTTATCTTAACGGCCTTCTCCAGCTGCATCTCCGCCTCTTCGAAGTCTCCATTCATCGCCAGGCCCAGCCCCAGCGACGTCAGAACAGAGTAATCATCAGGGCTCCGCTTCGCCGCCTCACGCAGCAATTTCAGCCCCTTGTCCTCCTCTCCCACGCCCATAAGAAGCGGCCCTAGCAGCCTCATCACGGCTACCGAGCCCGGGTCGAGCTCAAGGGCCCTCTCGTATTGCCGCCTGGCTTCACCCGCCTTTCCAATGAGGATATAGACGCCTGCCAGGCCCCTGTGCATGTTAGCGGAGCCGGGGTCGAGCTCTACGGCGCGGACAAGGTTACTGAAGTATCCCTCGAAGTCGTCGCTGCTGCCCGCGGCGAAGGCAAGCGCGTAATACGCATCGGCATACTCCGGTGATATGCTTACCGCCTTCTTGAACTGCCGCACGGCCTCGTCGTCCCGGCGGGACCTGAGAAGGACCTGCCCCTTTTCAAAGGCCTCGCGAGCCCTCCCGTCTATTTCCACCTCTCCGGGCGCACCCCCGGCCAGCAGATCCAGCGCGGAAAGGAAAGCCGTGGCGGCCCCCACCGCCCTGTTCGATTTCAGCCGGGAAAGCGCCAGCCAGTAACGGGCCTCCCAGCTTTTCTCGTCGGCACCGGCAGCCTTCGCGAACTGGACCTCGGCTTCCCGGTACTTGCCCTTCCGGTACAGCTCCTCCCCGCTGCCCATATAGCTTTTTTCGCTTCCGGTCGAGGCGCGGCTTGTAAGCGGTGAAAACGCGAGGGACACGACGGCTGCTGAAAGAAGAAGGGCCGGGAGAAAATAAGCCGCGGGATTACGCATGATCAAACCGGCGGGACGGGCCGGAACGGAGCGGCGAAAGCGGTTCGGGGAAAGCGGGCACATTAATAACGGCATCCCATTCACGTTTGAGGGGAGAGCGTTCCTATGTACTGCCCGGCGGACAGTGCGGCAGCCACGCCGTCCCCGATGGCCGTCGCAACCTGCCTCCAGGCGCCCGACCGTACGTCCCCCGCCACGAATATCCCCTTCACGGACGTCGCCATCCGCATGTCCGTCACTATATAACCACCGTCGTCCAGGTCCAGGAACCCGCGAACGAAGCCGCTGGAGGGGACACGGCCGATCGATATGAAGACGCCGGAGGTCGGAAGGCTACGGCTCTCACCCGTCAGCGTATCCCTGAGCACGACGCCCTCCACAGCTTTATCCCCGGCTATCTCCGCGATGACAGAGTTCCAGATAAAGGAGATCTTATCGCTGGAAAAGGCCTTCTCCCGGAGGAGCCCCGTAGCTCTAAGCTCGTCCCTCCTGTGAACCACGGTGACGGACCTGGCGTATTTTGTCAGAAAGAGGGCGTCGTCGATCGCCGTATCGCCGCCGCCCATCATGAGGACATCCCTGCCGGCGAAGAGGGCGCCGTCGCACGTAGCACAGTACGAGACACCCCTACCGGCAAACTCGTCCTCGCCCTTCACGCCGAGCTTCCTGACCGATGCCCCGGTCGCGATAATAACAGCCCTGCTCTTTAACGGGCGGCCGTCGGCTTTCACGATAACGGCATCGCCTTCTTTGGAGATGCCGAGGGCCTCGATGTTCTCCATCCCGGCCCCGTACTTTCGCGCCTGGCTCTCCAGCCTTGAAACGCACTCCTCTCCCGTTATTCCCTCGGGGAAACCCGGGTAGTTCCAGATGTCGGTCGCCGTGATAACCTGGCCGCCGAAAAATCCTTTCTCCAGGACGAGTGTCGAGAACCGCGCGCGCCCCGCGTATATGGCGGCGGAGAGGCCCGCCGGGCCTCCTCCGACTATTATCACATCGTACCGGGGTTGCAACTTATCCTGTTTCGAGAAAGCTCTCTTATTTCTGGGCCTTGATGGCATCAACGGGGCAGACCTCGGCGCAGGTGCCGCAGTCCGTGCAGAGCTCCGCGTTGATCTTGTATTTGTCGTCTCCCTCGCTGATCGCCTCGACCGGGCACTCAGAAAGACATGACCCGCAGGAGACACATTCATCGGTAATCACGTAAGCCATTTCACATCCTCCTTTTCAAGAAAAATTTCTAGCCGACAACAAACTATTGCCGAATATTGAAATCAATTTTCGCTATTTTGTAAGTGGCCCGAAGCAATGTCAATAGCTAATGCGGTAATCTTTGCAGGGCCCCGGCCTGTACGCGGTTCTGCAATTCCAGTACACTCCATATAGTCATAAGTGCCAATTATGTTTGCACTCTTCCGCCGCCCCGCCCGGATTCGGGCATATTTTACCAATAAACCCGGGGTCACTTATTGGCATATTTCTTGCTGGTTAATGCAGTGTACCATTGTTTTCAGCTTGCAAATGATGACAAGCTTATGTAGATTAAACAAGAGAGGGTATTACAGGAAAGCTGCGCCATGAACGCTCTACCGCGAATAATGGTCCGTGGGACAATATATTTCCTCCTCTGCGGGTTGGCACTAAACTTTTCGTGCCTCTCTGTCTCTGCCGCCGATAAATACCTCAGGGTGAACCAGGTGGGCTACCTCCCCTCGGACACCAAGGTCGCCATCGTTTCCACAAACGATAACCTCAGCAGTTGGACTTTCAGCGTTATCAAGGTCTCCGACGGCGGCGTCGCGTTCGGCCCACAGGGCGTCGGGTCGGACCAGGGTGCTTACTGCGCTTTCTCCCACAACTACCGCCTTGATTTTTCCGCCCTCAATGCGCCGGGGACATACAGGCTCAGGCTCAGCGACGGGACATCGGTGTCCCGCTCCTTCGCTATCGGCAGCCACGCGTACGCGGGGCTCCACGAAGAGGTCCTGAAGTTCTTCCGCATCCAGAGGAGCGGCTACAACCCGTTCATCCCGGCCACCTGCCATGCCTCGGGGGCGGCGGGCAACCTCGACGCGAAGTGCCTCGACGACAGCCAGGTCCGCAACATAGAGGGCGGCTGGTACGACGCGGGCGATTACATCAAGTTTCTGGTCACGACGAGCAACGTGGCGGTACTGCAGCTATTCGCGTACAACGAGAACAAGGCGAAGTTCACCGACGGATACCTGGCGGACGGTACAGCCGGGAGCAACGGCATACCCGACGTCCTGGACGAGGCGAAGCACGGCCTCGACTGGATTCTTAAAATGCACCCCTCGGCCTCAAAGCTTTACTATCAGGTCGGCGACTCAAGGGACCACGTCGGCAGATCCAGCTGGAGGCTTCCCCAGAACGACACGGTAAACTACGGCCTCGGCGGTTACCGCCCGGCTTATCACGGTATCGGCGCAAATATCGCGGGAAGGTCAGCCGCCGCCCTCGCCATGGCCGCGAAAATATGGGAGGATGACCTGGGCGACGCTGCCTACGCCGCTACATGCCTTGCCGCGGCGGAGGAGCTTTATACGCTGGCAAAGCAAAACCTTCACGCCCAGGGCGGCACGGAGGGCTACTACGCCGAGACGACCTTCTACGACGATCTGGAGCTGGCGGCAACCGAGCTCTATAAAGCGACAGGAACCCAATCCTATTTAACCGAGGCCCAAAATTACAGCAGCTCTGCCGGTTCATCCTGGGGATGGTTCGACTGGGGTGGAATAAACGCACTGGCCCATTATGAGCTCTACCCCCATGCCGACGCCGCGACAAAGGCTAACTTGAAAACCTATCTCCAGCAGGACCTCAACGAGAACCTGGATCAGGCCAACACGAACCCGTTCCGCGTCTCGACAGACTACGGCTGGGGATCTGCCAGCGTCATGACGGGGACTGTCGTGATGTGCGACCTCTACAAGAAGCTCTTCCCGGGCGAGACCACCTACGACGCCCTCCACGACGAGGTGAGGGACTACATACTCGGGAAGAACCAGTGGGACGTCTCCTGGGTTATCGGCCTCGGGAGCAACTACACGGCCGACCCCCACCACCAGATTTCGTACGTCCTCCAGAAGGAAGCAACGGGGACCTGCATCGAAGGACCCATGTCGCTGTCGGAATGGAACGGCATGGGGATCACGCTCGCCGATCCCGACGAGTACGCGGAATTCCAGTCCTCAACAGCCGTCTATCACGACGACGTGGCCGATTGGGCGACGAACGAGCCGACGATATTCCAGGCATCGCTCACACTCTGCGCCCTGGCAGACATGTCGACCGACCTCTCGGTGGCCGTCCAGAACACGATATCCGGAACGAGCCCGGCCTACATCGGCGCCAACGAGGGAGGGGCTTTCAGTGGCGCCGACCTCCAGGACAGCGGAATAAACCTTTACAGGATCTGGACCACGCTGGGCGAACTCGAATACTACGACGACGACTGGGTGGCCGACGAATATCCAGGCTGGCCGGACTACCCGTCCGCTACATACTACGGCTCACCCACGATCGCGGGCATCAAGGCCAATACCAACCTCGTACCCTGGAGCGTGTGGGATAGCGCCTTCACGGCATCACGCTGGACGGGGGCCGTTACGTTCACAACTCTCCTGGACGGCTGCCAGTCGGCCGGCTTGGAACCGCTCCTGGTGCTCAGGGCAAAGGGCCCCGATGAAGGATGGATCGACTGGATCCCCGGCGCACCCGACGGCGACGATTTCTGGCAAGAGTGGTGGGAGTATTGCTTCGCCGTGGCTTATTGGTGCAACGTCAGGAACAGCTATGCCGTGACACATTTCCAGGTCCACAACGAGCCCGATTTGAGTTCGCAGGGCTGGACGGGAACGCAGGCTCAATACGTCCAGCTCATCGAGTACGCCCACGATGCCCTCACCTTTGCGAACGACCTAGCGGGACTACCGGTCTATCTCCACGCGCCCGTCGTCTCAAACTACGCGTCCTCGTACATCTCCTACTCGCTCGACAACGCCGATACGTATATCGATGCGGCGGACTACCACGTGTACGACAAGTACCACGACATACCGACGAGCATCCAGAGCGTAACGCAGACCGTCTCGGCCCACAATCCCGACGGCGTCCTCGAACCGGTCTGGATCACGGAATGGGGCGACCTAGACGGCAATTACGACACGGTGGCGAGGGCTGCCGCGACCGCCCAGCAGCTCATAGAGTTCGCAGAGGGAGGCGTGGAAGGAAGCGCCATCTTCATGCTTTACGACTGGGGCACCGCCGGAGGACTCATCGCGTCCGACAGCTCCAGGAAGGAGTCCTACTACGCGCACCGCCTGGCGACGAGGGCACTGGTCGGAGGCAAGCAGATACTCAACTTCTCATCCAGCGGCTCCTCGGAGAAGGTGGTGGTAACCAGAGACCTGGACGGAGTTCCCCCGGACGGCCTGTACGTGCTCGCGGCCAACGCGGGTTGCTCCGTCTCCGTCGACATCTCGGCCCTCAACGCGGGAGCGGGCACCGCCGAGATACGGGAGTACTCCAGCGACTACAGCGACGAGGTGACAGGGAACGCCACCCTCGCGGACGGCGTCTTCACTTTTACCTGTCCCGCATCGGGAGCCGCCAGCGCCTTCGTCTCGGCTGACCTCCTGGACAGCGATGGGGACAGCCTCAGCGACGGGGTCGAAGCGCAGTACGGCTCCGATCCGCTGGCGACCGACTCGGACGGCGACGGCATCGACGACCAGGACGAGACTGACTGGAACTCCGACACCGACAACGACGGCCAGATAAACGCGATGGACGTGGACAGCGACGACGACGGATACACGGATTACATGGAGGTATTCTACGGGACGAGCGCAGTCGTTTCAGGGGAATACCCCTCCATCCTGAGAGTTAACTTCCAGCCCTGGTCGTCGACCGCCCCGGACGGCTATCTCACCGACTGTGGATCGGAATACTCGAACGGGAGGGCGCACGGCTGGTGAAAGGGCAGGCACTGCCACCCTGCGGGAGCGGAAAGCCCGGCAAACCTGCCGAAAACGGGATGGTGAAATGAGATCGGTGAAGAAACAGTCCCTGGGGGTGCTGACGTTGGCAACCGCCATCGTCCCCTGTCTCATCTGCATGCACTCCCTCCGCGCTGCAGGCGACTCGACGCCGGGCAGTTTCCTGAAATCGTACGTCTCCGAGATTGACGGCTCGTCGCAGGTCTACGGCATCTACGTCCCTTCCCCGTATGATCCGCTGGTCGCCCACCCGGTCGCCATGAACGGCCACGGTTTCGGCGGCAGCGCCAACGCGAGCTTCTCGGACTGGCAGAAGAGCTGGGCGGACGCGCACGGCTGGCTCCTGGTGAAGCTCGACGGGCGCGGCAACACGTTTTACGACGGTGTGGGCGAGGACGACATGTTCCGCGTCCTCGAGGAGATCTCGGCCGAATACAATATCGACGAGGACCGTATCTACTTCGAGGGAGGCTCCATGGGCGCCACGGGAGCTTTCCGCCAGGGCTTCCGTCACCCCGATCTCTTCGCCGCCGTGGCGGGAGTGGACGGCTGGGGATACTATCCTCTCTGGCACAGGCACTGGTACGCTCCCGCCAACGATCCATACCACGTGGACGGGTCTCAGGCACCCCTCCTGCAAGCCGGATGCGCCTACCACCTTGCCGAGAATGGACGGAACCTCAACGTATGGATCATCGTCGACTCCGGCGACGGGTCCGTGTGGCCCGACAACGGAAGATATGTTCACCAGAGGCTTCAGGATCTCGGCTACTCACACGATTACACGGAGAACCCGGGGGGCCACTGCGCCTCCTACAACATCGCAGACCTCTACAACTACTTCGACGGTAAGGAGAGGGACCCCTCGCCGGACCACGTGACCCTCAAGGCCAACCAGATCCGCCACGGAGAGGCGTACTGGGTGCGAATGGACCGTCTTAAGATTTCCATGGAGTTCGGCCGGATCGACGCCCTGGTATCGGGGACGGACATACAGGTGACAACGACCAATGTCCTGGCCTACACGCTCAAACTCGCCGATAGCCCCCTCGCCGGAGAACCATCTGTAACCGTTTACCAGAACGGAAGCTCCGTTTATACGGGCACCCCGGACGAGGTGAGCGTTTACGCGACGATCGACACGATGGGTAACTCCATCACGGGCTGGTCGACAAACGATACACTCCCGTCCGTTCTCCACAAGACGGCGTCCACAGAGGGCCCCTTCGCCCACGCCTTCGAGTCCAGTTTCATCGTCGTCTATGGAGACACTCAAGACCAGCAGGAAGCTAATAATTTCTGCGCGGACTGGAACTCCTGGATGAAGGCGTCGATCACCTCCATTCCGGATTCGTCCGTGACACAAGACGATATTGATAACTCCAACCTCATCCTCTTCGGAACCGAGAATTCCAACTCGATCATTGCCTCTATCGCCGCAAATCTTCCATTTTCCGTCACCCAGAGCACGATCGCAATAAACGGTGAGAGCTACGACAGCACAACGCACGGGATATTCGTTATATATCCAAACCCGGCCAACCAATCCAGGTATATCGCCATCTGCCACGGTGAGATCAGCGGAGACACTGCGAAGAAGATGGAGGCGCTTCCGTGGTACTGGCCGGACTTCGTCGTCTTCGATAGCGTGAATTCGCCTCCCATGTCCGTCCAGGCACCGTACCTTTACCTCGCCGGCTCCTTCGTGGACAGCGGCTTCTTCGACCAGTACTGGAAAACTCCTAACGACGACACCGACGGCGATGGCCTGCCGAACTCGCTGGATTCGGATGATGACGGGGATACACTGAGCGACGCGAACGAAAATCTCTATGGCTCCAATCCGCTGAACGCCGACTCCGATGGTGACGGTGTCACCGACGGCAGCGAGGTGGAATGGAACGTTGACACCGATAGCGACAGCATGATCAACGCGATGGACGTCGACAGCGACAACGACGGATACACGGACTACATGGAGAGCTTCTACGGGACGAGCCCTGTCGTTTCAGGGGAATACCCCTCCATCCTGAGAGTCAACTTCCAGCCGCAGGGTGCATCCGCTCCGGGCGGCTTCCTCAAGGACAGCGGGTCGGGCTACACGACCGGCAGGGCGTACGGCTGGTAACGGGGAAAGAGGCTTACGCCCCCTGCTCCACGGCCTGCTCTTCCCTCCCCCCCGCCGGCTTATCCCTGAGTTTTTTATACACGGCGGCCGACGCGTCGAAAGTGTCGTTCAACGCCTTGAGCGGGGCCGCGATGATGTTGTAGGTCAGGGCGGCCGTGAAAAGGATGGGAGCGAACGCCGCGATACCTATCACGTAGCCGAGCTCCGTGTTGGCCTTCTCCGCCGTCTCCTCCACGTCCTGGAGCGCCCCCCTGACTCCCGTCTTCTCTTTCTCTCCGATCGCCGCGCCGGTAACCACCAGAAACACCAGGGCAACAGAGATTATCACCAAGCGCTTCATGACCTCCTCGCCTCCTCTGTGAAAAGGATTAGCATTGTTATATCTGCCATGACTCCGAACCTCTTAAATTTTCTACCAGATAGTACTGCATAGTTCAACTGAAAACTCGATAATGACAAGGAAGAGATGAACCGGAAATTGAAAAATAGTACACTGAATAGTTAAGAACAAGATTTAATACTCACAACCCAAGTTGACAAGCGACTATCTTGAAATTTTCGAGAAGATGGATTCAGGTAACGGTTAGGGTAAGGAAGCCCGTTTCGGCCAGGGTAAAGGTTACGGAAGATGTAATAGACGATAACCGTAGCCAAAAGACGAAACGGGCATAGTTACCGTCACCCATAACCTCTTTACAATGGAAGTTGCGTTCCTCACGTGCTATAGATGAAATAGCTGTACGTATAAGCTAAGAACACGCCATGCGATATAGAACAACGAAGACGGCAGGGTGAAGAGAAGACAAGAAATAACGATCTGTGCTTGTATCTTCGGAGTTGCCTTCATCATACGCCTCGTTTACATCCTGCAGCTCAGGACCTCCCCCTACTTCGACTTCCCCATCCTCGATCTGCTTGCTTACCACGACTGGGCACTCAGGATCGCGCGCGGGGACTGGCTGGGACAGTATGTCTTCCGGCAGGCCCCCCTTTACCCTTACATTCTTGCCCTCTTCTACAAAGCTGCAGGCCCCGATCTCCTCATGGTGCGCGTGATACAGATCGTCATGGGCAGCCTGAGCTGCGTCCTCATATACCGGCTGGGGGCAGCCTGCTTCGGTGAGCGGGAGGGCGTCATCGCCGGAATACTATCCTGTTGTTACGCTCCCTTCATCTTCTATGACGGGATGATAATGAAGACGTCGCTCGGGATATTCCTCAACCTGCTGCTGGTCCTGCTCCTCCTCAAGCGCAGACCCGGGAAAGGGACCGCGCGCCTGTTCGGCGCGGGAATAATCCTCGGCCTCTCGGCGCTGGTGAAGGAGAACATGCTCATCCTGGCCCCGATCCTGGCGCTCTGGCTCGCCCTCTCCGAACGGAAGGTCCGGCCAGCGGCCCTCTTACTCGCGGGCGTGATTATCGTCACGGCCCCCGTTACTGCCCGGAACTACGTCGTCGGGCGCGACTTCGTTCCCATCGCCTGCAACTTCGGCTTCACCCTTTACAGCGGTAATAACCCGTCGGCGGACGGGACACAGCAGCCGCCGGCAGCCATTCGAAGGACGCCCCGGTATGAGTACCCCGACTACAAGCTCCTCGCGGAAAGGGCCACGGGCAAGACGCTCAAGCCATCGGAGGTCTCGGCTTTCTGGGCGGGGCAGGCAACGAAATTCGCCAAGACCTATCCCCTTTCAGCATTAAAGCTCCTGGCACTGAAGCTGGCCCTCTTCTGGAACTCGTACGAGATCGCGGATAACCACAACCTCTACTTCTTCAAAACGCTGTTCCCTGTTTTGAGGGCCGCCCCCCTGGGCTTCGGCATTATAGGCCCGCTCGGCCTCTTCGGGATGGTCCTGTTCATGCGAAACTGGAGAAAGTGCCTGGTACTTTACCTCTTCATCCTCTCCTACATGGTCTCCGTGGTCATTTTTTACGTTTCGGCCAGGTTCAGGCTTCCCGCCGTCCCCTTCCTGATACTTTTCGCCTCGGCAAGCCTCGTAACCCTCTACGACTGGTTGCGGGACGGGAGGTGGAGATATCTCATCCCGGCTCTTGCTTCGCTCGCTATCCTCTGCGTAATCGTCGGGGGATGGCGGGTGTGCCCTGACTATCTGACCCTGTATCCCCCGATACGGTTCGACGCCGAGTACTACAACCTGGGCGAGACATATAACAAGGCCGGCCAACCTCGGGAGGCTCTCGCCACATACCGGAAAGCGATAGAGATAAACCCGATGCACGCCGCTGCCTATAATAACCTGGGCTCCCTCTACGATTCCCTCGGGAAAAAAGAGGAGGCCATCGAGTCTTTCAGGTCGGCGACCAGGATAAATCCGGGGTACTCCCTCGCCCACTACAACCTCGCCCTCGCCCTCCTCAAATCGGGCTATGAGAAGGAGGCGGCGAAGGAGATCGAGCTATCGATAAAAACGGACCCCGGCTACGTCGATCCGCACTTCAAACTCGGTCTCTACTACAACACGAGGGGGAAGCCGGACAGGGCGGTCGCCGAGTTCAGGAAAGCCCTCTCCGGGCACGGGGACAGGGCCGTCATCCACGACAATATAGGGACCATATTCCTCGAGCAAGGCAAGACCGAAGAAGCCTTCCGGGAGTTCACAATGGCCCTCAGGGCGAACCCCCTCTACGCGGAAGGGCACAATAAGCTCGGCATACTCATGGCGCGCGCCGGCGACCAGAAGGGCGCCGCCAGGCTCTTCCGCAAGGCCATAACCCTCGACCCTCTCAACGCAATGGCCTACAGCAACCTGGGAAGCTCCTGCCTCCAGCGCGAACGCACCGATGAAGCCATCGTGTACTATAAAAAAGCGGTCAAAATCGACCCGGAGCTGAAAGAGACCTACGAACTCCTGGCCATCGCGTACCAGCGGAAAGGTGACATGGGGACGGCCTCCGGGTACCGCAGGAAGGCCCTGGAGGTAGCGCGCAGGAACAAGGCCGGAAATCAGAGGTCAGAGTAGGGGCGGGTTTGAAACCCGCCCGTACAAGAATTCGAAGAACCGATAATAAGTAGAGCAATGGTAAAGAAAAGGCTAAAAGGTATGATTGAACCTTTACTAGCAGGCATCCTAATTGGCTTTCTCCTTGGCTTATTCAAGGTGCTCCTCTTGTTCTTGTTCAGCAATCTTTATAGAAACCTGCCCATACCCCCAATCATCATGCTTCTGAACACTTCCATTAATCGCTGGGTTTTGTTCACCGTGGTTGCATTTCTCCTTCTCAACTTTACTTTCGCTTTTGCTCGAAAAATGGGTGCCCTGATAAAAAAAGAGCATTTCCAAATAGATAGCAACAAAATCATCAGCCAGATTCTGGCTTTGATATTATCTTTGGTTATCGCATATTTACTATTAGGCTACCGCTACCCAATCGGCCGTCTTTTAGGCACCCTCTTTCCCTTAAAAGTGGTTCGTACACTCCGCCTCCCTGATTTGGCCGTTCTCGGGACCTTCCCAATATTCTTATTCTTTCTGTACCGTGTACTGGGTAAAGTGGATTACCGCATTGTTGCTACAAACCTGGCCAGTGTTATCAGATCCCGTTTCGTTAAACTATGCTCTCTCGTTACCCTGTCGCTCATAGTACTGCTCAATATCTTCGGATATACGATCCGTCAATCATTGAAAGAAGAGAAGAGCTGTCTGATCATCCTTGTGGACTGTTTGAGAGCCGATCATGTAAGCGCCTACGGTTATCACAGGACAACAACTCCTTATATCGATTCTCTGGTAAAAGATGGTGTCTTATTTGATTACGCCATTAGCCAGTCGAATTGGACGAAGCCTTCCATGGCCTCGCTATTCACCTCGCTCTACCCCTCTCAGCACAAAGCTTGGAGAGGGCCGTTTGGTGCAGGCCAGACGATAGCAGCACATCGAATGAGCGACGCTTTAAACGAGGAATTTATAACACTAGGGGAAGCGTTCAAAGAAAATGGATTTATAACAGGGGCATTTATTAATCAGCCTAACCTGGCGGGTTACCTGGGTTTCTCACAGGGGTTCGACTATTATGATTGGAAATTGACGGATGGCAGAATAAACAGCCTGTTTTTACGATGGCTGCCCAGGCTGAAATTCTTCGCTTATATCCACTATAATGATCTTCACTATCCTTATGCTCCCAGCGAGGCATTCGACGTATATTCAAATTATGAAAGTGAACTAACAAAACAAGGGGATGAGTGGAGACTATTACAGAGAGTCAATCGAAGAGAGATCACCCTCTCGGTCAGTGACTTGAAAAAGCTGGAAGGACTTTATGACGGCCAGCTTAAAGAAGCAGATAATAGGGTAGGCCTTCTGATAGAAGAGCTGAAGAAAAGGGGGGAGTATGCTAAAACAATGGTTATAGTAACTGCCGATCACGGTGAAGGCTTTTGGGAACATGGAACTATCCTTCATGGCTTGGAGAATCTCTACGGAGAACTCGTTAGGGTTCCACTAATCATTAAATTCCCCTTCAATAAATTTAAGGGAAAAAAGATTTCGGAGCCTGTCCAGCTAATTGATATTATGCCGACAGCATTAGCATATTTCGATATAGAGGCTCCTGAATACCTCTCCGGAAATAATCTCTTGCCATATATTGAACAAGGCAGCGAACGAGAAAATCCTGCATTTACGGAAACGGAAAGAACTAAGGCAGTGTACTATAAGGGCCACAAATATATACTTCATCCCGAAACGGGAAGAGAAGAAGTTTACCGGTATGATGCCGACCCTTCTGAATCGCGTAATCTCATAAGCACGATAGAGAAGAGAACCATGGACGAGTATAAGGCCATGATTGCAAGCTGGATGGATCGATGCAAAAAGTTTGCGGAAAGTAAAAAAATCGAGAGAAAGGCGGTAGAGAAAGACGATATAAAGAAACTGAAAGCTCTTGGATATATTCAGTAATGGGGGTATGCACTTGACTCCAGTTACCCATATATTGCAGGTTTTCGCCCTCGTACATACTTAACCATTGTTTTAAGCGGAACGGGTTCGACTGCCACAGCTTGCTGAAGCAATCGATAAAACAATTAGCCTCTGTCCTCCGACTTCTGGATCTTTACCACGATCGGCTCAGGGTCCGGCCCATGATATATGATGTACCTGACGCCGAGCCCCCTCAACCTCCGGGACAGGCCCTCTTCAATCTTCCCGTCCGAGACGCCGATGGACCGCGGGAGCGTCCTCAACAGGGAGTAGTCGTCCCTGCTCACTCTGGAAAGCGCACCGCATAGAAGCTTCTTCTCGTGGACCGTCTGGCCGTACATGTAAAAACAGACATCGTAATAATCATGGAGGGGTATCTCAAGAACGGCGAAATCCCCCTCCTCCGCCGCGAGCCGGTCGTATATGCGGTAGTACCCGAGGGGGTCGATAAGGTTCGGCAAGGGGCAGAATTCCATCATGACTAGGGCGACAACGATCGGGCAGAGGAGCCCTCCACAGGACCGAAGCGACGGCCTGAGGCGGAGGAAACCGTACCCGGCAAGTACCGCCACGGCGAAGGAGACCACGATGGAAAAGCGTCCCGGAACCCGGAAGACCTTCGCGAAGGGGATAATATCGGCAACAAAATAAAACGGAAGGCGTATTCTTATTATCCATTTCCAGATATGGAGATAGGGGCCGAGAGATATAATCGCCGCCGCCGACCCCAGCAGCACCCAGAACAGCATCTCTTTCCCTCTCCTCACCATAAGGGCGCAGAGACAGAGGAAGAGGGGGATGTATCCCAGGAAGGTCTCGCACCCGTTCATCCCATTGCGTCCGAAGTCGCTTCCCAGGCCCAGCCTTCCCGGGATGGTGAGAGGCGAATACGGGACAACGTATGCAAGGAGATTGGTTGAATACCTGACGAGGTCGTCATCGGTATGGACAGCGGCGCCGGCCTCGCGAAACAGGGGCCGCAGGAGAGGAGAGACGAGAACCAGGGCGATCGCGAAAAAGACGGCGACAGCCCGCAATGCCCTGGCCCGATCCCCCTTCCACATCCGGCAGAAGATCGCCACCGCCAGAAACAGCATGATAAAAACGGCCATGAGGTAAGAGGTATAGACCGTAAAGACGAAAACGGCGGCAGATAGAACAGCGTACTTCATCTCTCCTCTTTCCAGCATCCGGGTCATGGGGTACGCGGCAAGGGGCAGCCAGAAAGTGCTCAGCCCGTCGAGAGAGTTGAGATGCCACATCCTGAAGGGAGCGAAGGCGAATATCACCCCGCTCACGATTCCGGCAGCCATGCTCCCCGTCCGCTTCCACACGAAGAAGTACATGAAATAACCGGAGAGGACGAAGGTGGACATGACGATGAGGTTGTAACCCAGGACCAGGCCCGCCCGTCCGCCGGGAAACACCTGGAGGGGTATAGACGCTATTCCGTACGGAAGGGTCAGCGTGTGGAAGATGAGGCTCTTTCCCCGGGGATGGAAGAGGTACTCCGTGAAATAAGGGTTGGTGCCAAGGTCGACGAGCGACTTCTTCGCCCACCAGAGGTTCCAGAGAAAAGCGAGGTGGTCACCGCTCCTGTCTCCGAAGGAGACGGCGTCGGCCAGGTGAAAGCACAGGGGATACGTGCCGACGCACGTAAGGAAAAGAAACAGGGCCGCCACTGCAACATGCTTTTTCATGATAGACCGACAATCATTTTGAATCTTATCTTTTAATTAAACCCTATAAACACTAAAGCCACTAAAATGAACCGCAAAGGCGCAAAGTTCGCAGAGCGAAGCTGCAAAGTTACTTAATCTCCTTAAATCCCTTTCTTCTTTATCCTTTCTATCGTGCTGGATACCGAAGCCACCACCCAACCGAGCGCCTCAAATTAAAGCGCTATGAATTTTTCTCGCACAATCAGCAATCCAGCAGTTAACCTCTTCAGACAACACACTTTTCCGAACTATCAAGGGATAATCCGTTTAATCCGTATAATCCGCGGTTTTATTTTTTATGCTTATCACCTTACACGTCACACGGTTCACGTTCTTATCTTAACCGGGAGGGTTCCTTCCGCGGCAATTTTTCCGGAGAGAACGTCCGCCGCGGCCTCCAGGCTCGCATCCGAATAGCTGTACGTGGCAAGGACCGCGGCCGCCCTCTCCAGACCGCCCAGGCCGTAAGGCGTCCCGGTGTCGATGCAGATGAGGTCCCCGCATTTCTCCGCGACGGCGGCGGAGAGCTCGAGCTGGCGCGCGTGGTGACGGCAGTCGTGTGCGAGAAAGATGCAGTAGCGCGCGCCGTCCGATTTGCCTGCCGCCTCACGTATCTCCTCCTCCGACGGAGAGAGCCCCACGAGGACGGACCCGGTTCGCTCGTGCCGTCCGCGAAGCAAACCGGCAAAAAGGGAGGGGCCGTCGGAGCGGCCCGGGTATCTAGTCTCGACGATAAAAATCCGCTCACCCGCCCCAGGCTCAAGGGGGAGCAGGCCCGGCTCCACCCGGACGGCCGTTACCGACGCCCGCGCTATCTCCCGGCAGAGCTCCTCCATCTCGCGGCGCGAAAAACCCCCGCTGACGCCCCCGACCCTCCCCCGCGCGGCGTCCAGCCTTCCCCGTTTCTCACGGATGCTCTCCCGCGGGATATCTCCTTTCCCGACAGCCTCTCTCACACTGCGGGTCACACCTTCCAGCGTCTCCTCACCCTCACAGATAAGCACCAAATCCCCTCCCGCGCCGAGAAACCTTACCGCGGCCTCTTCCACGGACATCCTCCCGGATATGGCCTTCATGCACAGGTCGTCGGAGATAACGGCGCAGTCACGGGCCGGATCGCTCCCGAGAAGTCCGTTTATTACCCTGGCGGAGACCGTGGCCGGAAAGGGGTCGAGGCGCGTGTACGACGCGTGCGAGATCATGACAAAGTCGGTGCCCGTCTCGCGAAATGGCCGTACGTCGATTCTCATCAACTCCCCCTGAGAAGCATCGATGGGCGTTGTGGCGTGGTGGGGATCGAAGCCGGCCCTCCCCAGGCCGGGGAAATGCTTGGCGGTCGAGAGGGCCCCGCCGTCCCGTATCCCTTCCGCGCAGGCTCTTCCCAGCTCCGCCACCATGCGGGGATCGTCACCATAGGATCTCGTGCCGATAACACGGTTGCCGGGACCTGAAATGACGTCCACGACGGGGGCTAAAACCAGGTTGAGGCCGAGGTCCCTGATCTGGAGGGCGGTCATCCTTCCCGCCCTCCCGGCTAGGTCCGGAGACCGCGAGGCCCCGAGGGCCATGTTGCCCGGCAGTACCGCGCGCCCCCTGCCGACGCGGCATACCCTGCCCCCTTCCTGGTCGATGGCCAGGAGGGGCGGCTCGTGCGGGGAGAGGGCAAGGATCTCCCTGCAGACGGAGGCGAGCTGCTCCTCCGATTCCACGTTGCGCTGCAGGAATATAACCCCGCCGACCCCTATCTCGCCAACGGCCTTCTTCAGAAAAGGCGAGAGGGATGTCCCCTCGAAGCCGACCATGATGAGGGCGGCGGCCTCCCGTTCAGTCATCATGTCCTATCCCGTGACCTCTATCGTCATGTTATCCTCGGCCCGGATGACCTCGCCGGGATACTCCGATTTCGCCCCGGCAACGACATCAACCTCATCGCACGGGGGGTAGAAATGCGTGAGGACGAGCTTCCCGCAGCCGGCCTCGCGTGCGACCTTTCCGGCCAGGGATGGAGTGAGGTGCCCCCTGACTTTCATCCCGTCGGGATACGAGCACTCGAGGAGGGCGATATCCGCCCCGCGAGCTATCCTGACCAGGTTTTCGCAGTAATCGCTGTCGCCGGAGTAGGCGATAACCTTTCCGCTCTCGTGTTCGAACCTGTAAGCGAGGGCGTTATCCGTGTGCTCGACCGGCAGGCATCCAATATTCCAGTCGATAAAATCGAAGCTGCCATGGGAAATTTCTCTCACTTCCAGCTTGAAGGTCTCGGGCTCAAGCCACGGCGTATAAAGCTCCCTGAACCCGTCAAGGAGCTGTCCGGTGCCGGGCGGTCCCGCGATCAAGAGGGCCTTCGTCCTGGGGTCATCCGGCAGACGGGACGCGAAGAGAAACTGCGCCAGGGAGGCGGTATGGTCGACGTGTAGATGCGAGTAGAAGATGGCGTCTATGTCGTGAAAATCATATCCAGCCCGCGCGATGGCCTGCATCGTCCCCGGACCGCTCTCTACGAGGATGCACGATCGCCCTGTCTGGAGGAGGTACCCGGACGATCTCCTCCGTGCCGAGGGAATAGCCGTCCCGGATCCGAGAACGACCAACTCGATCATTGCTTTGGTGCTCATTTCAAATTATTCTCTGCGCCCTTTGCGGCTCCGCGGTTGATTTTATCATTCTTTGATATTAACGGTACGTTCCCTTCAGGGCGAAGAGCGCGAGGAGGAAGACGGTAACGGAGAGAAGAAGGATCGCAACCCAGGAGAATACAAGAAAGGTCTTGAAACGCGCCCTCACCGCGGACCCCCCGCCTCCGGCCTCCCCGGCCGGCCCGGAGGAGAGCGCCCCAGGCGGTTCCAGTCGCCGCTACCGTACTTGACCCGGCAGAGCCTTTGCGCCTCTTCCTTCTCCTCCTTGGAAAGCTCGCCCTCCACAATCTCCCAGCCCAGCGCAGCACCAAGGCCCTCCCGGAGCAGCTCGCAGAAACCGTCGATATCAAACCCCTCTTCAATCAAGAGATTGCCCTGGTACAGGAAAGCCCCGCCACGCCGCATCTGGGCGGCCCCGTATATCTTTCTGCCGGCGCCAACGATATCATAGGCGCACGGGTTGGAGAAACAGTCAATCCCGGCGTTCCATGAAGTTGAGCCGGGGACGAGAGAATTTTTGACACCCAGGGCGGAGAGAGCGTCCCCCACAACGGAATTAACCGCCCTATACAGCAAACTGGACCGGTTTACCCGCTTCCGCGGCAGGCCATTGCGCCCGGCCCACTCTTCCAGCGACGAGACGCCGCCAGCCATCGCGACGGTCGCGCATTCACAGTGATAGACCACCCCCCCGCCCGTCGGCCTCCTGACGACATCCGTTTCCGCGCAGCCCGAGGTGTCCACGGCTGCGGGATCTATGCGGTATCCGAAGGTAACCGAGGGACGGCTCCAGCAGTAGACACGAATGGTCTGGGGCGAGAAATGATTCAGGTACGAAAGGAGCAACGCTTCATCGACGGCCATGTTCATCGAGGCGTAACCCGCCGTCAGCGGGATGAAGCGGTATCTGCTGGGGACAACATCTCCAGGCATGCTTTAAAAGAGAATCCGGAGCTCACACCCCGGTCCCGTATTTATCGCTGTACTCCTCGCTTGTGAGAAGGTCCTCGATCTCCTCCGGGTCGGCCATCTCCATGATAAACATCCATCCCGCGCGGTAGGGCTCGAAATTCACGAGCTCGGGCTCCTCGTCGAGATTATCGTTTACCTCCAAAACCTTGCCCGACAGGGGGGACTTGATGCTGACCGCCGTCTTTACAGATTCCACGACCGCGCAGTCATCCGACGCCTCGAGCTCCGTTCCTACATGCGGAAGTTCGACGTAGACGATATCCCCGAGCTCGTCCTGCGCGAAATCGGTTATCCCGATTCGGGCCATTGTTTTCTCCTCGACTTTGACCCACAAATGCTCTGTCGAGTACCTTCTGTCCGACTTGATCTGCACCCTAGTACCCTTTCTTTTCCTCCAGTCCGGTAACTATTTTAACGCTGGCGCTGGCACCGATCCTCGTCGCCCCGGCCTCGATCATCTTCTCGGCGTCGGCAGCGCTTCTCACGCCTCCCGAGGCCTTCACACCCATACCGGGTCCGACCGTCCTTCTCATGAGAGAGATATCTTCGACCGTGGCCCCTCCGGTGCTGAACCCCGTCGAGGTCTTGACAAAATTGGCGCCGGCCCTTTTGGTAATCTCGCACGCTGTTACCTTTTCATCGTCGGTCAGCAGGCAGGTCTCAAGGATAACCTTCACTAACACACCGGGCCTTGCCGCCCTGACAACGCCCCGGATGTCCTCTTCAACGTACCGGTAGTTCTTCGATTTCAGCTCGCCCACGTTAATGACCATGTCTATCTCGCTCGCGCCGTTGTTGATGGCGTTGCGGGTCTCGTAAGCCTTTGTGGCGCTCGTGGTCGCCCCCAGCGGGAACCCCACGACGGTGCACACCTTGACGTCCGTCCGCCTCAGGCGGCGCGCGCAGAGGGGGACCCATACGGGATTGATGCATACGCTCATGAAATCGAAGATGTCCGCCTCCCCGCAGAGCCTCATGACTTCCTCCTCCGTCGCCTCGGGCTTGAGAAGCGTGTGATCGATCATTTTGCCGAGGCCCTTGGGAACGCTGGTTATTCCTAGCGTTGAGGCAACCCTGCTCGCGCCGTTCGACATGATCGCTTTGACGGCATCGGGGCGCTTCTCGACGCACAGGCCGCACGAGACACACAAACCATCATTCTGGTCGGAACATGGCACCGTGGGATCACACGCCTCGATCCTGCCCATGATCTCCCTGGTTATTCTCTCTACAAGCTCGTCCACTTCAGATCCCCTCTTCTATGGCCATTATCTTATCGACCCTTCTCTTGTGCCGCCCGCCTCCGAACGGTGTCGAAAGCCATGTTCTAACCATCTCCCTGGCCAGCTCCATGTCTATCATCTTCCCCCCGAGAGTGAGGACGTTGGCGTCGTTGTGCTCCCTCGAATTCGAAACGGTCTTCATATCGTAGCACATCGCCGCCCTGATTCCCTTCACCTTGTTGGCGGCCATGCAGGACCCGATGCCGGCCGCGTCCACTATTATACCGCGCTCGAACCCGCCCTCCGACACCGCCTCTGCGACCGCCCTGGCGTAGTCGGGATAGTCAACGGCTTCCGGGGTGTAGGTACCGAAGTCTCTCACGCGGCAGCCGAGGTCTTCGATGAAGTTCTTGAGCCTGTTCTTCATCTCGAGCCCCCCGTGGTCGCACCCCATGGCGACCCTCCTGACAAGGGGTCTGGGCTTCCCGACAGGATTGTCCTGACCCGAAGTCGACGCGGCTTCGACCGCCATGGCGTCCCTGACAAGCTTTTCTATTACTGCTTTAGTCGGTATTTCTTTATCCATCTTCGAAGCGGGGGCGAAAAATTTGTGTTGAGATTAGCAAAGGGCCTATATGCTGTCAACCACATTTTGCTTGACTGTCCAAACTATTTAGAAATGTCCCCTTCTAAACTATTTAGAAGTGTCCCCCTGAAAGCAAAATCAAAGAAAGGTTGTTTATGTGCATCTAACAGGCTGAGTGAAGCTCTCAGAAGGCTCTCTGAGA
>Ga0208771_1000021_pt1 | contig 121652 bp, 124 predicted proteins | sample AntAceMetag02UKX_FD_184775 | JGI IMG/M metagenome (GOLD analysis project Ga0208771, IMG submission 184775) | Saline lake microbial communities from Ace Lake, Antarctica - Antarctic Ace Lake Metagenome 02UKX (SPAdes) (version 2) | ecosystem: Environmental > Aquatic > Non-marine Saline and... | reverse complement strand
ATAAATGGGGTTGGATTCGGAAACGGATCCCCTGTACCTTTTTTAATCCAGTCGATTTCATCGTATTTGCTACCGAGATCATTGCCACATTGCGATTTTTGTCTTAACCGATGACCAATGAGACTGGCTTTAGATTCCCGACCTCATTGAAGAAATTTCCCCAGTATAGAGGGATCACGCCTTTGGTGTGGTTGGCAGAATATCCGTCACCAACGTCGACTATCAAGTCTGAATCGGCCAGGTTATCCATCGAAACGAGATAATCGCCATGGACAAAATTGTCCTGATCCGCTGGCCCGGAAGCGGGCTCTGAGGATTTGGCGCTGACGGTTCCCGAGGTATAATAATCTTCAAATCCCGCCCAATTTGGACCTTGCCACGTGTTCGGCCCAGATGATCCACAACTCGAACAGCCAGCGATCGCTCCGCCTACCAGGGCCGGGACGAAAAGCGCCCCAACCAAGAACATAACGCTCACGTTATAAATCGCTCTTTCGAATCGATCGCGATTTCGTCGAGACCCAGCCAAAAGGTGACCCTGCTCATCTTCGATTGACATAAACTATTACTCCCAAATTTATCGTGATATGTCTGAATTGATATCCCAGCTAGATCTGGAAAGAAGCTCCAAAACCCCTATGCCCTCTTCGATTTCGTTTCCTCGAACGTCCTTTGCCGTCAAGACGATCTCGTAGCGGCCTGATTCCATTATGGCCGTCTGGAGCGTCCCTTCATAGGTGCCACTACCAGTTCTGCTCATTATCACTGGCGGATTGTAACCTGAAGACACCAAGAGGTTGTGGACCCGGGCCGATACTGAGGCAACCCCGTATTTGGAATCTACCGCGACTGTGACTTTCACAGTTTGGCCTATCTGGGCGCGAGCTGGAAATACAGTCCAATCTATTAGAGTGAGAGGGAGAGAAGATGGCCCCATTATCGGGTAGAGATCTCTGACAAAGCCCAATTCATCTATCCAGTAGGGCTCATCGCCAAAGCCGTCACCTCCTGTGATGTCTTGGCCGGGCCCACCCATCTCGTCCGCGCCGCCATAATCTCCCCAGAAGTTTCCACCTTGCGGATAGGCGCTCCACCATCGGTTGACGCCTCGATCCTCAGCCTGTATGACGTTCTCAAATATCCAGTTATTGTAAATGTGGTTTCCGTCGTTGGATATGAAGATGCCTTCCCGGCTTTCAGAGACGTTGTTTTGGGTTATCGTGTTGTTTCCAGGGCCGTCCTGTATCTGGATTCCGAAACGGGTGTTTCTCTCTATCTCGTTTCCTTTGATCACGTTGTTTCCAGACCCCAGCTGGAGGAAGATCCCTACTACCTCGTTTTCGACGATGGAGTTATTCAGGATCAGGTTGTCGACGCACTCGTGCATCACCTTCAGGCCGGAGTTTCGATTGTAAGAGAGCTGGTTTGACTCGATCAAGTTCTCTGAGCAATCGGTGAACATGTAGATTCCATAATCGTTTCTCTCCATCACGTTGCCAAAGATCGTGTTTTCGCGACAGGAAGGGAAAAGACAGATTCCGTATTCGCCGTTGTCGCTGGCTATGTTTCCTGTGATCTCGTTCTCGTTTGAGTTGGAAAGGTAGATCCCATACCAGCCCTCTCCGCCAAGACCGTTGAAACTGGCGACGTTATCAGCGACCAAATTACCATCTGAAAAGATGAGACCAATACCCCACTGCTCGCATCCTGTAACCACGTTATCAGATATGACTGAACCCTCAGACCCTTCCAGATGGATCCCATAAAGGCCACCATTCACCGTGAATCCAGAGACGTTGACGTTGTCAGACTGGATGAATATCCCTATCTCGTGCTGATATGGAGAGATCACGGCGTCTTCACCTATGAGGTTGAGGCTCTTGTCTACGAGGATCTTCCCGTAAGTCCCCGGTGCCACAATAATCGTGTCTCCGTGCTGAGCCGCGTTTATTGCGGCCTGGAGGTTGGAGTTGGAGTTGACGTTATACACAGTCTCGGATGCTGATGCTGCCAGAAAAAGCAAGATCATCAAAGTTGCCCCAGCAAAGGGACGCAGATATGCAGAATTCCTCAAGCTAACCCACCAAACGGGAAAGAGTGATCACAGGCTAATAAACGTAACGCGAGTTTGGATGGCTCAAAGAGAGAAACTTTTGAGAATATGCTATTTGTGGATCTCTTATAGGACTCATGTAGGCCAAAGATGAACGCAAGTCTTTTTATCCGCACCGATCCAAGAGATGCTTGAGGAATTCAGTCATGAAATATTTGTTTGGATTGGCATGCGTATTGGCTTGCGTTGCGCTGATCGGGTCTGCATCTGCGGGCAATTTCTATCCCGCTCTTCTCGATGACACTTACGTGAGCACAGAAGAGGGAGAAGAGGTCTTTGGATCCAAAGATGAACTCTGGGTTGTCTCTGAAGACGACGAGCCTGCAATGATAACATACCTGTACTTCATGAAGGTAGGAAGCAAATCTGCCGACGAGATAGACTCTGCCACACTGAGCCTCTACGTAACTGAGGTTGAGGAACCTGGAATCGTTGGCATCTACTTCTCAGAGGGAGGATTTAGTGAGAGCAACGCCAACTGGTTAGAAGACGAACTGGAATATGATGACGAGGCAGACGATACGGAGGACATCGACGAAGATGGCTGGTACGACTTCGATGCAACCGAACTTGTGAAGAAAGCTATCGACAGGTGCCCCTCTTGCCCCTTCAGCATCGTCATAGTGTCTGAAGGCGATGCATCTGTTGCTTTCTCTTCAAAAGAGGGATCTGACGATAATAAAGCCGTCCTGAAGTTCACCACCGTCGAGTGATGGGACAAACATTGGTTTGTCTGTACCGGAACGTTCTATACCGGAGCCTACAGGATGCGGATAGTTTCATTCCGCACCCAAAATCAAGTTTTTATACTATTGGATAGGGTCGGTCTTTGATGAATTACCATCTGCCCGGCCCCAGAAGATATTTCGTGCTCTTTTTGGTCGCCGCCATGTTGCTTTCGCCCCTGGTTTTGGGGAACGAGGCCATACTGATATCGTCGCCAGGATGCACTAAATGTGCCGCGGCCGAAAAGGTGCTAGAAAAGGTCTTGGCAGATTACCCTCGCACCGATATTACAACCTACCAGATATACTCGGATGAAGGGCGCAATGTCATCCGAGAGCACAACGTCAAGGGCGGAGTTCCGGCAATCGTGATCGGGGACGAGGTTATCGCCTACAAAGAATACCACGGCGATGAAGTCTTGCTGGAAAAGATGATCAAAGATGCCCTGGCCCCAAAAGCAGACTCTCCACAAATCCCTTCAGGCGGAGAAGAGCAAGTGGGTGGACGCGAAGATAGCGCCAAAAACGGTAAGGCAGATTACGTTGAAGATGGACACGGCGATTCTGAATACACTGGCGCTGAACACAATGAAGATGAACATGTTGAGGCTGAATCCGGGGCACGCGAAGATCAAGGCGAAAGAGAAATCCAAGACTCGGGCGCATTGAATCTCTCGCCCGCAACCGTATTCGTTGCGGGATTTCTGGCAGGGTTTAACCCATGTCTTCTTGCGGTCCTGGCCTTTCTCACTACCGCCGTCATAGCCAGCACAGGAAAAAGGCGCGACATATTCCTCATGATCGTCTCTTTTTCCTTTGGCATATTTGCCATGTATTACCTCTTTGGAGCCGGGCTCTTGCGCACCTTACAAGGGGATATAATGACAACTGGCTTTAGGCTCGGCCTTACAGTTATCCTCCTTGGATTGGGATTGATCCACATAGAAGATGCAAGAAGGCTCAACAAAGGTGCAAGATCCTTCTTCAAGTCCGCATGGGGCCAAAAGTACATTGAAAGTGCGATATCTCAAGGGAAGCTCAGCACCTATTTCCTCTTGGGCGCGCTCTTCTCGCTTGTCAAGGCACCTTGCGTTGGGGCAGTTTACATCGTAATCTTGGGGCTCATTGCCGAGAGCGGTTACACATCTGGGGCTCACTACCTTCTGCTCTACAACCTGGGCGTCATACTTCCGGTGATCCTACTTGGTGGAATCATAGCCCTGGGCATGAGCCCTGACCAGGTAGACCATTTCAGAAAGGAGCACAGAGCAGGGATCAGGTTGGCAACGGGTCTCACGTTGATCGCCCTTGCGCCCTTAATATACTGGCAGGTCCTCTGAACGCCAGTGCAAAAGGATTAATACCGGGCAGGATTCTTTCGCTGATTTGAGGTGAACGCTTGTTTTTAGTAGGAGAGGCCCTGATAGGGGAAGAGCCTGAGCTTGCTCATGTCGATCTGATAATAGGGGATAAAGACGGTCCTGTAGGATCTGCTTTTGCCGCCGGTTTAACGCAACTTTCTGCAGGACACACGCCGTTGATTTCCGTGATAAGACCAAACCTTCCCACAAAACCCGCCACCTTGATAGTTCCCAAGGTGACCGTGAAGAACATGGGACAAGCAGGTCAAATATTTGGTCCTGCTCAGACCGCTGTTGCAAAAGCGGTGGCAGATTCCGTTGCTGAAGGTGTGATCCCAAGAGAAGAATCTGAAAACCTGGTGTTAATCGCCAGCGTCTTCATACATCCAGAGGCCCATGACTACGAAGCTATCTACAGGTACAACTACGGTGCCACCAAGCTTGCGATCAAGAGGGCGATGGAAGGGTTCCCAGACATAGACACGGTTCTTTACGAAAAGGACAGAGCCACCCATCCGATCATGGGTTTCAGGGTGACCAGACTTTGGGACCCACCATACTTGCAGGTAGCTTTGGACCTGGTGGACATGGGCGTGGTCAGGAGAGTTTTGTCACAGCTACCGGATAGCGATCACCTTCTGGTCGAGGTGGGAACGCCTCTTGTCAAGAAGTTTGGTGCCCAGGTGGTTAAAGAGATCAGAAAGGTCAGGCCCGGCTCTTTTGTGGTTCTCGATCTAAAGACTCTCGATACCGGAAACCTCGAAGTGAGGCTTGCATCCGACGCCACCGCAGATGCTGTGGTCATATCTGGTCTTGCCCCCAAAAACACCATGAATATCGGGATTAAAGAAGCGAGGAAGACCGGGATATACTCGATTATCGACATGCTCAACGTCCCAGACCCCTTGGAAGTGCTAAAAGGACTTCCCGAGCTGCCAGACGTTGTCGAGATGCACCGGGCAATCGATCTGGAGGCCGAGAAGCACAACTGGGAGATCATCCAGGAGATCAAGAAGATGACAGAATCTTCGCCTAGGAAACTTCTGGTTGCAGTGGCAGGCGGAATCCGGGTGGACACCGTGCCTGAAGCGCTCGCATCTGGCGCAGACATAGTGGTGACCGGAAGGGCGATTACCGCATCCAAAGATGTGAAAGATGCTGCAGAACAGTTCCTCGCCCAGCTCAAACAGACCGAGATCGACCAGTACAGGGTCATGACTGACTTTTGAGATGAGACTTCCCATTCAGCTGGCCCTCCTCGTCCCCCTCCTCTTATCTGCCCAGGGCATGACAGAAGTTTGGGTGGACGGGCCAGATCGGGGGGCTCAATCGGCAGTTATACTCGTAGTCGAAGGGATAGGGGCAAACAGCGTCTATCCCGAATATAGGGCAGAGGTTCCAGAAGACTCCAGCCTGAACCAAGTGAATCAGGCTCGCCTCTTCAATTTGACAGGCAGAGGCGCGAGGATTCTGGACTTGAAAGTTCCAGTGCCAAGATCTGACCTCAGTCAGAGCGTTCTTTTCACCGGTTGTTCTTGGGCGGATCCTTCACTTCTCAGCGTCCCAGGTTCTAACTTGTTTGACGCTGCAAGAGCAGAAGGATTCCTGTGCGCAGCGATAATCGAAGGCGAAGGAACGATCCCGCTCATCCTCGAACAGGACGCAGTTCTCTTCTTCGAAGATGGGCCTGTGATCGGGGCAAAAGAAAGCGCGCCCCCTGACCTTATCTTGGCTCTTCAGAAATGGCGCGACCTATGGCCGAAAGTGGCACTAAACGTTCCAGAAAGGTATTGGGTTGAAAGTTTCTGGACTCTCGATGCGACCGCGGACCTGGTCGAAGTCCTGAGTGATTCGGATTCAAATTCGAGATCGAGACCGTTTATTCTCACAATCGTCCTTGACTCTGTAGGTTCTGCAGGCGAAAGCCTTGGACCCGATGGCTATATCGAGTCGATTGAGGTTCTCGATGCGCCTTTGGGCCGATTGGTTCGGGCTTGCGAGGATGAGGGCGTCTTGCTCTTCGTCACATCGGATCGCGGAATGGCTTTCTCATCTTCAGGATTAAAGGGTGATCTCGACTCTTCTCGATCTTCAGATATTGAGTGTCTCAGAGTTCCGGCGGTCTTCTTCGGCCCGAGGGTGGACGAGATCGTCGTTGCAGGATCCTGGTCTCAGGTGGACCTTGCGCCCACACTTTGGGACCTTTTAGGTCTGGAAGTGGCCGACACAGAGGGCGCGGTCATACCGATATCAGATCGTTATGACTTGAAGATCGAAGGAGCAAAACCCTCAAAAACTGTGGTAGTTGGAAGGGGCAACAAGACAGTTGCCAAGGCGAGCGGCGACTCAAGCTACCGTTTCCGGGGCTTAAAAAGAGGCGTCTATTCGGTCGAATCTGGCTACCAGGTCCGCTCGATCTGTCTGAATGGTGATGGATCCCTGGACCTCGGCCAGGAGATCTTGTTGCCAAAGATCAGTTGGCCGAAGGTTCCCCATGTCCAGAGCAGGACACTTGCAGGCGCGTTTCTCATAGCTGTGATAAATCTTGTTGGATCAATCGCCATCATCCGAATCGCAAGGGCAAGGTGAAAGTTCAGTTCCGCGGAAGCGCGCCGAAAGTCAGATGATGAGCATCACCCAGGGGAAAAATACTTACTCAAAAATACATGGGATTTCTTGATGGGTTTTGGCTTGTCGGCAGCCGCCATCAAAATCCCCCAATATTTCACTCAGACGCATTCTTCATGGCCTCTTCTTTCTTTGCCAGCAGCACGTTGTCTTCTATCGCCCGGTGCGCTTTTTCATCATTCCACCAATCCAGCTTATTTGCGCCGAGGTATCTGCAAGCCTCGTTGATGTCTCCAAACTCTTTTTCGTATTTTGTATATTCTGGGTTCAAAGGCACCATGGAGTTGGTGCCCATCTCTTTGTAGCTTGGCTCCACCTCGATGGCCTCTCCTTTCGGCGTCCTCACCAGGAGCCATAGGTGACTTTTACCTTCGTCGCGGAAGTCGTCTGTATAGGCGAATGTGACACCTTCAAAGCCATGACTCTTGAAATACCACTCGTAAAATGCGGCCCGCTCAAATATGCTCAGGCCCGTTGCGTAGCTCTTAATGGAGCTGCCATACCGGATTACGTCGTCGGGGTTGTAAATATCCGCCTTCTTGCCGTCCAGGTAATAAGGGTCAGGGATCTTCGAAGAAGAACCCAAAAATCCGTCTGTCCCTGGAATTTGGTTGCCACTATGCAGGACCACATATGCACCTGCGATCACTGCCAATATCATCAAAGCCAAGATTATTTTTAGCCTCATTTGATCTGCTCCCGGATCATGAGTTGCTCGTATCGTGAGAAAAATGTTTCGTTATATAGTGTTTAACGATACCTTTCGGACAAATGTCGAACTCGTAAGAGTTCGACATTTTGGCCTTATTCGTATCGTTAAGCGCTGTTCTCGACTATACATGACCCCACCGACAAAGATATTTGGGTCGTTTAGGAGGAAAACAAGTAATGGGCGTAAAAACCTTCGACGTAAAAGAAAGACGCACGCGGATTAACGTCTTTAGAATCGGGAAGCTTTGGGTCTTCAAACGTTACTTTGCCGATAACAAGGAGCTTTTCAAGCAGCTTGCCGATTATTACAACCGCAAAACGTACCGTTTCGAATTCACGACGGTTACAGAAAGAGACGTGGCGATCGAGCTGCTCGAAAAGAACGGATTTCGCGCCTGTCCCATCGAAGATCAGAGCGGTTACCTGGTCAAGCTGGGCAAGTTTGAAAAATATGCCCCAGTGCTCAGAAACTCGATCGATTACATGGAAACTCCCACTGAGAGGATTTTCCTCATGAAGGATCTTGTCGCAGTCGAAGAGGCGTTGGAATTTGGGGCCGAGATCGCTGAAGCCTATAAAGGGTTCTTTTAAGCGGCTGAGAAACGGCAGACCAACGAGGAACAAGAAGAGTGAGGCGACAATAACATGAGGCGAAAACTGGAGCCCTATAAAGACCAGAAGGCCAAATTCACGGCCACTGTAGGTCGTTTTGGCTTGAAACCTGCCTTTCGTGGTGGCGATCAGCCCACCATACTTCTAAAAAACATAATAATGAAATCCGAGGGCGAAAGGATCGCGATAGATCATGCGTGGGTGACAGTAGGCAAAATGATCGCAAGGTCCAATCCCAAAGAAGGTGACCGCATAGAATTCAACGCCTGGGTTAAGCCGTATCACCACTGGGACCGAGAGATCAGAGCAGAAATCCCCGACATCGGGATCAATCGGGTATCTGCGATCTCTCTTGATCCGATCGGCAACGGGCAAAGTTTTTTAGATTTCTGGAATGAGCAAGCTGAGAACAAAACGAGGTTTACGACAAATAAGCTCGATGACGTCCTTGAAGAACATAATCGAGAACCGATTAGGTGAGACGAATCGGTTCTCGAAAGGTATCGTTAAACACTATATGCCAAAGAGCGCTTGAAAGGATCTGATTGAAACGAGTTCGGCCAAAGGTAGGCAAGTTGCATTAGGACAAGCAAATTGAGAGCGCCAAAAGCTGAATTATCCAAAGTGCTCGGCAGGAAGCCAAAAGTATTTAGTCGGGAATGATCACTTCCCCCCGGGCAATCAGATGCAAGAGATAGACTCGAAGACGGAACCGACATGTACCTCAGACCTTTGGGTGATGTCTGCACTGGGCAGAGATCGTCCCGGGACCATACGCGACCTTTTGGAATTGCCAGCCAAGATGAACGTAAATATCGTGGACCTGGACCAAAGAGTGCTCCACGGAATCTTCGTCATGTCTCTGGTGGCCGATTTTGGAATATCCATGGTGACACCCCAAGAGGTGGAATCACGCCTCCAGAAGATCGCGTCAGAAATGGACATCAAGATCAATGTCCTTTCTTTGGAGCAGTACCGAGGCCGTCAACGGAGCAGAAAGAACCTTCAGGTCGTCACAATCCTGGCCAAAGACCGAGCAGGCATCATCTACGATGTGGCCGCCATAACGGCCGATATCGGCATCAACATCGAGAAAGCATCGGTCACGGCCAGAGGAGAGCTGATATCCATAGAGTTCGTGATGGATTTTGGCGAACTGGATCGGGAGTGCGCCCGAGAAGTGCTCCGATCCAAGTTCGAAAGGCTCGGCCTAGACGTGGTGATGCAAGATATGGACAAGTCCAGAAAAGAAAAGAGGTTGATAGTATTTGACATGGACTCGACCATAGTCGACTTCGAGACTATAAACCAGATCGCAAGTTTTGTGGGAGTGGATCAGCAGGTAAAAGAAATCACCGAGCGGGCCATGAACGGCGAGCTAGATTTCGAAGAGGCCCTAAGAAAGAGGGTTCGCCTCCTGAAAGGAACACCGGTCAACGCGTTAGAGGAAATCGCAAAGAACATACAGTTCACGCCCGGCTCCGAAGAGCTGATCCGCCACTTAAAAGAGGTAGGATTCAAGACCGCCCTGATCAGCGGCGGTTTCACGTACTTTACAGATATCCTCAAAGACCGAATGGGTTTTGACTACACCTTCGCCAATAAGCTAGAGATCGCAGACGACGTCCTTACCGGCGAAGTCGAAGGCGAGATAATCGATGCCGCTGCTAAAGGTCGCATGGTAAACGAGCTGGCAAAGCTCGAAAGAATCAGCCCCGATAACGTGGTGGCAGTAGGGGACGGTGCTAACGACTGTCTCATGATCCAGAACGCTGGCCTTGGTGTTGCCTTCAACGCAAAAGATATCTTGAAGAATATATCCGACGGGAGCCTCTCTAAGGAAAATCTACTCGGACTCTTGAACGTCCTGGGATTAGCTGATGAGAAGATGGACTTGCTCTGATCCAGTTCTAGCACCCTTCCGGCAAAGATCGCTTCCGCCTTTGACAGTCTCGAACTGGCACCGAAGGGTCTAATAGTCAATAACCAGTTAGATGAGACGGATCGGTTCTTGCAAGATTAGTGCTAAGCGATGCGGATAGGCCAAATCTCAAACTCTCACGAGTTAGAGATTTGGCCAAAAGATATCGTCGAGCACGATAAGCCAAGAAGAGCCAAAAAGACAAGGTCCAAAAGAGCAGCGGTTGCCGATCGGAAAAAGCATTTATACTTGGCTGGTTTTAAAGACTCTGATTCGTTGCTTATCTCGTCGTGGAGGATTGAATAATTTGACGACTGTTTATGACGTGCCTCCCAACACTCTAGTAGATGCTGTGGCAGGGGAGCTCAAGATCAACGAAAAAATCGAACAGCCCGAATGGGCCGCCTACGTGAAGACTGGTGTCAACAAGGAGATGCCGCCTCTCAACTCCGAATGGTGGTACGTGAGATGCGCCTCTTTGCTCCGCCGCCTGTACGTGGATGGACCAGTAGGTGTCTCCCGACTCAGAACCTATTATGGCGGCAAGTATCGCAAAACTACTGCAGGAGCCCATTTTGCTAAGGGAAGTGGGTCTGTGATCAGAATCGCGCTACAGCAGTTGGAGGCAGCAGGATACGTAAAGAAAGTGAGAAACGGAAGGCAGATAACTCCCGTGGGCCAGTCCTTCATGGACAACATAGCCCATCAGGTGAAGGCTGAAGTGCAAAAGTCGATACCCGAGCTTGAGAGGTATTGATCCATGGGAATGGATGATGAGCTTGCAAATCTGAAACGCAAAAAGCTGGAAGAACTCCAAAGGCAGCAGTCTGAGTCTCAGGCCTATGGTGCACAGCAAGAGCAGATGCAACAGGAGATGGAAGCCCGAAAACAGGCGGTTATGAGGACAATCCTGACACCCGAGGCCAGAGAACGGCTGAGCAGCATACGGATGGCTCGGCCCGATTTTGCAGCCCAGATCGAAGCCCAGTTAGTGACGCTGGCCCAGGGCGGTCGGCTCAAGGGTGCAATCACAGACGAGCAGCTCAAAGCCATGCTCAAGCAGCTTACACCGAAGAAGAAGGAGATTACGATTACGAGACGATGAAAGCTGCCGTTCTCTTCAGTGGCGGAAAGGACAGCGCCCTAGCCTCGATTCTTCTGGAGCCGTTCTTTGAGGTGGAGCTGGTGACCTTAGATTACGGTCATCACAATACAACGAAGACGGCTGAAAAAACAGCAGAGATCTTGGGATTTCCTCATAGGACTGTTCTCTTCGAAAGGGAGATCCTGGAAGAAGCGCTCCAGATGCTCTTGTCTACAGGATACCCCAGAGATGCGCTCAATTACGTCCATCGATGTGCTGTGGAAACTTTGGCCCAAGAAAACGAGTTTGTGGCGGACGGAACAAAAAGGGAAGATCGCGTCCCCATGATAGGTCAAAACGAAGTTCGCAGCCTTGAGGACAGGCTTGGCGCCCATTACATAAGGCCACTGGCAGGTTACGGTAGCAAGACCATCAACCTTTTAGCCTCGAACTATATGGAGTTCGAGATGCTTCCAAGTGAAGATTACCCTGCTTCGGACTTTGAGGTGGGGCTCAGACAAGCGCTGGAAGAACGTTGTGGTCCAGAGACTGTAGCGGAAATATTTCCAACTAATCACATGCACTCCAGAGTCATCAGGAGGAAGGGTTTTGAGCATAAGAACCAAAGGTAAAAAGATCAGACACGCCAAGGCATTCAAACAGAACAGGAGAGTGCCTGGCTGGGTGATTATAAAGACTATGAGACACGTAGCAACTCACCCAAAGAGGCGCCATTGGAGGCGCAGCAGAATAGAGTAAGGTGTCGGAAATGGAGACGGAACGGATATACACCATTCCTCTTAGGGACGTGAAGAAGGTTCCCCGGTGGAAAAGGAGCAAGAGGGCCGTGGTCGAGGTTAGGAACTATTTGGCCAGGCACATGAAAGCGACCCCAGAGGCGATCAAGCTGGACAGCAGCCTCAACGAGGCGATCTGGGCCAGAGGAAGCGAGAAACCACCGCGCAGAATCAGAGTAAAAGCGGTAAAGTTCGAAGATGGCGGGGTTGAGGCAGAGTTTGCAGGTGAACGACGCAGATAAGCGACTGACGATATCAGGAAGCCCAATCCTGGGAGTCTTTGCCTGTTGCACCGAAAAAGTGGTTCTGGTGCCGCACGAGACAGAAAAGGCAACGATCCGATCTTTAGAGCGATATCTGAAATGCACAGCCATGCCACTCCTTGTGGCAGGGGGATCTGTCGTGGGATCGTTAGTCTGTGGCAACAGCAACGGTTTCATTCTGACGCCTCACGCAAGCAAAGAAAACTTAAAGAAGTTCTCATCCCTCGGAAAAGTGGCCTGGCTCCCAGGAAAGATCAGCGCTGCCGGGAACGTCATCTTGGCTAACGACAATGCAGCTCTGGTTCATCCAGGATTATCTGAGAAAGCCCAAAAAGTAATCTCAGAGACGTTGGGAGTTCAGGTGAAAGAGGGCACCATAGGCGGCCTAAAGACTGTGGGTATGACCGCCGTTGCCACCAATCGAGGCATTCTGGTCCATCCTGGGATGACAGAAGACGAGCTTGCTGTGCTTGAAGATCTCTTTGACCTTCCCATAGATGTGGGCACGGTCAACTTCGGATCGCCCCTTGTGGGCTCTGGCATTTTGGCCAACAGTCACGGATACGTGGCCGGGAAGGATACCACAGGTCCAGAATTAGGCCGCATAGAAGATGCGTTGGGTTTTATGGAGTGATCCTACATGAGCGAGTTTGAAATTCGGGGAACGTTTAGGATTGGAAAGGCTTGGCAGTCTTTCACCAAGGTCCTTGAGAGCAACAACGAAAAGAACGCCATCGAGAAGGCATATTCACTCTTGGGAAGTGAACAGAGAGTTAAGAGGAGCTTCGTCCGGATCGATGAGGTGAAATCTCTTGGCTAATGCTCCTGCACCTCATTCTGAAGAGCTCGGCGAAGAAGACCTTCGCCGAATTATGGCGGCCTATCAACAGTATCAGGCCGAGGCCGAGGCTATCAACCAGCAGCTGGGTCTGTTCCAGGTGTCTATCGAAGGATGCGACAAAGCACTAACCACCATCAAAGCAATGGGATCTGCAGAAGACGACCAAGATATGTTGGTTCCGATCGGAGCTGGATCGTTCATTCATGCCAAAATGGCCAGCAAGGACAAAGTTATCCTGGGCGTTGGGGCTGACGTGAGCATTGAAAAGGATGTGATGGATGCGAAAACCTCTCTTGAAGCGAGACGAACACAACTCGTTGAGGGATCTAGCAAACTGAACGAGACCCTCAACAAGATCACCCAAGAGATTGGAAAAATTGAGGCTATAATCACTCGGTACGAAGAGGGTGCTACAGCTAGGAGCGGGAACGTTGTTCAATAGGTTCAAAGACAAGTTAAAGGGGTTCAAGGAATCAGTCACCACCAAGATCAGGGAAAAAAGCGAAATCCAAGAGAAGGTGGCATCAAAATCCAAAGATGGCAACGTTCCCACGTCTGATGTGACCCTTTCTGATAACGCCACCAAGGCAGCCGAACCCGTTAAAACGAGTTCTGCGCCAAGTTCAAGGACCGAGAATAAACCCACCTTTACCAGCAGGGCCAAATCCCTGATCTTCGAGCAAGAGGTGGTCTTGGATGAAAAAGACCTAGAAGACCCTCTCTGGGAACTGGAAATGGCACTTTTAGAGAGCGACGTTGCCCTCCCCGTGGCCGAACAGATCGTAAACTCGGTTAAAGAGGATTTGGTGGGGCGAAAGAAGAAGATTCGAGCGAACACCGGCGAGATCGTTGAAACTGCCTTAAGATCTGCCCTCATGAAGGTCCTATCCGAGAATAAATTCGACATAGACGAGTACGTTGAGACGGCCGAAAAACCCGTGAACATAGTATTCGTAGGGGTTAACGGGACCGGGAAGACCACCTCCATATCAAAAGTGGCCAAATACTTCAAAGATAGGGGCTACTCAGTGGTCCTGGCCGCAGGCGACACTTTCAGGGCAGGAGCCATAGAGCAGATAGAAGTTCATGCTGAAAGGCTCGAGCTGAAGCTGGTCAAGCACAAGACCGGCGGTGATCCGGCTGCCGTGATCTTTGATGCCGTTGAGTATGCAAAAGCCCATCACAAGGACGTGGTGCTCTCGGATACTGCAGGCAGGCTTCACACCAACATAAATCTCATGGACCAGATGAAAAAAATCGTTCGAGTGAGCAAACCAGACCTTTTGATATTCGTGGATGAAGCCATTGCCGGAAACGACGCCGTGGAACGAGCTAGGCTCTTCAACGAAGCGGTTCCCATAAACGGAACTATACTCACCAAGACCGATGCCGATGCCAAGGGCGGAGCTGCCATATCCGTCGCCCAAATAACTGGAAAACCAGTACTTTTCTTGGGTGTAGGCCAAGACTATCCCGACCTTGTCAAGTTCGAGCCAGAATGGCTGGTAGACAGGCTGCTGGGCCCGTAAATCACCCATCACTAAAGTGACGGGCATTTGACATGCCCTGGTTTACCAAATCATCAATTGGGAGATAATATAATTGATAATCGATAGGAACGAATTTATAGTCAAGAACCGATTAGATAACACTAATCGGTTCTCACCAGAATAGTGCTTAACGATACGAATAGGCCAAGTCTCAAACTCTTGCGAGTTAGAGATTTGGCTCAAAGGTATCGTTAAGCACTATAGTTACCCTGGAATGCTGCCTCCGTTTCAGGCTCTAAGGGCACTGATTAAACAGTCCTGGGAGGTAGGGGCAGTGCTTGTGCCATTCAAAACCGTTCCATATCCGATCGAGAGGAAGTCGGATCCCGGGATTGCCTCCACAATCTTGGGTACGCACAACTCCATTCGTGGAGGTAAACTCTATGTTAGTTTACACAAATCCGAACGCATTCCACCCCCACTAAAGTAGGGGGGATCCCGCTGTGTTCGTCCTGAACCCGCGGGCATGAACCCGAGGGTTCAACGCTCAAGTCACTCAAACTTAATCATTTAATATATGTCGTCGTTGTTTAAAGGTGGTGAGTAAAGTGGCAATCCATCACTCTTCTGAATAGCCCTCGCTCGGCGCAGATATTCTTTGGTCATGACAGGAAATGACCTGGCTTCAAGATATCTCAAACCCAGCTGTTCGGCCCATCTCTTTACGCCCAGATCCTGAGATATCACTGCAGCGTTCAGCTCTTTGGCAAGGAGGAGAATGTCTATGTCAGGAGCACTGTCTAATATGCCGTAACGAAGGGCGTTCCGATATTTTTCCCGAAATTTTCTTATCACACTTCCCACGACTTCCCGCTCGATATCTTCCCTTGCATCCCTTAGGTCACCTTCTGTGATGCTTAAGTTGATACATCTTGAGACAGATTCCCAGATGGCTTCCTCAGACACGTTCATGCCCTTGTTAATCCTGCCACGCATGTAGTCTACGTAATCGTAGAATATCTTGGACGGGATCTTCACCTCGTAGCGATCTGGAGTCATCTTGACAAGCCATGTATCAACCTTGATGAGAACGGACTCGTCACACTCGTTATGCCTCACAAAGTCCCGTATCTCGTTGTAGACTGAAGGGTATGGGATGTAACAACTTATCCCAAGGTGCAACCTAGCTTCGGCGACGCAGTCCAAGATGGCGTTCATCCCTTCACAGATGTTGGTGCAACCTTCGCCTTCCCAGGCTAGAGAATCGGTGAGAGCAGTGGTGTCCAATACAAACCTCTGACGTAACATCTTGATTGAGTATGGTCGAAGTGCTATAAGATGGCTTCTAGCTTGCGGCCTTTATCGTATTTAAGGGATAAAGCCCCATGAATGTCTAGGTACCGCGTCCCCCTCCCTTGAGCAGGGGCGACGGCGAGATATGTGGTGATTATAGTTGCGACCTCTGGAATTTTCGTTAGGCAGGATCGAGAACCTGATGCAAAAGGTGAGCTTCGATCCCGAGAGGATGGAAGGCGAAATTATCACCAACACCTCGGTGGTGGCAACAGAGATGCTGGGCCCCACCCTAAAGACGTTAAGAGATGTGGTCAATAGTGGCCTTACAGTAAGTCCTTTCGTCAAGATCGATTATGACGGCCCCTTGGCACGGATACGGACCGCCTGTAGCATCACCATCGATGGAGTTCTCCTGAAAAGCGGCGTTCCGATCAGGCCCAAGGGTGGCGGGGTCATCGAGGTGATAGAGCGAGAGCCTGTGAGGTTCACGGACATGTTGATGTACTGGGCCACAACAATCGACCCAATAGACGTCCTCATATCTCAAGATATCACCAACGTCACAGGGATGATGCGAACTGGAAATGGCAGGATCCTTGGGAATCTTCAGGAAGCCCCCATGTTGGCGAGGGAAAAGATTGAAGAACGGCTCGAAGCACTGTCCGAGGTAGAATTTGCAGGCGTTTTAGAGCTGGGTGAGCCCAACATGGACGTTTTAGGCATGTCTGTAGAACGTGACCGAGTTGGGATTGCTCTAATAGGCGGCACCAACATCGTGGCCGCAGCCATCGAACAAGGGATAAACATCCAGAACAAGTCGATAAGTGGCCTTACTGATATCAAGGAAATGACCCACATAGATGACCTGGTTTGAGGTGGAAAGAAAACTGGAGATGTCACTCACCTTTTCGTCGCTGCTACAAAGTCTTGCCTGCCAGAACTTTTTCTCGCCTCAGCATAGTACCTCTACATTCTCGTACGCGCATTCTTGTCAATATATAATATATGGCGATCGCCACTTCTTGCCCATCTTTTCAGAACCCGAATCGCGATAATCTATTACAATCCGGTCCGTCAAATTCAAACCCTGCCCCTCACAATACCGATTCTAACATGATAGAGCGAAATTTTATAACCTGTGATCCAAAAACTCCTTTTCCGTGAAGAACTACGAAGTTGCGCGCCTTCTTCGGGAGATTGGCGATCTTTTGGAACTGCGCGACGAGACCGGGTTCAAGGTGGCCGCCTACAGGAAAGCTGCAAGGTCCCTTGAATCGATGAAAGACAATGTGGAAAGCGTCTGGAGTGACGGCCGCCTGAAGTCGATACCAGGCGTCGGAAAGGCCATAGCCAAAAAGATCGAAGAGTACCTTGAAACTGGCCAGATAGAGACGCACAAGCGGCTCGTTGGGGCGATTACGCCAGGCCTGGTAGAGCTTCTCCAGATATCCGGGATTGGACCAAAGACCGTCTTGCTTCTGCATCAGAAGTTGAATGTGTCCAGCATAGAAGATCTGGAAAAGGCCGCAAGAGAGCACCAAGTTCGCCGTCTACCGAGGATGGGGGCCACCTCCGAAAACAACATCTTAAAAGCAATCGAGCGGTACAGGAAGCGAAGTGACAGAATTCCCTTAGGAGTGGCCTTGCCGCTGGCAGAAGAAATCCTCAACTATCTTGGCAGGATCGAAGGCGTCGAAAATCTCCAGGTTGCCGGCAGCCTGAGGCGAGGTCGGGATACCGTAGGCGACATAGACGTGCTCGCCACTTCGTCTTCGCCACAGAAGGTGATCGATGCTTTCGCCAAGATGCCTCTCGTCCAAGAAGTTTTGTGGAAAGGTGGGACAAAAGCTAGCGTGATCGCGGGTGACACAATTCAGGTGGACCTCAGGATAGTGGACCACAGGTCTTTTGGAACCGTCCTTCAGTATTTCACTGGATCCAAAGATCATAACGTCAAGTTGAGGAACCTGGCCTTAGAACGTGGTTATTCTCTGAGCGAGTACTCGCTGACTCGGCTCCGTGATGACGAGGAGCTTTTCTTCGATTGCGAGGAGGACCTTTATGGTCGGCTCGGCCTTCCTTGGATTTCACCAGAGCTTCGAGAAGATCGAGGCGAGATCGAAGCGGCCCTCGATGGGACTTTGCCCCGACTCGTCGAGCTTTCGGACATCAAAGGCGACCTTCACGTTCACAGCGATTGGTCTGACGGCAAGAATTCGATCGAAGAGATGGTCGAGGCGGCGCAGGCTCTTGGGTACGAGTACATGGCCATATGTGATCATTCGCCGGGCCTTGGGATCGCTTCGGGTCTCTCGATTGAGCGACTCGCCGAGAAGATCCGGACCATAAGGGAGTTGAACGAAACTCTCGAAGGGTTCACGCTGATTGCGGGGACCGAAGTAGACATCCGCGCCGACGGGCGACTTGATTATCCCGATGAGGTTTTAGCAGAATGCGATCTGGTGGTGGCAGCGATCCATTCAGCCTACAACCAGTCAGAAAGAGCCATAAACAGCAGGATCATATCGGCCATGGAAAACGAGCATGTTGACATAATAGCGCATCCCACAGGACGGAAGATCGGTGAAAGAGAGCCGTATCTGGTGGACGTAGAGCTAATTTTGGAAGCTGCATTGCGTACCGAGACCATAATGGAGATCAACGCTCATCCGGTGAGGCTCGATCTGAACGACCGGTGGGCAAGAAGGGCTAAGGAGATTGGGGTCAAGGTGGCCATAAACAGCGATGCACACAGCATTCGAGGGCTGAAGGTCATGAAGTTTGGGGTGAAGACGGCCCAAAGAGGCTGGCTTGAACCCGAAGATGTGGCCAACGCCTCGAATCTGAAGGAGCTGATGAAGCGGCTTCAGAAGAGGTAAGGGCTTGTTGTGAAATGTATCGTTAAACACTATAATCGTAATGTTTGGCTTCGATATCCACCTGTTTCACTATACGGATGTAAATGCGCGAAAAAGTGATCGAATGATATTCGCATACTTGATTGCGATTTAATTTGATCAAAGGTTGTTGTAATATATGGAAGTATACTCAACCGACTCTAATATGATATTATAGGATATTAGTGTGAATTAGTTTTACAAAAGAGACTCACCCCACACGGCTATGTTTATATATCAGAGAATTCCATAGAAGTCACGACGATTACTTCAAACCTCGGAAAGGGGATGAATTATGAAAGATGTAGGGACAATTACGAAAGCAGGGGTCGCACTGGCGATGCTATTTTTCTTGGCAGCTCCGGCATGGGCCGCCGATAATCCTGATGGATACTATCAAAAATACGAACACACCTTCGAGCAGGACGTCGAAGGAAACGGCTATGCTATGGTGTACCAGAAAGTGGACACAGAGACACTTCAGCTCCAGAACTACATGCACGGTAGTGGCAGCATGGACATGGCGACTTTGATCAACTCTAGCCAGAAATCCGTCAGTTACACGTATTTCAACGAGACGACGAATGACTGGCAAAGCCCGAGTGCTAAGGAAGGCAAGATAAACTTCGTAGAGCAGAACGAGATGGTATACTCGCCTCAGGCATTCCCCTATGGAACGGGATACTATGAAGCAAATCCCATCGTATACAACTCAAAATTGAAGGAGAAGACCTGCGGGAAGAGCTACCAGATAGGGTCTTCCATGCACCACCAAATCGAGTACGCCAGAGGGTTCAATAAGGACATAGAAGTCAATCTCACCTGCAGAGCACCAACCGCTAACAAAAAAGGTTTGGGATATGCTCAAATGAGAATCGACGAAGAGGTCACGGAAGGTACAGTACATATCGGTGAACTCCTGACCGATGATGATGGGAGCAAAGGCGTGAAAGAAACTTTGGTCGACATCGAGGAAGATTACATCGGGACCTTCAAGATTACCAAGAACATGGAAGTCTGCAACACCAAGTCCACGAGTTCTGACGCGAAAGACTGGCTTTCCTGCTGCTTTGGCGGTTACAGTGGCATGGATGCCCCTAACAAAGTTGGTGTAGAAGACTGCTTCTTCAGCTGTCAATGCTACGACAACGCTCTTGCAGACTACGATCCCGAGCTGGGTGGAAACTACAGGTACGGCAATGAGACCGAACAGTTTCCCCGGCTGAACAAGTAACGATAATCTATAATAGAGATGGCGCTGGCCTTTCCAGCGCCAACTCCCTCCAACTTATTTTATCCATCCATCTGGCGAACTGAGACGAAACCCATATCTTCAGCTATTTTCTGGCCATCATCGCCAAGAACGAAATCCAGGAACGTCCTCTCACTTTCGTCAGGCTCGTTCCAGGTTATCAGATGGAGCGATCTGGATAACGGGTAAGTTCTGTTTTCGATGCTCTCGATCGAGGGCAAAACGCCCTCATAGGCGACCGAGCTGAGATTGCCTTCTTGGACGTAATTCAAGCCAAGATAACCAATGGCTCTGCCGCTTGCGGTTATGGCAGTTTTCATCTCGGCGTTGGAAAGTACGTTTACATCCACTCCAAAGGCCTCGGTCGCTAAATCACCAATCACCAGCTCGTTGAAAAGATCTCCAGTTCCTGAACCTTGGACCCTCGCCACGGCGAATATCTCTCGATCAGGCCCACCCAAATCCTTCCAGTTCGTGATCTCGCCCTCGTAAATGGCGTTCACCTGATCTTGAGAAAGATTCGTGACGCCCGCGTCGTATATCGATTTGCTCACGGCAACGCATATGGCATCATACGCAATCAGAACCTGTGAGAAGTTGTCGCCATAGATCTCGATCTCTTCAGACTTTACCTCTCTTGAGATCATTCCCACGTCTGAAGAGCCCATGGCCACGTTCTTGACGCCTACGCCAGACCCACCAACACCCGCAACGCTAACCACGATATCGGGTCCCATCATGTTAAACTCTTCAGCACAGATCTCGACAAAGGGCATGACAGTGGTAGATCCAGTAACAGTCACAGTATCCAAACTAAACCCAGTTCCTACGAGGAAGAATTCCAGGAGGAGCACGATCGGCATGATGGAAGATAGCTTGCTCATCTAATTGAACCCCTTAGCAAAATTACAGGTACTATATGATAATTGTTATGATTGTGCTCGGGCCCGTCATATTTCAATCTGGATATCTCATAAAAAACAGATGGCCCAAAGAACAAAGGCAATATTAGAATCTAATTGAATCAATAAAAATTATGTAGATCCTACTTCGCAAATGCCTCCAAGATCATCCCGATGAGCACTTTATCCCAATCTCCGGTAGAGAGTATCCCGCTGGACCGGCCTTTTTCCCATCCCTTCGATGAGACCCTTGAGCTCAACAGATGTCATGCACTGAGCTTCTGTTGATCCTGCAGTTCGCGATATGTTCTCTTCCATCAAAGTTCCGCCAAGGTCGTTTACGCCCCATTGAGTAGAGCTGGCAGCCAGATCGCGCCCCATCTTGACCCAACTGGCTTGAATGTTTGTGATGAAAGGATGTAGAAAGACCCTGGCCAGAGCATGCATCTTCAGATGTTCAAGATAAGTCATACTCTGGGCACGGGGCCCAAGCTCATTGTTATGCGACATGAAAGGCAAAAGCACAAACTCGGTAAACCCACCAGTTTCGGCCTGGATCTCGCGCAAGACTTCCATATGTTGTATCCGATCCTCAAAGCTTTCGACATGACCATAAAGCATGGTGGATGTGGAGGGAACGCCCAACCTGTGCGCAGTGACTATCACCTTTTGCCACTCTGAGCTTGTGAGCTTCGAAGGGCAAATATCCCGTCTCACACTATCTACCAAGATCTCGGCCGCAGTTCCTGGCATCGAACCGAGCCCCGCTCTCTTCAGCTCTCGTATCGAGTCCTCAAAGGAGATGCCAGAGTTTTGGGACATGTAGAACACCTCCATTGGCGAGTAGGCGTGAAGATGCATCTTTGGAAAATCCGTTCGGATAAGCTCCAGAAGATGACAATAATCTTCGAGTACCAAACCTGGAGCAAGCCCACCCTGAAGACAGATCTCGGTCGCCCCGAACCTCTCGGCTTCAGCCGCCCGGGTTAAGATATCTTCGTCAGTCAACATGTAGCCATCTGAACGCCTGAAGGCGCAGAACTTGCAAGACCCCACACATCGATTGGTGAAATTGATGTTTCTGTTGATCACAAAGGAGACATCATCTCCACAACACGTCTCTCTAAGAGCGTTTGCCATCCTAAACAGGTGCAAAGGCCGCTTCCAAAGCTCAGTCGCCTCATCAGAAGTGACCCAATCCCTCGGTTCAAAAACGCCATCAAAAAGGACCCTCTCTCTGACCTGTGATATCATCTTTCACACCTCAAAGGCAGATTTTCGATCCCGCCTTCTGCGATTCTCCGTTCTTTTGGCAACTGTGACACCAGCATTCCATGAGTGTAAAGACCACATCCTAAGACTTCGCCTCCATAACGCACAACGACATAACCATCATCAAGATCCGCCTCTAAAGACTGACTTAGCCCTGCTATGAACTTTCCGGCATCTTCCCAGTCAAGATCAATCCAGTTCTTGGTGGCGTAAGGCCCAAAGATCTGGAGCGCGTAGGTGCTGGGCTTCCAAACTTTTCCTTTGGTGGAGATTGAACGAACGCCCAACGAGTCACATCTAAGATCAGGTATCTTGGAACTGGAGAATATCCAGATGTTCTTTCCCCTCTCGTAGAAGTAATAGCCTTCAAACGCCTCGGGAGGAATTCCAAACCTGGATCGCCACATCTCAGTCACCACTTTTCCGTCCAAAAGCTTGAAAGAAAGCTTATTCCCTGATGAACTTTGAGACAAAGAAACCACCTGTATCGTTCTGGTGAGGATAATATCTAGCACATCGTTCCATCTCGGGTCCGTAAACCTTTCCGTCCCATTCCTCGATCCCGGGACGGTTCTCAAGACCTGGAATTTCGACATTCACTAACCTTGCACCACTCACCTGGCTTACCACCCCTTCGTTTTCTTCAGGTGCAAAGGTGCATGTGGAATAGACGATTGTTCCCCCAGGCCGGGTTAGATACAAGGCCCTCTTCAACAAGCTTGCCTGAAGGCGTTGAATCCCAAGAGAACGTTTCAGGCTCCACCGTTGGAGCACCGACGGATCTTTTCGGGCCATCCCCTGGCCCGTGCAGGGCGCATCCACCAAGACCCGATCGAAACTGCCTTTTGGAAAATGCCGGCCATCGTACTTGGTCACCATGACGTTCAAAGCCCCCATCCTCTCGCAATTGGCCCGAAGAGAAACGATCCTTTGAGGTGAAGGGTCGTTGGCCACCACCACGCCCATGTTCTCCATAATCTGAGATATTTGAGTGGTCTTGCTTCCGGGAGCCGCACAGAGGTCCAGGACGGTCTCGCCTGGCTTTGGGTCCAGCACAACCGCTGGAACCATTGAGATCTCTTCCTGGACGTGAATGTGACCCATCAGACTCTCGATCAAGTTTCCAGGCTTTTCGACTTCCAGTCTCAGCCCGAAAGGATACCATCCAAATGGCCAAAATTTCACACCACCTTGATCGAGCCGGTCCAACAACCCATCTCGGCGGGTCTTGAGGGAGTTAATCCGAACGGTCGGAGGAAGTGGCCTCGCGATGGCCTCGCGAAACTTCTCGAAGTCTGGGATGATTGATGCGTATCTGTCCAGGCGATCCATGCGGCGGAAATTTCCGCCTTTATAGGATATATCTTGCACCCCTTGTCTCACCAGAATAGAGACTTTCGATGGTGATGATTTCAATAACCAACATGAAAAAATGTCAAACGGGGCAGAATGTGCCCGTTATCTCTTGAGAACTTCTTTCAGGTCTTCCAGGAATAGATCCACGTTTTCGATAGTTGCGTGTGGCATCAGTATCAAGCGTATCGCCTTTGGATCTCGAGCCGTCGAGACCCTCCAGCGCCGTTTGATCAAGGCATCCCTCACATCTTCTGGCGAGTCAACATCTAGGGTGACGACGTTCATCACAGGTTCGATCACCGGCTCTATTCCAAACTCTCTTGCGCCTGCCACCATCCTTCGAGAAAGCTCCATGCAACGAGCAACCTCTTTAGAATACCCTTCTTGACCCAAATGGGTCATCACGGCCCAGATGGCAGCAGCGGAAGCGCCACTTCTCGTTCCAGTCAGCGCCTTTTGCCGTGCGACGGTAAGATACGGTGCATAAGCTTCCAGACCGTCCATATCTTGAGAGTATCTGAACAAGAGTCCGCCACCAGGGATGGTGCTCATACCCATCTTGTGAGGATCGATGGTGATGGACGTAACCCCTTCAACCCCGAAATCCCATTTCCAGTCGCCTTTTAAGAAGGGGAGGACGAAACCGCCAAAGGCCGCGTCCACGTGCAGATGAATCCCGTGATCCTGGGCCAATTTGCCCAAACTGTCGATGGGATCTACCTGGCCAAACTCGGTTGTCCCCGCGATGCCCACGATGGAAACCGTATTTTCGTCGATCAGCTTTTCGACAGATCCAAGATCCACCTTCAGGTCCTCATCCAGATCGGCCTTTCTCACCTCGAGGCGGAGCAGATCGGCGATCTTGTCGAAAGAGAAGTGGGCCGACTTGGGCACCACTATGTTTTCCCCTTCGATACCGCAAGTGTTCCTGGCAGCTCTGATCGCTTGAATGTTGGATTCGGTACCTCCTGTCGAAAGGTACCCAACAGCGTCCGAACACCCTAAAAGGTCTGCCATCATCTGGACTGCCATCGCCTCAAGCTTGGCCGATCCCGGGAAAAGCCCTGGATCACCCAAGTTCGTCTCCTGAAATAGCTCGTGCGCCTTAAGAGCGATTGGATGAGGCCGAGTGCACATTGAGGAAAAGATCCTATCATAATCCAGGTCTCGGCACCGCATCTCAGAAAGCGACCTTAAGACCTCTTCCTCCGGAAGACCTTCTTTTCTCAACGTCTACCGCTCCCTGAGCGCCTTGAGCATGAGGATGCGCTCAGCTCTGGCCACAGTCTCCCTCACGGTCTCCACCGCGTCGATGTTGGCAGAAATGCTGGTTATGCCAATCTCCACGAGCCGCTTTGCCATCTCTGGGTAAGACCCGGCCTGGCCGCATATCGACGTGGTCACACCTGCCTCGTTACACCGCTCCACCACGTACTCGATCAGCTTCAAGACTGCGGGATGGAGTTCATTATAGAGGTATGCCACGTTCTCGTTGTTTCTATCCACTGCAAGAGTGTACTGGGTGAGGTCGTTGGTGCCAAAGGAGACAAAATCGATCCCCTCTGCGATGAAATCTTCTATGGTAAGAGCCGCTCCTGGAGTTTCGATCATTACGCCAATATCGGTTCTTTCCAGGTTCAGACCCTCTTCGCGCATGATCTCTTTCGCCTTTCTAAACTCGCTGACGTGCTGCACCAAAGGCAACATGATGCCCACGTTGGAAATTCCCAGCCCATGCAACCTCTTGAAGGCTTGAATCTCCAACTTGAAGTGCTTGATATCGCCAAGGTCTCGGCGGATCCCGCGCCATCCAAGCATAGGGTTATGCTCTTCGGGCTCGATTTCGCCGCCCTTCATCCCTCTAAACTCATCGGTGGGCGCATCCAGAGTTCTTACCCAGACAGGCTTTGGATAAAAGGCGTCTGCGACGGTCTTGATACCCGTGACCAGCTCTTCGATGTATTCCTCTTCGCGCCCCTCATCGATATAGACGTGAGGATGAGTTCCACGCCCAAGGATCATGTGTTCGACTCTGAGCAGTCCAACACCGTCTGCCATGGTAGCGGCAGCCTGTTCGGCAGCTTCGGGCATGCTGACGTTCACCTTGACTTCCGTGGCGGTAACGGGCTTGTAGGCGACGCTAGCAACCACCTGAGCACTAGCCTCTTTTTTTGCCTTTATCCTGCCCTCGTAGACCTGACCTTTCCTTCCGTCGACGGAGATCAACATGCCTTCTTTGAGGACCTGGGTTCCGGTCTTGGTCCCAACGACGGCCGGACATCCAAGTTCTCTGCTCACAATTGCTGCGTGGCAGGTCATTCCGCCTTCATCGGTGACGACGGCTCCGGCCCTTTTCATGGCCGGGACCATATCTGGAGTGGTCATGACGGTGACCATGATGTCGCCATCAGTCACCTTGTAAAGGTTCTCTGGTCCCGTGATTCTCTTGACCTGGCCTGTTGCAACGCCTGGCGAAGCGCTAAGGCCAGTTGCCAGAACTTTGCCGTTACCCTCAGACTCTTCGACCTTGGCATCGGCACTTATCGTCGTGATGGGCCTGGACTGGAGTATGAACATCTCGCCACCTTTAAAGGCCCATTCGATGTCTTGAGGTATGCCATAGTGTTTTTCCAGGATCTCGGCCTGATCTGAAAGCTGTAAGATCTCTTCATCAGAGAGGACCAGCTTTTCCCTCATGTCAGAAGGAACGTCTTTTGTTACGGTCTCGCCGGTCTTGGGATCGCGAACTATCATCGTCTCCTTGGCCGCGATGAACTTACTCAGGACCTCTTTTGTCGCTCTGTCCACCACGTAGTTGTCAGGCGATACGCTCCCGCTGACAACGGACTCGCCCAGGCCCCACGCCGCCTCGATTATGACCTGAGGCTCGCCGGTGCTGGGGTGAGAGCTGAACATCACGCCGGACTTTTCAGAATTGACCATTTTTTGGATGGTCACGGATATGTTGACCTTCTCGTGCTCGAAACCTTGTTCGACTCTGTAAAAGATCGCCCTTGCGCCGTAGAGAGAGGCCCAGCATTTGACGACCGCTTCAAAGACCTGGTCTTCGCCAGTCATGTTCAGGAAAGTCTCTTGCTGACCTGCAAAGCTGGCATCAGGCAGGTCTTCTGCGGTAGCGCTGGACCTAACTGCCACCAGTACCTCTTCGCCGTCCCTTTTGCAAAGCTCGTTATACCGGTTCCTGATCGCTTTTTCGATGTTTTTAGGAACCTTTGCTTTGATAACCAGTTCCTTGGCCTTCGCCGCGGAGTCGTTCAGGGCCGATGGATCGTTTACGTCCACATCCAGGGCTTTGAAGAGGTCCTCAGCGATGCCGGACCTATTGACGAAATCTCTGAACGCCTGGGCGGTGACTGCAAAGCCTCCTGGTACGGGAACGTTCGCGTTTATCATCTCACCAAGGCTTGCGCCCTTACCGCCGACTATGGAAACGTCATCCTTGCCGACTTCTTCCAACCAAATAACAGCATCCATTCGATATCCTCCACCATATTATCTGAATCATAGTGTCCGTTAAAACTAAATGTATCTGTGAGAAATGTCTCAACACACCACTTCACGTCAAATAATACCCCAAAACAAAAGAACATCTCCCACCCAAACCTGAAGATCCTTCGACCCACCAATTTCGGGCGCGCGTACCCGAGCATATCTCTTATTGCGCCCACCTGGCGGACTGAAGAGACGTCATTTTCGCCGACCTCGTCTAGCCAATCAACAGCTGACATCCAATATCCACCTTCTGAGAGTGACGTAATTTTCACGTTATAGTGTTTAACGATACTTTTTGGATAAATCTCAAACTCGTAGGAGTTTGAGATTTGACCTATTCGTATCTTTAAGCACTATTGTGGAGAGATACCAATTAGGTGTCGTCTAAATTGGTTCTCGACTATATTGAGCAGGATTTCTGCGGAAACATCGGCTGAAACATATATATCAGTTTTCACGAGTATTCGCAGAGGTTGATGTAAAACCACCCATTCTCTCACAATGGAGGTCAGGTCGGATCATGTTCAAACAACTTGCCAGCGTATTGGAATCCTCCAGGACCCTTCTGGAGCGGTGCAGACCGGTCGGACGAACTGAACCAATTTCCTTAGATTTGGGTCTTAGAAGGGTCTTATCTTGCGATATCACCTCGCCCGTGAACCTTCCAGGTTTCAATCGCGCAGCCATGGATGGATATGCGGTCAAGTCTGAAGACACGAGAGGCGCAAGCCTTCTAAACCCAGTCTATCTGGATCTGGGTGATGAGGGCGGCCAGAGCAGATGCGCGCCCGTACGGACAGGAATGCCAGTGTCAGAAGCATTCGACGCCGTCGTCATGAAAGAGGATGTCGTCCTTCGTGAAGACCTTTTGGAGATCTCAGCAGAAGTCCACCCCCACAAGAACCTGGCACAAATTGGTGAAGATGTGAAAGAAAGCGACCTCGTCTTTGAAGAAGGACACGTTCTAAGGCCACCGGATATCGCCCTTTTGGCGTCGCTTGGCATGGACCAAGCAGAAGTTTGGAAACAGCCCAGGGTTGCCATAATCCCCACAGGAAGTGAACTTGCTCCGTCCCTTTCCGGCCAGAAACTTCGGCCAGGCCAAGCATACGAAACCAATGGCATCATGGCCGACCTTTACGTGAGAAGCTGGGGCGGTCTTCCCTTGCAAGCCCCGATCGTTGAGGATGATCCTGCCCAAATAAAGGAAGCAATCATGGCCAACCAAGAGGCAGATCTGATTCTCCTAACTGGTGGAACGTCGGTTGGCGAAAAAGACTACGTTCCTCCGGCCGTAGCCGAACTTGGCGAGATCCTAGCTCATGGTGTGAGGCTAAGCCCAGGAAAGCCCACTGCTCTTGGCTTCGTAGACGAAACACCTGTGGTCTGCCTTCCTGGATATTCGGTGGCAGCGCTTGCGGCACTCTTCCTATTTGTCAGGCCCCTCGTCAAGAAACTGGCCCACCTTCGGGACGATCCCTCAAGGGTCAAAGCCATGCTCGCCGAAAAGATCGTCTCCAGGCCCGGATACATCACTTTTGCAAGAGTAATTCTCGATGGGGACAGGGCCACGCCTATCATGACCACCGGAGCTGGCATCTTAAGCTCAGTTGCAAAGGCAGGTGGATACGTCCTCGTCCCAGAAGAGATGGAAGGAATCGAAGCGGACAAGATCGTGGAGGTTAACCTGATCGAGTGATCGGGACTTGGAAGGTGCAGGGAACCAACCATGGCTGAAGAGGAAGGACCCCACAGCGTGCCTCCAAGTGTGCCAAAAGAGAGCGCACAACTTGCTCAGAGCGTGCGCGAGGTCTTCCTGATGATCAAAGACTTTCATGACCGAGGAATTGAGCCTGCGGCGACGGAGGTGGCCCATAAGAGGTGGATGGAGTCCAGGCGCGACGGTACACCTTCGAGCTGAAGGAACAAGGCGCGCGCAGAGGGTGCGAAATAGGTCGTTTTCGCACTCTGGCCATTAAAATTCGCGCGCATTTTAATGGCAGTTTATATACTTCGCGTTCAGCGCGGAATAATTTGCATCTAATATGAGATATCATAGGATATCATTATATATACGTGATTAAGATGTAGTTTTCTAAGTAAGATAACAGGTGAGCGGATTTCGGATTAACCGAATTTAGACGAGGCGTAATGCCGCTAGAAAACCGCAAGCCTGTAGAGGGGGAAGAAAGGTGGCAGATGTTTGGGATGCAGATTTCCACGAGCTGCGAGTGGATAGGGAAGAGGCAGCAGAGTTATTCGCAGGAAAATATCGCGGTTCGATAAGGCTTCAGCTCGGATTATACTGCACACAAGAAGAATTCGAGGCTGAAAGGAAGGAAGTATTAGAGCGCCTATTTTCCTAAATTTTTATGAGATCGGATGATTTTGAGAGCGCGTGGGATGATAGGGAGATACACACACTCCAAAAAATGACGAAAAAATATGAAAAAGTTAAGAAGTTATTTCTTTATGCAGAAGAGATAGATAACAAAGTTACATTTCTCCCCGCTTCGAATGAGTTTAGGTCTGCATTTGATCATTTAATGAGAGTATACGCGTTTAAATTTGGAATTAAATCCTCAGAAAATGCCGATTATACACATACAAATCTTGATAAATCGTATGGACATATTTATAGAGCTGGATACGACGTACTTGATTACCTTCAAATGAAATTAACGAAAAACATTGTGTATACGATGGAGATGTATTCTATCGATACAATAGAAGCTGTCTGCCCGGAATATTATAAAAAAATCAAACGCGATCTCAAATTATACGCTGAAGAGGTAGCCATAATACGAAGCAGGAAAGACGTTGGGAATAGAAATGATGCAGAGTTTGATAAATATGTAGAAATCGTCAACAATTTAAAAAAATATGATGCAGCGATTAACGAAATCGAATATTTATTAGCTGAATATGAACTTAAAAGGACACAAGAAAGAACACGAGAGACTCGTCTCAATACACTTTATACAGTTGTAGCAACGTTAGCAGTAACGGGAATATTATGGGCGATCTCTTCATACTCCAATAAAAGTACATCATTCATACTGAAGTCCAGCTCAGTGGCGAACACTTCAAACTCCATGATGCTTCTACTCCTAATATTTATAGCGTTTGCAATATGTTACATGTATTGCGCTAAAGGTAATTAAGCTGGCGATTCTTGAGCAGGGCAATCTCACGCAATCAATATCTAGCGGCTCAGTACATTTTTATAAGAATATTTCCTGGCCAGTTAACCTTCACATCTACACCACAGAGAACGCTTTATTCTTATGGCATATGGCCAATCGGCAACCTCGCTTAACCACAAGTCAAATGAATTTGATTTATTTTAAGTTATATGGCGTTGATTATTTATACGGCACCAACTCCTTTTCCGGCTATGTCTGACTGGATCTATCCCAACTTCGATTACCGGCCCGAACGGCCCCTCTTCCTCTGCGTATTATCCAATACCGACACTGGAAAGATCCCTGGGCTTAGCGCCGCGGGATCGTCCCCTGATCTTACAGATTATACACCAGGGGCCGACGCAGAATTGGTCGAGCTAAACAAGATCGTGACGATCCCAGAAATTCCAAATTCTCCAGAGGGCGCGACCACCCCTGCCGCAGTGACCAGGGCCGCCCTCACGCTGGCGAAGATTCCGTCTCTCTTTGTGACCAGCGGACTTCGACAAAAACCGGTGGTGCCTTACGTTGACATGAACGGCTCTGCTGGAAGAGATATCAGGTTCGAAACTGCAGTTCCAAACGCCACAGACATCATCGACAGAGCCACGCTCTTGGGAAGGAAACTTGCCACACTTTCAGACTGTATCTTCATAGGCGAATCTATTGCAGGCGGCACCACCACCGCGATGGCTGTGATGCAGGCCCTTGGATATCCAGGAACCGTGAGCAGCAGCCTGCACAAAAATCCCTTGGAGCTAAAACAAGAGATCATCGATCAGGCCATGATTCGTTGCGGCGCACATTTTGGAAGCATGAAGTCCGACCCCTTGGGGGCCATCACAGAACTTGGTGACCCCATGATCCCTTGTGCCCTCGGCCTGATGAAAGGTCTTGAGGGGGCAAAAGTGGTCTTGTCAGGAGGAACTCAGATGGCGGCAGTCCTTTGCGCGGCCCATGCTTTGGGAATAGAAGGCGACGTCTCCATCGCCACCACCAAATACGTGATGGAAGACGGCAGCGCCAGCTTCAGATCAATCGTGGAAAGTCTTGGGAGGAAGTGGTACATGGTAGATCCGGGCCTGGAGCGATCTGGCATACCCGCGCTCCAGTGCTACGCGAACGGAAGCGCAAAGGAAGGCGTGGGCGCAGGTGGATCGATACTCGCAGCAAGCCTTCGCGGAGTTACACAACAGCAGATAGTGGAAGAATCTGACAAGGTCCTCATGACCGCAGAGCTACCAAAGCCCAAATAGACCTATCTTGATGCATCTGATAGGTCTATCTGAAAAGTTATTTATCGAGCGCGACCAACTCGCCCTCGGTGCTAATGCTTTGAACTCAGAGCTGAGATCGCGATTTTGGGAGAACGCCTGGATCCTTCTGCCCATCCTTTTCTTGGTCTTCCTCATATCCTACTTTATGTTCCCCTTGCTAGACGGCATAGTCTTGGGGGTTGTATTCGCCTACGTGGGAAGACCCATAAGGAAAAAGTTCAAACACCGCCGTCTTGGATCTGCAATTGCAACCGTCTCCATAATCCTCCCAGTCGCCCTGATAATCACCTTGGGGACGGTAGAAATATTTTCTCAGCTGAATTGGGTTGTCGAACATCAAGGCGACATACTGAGGAAAGCCACCATATTTCTCAGCGAGTTTGAAATATCTACGGTCATAAGAGACGTCGAGATATCTCCAAGGGTCTACGAAGAACTTACAGGCAGCCTGAAAAGCGTGATTGAGATCCTGGCACGGGTCGTCGCCAGTATTCCTGTACTCGCCTATGGAATGTCGCTAGTTCACATGGTCCTGAACTTCGTGGTATCCATATTCGTCTGTTATTTCCTTCTCCTAGATGGCGGTCGTATGGCGAGAGGAATAATCGCGATCTTGCCTAACGAAAAAGTGGAGATCTACAGGAAGTACTGCGTCAAGATAGACGGCATCCTGAGCGGGATCTTCGTAGGTGCCATCTACACGTCCCTCGTAGGCGGGATCATATCTGCAATCGTCTTTTACGTCTTTGACATACCAAAGCCATTTGCTTTGGCGAGCTTCGTCTTCATCGCAGGTCTCGTTCCCATCCTGTCGTCCTGGCTTGTCATAGTGCCTATTGCCATTTACAGGTACTTTGCCACAGGGCCAATTGATGCCCTATTTTTCTTCACTGTAGCCTCTGTTTTCATATATCTACCCACAGACATGATAATCAGACCCTATCTCGTATCCACGAAATCGACCATGCATCCACTTCTCGTCGTCTTATCTTTCGTAGGAGGGGCTCTTGTGGCGGGCGTAGGCGGATTTTTCCTGGCACCGGCACTTTCCGGGATGGTGGTAGGGATGTACCAAGTCCAAAAAGAGGAAAAAGAGATGGAACTGGAGATGGATAAGAAAAAGACAGACGAGTGCGTTGACTGGGGATGACGTTATTATACGGGCAGATTTCATCACCCTTTCAAGATGAAGTTCTACATCGAGACATACGGTTGCACTGCAAACCAGGGTAACTCCGAAGAGTTTGCATCTGCCCTAAAGGAGATGGGCCACGTTTCTTCTTCCCTGGAAAAAGCCGACATTGTGGTGATAAACACCTGTGTCGTCACCGATCGGACCGAGAGGAACATGGTAAAGAGGCTTTGCCAACTTCAGGGCGAGAGATTGATCGTAGCGGGCTGTCTTCCCGTCGCCATGCCTGAAGCGGTTCGGGACATAAAGTGTCGCGATAAGATTGGAATATTGAACAAAGAGACGGGGCGCAAGATTGGCAGATCTCTCGGGAGCCCGTCTCTTGGGGCCGAGGCTCAGCTTGCAAAGACTGATGTGAAGACAAAAGCCAATTCAGAGCGTAACAATCCTGCACGCGACCTTTGTGCCGTGGTCAACATCTCAGAGGGGTGCAAAGGAAACTGCAGCTACTGCATAATCAAGAGGGCGAGAGGATCGCTGAAAAGCTCTCCTCCAGAAGATGTGATGGATACAGTCCGCCGCCACATCGAAGACGGCGCGGTCGAACTCCAGATTGCATCCCAAGACGCCTCTGCTTACGGCATGGACATCGGCTCTAGCCTTCCAGAGCTTCTGGATATGATAACCGAGATTCCCGGCCGCTATAAGGTGAGGGTCGGGATGATGAACCCGTCCACGCTCAAGCCCGTTCTCGATGACCTGGTCCGATCCTACAAAAGCCCCAACATATACAAGTTCATCCATCTGCCAGTCCAGTCCGGCTCCAATTCGGTCCTAGAACGAATGAACCGCTTCTACAAGGCAGAAGATTTCGCCCGCATCACAGCCCGTTTAAGGCGAGGGATTCCTGACTTGACTTTGCACACCGACATCATCGCGGGCTTTCCAGGCGAGACCAAAGACGATTTTGGGGCCACAAAAGAGTTGATGAGATCCGTCCAGCCAGACAAGATTAACGTGACGAGATTTTCTTCCAGACCTCACACCGAAGCGAGCCGATTCAAAGAGCTTCCTTCGGTCATCAAGAAGGCGCGGTCCAGAGATCTCACACGGCTCTGGCAAGAGATCGCAGCCAGTCGGAACGAGCGCTATGTCGGCGAAGTCGTATCAGTCCTGGTAACTGAAGAAGGAAAAGGCAATACCATGAAAGCGAGAACCCAAAATTACAGGGAGGTCGTGATCGACGAAAAACTCTCGTTGGGAAGCTCTTGGGATGTGGAAGTCACGAAGGCAAATTCGTTCTATCTCAGAGCGACAATCGTAAATCACCCATGACTAAAGTCACGGGCATTTGACGTGTCTTGGTTTACCAGATCATCAATTGGGAGATAATATAATTGATAACCGATGGGATCAAATTTATAGTCAAGAACCGATTAGATAACACTAATCGGTTTTTACCAGAATAGTGCTTAACGATACAAGTAGGCCAAATCTCAAACTCTTGCGAGTTAGAGATTTGGCTCAAAGGTATCGTTAAGCACTATAGTTACCCTGGAATGCCGCCTCAGTTTCAGGCTCTAAGGGCACCGGTTAAACAGTCCCGATGGGTAGGGGCAGTGCTTGTGCCATTCAAAACCGTTCCATATCTGATCGAGAGGAAGTCGGATCCCGGGATTGACTCCACAATCTTGGGTACGCACAACTCCATTCGTGGAGGTAAACTCCATGTTAGTTTACACAAATTCGAACGCATTCCACCCCCCACTAAAAGGGGGGATCCTGCTGCGTTCGTCCTGAATGGCGAAGAATCGAGATCCGTTTAGAGACGCAACCGGGATATATTTCTGATTTTTATCGAATGTCCTGCAGCTCTACTGCGGGGTGCGCCGCCGCAATTTAACTCACAGTACAAGTGCGGCAGATAAAGTGATGGTTGGAACAATTCACCATAATTAATTAAGATTAATCTGTGTTTTTGGTGTATTTATTTATCATGTTGATTTTTTATGCCATTTGTGAACATAACTGTATGGAATATAATCAAGAAGCTGTTATCACTTAATGTGAAACTACTTCTGCTATTTAATCATATAGTTGTATTTTGAAACTAAATGCTACATTTTAAATTAAATTTTAGTACCACCCATAATAAAAGATAGGTATAGATTATGATAAATTATTATAATAATCATTTTCGACAGATTTATAAACGAAGAAGTGTAGGTTACGCCAGTGTTTCCAAAACCACCTCATGCCACCGAGTTAACGGAGGCAAATGGTGACGAAAATGGAGAAAGGAGCGCATCTAACCAAACGATACACGCTTCACAAATGGAAATAAATCACCATATCCGTCCGAGATTTAACGTGAGAGGTTGGAAACACGTTTAGTTTGATGATAAAGGAGGGTTGAAAATTGGCAGGAGAGAAGAGTGGAACAACTAAAGTTCTAATGGAAGAGACCAGAATTTTTGAGCCGCCAAAGGACCTAGCCGAAAACTGCAACGCTTGGCAGTGGGCTAAGGGAAAAGGATTCAAGACCGAAAAGGAGATGCGTGCCTGGTGCGGCGAGAATTACGTCGAGTTCTGGGACGAGATGGCCAAGACCTTCGCCGATTGGTATGAACCCTACACCCAGACGCTTGATGATTCCGCGATGCCCTACTTCAAGTGGTTCACCGGCGGCAAGATCAACATGTTCTACAACGCCGTTGAGAGACACATCAAGGCAGGAAAGGGCGACAAAGTCGCATACTACTTCATCCCTGAAGCAACCGACCAGCCTGAGAAGGCCTACACCTACCAGGAGATATATGAAACCGTCAACAAGCTCGCTAACGGTCTAAAGAGCTTGGGCGTCGTCAAGGGCGACAGAATATCTATCTACATGCCCATGCTCCCTGAGACCGTCATGGCGATGCTGGCCTGCGCCAAGCTAGGCGCCATTCACAGCCTGGTATTCTCAGGGTTCAGCTCCAAGGGGTTCGGCGACAGGGTCCAGGACTGTGAGGCAAAAGTAGTCTTCACATCCGACGGGTTCTACAGGCGCGGAAAGCCACTGCCACTCAAGCCCCAGGCCGATGAAGCTATCCTGAACGCTCCGAGCGTCAAGAACGTGATCGTTCTCCAGAGGACTGGCATAGACACTCCATGGACCGAGGGTCGCGACATCTGGTTCCACGAGCTTGTCGAGAGCCAGTCTGCCGAGTGCGAGACCGAAGTTCTGGACGCTGAAGACAGGCTGTTCATCCTCTACACCTCCGGAACCACCGGCAAGCCCAAGGGTATCGAGCACGCCCACGGCGGATACTGCGTATCACCAGCTCAGACTCTCAGCTGGGTCTTCGATCTGAAGGAAGACGACATCTGGTGGTGCACTGCTGACGTTGGATGGATCACCGGTCACTCTTACGTCGCCTACGGACCTCTCTGCCTTGGTGCGACCAGCATCATGTACGAGGGATCTCCAGACTATCCAGACTTTGGCCGTTGGTACAAGATTATCCAGGACCACAAGGTCACAGTCTTCTACACCGCTCCGACCGCAGTCAGGATGCTCATGAAGCAAGGCTCGGAATGGCCCGAGAAGTACGACCTCTCCAGCGTGAGGTTGCTCGGATCCGTCGGCGAACCACTGAATCCTGAAGCCTACGTCTGGTATCGCAAGTTCTTCGGAAACGACGTGTCACCGATCATGGACACCTGGTGGCAGACCGAGACTGGATGTTTCATCATATCTCCGTTGCCGATGACTCCCTGCAAGCCAGGATCCGTCGCATACCCCTTGCCCGGATTTAACACCACAGTCTTCGACGAGGAAGGAAACGAGGTTCCACTGGGAGAAGGCGGAAACATCGTCAACCCGACGCCCTGGCCATCGATGCTCAGAGCTTTCTACAAAGACGAGATCAGGTACAAGAAGGAATACTGGGACATGTACTGGGAAACCAACCCCGGCACCTACCTTGCTGGCGACAAAGCCACCAGGGACAAGGACGGATACTGGTTTATCCAGGGCCGTATTGACGATGTCTTGAGCGTTGCAGGTCACAGGATCGCAAACGCCGAGGTCGAGTCCGCACTGGTAGCTCACCCAGACGTTGCCGAGGCAGCCGTTATCGGCAAGCCCGACGAGATAAAGGGAGAAGCAATAGTCGCATTCGTCATCCTGAACACAGGTGTCGAGGCAACTGACGACCTGATGAAGGCCCTTAGGACCCACGTCAGAACTACTCTTGGCCCGCTGGCAATACCCGCAGCAGTCATCTCCGTCCAGGACGTTCCCAAGACCAGGTCCGGCAAGATCATGCGCCGCGTGATCAAAGCCAAGGCCCTTGGAAACCCCACCGGCGACACCTCTGCACTCGCTAACCCCGAGTCAGTGGACTATATCCCCTTGGTATAAGGTTCTTGAACCTTGGAAAATCGGATGAGCAGGCTTTAAATTGCCTGCTCAAGTCCGTCTATTTTTTCGCATTTTCAATTGTGTGATCAAAAGACTCATGCCCGAAATATGAAAATCGATACGTTTCGACTGCATGTGCTAGATTATTTTCATGGGAAATACTAGGCACTACTCTAGCCTTTTGAAACTCAAAAATCAGAAAGAAAAGTAAGTTCTGCGGCCATCAGGCCGCTAACTGAAATAGAATGTTACACGCAAGTATCCAAGAGCCTGCCTTTGCCGCCCTTCTTCTTGCTGCCTCCACCCCTCTCTTCGCCAGGATGTATGGGCTCGACTTTCGCTACCTCTTCTTCTTTTTTCTTCTTCGTTTCTTCAGCCATTTTACATCACTCCTCTCACTAGTTTGTACATAATCGTTTATTAAGTTTTCTAATATTCCAATAACTTCACAGGTATTAAGCGCGCAACTGTCGAACTATAATCCTATTCCACAGATTTAACACATATGAATTCTGCCCCATATTACGCTTAGGTTGGCCGGGAACACTGGGCTGGCATAGATACATTTTTCGTGGATAGTGACAAGAGTTATCTCCAAAAAGGTGAGGAGATAAGAACGGAATTCGTTTTGGCCATGTTCGTGCTGGCGATACTGGCAACTGAAGTCGTAGCTGACGAGGTCGACGATCTCATATTGGGTCTAAAGGATGAAGAAGGGGCCGTCAGAGAGAATGCTGCCTATGCACTTCGGCGAGATCAGCGATCCAAGGGCCATCGATCCTCTCATTGTGGCTCTCAAAGATGAGAACTAGGACGTCCGAGAGATTACTGCCTATGCACTCGGCGAGATCTGCGATCCAAGGGCCATCGATCCTCTCATTGTGGCTCTCAAAGATGAGAACTGGGACGTCCGAGAGATTACTGCCTATGCACTTTGGCGAGATCGGCGACACAAAGGCCGTAGATCCTCTGATCGAGGCACTCAAGGATGGAACTGTATTGGTCCGAAAAGCAGCGTCGGAGGCTCTGGCGACCATCGAGGGCTAAATCAGCCCATATCACTTTATGGCCCTTCGCTGATTTTCCAACGCGTTTTCCAGGATCACGCCGCCTTCCACCAAGTCGCCACAGTATTACTCGACGGCCAGCCAGACGGCGCCCGAAGAGGTGGGGTCCAAGGTGGCGATTAGCCGCTCCCCCCAACACGCCCTCGATCTTCGAAGGCGAGGAGGCGGTGAAGGAACTTCCGGCGGTCGAGATGGTGCATCTCACCGTCCAGGGGCCTTACACAAACCTAGAAGACGCCTACAGCCAGCTCTTCGGCTGTGGGTATTCCAGAGCGGATACAAAATTAGCAGGCACCTTTCGGGAAGTCTACGTCAAGTGGGGCGAAGAGATGCTCTCCGAGTAGTGGGTGACGGAGATCCAGGTCCCTATCGGGATGTAGAAGAAGACGAGAAAGTGGGAGCCCACCACCGAGACGAGGCTGGCCCTCTCCATAGTCCGGAGCATTTTGTGGATATGGACTCTTTGAGAGGGTGATCTGTCCATAAGAATGCACGTAAAAGTAAACCCGACTTTCGGCAGGGCGAGTGCTGATCTGAAATAATTCTCTTGATAGCGGTTTGGCGGTAGAAACGACTATATAATTTAATTAACATTAAATCAACACACGCGTAAGCAGTAGTTGTGGGATTTGAACATTTGTGGGCGGCCCATACTCAGATAATTATATGTTGAATTTAGTCCACATTATGTAAAGCAAAATATTGTGGAAAAATATTTGTGGGGGAAAATCCCCTGCCGAATGTCGGGTAAACCTAGAAGACAGATATTATTAATTATCTCATATTATACGCTTGAAATATGGGCTAGATTTTCTAAATTCGAAAAGTATTATAAAAATCAAGATTGCCCAAAAGACATATCCTAAAATATATTCTATTGGAAACATCAAAATCGATTGCATTTTAGTCATTGGTGATTCAATAAGTGATAACAATGCGAATATTATGGAAAATATTGGTATGAGTTTAATCCATTCTTTTTCATACCAGTAATTTACATGTATAGTCAAAACTTGTTTATCTAAATAAACAGTTTGTGATTTAGATCTATATTTTAAATATATGTTTATAAAATGGTCTCCGCTAGGCGCATTTTCTGCGAGTGTAAATTCAAAACGATATGGTGGCTCACCGTCAATATCACTTTCTCCTATAATTCTCCCAGGGAAATTCAGATCGCTACTACAATACTTACGAAAACATCTGTCTAATGATATAAAAAATCGTGAACCTTTAAGGGGGTCTGTGGTCCAGTCTATCTTTTTAATAACTCCTACGTTAGTATTGCCGGATTGCTGAACTACGAGCTTAAAATGTGTGTATTTTATTGTGTCATCTTTGACAAGATATGGGGGAATGGATACTATGATGTTGCCATAATCTATGTCCCCGTCACCTGATATATATAAATTTGCACAAAAAGCATCCATATGATTTAGATGAGAACCACTTACTACGTGCGCTAAAATAGCATATGAGGGTTCGCCTATGTTTATTCCCATACATCCTCGAATCCTAGCATAATTCTATTTGAAATAGTGGTGAACAATATAAACATTAGCCATTCGGAGGGACGGGCTGTATCCTGGAGAGTAACCTTTCCTCTGTTCCCACCTCTTCCGGGCGGTGGCGCTAGGTGGTGGAAAATATGGGGGTGGTCTTTTGGCGGTAAACTTTGGCCCGTTAATAATTATGGTACGCGACGAGAGGGACAAGTTCCCAAAATGTCTCCACCTCCTGCTTCTCTTTGTGAGTGCTATCATATAATATTTCAAGAAACATTTGACGCTCCAGGAACGATGATCAGACTGAGACACCCTATCCCCTCCACCTCGGCACCACCCGCCCGATCTTCTCCACGTACTGCCGATACTCCTCACCGAACTCGTCTTCCATCATATTCTCCTCGCGCGGGATCCTCGCAATATACAGAGGAATTGACGCGACCAAAAAGGCGGGGCCTGCGATCCAGTTCTGGAGGAGGAGAAGCTGAGCCACGGCCCAGAGCAGGTGCGCCGCGTACATCGGGTGGCGGATCTTTTCGTACACGCCCGAGGTTACAAGCGCGTGTTTCTTCCTCAGCTTCAACTCCGGCGAGAAACTCTCACCAAGGTCTGCGTGCGACTGCCACAAAAGCCTCAGGGCCTGGAGGAAAAGGGCGGCTCCAAGCGAGCCTGCAACAAGGCTTGCCAAAGATGGCAAGGTGTAGTCTGCAAAGTCCAGCCGGGTCGTGAAGAGATAGAGGAAAGGAACGATTATCATGCCCGTAGTTGTGAGGATCATAAGCGGTTTGTCCTGCCCCCTCTCGCGATCTTCTGCAACCTTCTCGCGCTTTCGCCACCAGTGCGGCGTCCTCGCAAGACAAACGGCCCGGATCACAGAGGCCGCAAAGAAACCGACCAAGAAAGCAAGATCGAATACGTCGTCGAGCATGACTGGTTCGTTCCTTCGGGAAGACAAAAATAGGCGGCGGTCCCGTGCCGCTCGGCGCACTCGACCCCACCTCACTCGATCCACCCGATCCAATCGGGATCAACGGCCGGATCAGTGTATGCTCTTTGCGAACTTGAGGCTGCTTTGTATCTGCTCGTCTACATCCTCCTCGGTCGGCTCCATGTGGCCGGGATACAACACTTCTACGTCGAGAGCGGCCAGCTTTTCAATCGAATTGACAAGGTCCCAAACCGCCTCGTCCGCGCGGCGAGTTCTCCCGATGTTCCCGAGAGGAAGAATCGTGTCGCCCGAGAAGAGAACCTTAGACTTTCGCTCGTAGAGGGCTATCGAGCCTGCAGAATGGCCTGGCGTGTGTATAACTTCCAGGCTCCACTCACCCAAGTTCATGACATCGCCCTCGTCGAGAATTCCATCCACATCGAACGCGGCAGGATCTTCATTGTAAAGATAGGCACCTGTAGATATGTCGTCTCCGATATCGCCAAGCTCTGCCTCATGCATCATAACCTTGGCGCCGGTCGCCTCTTTAAGCGCCGGAACACCCGCGGTATGATCATGATGGCCGTGAGTGAGAAGGATGAACTCGATCCTTTCAGGATCTATGTATTTCTTTATGTTCTCGATCGCGACTTCTGGATCCATTCCAGCATCGATCAACACCGAAACCTCGTCCAAGATCAAGTAGACGTTTCCTTCGTGCTCTCGGCGACCTCCGTTAACCTTATGCACTTCGACCATGAAAAACACCTTAAAGGTAATGTTCGCTTCAAAGTATTTCAATATTTAGTTAGTTGGTATCATGAATTTGATGGAAGAAGCAAGGGCTGGCAGGATCGCCGACGAGATCGAGCTGGTGGCCCGAAAAGAAGGCGTCGACCCGGAGGGGTTGAGGCGCCTTGTGGCCAAAGGCCGGGTGGTGATACTGAGAAACCTCCATCGCCCAAACCGCGAAGATGTTGAACCCATAGGGGTAGGTGAATCCCTCACCACCAAGGTGAACCTCAACCTGGGGTCATCAAAAGACCTGGCAGACCCAAAAGACGAAGTCGAAAAGGCGGTGGTGGCAATGGAAGCCGGGGCCGACACCGTGATGGATCTATCCACCGGCGGGAACCTAGACGAAATCCGGCGAGCGATACTCAAAGCCGTGACGATACCGGTGGGAACGGTCCCCATCTACCAGGCCGAAATAGAGGGTGCGCTCACGTCGCAAGGGATGTTCAACGCCCTGGAAAAACAAGCCAACGACGGAGTCGACTTCGTCACAGTTCACGTGGGTGTCAACCTGAACTCATTTGAGCGGCTCAAGCAGAGCGAACGGATCATGGGCATCGTAAGCCGTGGCGGCTCACTTACGCTCAAATACATGAGCGAGACTGGAAAAGACAATCCTTACTATGCTGAGTACGATCATCTTCTCGACATCGCCAAAGAGCATGATCTGACATTGAGCCTGGGCGACGGAATGAGGCCCGGCTGCATCGAGGATGCCAGCGACCGGGCCAAGTATATGGAGTTCATAATGCTGGGCGAGCTGGTCGACCGGGCAAGAAAGGCAGGTGTCCAGGCGATGGTCGAAGGTCCCGGCCACGTTGCCGCCGACGAGATCGAAACCAGCGTCAAGGCGATGAAATACGTCACGAACGGCGCGCCGTTGTATCTCTTGGGGCCCATCGTGACCGATATCGCGCCCGGTTATGACCACATAACCGCCGCCATCGGCGGAACGATTGCCGGAATGTACGGGGCAGACTTCCTCTGCGCTACAACCCCAAGCGAGCACCTGGATCTCCCCACCAAAGAAGACATCTTCGAGGGGACGATGGTGACGAGAATCGCGGCGCACTCTGCAGATCTTGCCAAGCCTGACATAAAAGAGAGAGCTCGCGCCTGGGACCACAAAATGGCCGTTGCAAGAAACGAGCTTGACTGGCCCGCCCAGTTCGAGAACGCGATCAACCCGCAACTTGCGCGCGAGATCCGACACAGGCGGGGAGTAGATGTTGACACCTGCACCATGTGCAACGAGCTTTGCGCAATCCGGCTTGCAAAAGAGGCGATGGAGCGGGAGAAAAAGAGAAAAAACAAGCAGAACGGCTATAGTCAAGAACCGATCAAGTGAGACTTATCGGTTCTCGCCAGAATAGTGCTTAACGATATGAATAGGCCAAAATGTCGAACTCTTACGAGTTCGACATTTGTCCGAAAGGTATCGTTAAACACTATAAAAGAAGATCGAGCCGTCAGGGCAATCGAGTCGATCTTGGTGTAAAATCTCGGGATCTAGACGCACTCGGCTAGCTCCTTTTCCACCACTTCGCCCTCAGGCTCAACTTCGGCGAAAACCTGTCCCTCGAAGTAGAGGACTTCGGTATCTTCGTCTATCCAGGAGTCTGGAGGAAGGCCCGCTTTGAGGCAGGTCTGACATAAGAACTCAGCCGAGTCGAAGTTCCACTCGGTTGCCACCTGTGGCAAGAGCAGCCCCGACCACATGCTTTTGCGCACTATCAAGCCGTGCTTTCCAATCTCGACAGTGTCTGGCAGATCCTTCTTTTCGACCTCGTAGGGTTGAGGCGGCGAAAGGACTGTGACCTCGATGACGATTTTGTCCAGCTCTTCTGGCCTCACCTGCGGAAACCTGGGATCTCTCACCCCGGCGCTGATTGCCGAGTCCACGATTGCCAGTCCAAGCTCCATCACCGGCTCGGGGTAGCCAATGCATCCTCGAAGATCTCCTTCTTCGTGCAATGTCACGAATACTCCGCCCTTATTCTGGAAGGCGGGCGAAAGATCTTCTGGCTTGATCCTCTCTTTTCTCTCCAGGTAAGCGGCAAGAGACTCTCTTGCCAGCTTGACAGCAGTTCGTCCCTCTTCGATGCTCAGCATGATACATGATGAAACGACTTGGTACTAAAAAGTTATCAAGTGACAATAAGGAGTTTGATTTTCTCGTACAATCTAAATAAAATCCGTAAATGGGGGTCTGGCCCCCCAAAACCTTGTGACCTTTAAGAGCCCTTTTCAAGAACCCTTCAGATTTCCAAGTGCCAAGATCAGGACTGATAACCTTTCCACTTCGCCTCTAGCTCTGGGTCTCTCAGAGTTTCCATCACGTAGTCAGCAAACTGAGCGCCCGTTGCGCCATCGTCCCTTCCGGTCAAGACGACCTTCTTTTCCAAAAGGCCGCATATATCCAAGGCCATTTCGAGCCGTTCTGCTTCTTTCTCAAAGCCAATGTGGCGAAGAAGCATCACAGAGGCCCGCATCATGCTGGACGGATCGGCAAACTTTGCCCGTCCCTCTTCGACCATTCTTGGGGCCGATCCATGGATCGCCTCGAACATGGAATATCTTTTCCCGATGTTGGCGCTACCTGCAGTTCCAACGCCGCCCTGAAACTCTGCGGCTTCGTCGGTGATTATGTCGCCATAGAGGTTTGGCAAGACGACGACCCCAAACTGGGTCCGCCTCTTGGCATCCACAAGTTTAGCAGACATTATATCGATGAACCACTCGTCTAGATCGATCCCGGGATATTCTTCTGCCACTTTCCTTGCTATTTCCAGGAATTTGCCATCAGTGGTCTTGATAACGTTGGCTTTGGTTACGGCAGTCACCTTGTCAAAGCCGTTGTTCTTGGCGTAATCGAAGGCCAACTTCACGATCCTCTCAGTACCTTGAGTGGTGATCACCTTGAAGTCGATGGCAAGATCATCGGTCACGTTCATCCCCCTGCTTCCGAGAATGTAGGCACCTTCTGTGTTCTCTCTAAAAAACATCCAGTTGATCCCCTGTTCAGGAACCTTGACTGGCCTTACGTTGGCAAATAGGTCCAGATCGCGCCTCATTGCAACGTTTGCGCTCTCCAGATTGGGCCAAGGATCACCTTTCTTTGGGGTGGTGAGGGGGCCTTTGAGGACGACGTGACACTTCTTGATCTCTTCGAGTACATCGTCGGGCAACGTCTTCATCAAATTGGCTCGGTTTTCGATGGTGAGACCTTCGATGTTCCTGATCTCCACTTTTCCTTTCATCACTTTGTCTTTCAGGAGGTACTCAAGAACACGACCAGCCTCTGCACTGATGTAAGGGCCGATGCCGTCCCCACCCACAACGCCAATAATGAGGGGGTCGATCTTGGCGTAATCGATCCAGTCTTCGGCAGACTTTATCCGCTCGACCCTCTCTAACTGCTCTATCAGAATCGTCTCCAAATGGGCTTTCGCCGTCTCTATTGCCTCTTTATATTCGTCCATATCTTTTATCCTCTCAGTTTGAATCTTGACCCCGAGCAATCGCCCCTCTTTCTATAACTAATCATCTGCCAGATCAACCTTCTCACAAAGACTCAGAGTTTTGACTTTCAAGCCCTAATTTGTCGCATCTATTCTCGCTTCAAAGCGTGTTTTGTCTGTTTGCCTATGCTATTTCTCAGACTCCATTGAGTACTCTGAAACCGCCTTTGGCACAAGTCCCAACTCTGATCCAGCCAAGCCTCATCCACCAAAATTATAAACCACAACATCAGATGAGAAAAACATGCCAACACAAGAGATCATGTTCTACGCTTTAGTATTCCTGATCACGTTCGTGGTAGTAAGAATAGTGATGAAGATCCGACGCGGATATTGAGGTGGTGAGCGCAAAACATGATGCCCTCAGTAATCGCTACAGTAGGCGGGGGCGGGACCCGTCTTTATCCCCTTACCTTAAGCCAGCCAAAACCCTTGGTGGATCTCTGTGACACAGCAATAATCGCCATTCTTTTCAGGCTTTTGGCGATCCAAGGTTGCAAAAAGTTCATCCTCGGAAGCAAAGGTGCCGAAAACACCCTCGCGCTTAACAATTACTTCAAGGCAGGCGAGGGCTTCTTCAGGCGGCTGGGAGTCGAGTGTTCAGAAGAGTTCGCATACCAACCCCAGTACGACGACAAAGGAAGCGCTGACTCGTTGAGGTTTTGCACCAACTACTTTGAAATGAACGAAGATGTACTCGCCGTTTCCGGCGACAACGTGATCGATATCGACCTTGAGAGCTTCGTTGCCTTCCACAAGGAGAAAAAGCCGGTCCTCACTGTGGCCTTAAAGGAGATGCCTGAAGGCGAAAATATATCTCAGTACGGCGTTGCCGAGATCGACGACGATGGACGGATTAACCGCTTCGTCGAAAAACCCAAGCCGGGCGAGGAACCCAGCCGGATGATCAACACGGCCTTTTACCTGTTCTCCCCAGAGATTAGAAGAATATTATCAGAGATGGGCGACAGGGCCCGAGACATAGGCGGCGACCTTATTCCGTACCTCACCGAGAACGGTTACCCTGTTTACGGTTACCCGATCAAAGGCTACTGGATCGACATAGGAACTCCAGAAAGGCTTCACCAGGTGGCAATGGACGTTCTTGCTGGAAAGATCGAGCAATATACATTCCGGAACGAGTACCGACCACACCAATGGATCAATCCTACCACACTCAATCGGATCGAAAAGTGCCTAAAATCCGGCGAGATCGAACTTAAGAGCAACGTCTTCATCGGCCGAAACTGCAACATCGAGCCTGGCGCTGTCATCGAAAACTCCCACATAGGTCACACCAGTCTGGTAGAACGGGGTGTTGAGATCAAAAATAGCATGGTCATGAGTTTCTCTCACATCAAGAGGGACGCCCGACTGAACAAGACCATAGTTGGCAGGCATTCCACCATCGGAACGGATTGCGTTCTTGACGCTGACCAGCCTTACAGCAACGGCAGAATTCCCATGGTAGGTGAAGACGTAATCTTGCCAAGAGAATCAGTGGTTGGGGCTGGGACCAGGGTAGCTCCACTTAAGTACAGCTACAAGATCCTGGCCACAGGGAGGTTCCTCCAGATGGGAACCGATGATAGAAATATATATTTCTGTGAGAAATAACTCACCAGTAGCGTTCCCAGCCGCCGTTCTCGGCGACCTTCAACCTAAACTTTCTGCCGTTCTCGATCAGGAAGTGGTGAAAATCCTCAGCGCTTTTGAAGAAGGATTTGTCCCTCAGGTTCTCGTAGATCTGCTCAGAAGTAAATCCGCTCAGCTGGTTGTTGAGATAGACGACCCTCTCGATGGTGTACCAGATATCGTCGAACTTTCTCATGCCTCTTGTCCATTCCACCATTAATGACCACCTTCGGGGGCCACTTCAGCCCTAACTGAATAAGAACGTTTCGTTCAGGTCGCAAGATGGGCTTTAATTAGGCCAGCAAGGATATAGTCGAGAACCAATTAGATGAAACTAATTGGTTCTCGCCAGAATAGTGCTTAACGATACGAATAGGACAAAATGTCGAACTCATGGGAGTTCGACATTTGTCTGAAAGGTACCGTTAAACACTATAATTGATTGACATAAAGAGGGGGATGAAAAAGTGATGGAAAAAACCAAAGCTTCAGAATCAAATCAGATAATGTCGTCTAGTATCCAGGATCTGGAAACGATGATTCGCACCTGCAAACGATGCCCCCTGTCCAAGAGCAGAACATATGCAGTCCCAGGCGAAGGACCCGAAAATGCCAAGATATTGCTCTTGGGTGAAGCTCCGGGAAAGGATGAAGACCTATCTGGAAAGCCCTTCGTGGGCAGATCCGGAAAGATCCTGGACCAGTGTTTCGCAGAGGCAGGGATCGATCGATCTTGTGTCTTCATCACCAACGTGGTCAAATGCCGGCCGCCCCAGAACAGAAACCCGAATGCAAAGGAGACGGAAGCTTGTAAACCTTACCTTCGAGCGCAGCTTGAGATGATTGACCCAAAGGTAGTATGTCTTCTTGGAAACGTCGCCACCAAGGCAGTTCTTGGAAAGGTGGGCGTCACATCTCTCCACGGCCAAGTATTCGAAGGACGGTTCCTGGTGACCTTCCACCCTTCAGCCATCCTCAGGAACCGGAACCTGAAACCCGCTTTCGTCTCTGATCTCTTGACCGCAAAGGAACTGTCCGATCGAATGTGAAAAATTTCATCTATAGTTGATAATTTGGATTCTTTTAGACTGCAAACAGGCTTCTGGTTCGGTCCAGAGCTTGAGGCAAGGCCAGAATGAAGACCAAGTCGCCTTCCTTCACTTCAGACTCGGGCGCGGGCACTATAACTTGGTTACCTCGAAGGATCATGCCCAAAACGGCCCCATTTGGCATCTTCTCTGCAGCCTTCTTGCCCAAGATCTTGGCGTCTTTCTTCGCTTTCAGCTCCAAAATCTCGGCCCATCTCTTTCCGGTGGTTATGATGTCGCCGCCACCCATCAAGAGCTTGAGCACCGCTTCAACTGTGACTCTGCCAGGACTTATGGCAATGTCTGGCCCCACCATCTCGAAAAGCTCTATGTAATCGCTCCGGTCAACCCTGGCCACGATTTTCTTTGCGCCCAGTTGTTTTGCAAGAAGAGAACAGAGCAGGTTTTTCTCATCGATCCCCGTGACCGAAAATACCACGTCCATAGACCCCACGCTCTCGGACTTGAGAAGGGATATGTCAGTCCCATCGCCGTTCAGGATGAGAGTTTCAGGGAGATCTTCTGCCAGTTGCTGACATCTTTTGTTATCAATTTCTACCATTTTAAGGGCAAAGTCCATCCTCTCAAGCCACTTGGCAAGGTAGAACCCGACCACGCCACCTCCCACTATCATGACCTTGTGAGTGGCAGTTTCTTGATGGATCACCCTCCTAAGCTTGGGGACCGATTTGGATTCGCAGATCAAGATGAGACGGTCCTTGGGCACGATGGTCTCGACCACTCTTGGCATCAGGATCTCGCCACTTCTGTTGACAGCGGCAAGGGCGCAACCTTCGGGTATCGCAAAGTTTCCGATTGGGCCCGCGAGAGGCATATCTTTTCGGACTTCAAGCTCGATGAGTTCGACCCTGCCACCACCCATCTGCCGGCTCTCTATCATAGATGGGAAGTAAAGGCTGGTGACTATTTTTTCGGCCATCACGAGCTCGGGGCAGATCATGAGACCGATTCCTACCTGTCTGCGATGTTTCATGGGTTTGTCTATATAGTCAGAATTGCTCACTCTGGCGATGGTCTTCTTTGCGCCCAGGTGGTTGGCTATGATGCAGGTGATGATGTTCACCTCATCGTTGCCGGTAACCGCGACAACGATGTCCACATTCTTGATTCCCGCCCCTATCAGGAGCTGAGCGTTGGCGGCGTTTCCCTGGATTACTTTTACGTCCATGCCTTCAAGCCGAGCGCAGGAGCTCTTATCCCGGTCTATTATGGTGACGTCGTTGACGTCGGACAATGCCTTAGCCAGGTGTGACCCGACCTCGCCTGCCCCGGTAATCAAAATCTGCATGAAATCCCTCTTCACCTCAATTCTAAGCGGATATGCGGATTTTAGATAGATCCGGCCAACGGGAAAAGGCTTTCGCGTGATATGAGACGACTCAAAAGAGCGTTATGCTAAAGTTCTCTGGCTGTCTTGGTGGTGAAGTGATGTCCTTAGACGAGCTTTGCGATTGGTTTAGGGGTTTGGATTCGGTCTTGGTGGCCTTTTCAGGAGGAGTAGATAGTTCAGTTCTTGCGGCCGTCGCCTTCCACGTCTTAAAAGGTCGAGCAGTTGCGGTCACTGTGAAGTCAGAGCTTCAGTCTGAGGAAGACTTGAAGAATGCCGTCACGATCGCAAAGGAGATTGGAATCGAGCATAGGGTACTCAATTTTCAGGCCCTTGATGTTGAAGATATACGAGAGAACCGACCGCGTCGGTGTTACCTTTGCAAAAGGGCTATGGCAGAAAGGCTCACTGAAGAGGCGAAGCGTCGGGGCATCGCGGTGATCGTGGACGGGACCAACGCTTCTGATAAAGAAGAAGATCGGCCAGGGGTGAAGGCGCTTTTCGAGTTTGAGATCAGGACGCCGCTTCGAGAGCTTGGCATCACCAAGTCTGAAGTGAGGGAGATAGCACGGGGTTTGGGTCTATCTAACTCGGATCATCCCCCAAGGTCTTGTCTTGCCACCCGAATTGAAGGTCGTCTCGACCCAGAGAGGCTCGATCGGGTCGAAATGGCCGAGAAGCACCTTCCGAAGGGTTGGAGGATCGTGGACTTTGGAGCGCGGGCCCTGGTGAAAGTCCCTGAGGGTGAAGTGCTCTGCCAGGATCTGATCGCGAAGCTAAAGTCTCTTGGGTATCGAAAGGTCGATGGAGCGCCTGGCTGATCGCGTCGGTGGGGTGTGTTGTGCTTAACGATACAATCTCGATGAACGCCTGTGAGAGGTTCTATACAAAATTTCAGACTCGAACGAATTTTGAAAACGCCCATGATTAGGAGGCAGGATACGAGATGGAGATTGGCGAGGGTGAGTTTGGAGCATTGATTAAGAAATACGAGAAAGTCCTTTACCTCTGTCACAGAAACGCGGATCCAGACGCCATCGGAAGCGCCTTTGCGCTCCAGGAAGGTTTCGGGGGCGATCTTGCTGCAGTTGAGGGAGTGAACCGGGCCGCATCAAGCCTGATCGGAGCCATTGGAGCCAAGCCCATAATTGATCCCTCGCCGGAAAAGTACGATCTCGTCGTAGTCGTGGACACCGCAGTTGGACTTCAGATAGGGGATCTCGATCTTGGCAAGTACGCTGTGATCGACCATCACCAGGACGATGCCCTCCTCGAGAAGGCCGCCTTCCACATTCAAAAGCCAGTGGATTCTACAGCCGAAATCGTCTGGAAAGTTTTGACGGATAACGGAATTAAGGCAAGTCCCGAAGCGGCTCTCGGTCTTATAGTGGGGATTATCACCGACACCGGCCGGTTCAAACATGCGAATTCCGGATCTTTTGCGACTGTAGCTGAAATTCTGGAGCGGTGTGACGTCGAATATGCCCAAGCTCTGAGGATCCTTTCGAGAATTCCTGCAGACCGCTCCAGGAGGATTGCAACCCTCAAGGCCGCTAGACGGGCCGAGATCTATTGGACGGGCGACTGGATCACAGTGACCACTCAGGTAAGCGCTTTTGAGGGATCTGCAGCCATGACGTTGGTGGGCATCGGAGCAGACGTTGCCTTTGTTGCAGGAATACATGGAAAAGTCACCAGGATCTCTGGGAGGGCCAGGCGGAAGGCGATCCTTGCGGGCGTCGACCTTGCAAAGATCATGAACGATGTGGGAAAGCTTCACGATGGTGATGGTGGCGGCCATAAGGGCGCTTCAGCCTTAGAGGCGGAAGGAGACCCTGAAATTCTGCTGAAAGAGTGTAGAGAAAAGGCGATGGAAGTTCTCGATAAATCAAAAGATTGAGTGTGGAAGGCGTGACCGAGTGGAAGGCGACGAGAGGATAATGGTGGGAAATAGAAAGATTGATCAGGGGCGCGGCAATTGGATAGGGGTGGGAGAAGAGAAACGAATAAGTGGATGAGGAACGAGCGAAAAGAGAACGGGAAGAAAGTTACAGCTAGCGGCTTTGTATAGTGTTTAATGGTACCTTTCGGACAAATGTCGAACTCATGTGAGTTCGACATTTTGGCCTATTCGTATCGTAAAACACTATTCTGGCGAGAACTGACTAGTTTCATCTAATCGGTTCTTGACTATAGCTGTTCTCCCTTATTTTGCCCCTCTGTATCTCTTGGCCGCCTTTTTGAGTGCCTCGATTCCGGGCAGCGGATCTCCTGAAAGGTACGTTATGGAAGCGCCTCCACCGGTGCTGACGTGAGAGAACTTGGATTCCAAGCCCAGCTGTTCGATGGCCGCGCTGGTGTGGCCACCGCCTGCGATCGAAAAGTCTGATTCTGTGGCGGCTTTCAAAATCTCGGTCGAGCCCAGTGCAAACTTCTCTTGCTCGAAGATCCCGGCAGTTCCGTTCAGAACGACTATTTTTGCGTCCTTTATTCTCCTGCAGAAATTGACTATAGACTCAAGGCCGATGTCGGCGATCTGGAGGTCGTCTGGGATCTTGTCCATGCCGACATCCAGCCGCTCACCATTCTTGTCCAGAGCCACGTCTTTTGGCATCACGATCTTTCCGGGATACTTGTCCAGGAGTTCCTTTGCCACTGCTACCTGATCCATGTAATCGAGTCCTTTCACGAAGTCTTGGTTCTTTTGGCCAACATTCATTCCGGCAGCCATCTGGAATACCGTTGCTACAACGCCGGTCACAAGGATCTCGTCGACGCCGCCTCGTTTAAAGACGTTCTGTATGACCTTGATCGAGTCATCCGCCTTCGTTCCGCCCAAGACGAATATCGAGGGATGATCATTTCCTTTGACGCCTTTGCTCAGGGATTCAATCTCCATTTCCATCAGTCTCCCAGCGGCGCTGGGCAGAACCTCAGTAAAGCCCACGACTGAAAGATGGGATCTGTGAGATACGGCGAAGGCGTCGTTGACGAAGAGGTCAAAGAAGGGGTAGAGCCGCTGGACCATGTGGCTTTTGGCGTGATCTTCTGGCGGCCTGTTGATGTTCTCTTCGGCGTAGAACCTCGTATTTTCAAGGAGAATCAAGTCGCCTGGTATCATGGCCTTTATGCTGGCTCGGGCGTGTGAGCCAAAGATATCGTCCACGTATTTGACGTCACGACGGAGAAGTTGGGATAGCCTCTTTGCGTGGGCCTCCATGGTGGTAAAATCTTTCTTTCCGGCTCTGCTCTGGTGGGCCATGAGCACTACCTTTGCGTCCTCCAGGTTGCGCAAGGTTTCCAAGTGGCTCCGGAACCTCTTGTCGTCAAGGATGTTTCCGTCAGGGTCCATCGGCGCGTTGATGTCAACCCTTACGAGGATGCTCTTGCCCGCCGTTGTGAAATCGTCAAGCGTGAAGTAATCTTTCAAGTCAGTCACTCCTCTGGGATCTGATTGGTGTGCCAGAAATTAACACAAGGACTATTAGCCTTTTTCGTCGCCGCGCCTATCAAGCGACCCAAATTTTTGGAAAACAGGATACTAAGGGACGAAATAGAGACAGATAGATTTACGTACGATGTCTCCCTCAAATTAGCCACATGATACCAGGCATGGGCGGAAGGGGCATGAACCCCAAAAAGATGAAGCAGATGATGAAACAGATGGGCATCAACATCGACGAGATCGAAGGTGTAGAAGAAGTAGTGATCAAGACTGCCGAAAAAGAGATCGTCTTCAAAGATGCATCAGTCACAGTGATGGATGCCCAAGGCAGCAGATCTTATCAGGTAGTCGGCACCCCCGAAGAAAGGGCGCGAGCTGTCGTCATACCTGATGCGGACGTGGATCTGGTGGCAGCTCAGACTGGTGTTAGCCCAAACGAGGCAAAGTCTGTCCTTGAAGAATGTAACGGCGATCTTGCTGCAGCCATAGTGAAGTTGACCGAAAAGTAAATCTCATCGACTTAGCAGACCCACAGACTTAATAGCTCTCATAACATTATAGTACTACAGACTTAATCTGTCCATAAAATCATGTTTGAGCGATTAGACGAGATGACGAAGCTTACAAATGTAAATCACCCATCACTAAAGTGACGGGCATTTGACGTGCCCTGGTTTACCAGATCATCAATTGGGAGATAATATAATTGATAACCGATAGGAACGAATTTAGCTACCCTGGAATGCCGCCTCAGTTTCAGGCTCTAAGGGCACCGGTTAAACAGTCCCGAGGGGTAGAGGCAGTGCTTGTGCCATTCAAAACCGTTCCAGATCCGATCGAGAGGAAGTCGGATCCCGGGATTGACTCCACAATCTTGGGTACGCACAACTCCATTCGTGGAGGTAAACTATATGTTAGTTTACACAAATCCGAACGCATTCCTCCCCCCACTAAAGTAGAGGGGATCCTGCTGCGTTCGTCCTGAATCGGGCTTCTAAGATCCAATCCCTCGAAATCGCGTTACTTATCGGTTAGATATTAGCATCAACATTGCATCAATGCTTATGGACGAACCAGTCTTCTAAAAGGAGAGGAAAGGTGTGGGTCTCGACGTAGATCAAGCCAGAATCGAAGAAGAGCTCAACCGCGTTTTGCTCGATATCGTCAAGGTTCAAGACGAAATATGGGACAAACTTGACCAGTTGGAACGAATTGATCGGTTATCACCCCAGTTAGAAGAACTGGTTCGAAGCGTCATGAAAGACGTCGACTACTGGACTTGCCAGTGCACTTGCACTTCAGAGTCGCCTCCGATCCTCTTAAGACGGATGCAGATCCACTTCAAACGCCTCCAGAGAATCGCAAGCCTCATTGAAGACATAAAAAATGACGAGGGAGGAAATCTTACTCATGGAGAATAGATCCGCCCCCAGGGTATCGGTCTCGACCATGTTCCTCTGGGACCAGACCCCAAAAGAGATGGCAAAAACCCTGACCGAATCGGGCCTGAAAGAAGTTGAATTTTGGGCAGAAACGCCTTGGTATTGGGAAGGTGAGCAAAGACCCGATCAGGTAGAAGTGATCAAAAGAGAGCTAGGCAGTTTTGATATGTCGATCCATACTCCCGTGATGGACCTCAACTCCTCTTCTTACAACGAACGGGTCTGCAAGGCAACAATAGATGAATCTTTGATTGCGATCGATTTGGCAGAAACCCTGGGCGCAAAGATCGTGACGATTCATCCAGGAAAGAGGACTGCCAAACGTCCCGTAAGGTCAGCAGAACGAGAAAAGTTCAAGAATTATCTTGAAAGCTGCATCAATCGCGCTCAGTCGAAGGGGGTCTTGCTTTCTCTCGAAAACTTGGAGCCTGCCCCTTGGAACATGTGCACCACCCCAGGAGAGATGGCCCCAGTCTTAGACGAATACTCCATCGGCCTGACCTTAGACATATCTCATGCCTTTCCGCCTGAATCTTTGGCGCTCTCTTTTGTTGACATGCTCTCAGATTTCTTACTGAACGTTCACGTGAGCACAACTTGCGACAACGTCAGACATCTTCCGCCTAGCGATGGATCTATCGACTCTATTCTGATCGCTCTACTAGATGCGAATTACAGAGGTCCCCTGACCCTGGAGCTGGACGATAAGAAATACCCCAAGACCTTGTCGAAGAAAGACAAGGTCGAGGTTCTCAGAAAGGAAAAAGAGTATTTGGAATCTCTTTGGAGATAACTTCTCCCCGATTTTTCAACCTTGAATTCAGCTCATAACGCCTTTCTTGAAGGCGGGCTGCTCTACCTCATAAGGCACGCCCAAAAACGCGGCTATAGAGGAGGTCACCACGATTTCCGTTGTCACCATAGGTGCGGTCTCGTTTTCGGCCGTAACGTTTTCGTCGGAAGCTTCAGATAATTTGGTGAACTTGGGTTGTTCGATCGGGTCAGGTACGCCCAAGAACGCGGCCATTGAGGACGTCAAAGGAATTATGGTCTCTTGAGTCACAGGCTCAGCTGGGATCTCGTCTTCAACCATCTCGTTTTCGTCGGAAGCTTCAGATAATTTGGTGAATTCGGGTTGTTCGGTCGGGTCAGGTACGCCCAGGAACTCGGCCATTGAGGAGGTTACAGGGATCACGGTTTCTTGAGTCACAGGCTCAGCTGCGGTCTCGTCTTCAACCGTCTCGTTTTCGTCGGAAGCTTCAGATAATTTGGTGAATTCGGGTTGTTCGGTTGGGTCAGGTACGCCCAGGAACTCGGCCATTGAGGAGGTTACAGGGATCACGGTCTCCAGCTCGGCTTTGGCAGCATCCTCTGGTTCATCGGCGCCTTTGGATTCATTATCTGGGATGGTAGCGTTCTCGTCTGTGGCGTTTTTGTCGTCTGTCATGTTTCCGTTCTCATCGTTCAGGAAGGCCATCATCGATTCAGTCGCAACAAGATCGGAATCTAAGCTCAAATCGGGGGCAGATTCAGACTGGCCCACCGCAGGCACTGCCAGGATGAGCGCAGATAGTACCCCCACTAATACTGCAATAGATCTCATGGTGTTGGCTGTATAAACAAAGGGGCGGATAAACCTTTCCATAACGGGGCGGAGAGAATATGGTAAAAAATTGAACGGCGAATTTTTGCAGATCGGACCTGAAAACCGTTCTGAGTCGAATCAATTTGCCTATTTTTCAGCGTCAAAACATGAGGAGTTTTCACCACGATCTATGGCCTTTAGCTCTTCGACGGTCGCATCAGGATGTTTTGTCAAGTATCTGGCCACCAGAGGCTTGTGAACCAAAGTGCAGTCAACACAGCTCCATAGCCGTTTTCCTCGCTTGGACCTGATGAACTTTCCAAGCTCAGGATCTTTACAAGGGTAAAGGGGACAGAAGCAATGTGTACAATCTTGATTAGAGAGTTTGTGGCAAGGATAATATTGACATTCCTCTGCTCTCACGTTCTTTACGGGCTCGTCTGTAGCAGGCCTTATCAAACAAGGATCGTCAGTTACCAAGCCGTCGGCGCCCAGCCGATTCATCCATCTAGCTTCATCGGGATCGTTTATGATCCAAGGGTAGACTTCGATTCCCTTTTGATGAGATCGTTGGAAAAGGTTAGGGTTTACCCTCCTTGGGAATATGGCGTCAGCCTCTGCCCAAAGTGCCAGATCTATTGGATTTAGTGGAAGCGACGAGATTATGATGCCAGTCTTGACGTCGGCCAAATCCTTTATTTCGCGAACCGATGCGTGATAGAAAGAGGTGACTATGGCCTTTCGACCCTCGACTTCTTGAGCGACGAGAGCTTCTAGCCCTTCGTCTTTCATTTCCACTATGATCCCCATATCGAGCTTTTCTGAAATGGCCACAGCTTCGCTCAAAGTTAGGATTTTTTCTCCGTTATCGAGGTTCAGGCCGGAAAGGTCTTCCAAGGTCATCTCTTCGATTTTGCCGGATCCGTCAGTGGTCCTGTCGACGGTATCGTCGTGAATGACGACAAGATAACCGTCTGCAGAGAGCCTTACATCCACCTCTACGAAGTCGGCACCGCACCTCTGAGCAACTCTGATGGCTTCAAGCGAATTTTCGGGGGCCAGTGACCTTGCGCCACGGTGGCCGATCACAATCGACATCGAAATGAGTTTCGTTCAGATAGATATATCACTTTTTCCCGCCGGAAAGGGGGGTAGTTTACAGGGTAAGGATTATACCGTAAGCATATTCAACTCTGGTAGAGATGCTCGACAACCTTGAGATGTTTACTAAATTAAAGAGAGGTTCCAAGGACGCGATCAACATAGATCCGCTCCAGAGAGGCGGAATTTTGACGCCAGAGGCAAGAGAGGCGGTGCTCGAGTGGGCTGATGGATACTCTGTCTGCGATTTTTGCACAGGGGCTCTTGACAAAATCCAAAATCCGCCCATAAACAAGTTCGTTCACGACGCCTTGCCGGAGTTTCTAGATACGGATCAAGTTAGGGTAACTCACGGTGCCAGGGAAGGAAAGTACGCAGCGATACATGCTCTTTGCCAGAGTGGTGACGTTCTGGTGGCGGATGGAAACGCCCATTACACGACTCTTCTTGCAGCAGAGCTTGCAGGCCTTAAGGTGGAACTCGTCCCTGCAACCAAAGGTCCCGAATACCGGGTTGATCCAGAAGGGTACAAAGACGTCATCGAGAAGGTCGAAGATCGAGGCGAGAATGTGGGGATGGCGGTTCTCACTTACCCCGATGGAAATTACGGAAACCTGATGGACGCGAAAGAGGCCTCCCAAGCTTGTCACGAAAAGGGTGTGCCCTTGATGTTGAACGGAGCGTATTCTGTGGGCAGGATGCCGATCAGCGCTCGCGACCTTGGGGCTGACATAATCGTTGGAAGTGGCCACAAGTCGATGGCGTCTTCTGGACCTATCGGGGTTTTGGGAGCAACAGACGAGTTTGCAGAGAAGATATTTCGAAAATCCGAGCTTGCGCCCAAAAAGGAGCTAGAGCTTCTCGGGTGTACCCTCAGAGGCGCAGGAATCCTGACTATGATGGCAAGTTTCCCCCACGTTGTCAAGAGAGTTTCGCGTTGGGATGAAGAGGTGGAAAATGCCAGATGGTTTGCCTCAGGAATGGAACGGATGGGGATGGAACTTCAGGGCGATCGACCTCACAACCACGACTTGATGTTCTTCAAGTCAGACCCTTTCTACGAGATTTCAAAGACCGCAAAGAAGGGACGCTATTTCCTCTATCGTGACCTTAAGAAAAGGAATATCTTCGGGATAAAGCCAGGACTCACCAAGCAGTTCAAGCTGAGCACGTATCAGCTTTCAAGAGAAGATCTCCAGACGGTTCTGGACGCCTTTGAAGATGTCATCGCATCTCACAGCAAAGCATAACGTTTATGAGAGATGGCACTCGTAGAGGGTGCTAACAGAGCGGCTGTGGTCCAGGGGTTAGGACATGAGCTTCCCAAGCTCGTAGCCCGGGTTCGAATCCCGGCAGCCGCACCTATTTTAGTGCATATTTTCGCAAACTTCAATGCAAGTTCCACCGTCCTGCTGGCATCACCTAAAATCGATCGATTGGTGCTGGTTCCAGGTGCTCAGGATAATAGTCGAGAACTAATTATATGAAACTATAGTGTTTAAGCAATTCATGTCAAGTAGCTCAAAGCCATCATCAGCTCGTCTTCGGATATGGGTTTGAGAAGATAAGTGATCGCGCCAAGATCGTAGCTTTTTTGGATGTGTTCGCTCATGAGAGAGCCTGTGAGGATCACTACAGGTATCTTGGAGAAACGGGCGTCCTCCTTTAGCTGCGCTAAAAGATCGAGGCCGCTCATGCCAGGAAGGCCGATGTCTATCAGGATGAGGTCGGGAAGACCCGAAGACTTTTCTGCAAGATTTTTGAGCCGATTCAGGGTTTCGGGTCCACTTGTGGCCAGATGGAAGTTCTTATCCAGAAAGTTTCTTCTGAGAACTATCTTGGTCAACTCTATGTCATCGTCGTTATCCTCCACAAGCATAATTCTCAATTTTCGAGAATCTGTTACCATCAGATCACCCAAAGGCTTTGGCAATTGACTCAGCATTTGATCTCTTGAAAGTCTCCACGTTTATGTATAAAAATATTTTGCCATAAGGGCACGTATAGAACGTCAGATACCCGAATTCATACGAAACAATTCAAAACTGCCACTTAGTGTTAACATGTTGTGATAGTTCCTGCAAGATTTAGAAATCGATCTTTTCTGGTTTATCACCCTTAGAAAGAAGCGCAACCCTGCTCAAGAACACATCTTTTGTGAGCGGGTAATCCAAGTGCTTGGATATCTTCTTCGCGAATTCGACCACCTCATCGTGAGAGGGCATGGCATCTCTTTCAAGCCGGGTTCTCGAGCTTCCAAGATGCATGTAAGCTTTCACTTCGACGAAGTCAGGATCTGCTCTTTCCAAGATTTTGGCGTACCTTTCTGGATCGAACATGTTCAAGCCTTTGGCAATAGTGATCCTGACCACGGTCCTTGATTTGGAATCTCTCAGCTGGTCTAAGCTTTCCAGAAACTTGGGCCAGAGGTTCTTTTCAGGGTTCGAAACTTTGAGGTAGGTTTCCTCATCAGGAGCGTTCAGGCTGAGGTAAAGCTGTGTCGGGTCCACCTTTTCGATCACTTCGGGCCTAGTCCCGTTAGTCACAAGAAAAGCGGTCATACCGCGCCCTCTGACCTCTTGGATCAGCTCGTCGAGCATGGGATAGAGCGTGGGTTCACCCATCAGGGATATGGCGACATTGGCCGGTTTTTTGGCTTCTTTCAGCCGTTCAGCATCGGTGGTGGAAGGTGACCCGCCATATCCAGAAATCAACTTGAGCTGCTCTTCCAAGATTCCGTCCAGAAGCTCGCGAGGCTCGACCCAATTTTGGGGTGGCGCGCTTGGCATGTTGTCAAGGGGTCTCCAGCAGTGAAGGCATCGGTGGTTGCAAAGAAGGGTTGGCGTCATCTGGACACAGCGATGGCTGGAGATGCCATAAAAGTGGTTTTTGTAGCACTGGTCACCACCTCGGATGCTCCGTTTCAGCCAGAGGCAAGGCTTGACGGCACCGTGGGCCACGAGGTGGTAACCCTGCTTTTTCAACCGGTTCTTGATCTCGGGGGGGAAATACTCCATAACGCCTTTCCAGATGGGTAAGGGCAGATATAAGTTGTTCGATGTAGCGGGAAAAGATGCCGAACTCGTCCAAAAAAGCTTTTTATACTCATGAGAAAACTCTCAACACAGAGGGGGACGAAATGTCTAGCAAGAGAATTCTCAAACTCGCATCGTGCGCGACAGTGATCGCCATTCTGCTCACATTGGGGATGGCTCAGGCAGCTACCACCATAAAAGTATGCGAATGCAAGGTCTGTGGATGTCAGTATCTTGGTATTCAGCAGGCAATAGACGTGGCCCATCCTGGCGACACGGTGCTTGTCAGAAGCGGAACGTATCATGAAAACGTGGATGTGAACAAGCCCATCATCCTGAGCGGCTACGATTGGCGAAACCGGGGGTTGCCTTTGGTGGATGCAGGTGGATCTGGAAGCGCAATCACGGTTAGCGCGGATGGCGCAACTGTAGAGGGAATGAAGGTCACCAACTCGGGTCATGGAGTTGGCGATGCAGGGATCAAAGTTGTATCGAGCAACAACAGCATCATCAACAACGTGGCTAAGAAGAACAATTGGGCTGGGATCGAGTTTGTTTCGAACAACAACATAATCGAGAACAACGTGGTCAAGGAGAGCGGTTGGGCCGGGATCTCTTCCAATGCTCCGCCAAACAGTACCGTATCGGGAAACAGAGTTTCTGGAAACACTGCCAGCTACAACCTCTATGGGATTTATCTCCTGAACGCTGCCGATAATGTGGTCCTGGCAAATAAGCTCTTTAACAACACCAAGATGGATGCCTTCGACAGCAGTGAAAACCAGTGGGATGACAATGCGAGCGGTAACTATTACGGAAGCTTCGACTGCATCGACGAGGACAACGATTCCATCTGCGATTCCGTCTACAACATCTCTAGCGGATCGAGCGTCGATCAGTATCCCTTGATCTCGTAATTCAAAAGGACCTTCTGGGCCTCCAAAGACAATTAGCCCCATCTCCACCTCACCTGCGGGCGCCCTTGGGAGCGATCCCTTTTTGGCGCGGTTTTTCTGTTTTGCCTGAACGGATCCTTCCTGCTTGCGAAAGAGCGATGGCCACATATATGCAAACCTCCAAGGAATTTTCGTGATCGAAACCTGGCGGCTGGTGGCTGGTGGCCCATGAATGAACTGAAATCATATCTTGAGCACGTAAGAAAAGAGCTTAGAACTGGTGCCGCCACTGAACATACGTATCGCCCTGCGCTAAAAGAGCTTGTGGAGTCGTTGGATGAAGGGGTTATCGCCATCAACGAGCCAAAGCACGTAGATTGTGGCGCCCCAGATTTCGTGGTCAAGAAAGGCGACTTTCCTGTCGGGTACATCGAAGCCAAAGACATCGGGAAATCTCTGGACGAGGCAGAGCGGTCAGAGCAGCTCGAACGTTATCTTGGATCGCTGGACAACTTGATCCTGACTGACTATCTAGAGTTTCGCTGGTATCAGGGTGGCGAGCTAAGAGAGACCGCTCGCCTGGCAAGGCGATCCAAAGACGGAAAGGTCGTCGTTCAGAAAAATGGGCTTGAAGAGGCGGGTCGACTCTTGGAAAGTTTCCTCGATCAGACACCTGAGCCGATCCGGTCTTCAAAGGACCTCTCCTCGCGCCTTGCAAGGTTGGCTCACATCATTCGGGACATGATCGTCGAGGCGTTTGAAAAGGACGTGGCTTCATCCCACCTCTGGAACCTTCGGCGGGCCTTTGCCGAAGTTTTGATCCCGGACATGAATCTGCCCAAAAAGACGCCTGAGTTTGCGGATATGTACGCTCAGACCATCGTTTACGGCCTGTTCGCGGCCCGATGCAATCACAAGGGGCCCGAATCATTCCAGAGACTCGGCGCCGCCCGCGAGATCCCCAAGACCAATCCATTCTTACGCCAGCTTTTTGAGACCGTAACCGGAAATGCTCTCGATGACGAGCCTTACGTCAATTATGTGGAGGACCTGGTTTTGGTCTTGGCCAATACCGACATAGACACGGTGTTGGCCGACTTTGGCAAGAGGACGAAACAGGAAGATCCGGTGGTTCATTTCTACGAGACGTTCCTTGCGGCCTACGATCCAAAATTGAGAGTGAAGCGGGGCGTCTATTACACGCCAGAACCTGTCGTCTCTTACATAGTTCGGTCTGTAGATCACATCTTGAAGACCCGGTTCAATTTAGGCGGCGGCCTCATGGACTCTTCGAAGATCGATTACGACCGGCAGACTTACGCTTTGGATTCTCGCGGAAAACCAGATCCGGAGCGGCTTCCCACCAGGATCGTTCAGGAAACCATCCCCAAGGTTCTCATCCTGGATCCAGCTTGCGGGACTGGCACTTTCCTCTATGCGGTCATAGATCACATCCGGTCCGATTTCATGGATCACGGGAATGCGGGACTTTGGTCCAACTACGTGAGAGATCATCTTCTGCCCAGGATCTTTGGCTTTGAGCTTCTGATGGCCTCTTACGCCGTCGCTCATTTCAAGCTCGGGATGCAGCTTGCAGGGCAAGACTTGCCCGAGGACTTGAGGGACGATTGGGTCTACGATTTTGCCAGCGACGAGCGGCTCGGGATTTATCTTACCAACACACTGGAAGAGGCAGAGAATCCCTGGAAGAACCTTTGGGGCTACGAAGTGGTCGGTGAGGAAGCGCGGTCGGCCTCTGTCGTGAAAAGGGATTACCCAATTATGGTGGTGCTGGGAAACCCGCCGTACTCCGGGCATTCGGCAAACAGCAGCTGGGAAATCGTCGACGGGAAGAAGAAGACGCGAAACTTCATAGGGAAACTCCTTCAGGATTACTACAAGGTCGATGGAAAGCCTCTCGGCGAGCGAAACCCCAAATGGCTCCAGGACGATTACGTTAAGTTCATCCGCTGGGCACAATGGAGGATAGAACAGACCGGGTCGGGAGTGGTTGGATTGATCACCAATCACGGTTATCTGGACAATCCGACATTTCGAGGAATGCGCCAGCAGTTGATGGCGGCTTTCAGCGAGATTTACATCTTGGACCTTCACGGGAACGCCAAGAAGAAGGAGCGGGCCCCCGATGGCTCCAAAGACGAAAATGTCTTTGACATTCAGCAGGGCGTGGCAATCGGGATATTCGTCAAAACCCCAGAGAAAAACGGCCCTGCCAAAGTCTATCATTCAGAGCTTTGGGGGCGCCGAGAAGAAAAGTATCAGAGCCTTCTCGATGCGAGCGTGAATACAACCGAATGGGTTCAGCTGGAGCCACAGTCACCGTTTTATTTGTTCATTCGGCAAGATGTTAGATTGAAGGCAGAATATCAGCAGGGATGGAGAGTGACTGAAATCCATCCGATAAATGTTCTCGGGTTTCAAACACATAGAGATCATTTTGCAATAAATTTTGATCAAAACAACATATACGAACGCCTTTTGAATCTTCGCAACGAATCTCTGTCAAATGAGGTGTTACGTGAACAATACAAATTACGAGATAACCGAGATTGGAAACTATCTCATTCTCGAAAACTATTGCAACAAGATCCAAATTGGGATCGTCATATTTTGCGCTGCCTTTATCGCCCGTTTGATTGGCGCTGGTGTTATTTTAGCAAGGCTGTAATGGATTATCCTAGACGGGAATTAATGGATAATGTGAAGAATCTGGATAATATTTGTCTGCTCTCATCGCGCCAACAAGCTGTTCCAGGTTATCGACATTCTTGGGTTTCAAATGTCCCTGCAAATGACTGCGTTATCTCTACAACAAGCAGGGAAGCAAATCAAGTATTTCCACTCTACCTTTACCCCACCACCGACGGAAAATCTTCCCGCCAAAAATCCCTCGACAGCGCCGAATGGCCACCGGGAAAAGACGGGCGCGTCCCGAACCTCTCGCCCGAATTCGTCGCAGACTTCGCCAAAAAGCTCGGCCTCGAATTCGTTTCCGACGGCAAGGGCGACCTCGAATCGACATTCGGGCCAGAAGATGTCTTCTGCTACATCTACGCGGTCTTTCACTCACCCACCTATCGGGAGCGCTACGCAGAGTTCCTGAAGATCGATTTTCCCAGAGTCCCGCTCACTTCCGACCCGGATCTTTTCCGGAGGCTCTGTGCTCTTGGCGCGGATTTGACAGCGCTCCATCTCCTGGAGGCGCCCCGGCTCTCTGAATCGATAACATGCTACCCGATCCCGGGCGACAACCTGGTAGATAGGCCCAAGTATTTTGCGCCGGGTGACTGCTTGCCAAAGAAAAAAGAGGCGCTGGAGGCGGGTCGGGTCTACATCAACAAGACCCAATACCTGGAGGGCGTCGATCCCGAGGTCTGGGAGTTTCAGGTGGGCGGATACCAGGTTTGCGCCAAGTGGCTCAAGGACAGAAAAGGGCGGAAGCTATCATACGACGACCTCACAACTTACCAACGAATAGTGGTCGCGCTCAAAGAGACGATTCGGCTGATGGCCAAAATCGATGAGGCAATCCCGGAGTGGCCGATGGGGTGAAAAGAGACTATCCGATCATGGTGGTGCTGGGAAATCCGCCGTACTCAGCAAATTCTGCCAACAAAGACGATTGGATCATCGACCTCGTTCGGAAAAGTTACTATCCAAGAGATGAGATCAAAAGGTATCACTAAACAGCAATGGGGCGATCTGAGACGATGAAACATGATGGAAATTACGTGATTCGCAAAATGACCCGCAACGAAGTCGATCTGGCCATCGATTGGGCCGCGTTTGAAGGTTGGAACCCTGGGCTGCACGATGTAGACTGTTTTTACAAGGCGGATCCAGAGGGGTTCTTTGTGGGATTGCTGGACGAAAAACCAATCGGATGCATCTCGGCCGTAAGCTACGGTGAATCCTTTGGCTTTTTGGGACTTTACATCGTCAAGCCAGAACATAGGAGGAAAGGCTTTGGAATCTCACTCTGGAAGAACGCCATGGATTATCTTGAGGGCAGAAACGTCGGCCTTGATGGGGTCATCGAACAGCAGGAGAACTACAAGAAGTCTGGGTTCCAACTCTCTTACCGGAACGTTCGCTACGAGGGCGTCGGCAAAGAGATGACCGCTGATGAGTCCCAAATCGTCGATTTGTCAAAGGTGCCCTTTGAGGATCTGAAAGAATACGACGATGCGCTCTTTCCAGATCAAAGACATCGATTCCTCAAAAGCTGGATCGAGCAGCCAGAAGGTTCCGCCTTTGGTATCATGAATAGGGAAAAACTCAGCGGTTATGGCGTTATCCGAAAATGCCGCGTTGGATTCAAGATCGGCCCTCTCTTCGCAGACAACGAGAGGTTTGCAGAATCGCTCTTTCAGGCTCTGAGGGGGCGTGCAGAAGAGGGCGCGCCGGTCTTTCTCGACACACCCGAGGCAAACCCTGCTTCTGTGGAACTTGCCAAGCGCCACGGCATGGAAGTGACCTTCGAAACCGCACGTATGTACACGAAAAAAGATCCCGACTTGTCCCTTGACCGCATCTTTGGCGTGACGACTCTGGAGCTTGGTTGAGCGAGATGCTCAATATATAGTCTAGAACCAATTAGATGAGACTAATTGGTTCTCGCCAGAATAGTGTTTAACGATATGAATAGGCCAGATATCAAACTCTTACAAGTTAGAGATTTGTCCGAAAGGTAATGCCAAAAACTATAGTTAGTGTGGCTAAATGCCCAGTTGATAATCACGCATGTTATAGCAACAAGGGCACCATGAGCCTTGCACCCCCTCTATTTCTACCCCACCACCGACGGAAAATCCTCCCGTCAGAAGTCCCTCGACAGCGCCGAATGGCCACCGGGAAAAGACGGACGCGTCCCGAACCTCTCGCCCGAATTCGTCGCAGACTTCGCAGAAAAGCTCGGCCTTGAATTCGTTTCCGACGGCAAGGGCGACCTCGAATCGACATTCGGGCCAGAAGATGTCTTCTGCTACATCTACGCGGTCTTTCACTCGCCAACATACCGGGAACGCTACGCCGAGTTCCTGAAGATCGACTTCCCCAGAGTCCCGCTCACTTCCGACCCGGATCTTTTCCGGAGGCTCTGTGCTCTTGGCGCGGATTTGACAGCACTCCATCTCTTGGAAGCGCCCCAGCTCTCTGAATCGATAACATGCTACCCGATCCCGGGCGACAACTTGGTGGATAGGCCCAAGTATTTCGCGCCGGGTGACTGCTTGCCAAAGAAAAAAGAGGCGCTGGAGGCGGTCCGGGTCTACATCAACAAGACCCAATACCTGGAGGGCGTCGATCCCGAGGTCTGGGAGTTTCAGGTGGGTGGATACCAGGTTTGCGCCAAGTGGCTCAAGGACAGGAAAGGACGGGAGCTATCATACGACGACCTCACAACCTTACCAAAGAATAGTGGTCGCGCTCAAAGAGACGATTCGCTTGATGGCCAAAATCGATGCGGCTATCCCGGAGTGGCCGATGGGTTGAGAGAGTCCCTCAACGATTGGCCTCGTACATGTCCAGGGCCAATCTAAGGCACCACCGTGTTCTTAACATAGTAAAACATATTTAACGCGCATGGGCGCTGCTAAATCAAAGGGTCACGTAACGGGTTCCAAGGTCACTGAAATTGAGTTCGAGCAGATCCAAAGATTGGTCGACGCAGGGGTCTACCTGAACACGTCAGACTTCGTCAGGGACGCCATCAGAGACAAGCTCGCATCAATCAAGGTCATCAAATATCACGATTTAGACTACGAAACCGCCAAGAAAGAAGTCAGAGGATATTTTGAGGCGAGAGGCGAGGCTTATCCTTCAGACGCAAGTGCCGATCTTGAGATCGACTACGAGTTGGTATGCCAGATAACAGACGAGCTCCAAAGAGAGGGACGACTGGAGGCGATCTGATTGGACTGTTACGAAGCAGGGGATACCATTCACGGGTCCAGGATATATGCCGAGGCGAGAAAGATCGGCGATCCGGTTGTCATAATCAAAACCGGACGGCACAAGGCTCAACGAGTCATCCTTTCTGAAAACGCCTTGGCAAGAGTGGAACGAAAGCTTCGATGGATAAAGTGATTACTTCCTCGACTGAAGTCGAGAGTGTAGTCACGAGCGAACTGCAACTAGCCCCTTCAGACACCAATCCGTCAGGACCCGATCTCTTTCCAAGCCCTTTCCTCCACCTTTCGGGCCACTTCTCGCAAGGGAAGGTCAGCATCTTTGGCGATCTTCTTACAGTCCTCGTACTCGGGCTTCAAGCTCAGGACCTTTCCGCCAAGATGGCTCAGTTTCACAGAAACTTCGTAACTCTTGCCCTCGATCTCTACCGAGACGGACCGCTCTTCCCGCTGGGCTATATACCGATGAAGGCTCGGAAATACCCGAAGGCCAAGGCTTCCTGTCTCTTTCATGATCAGGGCTGCAAGCGTCTCCACTTTTTCGGCAGTCGCGATCACTTTGACGACGTTTCCTGGTCTTCCTTTCTTCATCAGGGCAGGCACGATCGATGCATCCAGAGCCCCTGCCTCCATGAGAAGTTCCAGCAAGTTTCCCAAAACTTCGCCTGTCACGTCGTCCACATTGGTTTCGAGCTGAACCACTCGATCATGATGACGGTGCGAGCAGGCACTTTGATCTGCATCTTTTTCCACTCTGAGATTTCCAACCACTCCGCGCAAGACGTTGGGAATCTCAAGGTCTTTCTTTCCGGCACCGTACCCCACAGATTCGGCCTTCATTTCGGGATATCGATCTACGATTTCATCAACGAAGTTGGCGAGGATAGCAGCACCAGTGGGCGTTAAAACCTCTTCATCAACGGGCCCACCCTTCCAGATGAGTCCAAAACGGCGTAATATTTCCAAAGTTGCAGGAGCTGGAACCGGCAAGAGTCCGTGAGACGTGGATACCGTTCCGCCACCTGATGATATGGGCAAAGAGAAGACCCGATCCACACCGAGGCTCTGAAAGGCAGCAGAGCTTCCTGCTATATCTGCCAACGCGTCAAGAACACCGATCTCGTGGAAGTGGACGTCTTGGGCTTCGACTCCGTGAACCTTTGCCTCGGCAAAGGCGAGAGTTTCCAGGACATTGAGGGCGTTTTCCAGGGCAGAAGGTTCGAGTTTTGCATCTTTCAGGATTGATCTTGCTTCTTGGACCGAGTGAAACTTCTTATCCGATATGATGTCGGCCTTGGTTGCGGCAATGTGGTGTTTCTTAATTTGCGATATTTCCAGATCACACCCCACCGATTCCACCGCTTTTCGAACTAAGTCTGGATCTGCGCCAAGGTCCAGGAGGCAGCCCATGATCATATCGCCGGAAGCTCCAGAAAGGGGATCGAATAGGAGAACTCTCAAAGCTCGATCACCGTTCCTGCGTTGTTGAAGACGAACTTATTCCCAAACTCTGTAGCCAAAACCGACGCCGCTTTCAATCCGGTACAATGAGATGCGCCCAGGATCTCAAGGTCATATCCTCTCAAGGCTTCAATGGTCTTTGGAAGCTTATCTTCGCCGCCAAATCCAAGATGAGTTCCACCCACAACGCCGATGACTCGATCTTCACCTGTCACTTTCCGGGCATGTTCAAGGGTATTTATCATCCCAGAATGAGTACACCCCAGTATCACGAAGATGCCAAAATCCAGCTTCAAGATAAGAGCCTGATCGTCCAGGAGGGGATCAGTAACCATTCCGTTTTTGGTCTTCACGGCCAGATCAGAACTTGGCGTCTCAAATTCCGTTAACCTTGGAACTTCGCCGGTTAGCCAGATCCCTGGTGCAATCTCCCTTGCCTCCCTCGAAAGATCGAACTGGGCGCCCATCGCCTCCAGATCTTCCTTTTCGAAGGGGATGCCAATGTATCTGGTCTTGCCGTGGACCGCGTACTTGGGCGCGAAAATGTCGGGATGACCATAGATCCTGGTGGGACCTGTCTTTTCCAGAATGTGCTTAAGGCCGCCCGTGTGGTCGTAATGGCCATGGCTCAGGGCGATTGGAAGGCCTGCAAGTTCGATCCCCAAAACTCCGGCGTTATGGGCAGCGCTGAAAGTCTGGCCGGTGTCGAATACGAGCTTTGCATCTCCACATTCAACGTAAAAAGAGAGTCCATGCTCGCCCAAAATGTTTCTTGTAAGCCCTACCGTGTTCTCGCTGATCGTGATAATCTTTGCATACATTTTTATCTAACCTCGATTTGAAGACATCGTTTCCAAGAATCTACCCATCACATTTTTGCGCAGTCATCCTTTTGTGCTTCCATATTTCTGTCGTATTCTCATCATGCTTCTGCATTCTGCAGATTTCGATCCTTAACTCGGCATGATTTGGGGGTTATGGCTAGTGCAAGTCACCTGGTGTACACAGAAACCAGCATCTTGTGATGACTTTAGATTTCCAAGCGTTCCAATTTACCCTATTACGCATCACCCGAATGTGGGGAATAGCTGCTGACGAGGTTAATACACGATTATCGACATCTAGCGCCCATAATGTCTACCAAATTGCCACATTAATTCCCTAATTTCCGCCGAGTTAAGGTTCGATAACATTTCTGACGCGTTGCCATCAGTTTTTCCAGAAATCTGGCATCAAAAGGATCAACACTGTCAGAATCTCCAGCCGTCCGATCCACATGCATAAGATCAATATGATCTTTCCAAGTCCAGGTATCTGGGAATAATTCTCGGTTGGACCAACCAAGTTGAACCCAGGACCGACGTTTCCAAGGTTAACGGCAACGGCAGATGCGGCGCTGACCATGTCCATAGATCCGCGACTATAATGCCAAGTGCAGATCACGTTATCAGACCGCTTGTAATTATTGCCTGAGGTGTTATAGATCATCTGGTCTATTTCGACCCATTTTTTCTTTACAGAATCGTTCGGGACGAAATAGATGCTCTTTTCGGCCTTTTTAGAATCTTTTGAGGTGAAGGCTGCAATCTCGTCAGTTCCGTCCCAACGATCTGATCCGAAACAGACCACTTTTTCGCCGTTTTCTGAGATGAAACAGGTGATGTCAGATCGTTCTCCTAATTCGCTAGGTATAGCGCAAATCGAGGCGAAGAGGACTGAGGCCACAACGAAAATCAGGATATAAAGGGCAAAAAAGGAGAGGATGGAATGAAGAATTTCTTCTCGTACGGGACTTGACTTCAACTTCACCGGAACGACAGCTTTGGGGTGCAACGCCTGGATCAGCTCCCTTCGGCCATATTTGATTATGAGCAGAATTCTGACAAGCTTAATCCCCCCAGCAGTAGATCCTGCACAAGCTCCCGTGAACATGAGAACGAAAAGGATCGTCTTGGCCGTTCCAGACCAAAGGTCGTAATTGTTTGTGGTAAAACCGGTGGTGGTCACTATTGAGACCACCTGGAAGGCAGCAAACCTTAAAGTTTCGAAAGGTCCATCGCCCCCGATCCCCCCAAACAGTGCTATTATGGCTATTGATGCTAAGACCAATAGGGTGTAAAACTTGAATTCGGGGTCTTTCAGGGGACTTTTTCTGTCTGTGTACATAGTCCTGTAGTGAAGCGCGAAGTTCGCCCCTGCCAGGAACATGAATACAATTATGACGAATTCCATCAAAGGGCTTTCGTAAGCTTCTATGCTCAGGGCCTTTGGCGAAAACCCACCGCACGCCATGGTGGAGAATGTGTTACATATAGCATCATAGGCCGGCATTTTAGCTAACATCAACAGGAGAAACTCGGCTGCCGTGAGCACGAGATAAACACCCCAAAGAATCTTTGCGGTACCCTGGATCCTGGGCCGGATCATGTCTTCAGTGGGACCTGGAACCTCTGCCTTGAATAACTGGCGCCCTGCAACACCAAGGTTTGGGAGAATGGCGATGAAAAGTAGTATAATACCCATGCCGCCAAGCCATTGGGTAAAGCTCCTCCAGAAAAGGAGGCCGTAATAGGTCTTTCCCGAATCAAGCGCCTCGGATAATATGGCGTTTCCAGTGATGTTCTCTGCGGCGTTGAAGAGCGTGGTAGTGGCGTTTCCAGTGGCGTTGGAGATCGACCCGTTAAGGTACATGCCATTGGAAATCGATCCGTTGAGGAACGTGTTGTTAAGACTGGCATTCAAGGTGGTGTTGCCAATTTGGGACGCACTTGCAGCCTGGTTGTGGAATAGCGAATCCAATATAGTCTGAGCAAGGGTTGCACCCATGCTGTGATTCGCGGCGGTCGCGTTTATGAGCCAGTATCCACCAGCATTGGCACTACTACTCTCCGAAAGAATAGTGGCACCAGTTGTCGTGAATCCGGACATGGATTCAAAGAGTGAATCAATTGGGTCCAAGCCCAGCAACATGTAAGGAACTGCTCCGATCATGGCCGCACCCATCCATCCGAACGCCACAAGAGCAAAGCCTTCCTTGTTTCCCAGGGTTTCGTTTACCCCCACCAGTTCCATGACCAATCCGGTGATCATGGCAAAGAGGGCAGGCACAACGAAGGCCACCACACCTTCCTGCTCTCCGTAGATCAAAGATACGACTGCAGGGATCAGCATCAAAGCTCCAAGGAGCTTTAGAAGTGTGCCGAATACTTTGAGAAACACTCGGATCTTCATCTTAAATGCGCAAGGAGACCCCGTCCTTTCAGGTCAGGGTGAAATTGCGTCCTCCATCTTATGACGGTCAATATGGTCAAATCCAACACATATACGGTTTATGTAATCGGTTTCCCAGGCACGATGTTATACAAACTGACATTCCCTTTCGAGGATCCACCTACATAACTCAAACCATGCTTGGTATGTCTTACTAATGTCCCTCTCGTAGTAGTCGACGTTGCCAGACGTCTTTCTATAACAATCCTCAGGGGAAAAAGGTTGCCTCTATTTTATCGTGGTGGTCGTTATCGGATCGCGGAGGTCGATCATTGGAGATAATTTGAAAAATGAACACGGAAATTCCATTTTTGTGATGTTGCCCATTCGGTCGTGTGTTGATGATTTTCAATAATTCGCGGACACGACTCAACATATAGTTTCGTATTATCTGAAAGGAAATGTTTATAACTAGCGGCGTATTTGTGATACTATAGTTCCGATTAATCAGAGATTATATCAACAAATCACAAAAAATACGATTTAAGATCGGAATCTACCCAAAAAGTTCGACCGAAGTATGAGAAATGAATGAAATCATGGCACTATTGGCTGCGCTGACACTATGTCTGACGACCCCGCTTTTGCTTTCCAAAAGCGACGATGCGACTACTATCCAAGTCACCGATAATAGAGGAAGAACCATCGAGGTCCTTTACCCTTGCGAAAGGATCATATTCCTGGTTGAAAACGCGGTGAACAACAATTGGATGACAACGTTTCATCTTTGCATCCTTCAGACAAATGGGAATCGGTCCAAGAATGCCTGATGGTCCAATACCTTGAGTACCTAGCTAGAAGGGAACGCAACATGAGACGAACGACTTTAACACTTCTGATACAGATATTGTTCCTGTATTCTGGAATCGCGTTGGCAGCAACTGATACCCTGGATATATTCGGGAATGCCAACATGGACGACGCCATCGATGAGGACGATGTGGAATACGTCCAGGGAATAATCGACGAAATTAACAAGGCGACTGAGCTTGCAGACGCCAATTATGACGGCGAGATAAATCAAGAGGACATCATCCAGATAGAAGCGATCATAGACGGCGAAGCGACCGAGATTACCCTCATAGATTCTGTAGGGCAGATCATGACCGTGAACGTTCCTGTCGAGAGGGTAATTCCTCTTCACATGCGCCACGCCAGCGCGATCTGCGCCCTTGGCGGAAAGGAGATGATTGTGGGCGTCGACGAGACTGTAATCGGACGAGAGCTCCTATTTCCGGATCTCAGCAAGCGGCCTTCTGTTGGGAAAGTGAAAGAGCCAGATGCAGAGCAGATAATCATCTTGGATCCTGATCTGATCGTGACTTTTACGAACATGCCTACTTCTGCCGAGCTGGAAGATAAACTGCTCGGTGGCGTGGCCGTAATACGTTTCGACATTTCCAGAGCTGAAGATCTGAAGGAAGAGATGGTGAAGCTTGGTTACCTCATAGGCGATAGAAACGCAGCAGAAGATTACACCGAATGGTACGACCGTTACATGGACACGGTGAAAGAAAGGGTCTCTGAAATTCCTGAAGAGGACCGACCTTTAGTCTTCATGGAAATGGAACGATCTGGTGAAGTGCAGATCATGAGGTGGACTTATGCCACGGATACTGGTTACTCAGACCTCTGTGATGTAGCTGGCGGAGTGAACGTGGCACAAGGTTACGTCGAATACAATGGTAATGTGGAGTCTGAGTGGGTGATAACTCAGAACCCAGATGTTATCGTCGGCCTCTCTTATGGGGCAGGGTACAAAAAGGATGATAATACACCCCTCAAAGACTATCGTGACAAAATCATGAATGTGCCTGGTTTTGATAACTTGGAGGCTGTAAAGAACGAAAGAGTCCACGTGATCTCAGGCGATTTTGCAGTAGGTCCTCAGCTGGTCATAGGCACAGTGGCCATGGCCAAGTGGCTGTATCCAGAAGAGTTTGAGGACATGGACGTGGAAGCAATCCACAAAGAGTTCTTGAGGGACTTTTTGGGCTCTGATTATGACCTCGAAGAGCATGGGATTTTCGTGTACCCACCGATGGGATGACATTCAAGTTAGATCATCAAAGTCGATGTTATTTGTGAGATATAGTGTTTAACGATACCTTTCAGACAACTGTTGAACTCTCATGAGTTCGACATCTTGACCTATTCATATCGTTAAGTACTGTTCTGGCGAGGACCAATTAGCCTTACCTAATTGGTTCTTGACTTATAACTTCAGGGGAAAAAGGTCCACAAAAGTCCGTCACTGGAGCCTCCAGTCAACTACCCGCCACTAAAGTGACGGGCATGTAATGTGCCCTGGTTGACCAGATCCCCGATCGAGGAGTTTTACAAGATCGGGAGCCAATACGAAAGAATTTATAGTCGAGAACCGATTAGATAGCACTAATCGGTTCTCACCAGAATAGTGCTTAACGATACGAATAGGCCAAATCTCAAACTCTTGCGAGTTAGAGATTTGGCTCAAAGGGATCGTTAAACACTATAGTTCACATAAATTTGAACGCATTCCTCCCCCCACTAAAGTAGGGGAGAGCCTGCTGCGTTCGTCCTGAAACACATATGATCAAAAGGCTCGTGAGCGTTTCACACTTCAAGTGTGAGCCTGCAGCTCATGGGAGTTTTCACGGAATTCACGTGGCGGTCATCGGCAACTATTTGTGGAATAAGTTAGTTATACATAGATCGGCATGCCCAAGTTTTGGCGAAATTTAGGTCAAGGTCTAGGCCGTCAAGCAGGTATAAAAATCAGCAGGTAGGGGACTCAAACAAGGGATATTTGTGCCCCGTCAGAACAAAATTGATCACGATTGGGTATCACACTATAGGTGTTAAAGGGGAGTGTGTAGATGAAAAAAACGGAAATTGCAGCTATTGTATCTATTCTGATCGTAGCAGGGGTTGTCTTAGGCGTCCCGATCTTGGAGGTTGGTGCCTCTGGGAACGAACATTCGCCTCTGTACGATCTGAGGTTGAACCAGGCGGTAGAGGGAATGTGTCTGCTCCCCGAAGGGGCCTCTATGGCCGGGTGGAATTACGGGAGCATGAACGTTGAGACGTTGAAGTGCCCTTCATATACGTGTGTTGACACTGCCGACTCAAAATGCAGCCTTACTGAACCATGCACATATCAAGCCTGCTGTGACCCCACAAGTTACGAATGTACCTACAGCCCGACTTACGGTCTCACCTGTTACGGAGCTACATGTTATGATCGCACTTGCAGCTTCACTTGTGATTACACTTGTTGCAGTCCAACGAGCTATGAATACACTTGTGGCGCCACATGCTACAGTCCAACGAGCTATGAATACACTTGTGGCGCTACCTATGATTATACTTGCGGTGGTCCAACCTGCTACGATTACACATGTTGCGATGCCACCTGTTACGACTACACCTGCGGCTCTACCTGTTGTTACACATGTCCTACGCCGACACATGATACTTGCACCGTAACCCACTCCACAACTTGCAGCCCCACATACACTCACAGCGTTTTGCCATAGGAACCATCTGAGATAAATATAGTCAAGAACCGATTAGATGAGACTAATTGGTTCTCACCAGAATGATACTTAAAGATACGAGTAGGCCAAATTTCGAACTCTTACGAGTTCGAAATTTGTCCGAAAGGTATCGTTAAACACTATACAATGCATCACGCGTTCACCACTCACACTTGCCCGCAGGGAATATCTTCTTGGAATGCTCACTACATACTATGGACCATGAACCTGTAACTTTCACCCCCATTGGGATAGTTCGCTGCAACTTCGGCGAACCATCCAACCCCAAGGAAATGAGAAATGCCCTCTCCACCCTCGTGATAGACAACGAATACCTAGAAGGTATCGAGGGATTGGAAAAGTTCAAGAACCTCTTGGTAATTTACCACATTCATCGGGCTCTTGGCTGCGATCTCAAAGTTCACCCGATGGGTGATGAATCCATCCAAAAGAAGGGGGTCTTTGCCACCAGATCGCCAAGAAGGCCAAACCCCATTGGATTGACTGTGGTAGAGCTTCTGAGGGTAGAAGAAAATCAGCTTGCAGTTACTGGACTTGACGCCCTGGATGGAAGTCCCATCCTGGACATAAAGCCCTACGAAGAACATTTCGACTCGCCCGATGGGGTGGAACGGGAACGAGATCCAGGTTACAAACCCCAGGACGGCTAGATCTAATCTACAGAACACACAAAATCGATCTCGTCGTTTGACAACTGAAAAGAGGTGTTTTTTTTGAAGTTCACAGGGATTAACCATCTGGCCATAGTCACAAGAGACATGGATAAGACCATCCGATTTTGGGGAGATCTGCTTGAAATGAGGTTGGTTGCGGGCCTCAGAAAGCATGTTCTCCTTATGGATGCCAGGTACACCTCGCAGAAATGTTCTGAATGCGGACATATCTACAAAGGAAATCGTGAAGGATCTCTCTTCCGTTGCCGCAAATGTGGGTTTGAACTCCATGCTGATCTCAATGCGTCTCGTAACATTGCTCAGGCAGGTATATATTGCTTGGGTAGGCTGCCTGTCAACCAGCCAATCGTAACGACTTAAAGCCAGTTACAAGCCACCCCCTTCAGGGGGTGGTAGTTGATGGCAAGAAAGCTGAGAGGTTCGAATAGTGGAGAAATAGGCCAGGATCGAAACACACCGAAATAGTCGAAAAATCAGGATATCAAAAAGAGTTCGTGGATTCAAGAGATCCTGAGAATTCAAGAGATGCAAAGATCATGACTGCTGCTGGAGATCGGTTCTGGGAGATTGACTTTCTGCGAGGGCTTGCGATTCTGATGATGATATTCTTTCACGCCCTCTGGGACCTGGACTATTTCGAGATATTCAAGGTCGATGTTCATACGGGTTTTTGGTTGGTATTTGCCAGGGCCACGGCCATCCTCTTCTTGCTCCTGGTCGGCGTATCCTTGACCTTGAGCAGTTCTCTTCAAAAGAGAGATTGTGGGGCATATTTTGCCCATTACCTAAGACGTGGTGTGACCCTATTTTCTTTGGGGATGGTGGTTACCTTCGCCACCTGGGTCAGTTTGGGCGAAGGCTTCGTAGTCTATGGGGTTCTTCACTTCATAGGAACTGCCACGGTTTTGGCTTATCCTCTCCTGAAGTTTCGGGTTCTAAACTTGATCTTAGGGGGTGGTATCATGTCGGCAGGCGTTCTTTTCCGGGGCATGAGATTCGATTTTCCCTGGCTTCTCTGGCTAGGATTTCCGCCTCGCCATTTCTATTCAGTGGACTATTTCCCGATATTGCCCTGGTTTGGCGTTGTGTTAATCGGCCTTTTTTTGGGGCGGACACTTTATCGAGACAGATCCAGAACGTTTGTCGTTCCAGATCTGTCCGACCGGGCGTTGGCAAGATATCTTGCCCTTTTTGGGAGAAACTCCCTTTTGATCTACCTTGTCCACCAGCCACTTTTGATAGCTGCAATCTGCCTTCTTGGATGTGGAGATGTTCTGGACATGGTCAAAATAGTATAGGAATAAAATATGGGCGAAGGGGATTGGAAAGTCGCCCTTTTATCAAGAGACTGCAAACTCAGGCTTTAGTGAGCTTCGTTGAGATCACGGCCAAGTAGATCGCAGCCAGGCCAACAACAATGTAGACTATGCGAGCCAAAATGGGGATGCTGCCAAGAATCAAATCCACAAGGTCTATTCCAAGAGCCCCAACCAGCCCCCAATTCAGGCCACCGATTATCACCAGAACAATGGCCACCCAATCTAACGGAGACAATTTTGCCAGTTCGAATACATCCTACATCTTAATACGCTGAGGCACTAGATATATTTTTTGCATTTCAGAGTGGCAAATAAAACGTTTAAAACTGACTTAAAATCGATAAAAAAACGTTTTAGTATGAAAAACACGATATTTGGATTTGATTTTTAATGAAGAATAAATCGTTTTAATACTATTTTTACAAAATTGTTGCGCCTATACCATCATCATAAAATTCAACCCTAATCTCGACTGAGATCAACGATCTTGCAAATTTCCTGAAGAAGAACGGAATATCCTGGGCCCTCTCGGTCATGATCGGATCCCTGTCGACGAGATCCCAGCCCTCGTCTCGAAAAGTGGCGTTCAGGACGAACGCGTAAGCTCGCCACCGGAACGTTTTAGCACCTCGGCGAGTTCTAAAGCCAGATCTAGATCTGGCTCATACACACCCTGAAGACATCCCAAACCGCAAAAAAGACCCTTGAAGTGGGCACCCTTGAAGGTCGCATCTTGCAAGGATCTCCTTTGAACTTCACCCCCTCCTCTAGCGGAATTTCTCCTTGAACTCCTTTTCCATCTGGGACCTCAAATCATCAAACTGGCCAAAGTCGAACTCTGCACAGTTCTCTCCACGTCTTGTGTTATTTTGTCCTTTAGATTCATCAGCACCTGAATCATCGTCTCTAGATTCATCAGCACCTGAATCATCGTCTCTAGATTCATCAGCACCTGAATCATCGTCTCTAGATTCATCAGCACCTGAATCATCGTCTTTAGATTCATCAGCACCTGAATCATCGTCTTTAGATTCATTAGAATCAGAATCATCGTCGTCCATTCCGCCTTTCAGCGAAGGCAGATGAAGCTTTGTTTCAGGATCGCCCAGGAGATTGATATCATAATAACAGTATCTCATGTTGGTATCCCTAAGCGCCGAAGATACATAGAGTTCCTTAGACTCCTGATTTACTTGACCAATGGACATTACACTGTCCTGGAACATGGTCTCCCAGAACGCTTCGCAGAACTTCTGGGAAGGACTCGACGATGGATTTGGCCCTAAGAGACCGAACCTTGAATTACCCACAAAGGCGAACGCGCCACCCTTTGCCGTCACAAAATGTTCCAACACGCAGTCGTGAGGAAGATAGATGCCTTCAGGATCTCTATTGTCGAAAGATCCTGCGTAACCGGCCTGGCTGTACCCAAAGAAGTACTTGTCGTTTTTGAGAGCGTCTGCATCATTGTATCCCATCTTCATCGCGTAAGCCACTATGTCACAGAAGTTGGCAGATCCTATATGGTTTATTATGTGGAGATTATCGTTGATCCGGTCTATCAGCTCGTACTTTGGCCAGTTTTGATAGCCAAAACCGCAATCATCTCCCCGGTAAGTCCGATCGTAGAACGTTCGTATGTAGAACCCTTCTGGGAAATGGCGTGCTACCGTGTCTCCGTATGCACCGCCCCAATATTCAGCCCTATCGGCTTCGATGTAATCTCCTAGATATTCGCCCACCATAAGGGCACTTGTCAGGTACGGATCATCGGGACTTTCAGACTCATAAGCGAGGGTCTTTCTGACGAAGTTGTTCAGCTCCACATAGTTATCCACTGGAGCCCTGCCCACGTAAACTTCGGAGAGCAGATCGACTTTTTTTCCGTCGACACCGTCATTTGGCTCACCAAATACCCCATCAGAATCATAGTCGTAGTTCCCGTCAAGGCAGGCGTAATAAAGGTCCGAAATGACATTTGGCGAGCTGGACGAACATGAATAATAATCTGGCTCGTAATTCTTAGACCAAAGGCCACGCCCCGGAACTATCATGTCCTTGGTCTCGCCACCCACAACAGCACCATCACCGTCTCCACCCAGCAGGACATAAATTAGGCCATTGTTCTGGTGGGCATCTTTTATGAAATTCCGGATCCTTTCTGCTGTATCAATTCCAGAATACTTGTAGGCAGCTTCGATCTCTTCTACAGTCACGATGGCAACAGATAACCCTTTTTGTTCCTTCCATCTGGCAAGAGCCTGAAAGTTGTAGGGCCCTGGTGCCTTTTTCATATCCTCATTGGTAATGATAATGTAATCGTACGTGCCATCTAAAAGGGCCGAACGCTCGGTTATCATAAAAGTTCTTTCATAAGTTAGGATCCCTGAAGGGTTATCAACCATTCGTTCTACAAGGTCACGATCCTCAGGCAAGCCCCTGAAAAAACCTTGATCAAGGGTCCTTGTGGGCGCGGTTTTAACCTTGATCTCAAAAGTCTCAAAGTAGCTGGCATCCCTCGTCTTAGGGATATATCTGATCGGGTAGAGATCCACATAGAGGATTTTGTATCCATTTTTCTCTTGGATGCCCAGAATAGAATAAATATCCTCAGGATAATGCGTCATCGAGCCGTATACTGCCTCGTTCAAGATGAACGGCTCAGGCTCGGACATGTTGTTTTTTAGATAATCCGCAGGATAGACGTTCCAGCCAGGTTCTATTAGAACTTGTCCAAGGTCCCTTTCTTTGCTGGCCGCAACCACCACGGTTTCAACCTCTTCGCCTTGGGGTATCAGTATTCTTGCAGTCTTCACAGGCAAGATGGGCTCACCTGGAACGACCCGTCTTTCCAGCCCCGGAATCGAGACGGTTCTGTAAGCGTCCCCCAGATCTTCAAGCCCCTTTTCAGGGGCTTCTATCACGGGTTCTTCTACGAAGTATCTCAATACCAGTGAATCAGATCTATCACCCTGGGCCTGTGAAGGCAAGCTGGCCGCCAAGACCAGGCCCAGAAGGCAGACCATCCAGATAATCTGACCAAATTTCATAATACTCCCTCATAAAATGTATTTATCATGGATCGAAGGCCGAAGCTACCTGAAAAATAGATTCTGATTTTCGGCCCCACTCCTCCGCCTTTGACCCAGAACTACATGATCTGAGACCTTTCGATATACATCCAAACAACAGAGCGATCCCCCTTCATTCTCCTTTGAGGTATATCCTCACATTGAAAACTATTTAACTGTTTCCCAAAAGTTCAAATATTCTTCATATGTTTTAAAAATTTCGAAACCCCTATGATGATAAAAAAATCGAAAAAAAGATCATTCAAGAGGACTCAATTCTACACATTCACCCCCCTAGGGGATATGAGGAGTTAAATACATTATTGTATTTATTAATCTGGTTTGGAAAAAGTGCTGATGCCAAAACAGAGATTCATCAGAAGGCAGATTATCTAAGCCTTCCGTCTCCTGTAAAGGGCTGCAGCTCCTGCAATTAGCAAGATCAAGAGGATTACCAAAGGCAACTTGTAAGACCGGCCAGCTTCGCTTACGTTCACTGGAATCTTCATGCTCTCAGAGATGACCGTATCTCCTCTCGTGTCAGTGTACTTTATCTCGCTGTTTATTCCGTATGGTTTGGGAGTTGCATCATCGTCCACATCGATCTTGAACTTCACCGTTATCTCTTCACCTGACCCAAGCGTTCCTATGTAGGCCTGATCGTCCGTGGAAGAGAAGGGCTTAAAGACGCTCAACCTGGCGATAGCATCGTTGGCAGGATCTTCACCGATGTTCTTGTAGGTGACTTCAATTATCCCGTCTTGTTGTCCCATCATCAGCTCGCCTTCAGTTGCGGTGATCTCAAAGTCAGACTCTTTCTTGACAACTACTGGGATCTCAATGGACTGGTTTTCGTTTTCATACCAATAGGCCGCCTGAAAACCCCTCAACCCGATCTCAGGGTCCAGCTCGTCTGCATCGACCTCGGCATTGTACTGATAATCGTAGGTGAGATCCAAAAACAGAGGGTACTCGCCTGCAGGAACGTGGTTTCCGATCTTAATCGTGAAGATCATGGGATCTATTGCCTTCTCTCCGGATCGAAGAGACTCGATCACCTGGTCACCTGACTTAACCTCGATGAAGTCGACGCTAGAGCGGAGAGTTCCGGTTATCCCAAGGGCCGTCGTCTTCTCGCGCTCGTAGTCAAGCTCTCGATCTGCCAGAGTCTGTTCCATTCTGGTGTCTGCCTTCTTGTCTGCATCAAAGCCCATTATCCTGCCGTAGTTGGTCAGATCAATGTACAGGTCGACGGTGTCGCCTCTCTCGAACTCGCTCGTTCCAGCCAGGCTTGCGTCAAGCTTTGGCAATCCAAAGGTTTCCCAGTAGTTTTCCAAGGATACCGATGGTATATAGTTGTCTTGGGCTTCAGAAATTTGGATAGTTGCCAAACCCAAAGAAAGAAGGAATAGCGCCATGGCCACGGCGAAATAGATGATCTTTCTCAACTGTTCGTCCTCCTAAATATCATACGTAACAAGTTTAAAACATCTGCATTCAAGGCTGCCCTGCGTCCCCTCCAGTACTCGAGCCGGATCAAAAGCACCGGGAACACGGTAAAGGTGGCGAATAGGGCGAAGATCACGGATAGCACGGTCACGGTTCCAAAGTTGCTGGTGATCATAAAGGGTGAGGCAATCAGAGCAGAGAAACCAAAGACAGTGGTGAGGCCTGAAGCAATTATCGCAACGCCGATGCTGCTCATTGCTATGGTCAAAGCTTCCATGGTATCTTCGGTCTTCTCCTTTTCTTCGTAAAAACGCTCCATAGTCAAAACTGCGTACTCAGATCCCACGCCCAGGATCAGGGCGCCCAGTGTAGCTGTAAGAGGCGTGTACTCCATCCCGGAAAGATACATCACACCACCCATCCAGCCTATGACGACCAACATCGGCAGAATCGGCAAGACCGCCTTGATCAAATCTCTGTATATCAACAAGAGTATGAAGAATATAAGCACCAATCCCAGGAAAGTCATCTGCACCCTTCCTGTGGTGAGGGCGCTGATTACGGTGTTCATCACCGTCATCTCACCAGTCTGAATTACTGAGATTCCGGGTGGAGCTTCAAACCAGATTATGTCTTTGTCGATCTCCTCTTGCAGCCTCTTTATTCCCACCTGACCGAGATTTGTGAACGCCTTGCCGATATCTAAGCGGATCTGTGTGGTATCGTGACCGTCCATATACGGGTACTTGATGGCATAAGGTACCTTGTCCAGAACCGCCTCTACATCTGACTTATCGTCAGGAATTATTTCATCATTATAACTTTTGACTATTGTTGCGAGGCTAGTGGCACCGTAAACTTGCTCTCTGGAATCGGCTATGTAAGTGCCAAACTCGTCCATCCACTCAAGAGTTTTTGGATCGGTGACGTCTCCTTGAATTATGAGGTTGAGCTCGTCAGTTCCGCCAAATATAGTTTCAAGATGTCGAAACTGGATCAGTGGCGGAAGATCTTGTGGAATGAATTCCTTAAAATCAGTCTGTATTGGCACTTTGGAGTCGGCATACAATCCTGCACCAGAGAGTACGAACGCGCATACCAGCACAACTTGCCATCGGTGGATGAGAAATATCGCAAGCTTCCCTATCATCGATCCCGTCTGAGATTTCGTTCTTTCCTTTGTAGTTCCGTTAGTAAAGCGTCCTTTTCCCATCTGGTAGAGCACAGTAACCCCAACGAAGAGCGATGAAAGGTAGCACATTATAATGCCGATCAGGCAAAGTAGCCCAAAATCTTGAATCATGGGAACCGTTGACGAGAATAGTGAGACGAAACCTGCGCTGGTTAGGACCAGGGCGATCAAAACTGCAGGAGCAGTGTGGGTTACTGTATCGATTGCTGCCGAAGCGATCGATTCACCTCGCTGGAACTCCTCTTCGATCCTGTTCTGAAACTGTATGGCATAGTCGATTCCAAGGCCTATGAGTATTGGAAATGCAGACATCGATACCATCGTCATGTGGATGTTCAGAAAACCCATCATCCCAAAGGTCCAGACTATACCCAAAAGCACGATGGGAAGCGGCAGAAGTTTCAAATGAACGTGCCTGAATACCAAGAATAAGGCTACGACCATAAGCAAGATAGCGATGACGAGTAGCATTCCCATGGACCTGCTCATTTCCAAGTTTATCGCAGAGCGAAGTCCAGCATCTCCAGTTACGATCGTATCTGCACCCGATGGAAATTCTGCCATATTTACTGCAGATATGACCTCCAAGAGGACCTCTTCCAAAGTTACATCCTCTATGTAGATCGGCACATCTATGGCGATCATGGTGTGTTTTCTGTCAGGCAAGATCGCATGGACCATCTCAGGATTTGTGTGTTCCAGTTTGTCCAATATTTCATCGATTCTCTCCTGAGAATTAGGAACTTTGCGTACACCAGTATCCTTGGCTTCGAGATCCATTATCGCTTCTACTATGCAGCTTGTGCCAAGGACGTTATTTATGCCTTCCATGTGGGCAGTGAGACGGGCCATCGCCTCCAACGACTCTGGTTTAGTGACCGAGTCCCCTTCCACCAAAACTACGATCGATTCTGTGCCGAATCGATCCACGTAGAGGTGCTCATAGGTTACATAGAGCAAAGAGCTGTCGTCGACAAAGGTTTCCGTGCTCGAATCCATCGCGATATTCTGGGCATAGTGGATCGATGCCACCGTGAGAAGTGCAGCTAAAGTTAAGATTATTATCGGGTTTCCTTCGATCCAAGTGCCAAGCATCTCTCCTTTGCTCGTAATCTTCACCTCACCAGATTCTTCTTGTTACTGTCTGAGTTCCGTTTGCATCGTTCGGAATTTACTGTACGTTCGGAAGTTCGGATCGTACGAAATGTACTTAAACTTTGTGGCTGATTCGCCAATCGATGACCCATGAAGAGATGTCTCCCGAAGAGGCCGCCAAAAAATGCATAATAGACTCCGGCGTGCAGGTGGCGAAGATGTGGGGGATCAGCGACGCTGGTGGTGCTCTCAGAGGATCTTTGACACTGGCAGATGGCCCCATGTCCATGGATGAGCTGGCAGAAGAGACTGGGTACAGCAAGTCCACCGTGAGCACCAACATGACTTTCCTGGAAAATCAAGGGGTCGTGCGGAGGGTGAGAAAGCCGGGCGACAAGAGAAACTATTACGTCGCCATGCAGAACATAGACGAGGCCTTCAAAGCCGAGAACAAAAAGATCAGACAGATGATGCATATCCACCTTGCTGCCATCGATGAAGCCGAAAGCATCTTGGAGTATGTTGAAAGGAGCGAAGAGATAGAGCGCCTATGCCACCGCTTCAACTCGATGAGAGAAGAATGTGCAAAGGCTCGAAAGCTGATAGATCTGGTGAGACCTTTCACCATGGATGAGTTGATCGAGATCATGGACCGAGAAACCGAGGCGAAAAGCGAGGAAAAGCGCGGGAATCGAGAGCGCACGAAGCAAGCAAGAGATGACCTGGCAGGTTAACAGTCGGATAGTCGAGAGCAAATCGAATGACATTAACCAGCTCACACCATGACAGCGTTTGCCATCAAGCACTGTAATCCAAAAACTGAGGATTCTAGATGCAATCATTTCTATTGTAGTGCAGTTTTTTTCTTGGTCAGCGAAGTAACCGTCAAAAGCCACTTTTGTTCCTACAGCATTCGTAATAAATGATCAGTTCTTTGCTCACATAACCACACTCATACACCACAATAACCAGTATCGTGCCGCCCATCATACGCCATCAATCACATCTCACCATATTCCATCGCTCATCGCCAATCGCCCATAGATTACCCCGGATTGTCAATTATGGATGTAGAAAAAAGGCAGTTTAACGTGTTGTTCATCTCGGTATTTGCAACTATGCTCGGCCTTGGGATAGTGAGCCCGCTATTACCCGTTTATGCTGATAACCTTGGTGCCACTGGATTTTGGGTTGGGATGATCTTCTCGGGGTTTGCGGCTGCGCGGGCGATATTCATGCCGGTTGTCGGGAGAATTTCCGACCGGTCGGGACGAAAAAAGTTCATCGTGGCGGGCCTTCTTGCATATGCTGCACTCTCTTTGGGTTACGTTGCTGCAGATAGCGTTTATGTCCTCACTGCTGTTCGATTTTTGCATGGGATCGCATCGGCGATGGTGGTTCCAATTGCGATGGCTTATATCGGGGACCTTTCAAAGAAGGGCGAAGAAGGAAGCTACATGGCGAAGTTCCAGATCTCGTTCTTCGTAGGGCTGGGGTCTGGACCATTCCTTGGCGGGATCTTGAACGACACCATTGGACTTTCGTCGGCCTTCTACATGATGGCCGGCCTTTCGACTCTCGCATTCCTCTTCGTCGCCGTTCTTCTTCCGGAGTCGGAAAAATCTGCCTCGTCACAAAGGAAGGAGAAGGTTTCACTTCGGCACGCGTTCACCCAGCCTGTAGTTCTGGACGTTCTCGCCTTTACCGCCTTGAACGCGGTAGTCCGTGGCGTAGTTCTGGTCTTCATGCCGCTCTTTGCCGCCCAGATCGGAATAGTTCCTGCCAAGGTCGGCTTGATCCTTTCAGTCTCCATCTTCCTTATGGCGCTCTTTCAGATTCCTTTCGGAAGGATGGCGGATAGAGGGCATGCGATTCGAATGATACTGGCCGGGTCACTTTTGGCCGCAGTTAGCCTTGCCGCAATTCCTTTCAGCCAGTCTTTTTCTGAACTCTTTCTGATCGCCTGCGTAAACGGGCTTGGAAGTGCGATATTGATGCCAGCAGTCATGTCTCTTACGGTGAAGCTTGGAAAGACTATCGGGATGGGGACCTCGATGGGCGCATACAACACTGCGATGAGCTTTGGGATGATCACGGCACCTCTGGCAGGCGGGCTCGTCATGGACCACTTCTCGACGGAAACTGTCTTTTTTCTGGGAGGGGCCATTGGCGCCTCTGTGACCGTTGCTGCATATTTCCTGACGCGAAACATGCTCGGGTCGATCGAGGCCATCTGAGGACAAAACTGTAGTTGAGATCCAATTAGATGAGACTAATTTGTTCTTGCCAGAATAATGTTTAACGATCATTTTTAGGTGCATCTAAAAATCTCAAGGTTGTTAGATGTGGCCACTTAACGCCGTATTTCTCTTACGATATTTGTAAGAGTGCCCAGATCACATCAATTGAGACGTGCTGGCGGAGCATAGCTCTTGAGTAAAGTGATGTTGAAGTTGAACAGCTTTGATCAAAGACATCTTCTCAAGTCCGAATCGTCTCACCTTTTTGATGGCGATGAAGCCCATTCATACTAACTCACAGCAAAATTGGGGTTTTGGATTTGTTCGCTCAGTCCAGCAAAGATCTCTTTTGTAAAGGTGAATTTCATCCTAGTCGAAGAACGGCAGATAGTGTCCAAATAGGATGATGCGCCCCGGTGTGGAGAGAGCCTAGTGATAGATCGGAACCGGGACGCGTACCTTTTGGGAAAGATTTTTGGCGTCGATCTATTTCACCTGGCTTTCTGACGGTTCACTCCCCTTTTCTAAAGGACCCAAGGACGTCTTAAGTTCCAAGTCAAGGATTTTTCGCGCTCCAATCTTCCTCTGCCTTCCGCTTCAAACGTCTTCGATAATAGTTCAGCGGGTGGTTCACCCACTTGCAGAGCGCATCTTCACCAGGACAGTTTCCGTAAGTGAGCATAGTTGCACAAGAAGGCGGCTTGTAGGACGTCCCGCTCTTTCCTGAGATGTGCTCTACCTGGTAACGAGTCCGATCCTCATCGAAGTCGGGACTGTTGTTGAATATCTGAACTACTTCATCTGTGCTCATCCCAACGTGAAGAAGAAAGGTGGTCAGGGCAAACCTTGCAGTGTGAGCGAGGTTTATGCCACCTGCGACTTGCATGAGCATGTGCGTGATGCAGGGCGGAAACGCGTCTTGCGTCACCTCACCAAGATCGATCCTCTCATCAGATCTCGTGGCCGCTATCTCTTCTCGGATTTGGGCGGTGTAATCCTCGAGCGTTTCACAGATCTCGGGCGGAACCTGTATCGGCAAACCTCGCTGGATCTCTTCTCTTACCCTCTCTTCAAGAAGACGTACCAGGTCCTGAGACGTTACCGCAACCCAACCGTCTCTCAGCGGCCTGTTCACCAACTTCCAGTTGGTGCTGTGCATCATGTGAGCCGCTTTCAAGTACTCTGTAAAATGAAGTTCAAGCCCAATTTTGCCTTCTATTGGATGAACGTTCAGGTCGTGGGCAAGCTCAGTTAAATCGCAAAGATCCTCGCCTCTCATCTTGCTGCTCGCAAGCTTGGACTCGGCAAGAGCATACCTTCGAATCAAAAAATCGTCGTCAACGCAAGATATCATGGCTCTGGCCAAAGGGTAAGACAAAAGTTCTGCCAGAGGATGGGCCGAGACCTCTTCTATCTCACCCTTTATCGCCTCGAGGATCCGGCCAAGAGCCCTTTTCCTGACGGACCTAAGACCGCGCCGCTCCAGCAGGTCATCGAGGGTGTAGCCGGTCTCCTTCACCCGATCTACGGCCTTATGGGTGAACGGATATTCCGAGAGGCTCAATCTAGATCACCCAGGTCTCGATCTCCAACGCTTAGAAGCGGAAAAGATCCTTCGCCGCAAGAGGCCCCTTAAGCCCCTTCAAGTTTCATTTTCAATTTGGCGAATCCCGCTAATCTTGCTCTATCCTGGGTGCCAAAAGATAGCTAATATCCACGCCTTGACCGATCTTGAAGCTGATCTTGAGTGGATAGTCCAGTCCCATCTCCAAAGTAACCTCTTGAGCTTTGCCTATCGACTTGCTCATGTCGGAGAGGTATTCAAGAGAGAACAGAGACCTTGCTTTTCCCGGTTTCAATCCCAACAACTCGGTGCTCGGCATCGTGAGCTTGAGCGAATCGATATCTCCTCGGGCTTCCATGTAAAACTGGTCTTCGGGCTCGTCAGTAACGCCCAAAACTACGTGATCGCTAACCTTCTCAGCGGCCTTTATGCCCTTTCGAAGCTGCGACCCGGGAAGTGTGACGTGAGCTGGCAAATCTAGCTCGGGAACCCGTGGCTCTTTTCTGACGGCACTTGGATCTATAAGACTCAACGTGTAAGAAAGCGATCCCACACCGATCTTGAGCTTGTGGTTCTCTTCGTCCAACTCCAAAGTCACGTTGTCCCCTCGATCGGCCATGCTCAGAACGTCGATGAGCCGGGTCAAGTCTACCCCGATTTCCCCCGAGGTCGCTTCGAAGTACTCGAAGGCCTTGGGATCAAGCCGGAAAGATACCATGGCCACGTTGGCGGGGTCTACGGCTTTTAGTTCCATCCCGTTCTCTGAAATGGTGAACTTCACCTCGTCAACCAGAGACGATACTGCCTCTATCGCATCGCGCAGAATTTCTGCGCTTATCACTGCCTTGAACATCCTAGAGCCCCCTCTATCTCAGGAACGAATTTTATCTTCAATATAGTTTGTCCCTAGTCGTACTCTCTCCAGGTGAAATTACACTTCGTGCACCTGAAGAACCTAACTTCGCTCTCGTCTGCTGACCTGAGCTGCCGCAACCACCAGTAAGCAACCTTGTTCCCGCATTCGGGACAGCGAGCTTTTGTGGTCGGAAGCCCTGCGGCCTCCGCTTCTTCGATAACCGTCAAGATCCGCTCATTTTGCTCGGTCTTGCTCACAAGGCTCTCACTTACCTTTTTGGTCATCTTTATCTTCTTGCCGCACCTCTTGCAGACGAGCATACCTTCTATGGGCACCATAATGCTCTTGCAATCTGGACAAAATTCCATCAGGAAGAATGATGTTCACTCGTCATATTAAAGTTTGCCAAGCGATGTTCTTGAAACAAAAGAGGACAAACGTCTCGGCGTTCTGAGGAAATCATGAGTTCGGCAATAAACGTAATCTGCGAGAACAGGCCCGGCGTGTTGCGCGACATCGCTGGAGTTGTGGCAGGCCTTGGCGGCAACATAGAGTACACCCAGCAGTTCGTCCTGGAGCGGGGTCCAAACGTGGGCAACGCTTCAGTCTACATGGAGATCGACGGAACTGTGGAAGATATGGTGGATGACCTCATGGCCTTGCCCTCCGTATTCGAGGTTACCGTACACCAATCCTTTGACAAGATTTATGGATCGAGGGTGATCATAATCGGCGGCGGAGCCCAGGTGGCACAGGCTGCGGTGGGCGCCGTGAACGAGTCGGATCGCCATAACCTTCGCGGCGAGAGAATCAGCGTGGACACAATCCCTCTTGTGGGAGAACATTCAATAGCAGATGCCGTCAATGCGGTGGGCCGTCTTCACAGGGCATCGGTCTTAGTCTTGGCTGGGGCCCTGATGGGCGGCCGCATCTCTGAGGAGGTTCAAAAGCTCCAAAAAGCAGGAATTCCCGTGATCGCCCTCAAGATGGCGGGATCAGTTCCCTATTACGCTGACTTAGTGGTCACCGATCCCATCCAGGCGGGAACTTTCGCGGTGATGCACGTCGCCAAGACCGCCGTCTTCGACATAAACCGAGTAAAAGGGATGGAGTTTTGATCGATCTCCCAAGCACCCTTTCGATCGACCACCGAAACCTTCTGACGCAGATATACAGCTCAAAGATGTGATCACTCGCGAGCTCAGCGGCGAAGCCCCATTTCTTCCAGGTTTTTGATGTTATCTCCGTCGAAGAGGTCATCAACGGTGTAGAATTCATCATCGAGCTGGAGGACTGGCGCGCTGAGCGCGAATATGCCGTTGACCCTGAGCTCGGTCAGGGCTTCGGGGCTGGCCATGTTCGCAATCTCGAAATCTACTCCCCAATCTTTCAGGACTTTCTTAACCTGCTTACATCGCGGACAGTCTTCCGTGGTATATAATATATATTTCAAGTCACATTCCTCTAAGTTAACATGTTTTCTCGGTCAAACCAAGCCAGTTTTCCTCTGAATCGAGAGATTCACCGGAATGTTCATGGATGCTCGGCTTCTGTCTTGATCGCGTATCCGCCCTCAACGGCCTTCTGGGCGCATTCCCTGCAGCAAGAAAAGTTGGTCAGGTAAGTCTCACCTTCTATCTCGTGCTCAAAGACGTTGTTGCAGCTCATCCCCGCGACCCGCCTGCAATCGAATCCTTTGCAAAACTCGTCGTAATCTGCCTCATCAGGGAACTTGTCTTCGAACCAGATCTTGGGCACGAGGACGGGAACTATGGCCATGCCCATGCCGCATCCGCAAGGTCCGTAGGTGTCTTCGGGCCCGTCGTAAATTATCGCTTTCTTCAGGTAGTCTTCCATTTTTCATCGCCCCTTGACTACAGTCGAAACTTTTGTTGACTTGCATCCTGGTCGGCTGCCCGCCGTTGAATGTGATCGTTAAGCACTATAAGATGAAATACGAATCTCGCCAAAACATGTCTAATCAGTTCTTTCCCTAAGTAGTTTATCGGCCGATTTTCGCATCCCCCAAAATCTCAAGACAAATCTGCGATTTGTCGCCGATCATCGAGCGAGACAAAAAAACAGATCTTGACCATCAGTCGATGGTCAGGGTTTCTATGAGCCGTTCAGTTGCGTTTTGATCCATGAAGGAGATCATCAGCACATAACCGCTCTCGCTTTGATTCCAGCAGCTCACAATAAAGCCCCTCCTTGCAAGCGGTTCTTGGAACTGCTGCCAAATAAAAGAAACTTGTAGTAACGGAACTTGTCTGAACCTAACGCCTGTCTTTTTGTTACAAGATCTCTTGTAGCGCTGCCCAGAGCTTATCGTAGGTGTCCATGATGTGCTCTGGAATCACCCGGGTCTCGCCCAGAACCGGCATGAAGTTGGTATCGCCAGACCATCTTGGAACCACATGGAGATGGACATGATCTGCGATCCCCGCGCCAGCGCACTCGCCCATGTTAATCCCGATGTTGAACCCGTTGGGATCCATGGTATTTTTCAGGATCTTGACGGCAACATCTGCAAGCTCGAAAAACTCGCACATCTCCTCGTCGCTCCAGCCCGAAATAGAGGACGTGTGCCGGTAAGGGACCACCATCATGTGGCCGTTGTTGTAAGGATAAGCGTTCATGATGACGAAGTGGCATTTTCCCCTGTGGAGTATCAGATTATCTCGATCTTGATTCTCCTGAACCTTCTCGCAGAATATGCAGCCGCTTTTCTTCTCGCTCAGTATGTAATCCATCCTCCAAGGTGCCCATAAGTTTTCCACTTCGATCCCTCCCTTATCGCTTCATCTAATTGGTTCTCGACTGTAATGCTTGATTTGTGACAGTTTCTGGTGCTTATGCCAATCGAATCAACACATCAAACTTTCTTTCTGAAAACAACCTTTCGTCCCACGATCTTAGGATTATCCTCGATGAACATCTTTAGGGCTTTTGGGTAAGCCTTGTACTCGGCCCTTTGAATCCTGGCCTTCAGGCTCTCGTGGGTATCATCGTCCATAATTTCCACTGGAACTTGATATATTATGGGTCCATGATCCACGTCTTCATCCACCAGGTGGATGGTTGTCCCCGTCCACTTGGCACCGTAATCAAGAGCCTGGCCAAATGCATCCAATCCCCGAAAAGAAGGCAAAAGTGCCGGATGAATGTTGATTATGCGGTTCTTGTAATGCTGAACAAAGGACGGCGATAAGATCCTCATGTAGCCGGTGAGAACCACGAGATCAACATTTGCGTCACTCAGAAAGCCCACAACGATCTCGTCGTATTCAGCACGTGAAAGCCCAGAAGGGTCCACAAAATAAGCAGGAACTCCGTACTCGTGAGCGATTTTCAGGGCACCTGCATCCTCTTGGTCTGCCAGCACAATTTTGACCTCTGCTGGAAGAAAACCAGAAAGAGTGGCCTCTATTATGTGCCTGAGATTCTCGCCGCACCCGGAGGAGATTACACCGATCTCGCTGGTCAATGCCAAGCGCTCCGAAAAGTGGTGGAGATTCACTTTGCTAAGGTGATCTCGATGGCTGAAACGTTCGTATCTCCCCGATCGGTATTCAGTGTCTCGGTGGAGATCTGGATATCCTTGACATTAACGTCGCCCAAAAACCGGCTCCTTGAAACCTCAGCAACGTCTACTGCCCTTGATATCGCACGCCCTCTTGCCATGACCCTCACTTCGTTTGCACCGCTGTTGAACTGGGTCACCACTGCCAATACATAGTTCATCACTGGTTTATTGCCGACGAATACCACATCATCTTCTGCCATGTATCATCACCACTTTTGAAGTTAGGCATTTTGGGGTTTATGATAGCGATCGTTTACTACATAAAGTTAATGATTCGGTCGGAGTCAACGATACCTGCCCCTGGACTCTATTTCCTTTACTCTAGCCAACACTTCTTGAGCACGAGAGTATGTCCTGGAATAACCCTGCTCGAAAGCTTCTATAAGAGTTTGGGGTTTATCTTGGGTGCTCTTGAGCGTCTGGAAAAAGACGTGGACGTCCACACCTTGAGCTTCCAGGTTCTGGTCGTGGAAGGCAAGCCCAAAATCTATGAAATAAACCTTTCCATCTTTGAGCACCATGTTGGAGGTGGTGAGGTCCCCATGAATTATCCCGCATCGATGGAGCTTTCCTACCAGTTCTCCAACTTCCTCAGAATGCACTTCATCGATCACATCTTTCAGTTTGATCCCGTCCACATACTCCATGACAAGATCGAATCTGGAGATGTCAAAAATGATCGGAGTGGGCACGCCACACCTTCTCGCCTCTGAGATGATTCGCGCCTCCACCACAGTCCGTTCGCGCCTGATCCTCTCGTCTAGTTCCGCCACCCTGTAACCTTTCGGCCTGCGCCATTTGGTCACGCAATTTCCTTTTCGAGTTATTACGGCTTCGGCACCTCTACCCACTACTTCAGACATCTGCCACCATTTCCATCTTTTCTAGTCTCTTCCAGGCTTCAACCAATCCGATGCACCCTGAAATCATCATGTCCCCTGCCGGCGCTGCCAAATTGATCTCGCCGAAATTGTCGAGCGCTCCAGGGGCGAGAGCCCGCCACCTGTTTGGTCCTGTCACCATGACTGACCTGATCGAATCTATTCCGGGACCCTCCAGGACACAAGCACCATGGCCATCATCTTCGAAAACTTCTTCATTGGTGAGGGTGCCTTCACACAACCTCTCTGCAAGGGAAGAAAGCTTCTTTGTCGACATCATCAAGGTGTGATGTTCAAATAAACCAGTCATCCGGCCATTCATCATCACCGCGCCAATTGTGTGACCGTTACCCAGGTTCAAGAGCAAAGAGGGGTCTTCATATCTGGAATCCATAGTTGCGCCGAGGAGGGCGGAAGGTCCTGTATCCATGATCATGGCGCAAAAACCCGCCTCGTCGAGGACCTCTTTTGCAGCCCGCATTCTGTTGAACTGAGGCGGCGGATCTAGATGAGCGAACGACTCAAGCCGTCCCTCACCAGATCTCATCGTCTCTGCCATGTACTCAAACCTGACGATCCTGTTGCTCTTCTCTGGGGAATAGCCATGATCCTGGACTGCCAATGCTATCCGCTTGGGCATATCGAGCCCGAAGAGCCCAAAGGCTGCCTTCAAGGCCGAAAGATCGAGGTCGCCAGTCTTGATCACCATCGCCTCAAGTGGTGCAACTTCTGTGATCTCGACACCCATAGCCTCCACCTTATCGAGGTTGTCGTTAATCGTAAGAGCTGCCGAAGGTGTCGCATAGACCTTGAATCCCACTTCGAGATGGGTTTTGACCGCCCGAGTGGATGCGCCACCACCCATCGTTGGCCCCGTGAGAAATACGTCCTTATCCTCACGCACCGCCCTTTCGATCTTCTTTCCCACGATGACGGTGGGGCTTGGCATCACCATCTTGACCGAGTTTTCTAGGCGCGTGCCTTCTTTGTAAAGCAAAATATCCTGCGTTCCTGCACCCACGTCCACTGCCAGGAAGTCCATGTGTTAATTTTGAACTTACTCGAACATAAAGTCGCTGGGGGTGCGAAGAATTTTATCGCACCGTTTCGATCAGTTCCTCATGATGATCGATGTTGTAATAGTGAGCACCTCACGGTTTCAGAAGTTCGGGTCGGTCAAGCGTCCTGAAATGGCAGAGGACATCTCTGGAATGGAGGTCCTGAAAACGATTGGGGCTGCGGGATACGATTACACCTACCAGCTCCTTCCCGATGGCGTTTTGCCCCTTAGGGATGTGGTCTTGAGCACGAAGGCCGATGCCGTGGTGATCTCGGGAGGGACTGGCCTTGCTCCAAAAGACCTCACAATTGAGGCGATAGGACCCCTTTTTGAAAAGAATATGCCCGGATTCGGCGAGATTTTCAGAATGAAAAGCCTAGACGAGGTTGGGACGAGAGCCATACTCACCAGAGCATCGGCGGGCCTCATTGGGACTGTGCCAGTCTTTTGCCTTCCTGGATCGCCTTCTGCAGCTAGGCTTGGGACGGAACTCGTCCTGGCAGAACTTGAGCATATATTGAAACATATATTTGAGTAAAATTAAATACAAATTTATCAATATAATCTGATGGGCCACAGTGACCCTTTTATAGAGGTAAGTTCTTTAATAAGAGTGGCGTCCGTTGCGGAGGAGATTGACCATGGAGACGGAGATTCCAGTACGGGATATAATGACCCGACCTGTGATTACTGTTGATTCTGACACGAAGGTAGTGAAGGCCGCAGGCAAGATGTTATCTGCAAACGTGGGTGGCCTGGTAGTAACCGACGGCGACCGGTCGATAGGGATCATAACAGAGCGCGACCTGGTCGGGAAAATAGTCGCCACTGCCACAAACCCGGCTGACGTGAAGGTGGGTGACATCATGTCTACTCCTTTGATTACTGTCCCTCCTGATGTCAGCCTGAGTGATGCTGCCATGAAGATGCTCAAGTCGGGCGTAAAGAGGTTGCCGGTTATCTCCAACGACGGGAAGCTGATAGGAGTAATCACGGATACAGACTTGGTATCAGGATCTGCTTCGTTGGGATTGGGTGAGATTTTGACCCACCTTGTGGAGATGCACCGTGAAAGCGTCCACTTCGAAGAGCAAAGAGAAGTGGTACGGGGCATCTGCGAGAGGTGCGGCCAGATATCCGATTCTCTCGAGGCGGTCAATGGCGAGCTGCTCTGCTGGAGTTGCAGAGACAGCAGTAAATAAAAGTTTTAAAGCTCTTTTAATTAGGGCGGGCCGGGGTATGGCGATGTTAATTGGGGATATAATGTCTAAGGATCCACTCTACGTGGAGGAAGATGACCACGTGACCAAGGCGCGGCAACTCATACGCGATGGCCAATTACGTGGTCTTCCAGTGCTGAACCGTGATGGAAATGTGGTTGGCATAGTTTCCATCCAGGATATGCTGAAGATAACATCTACCCGTTCAAACGTCACAGTATCCGGTTTTGTCACAGAAACGCCCCTTGTCACAGTGGATGATGACATGAAGGACGTGGCAAAACACCTGCTCACGGGAATGTACGTGATACTGCCTGTGGTTGAATCCGCAGAGGTTCACCGTCTTATGGGTGTGGTAAGTCCAGTCGACGTCTTCGGGCACATTGACCTCGAAAAAGTACCGGATAAAAACATTGAGGATATAATGAGCACCAAACCGAACACTTGCACTGCTCAAGACCTTGTGACCAAAGTTTGGGACAAGATGCTCGAATCCGACTTCACGGGACTGCCTGTGGTAGACGAGAAAGGGAAACCCCTGGGCATGATCACCCGTTTTGATATTCTCAAGAGAGGCGGTGCCAGAATAGGAAAGGAAGAACGTGTCAGATCCAAAGATGTAATGCGGGTAGAACAGCTGATGAGCACTCCGCTTTACAGCATCGATCCCAAAACAACTCTGCGCGAAGCCATAGGTGTCATGCTGAAAAGAGAACTTGGCAGGATATCTGTGGTGGACGATGACAAGCTCGTCGGAATAGTCGATAGATACGACCTGATAGAAGCTATCTTTGGGGTGGAATAATGAAAAGATTGGCAGAAGACCAGAGGGATTCCAAGATAAGGATGCCAGGTGCAATGGACAGAGGACCGATCCAGTTTGACTCCAGAGCTGCGAAACGATCGGGGGCGATTCTCACTATTGCGACTTCTGAGGTGATAACAGCACCTCCCACCACTACCATACTCGGTGCCATCAAGATCATGACCTCTTACGGCATTGGGAGGCTCCCCATAGCCGATGCTGGGACGAACCGGCTCATAGGTTTTGTGACCGGTGTCGATATGGTCGACTTCATGGGGGGCGGAATAAGGCACAATCTCCTGAAGAAGTATGAAGGAAACATTCTGTCAGCCATAAATGCGGATATCAGGGAGATCATGAGCACCAGTCCCGTGTATATCCACGAGAAAGCATCTTTTGAGGATGCTTTGAACTTGATGTACGAGAAGAACATAGGCGGTCTTCCGATAGTCGACGATGCTACCAAGATCAAGGCCATCGTCACTGAGCACGACTTTGCCTCACTGGTTTCTGGCGTGAACACTGGAATCAAAGCAGAGGAGTTCATGAGCCCCAACGTGGTCACTGCTAACATCGAGATGTCAATCGAGTGGACCACCAGAATGATGGTTCAAAAAGGAGGCTTTCGGAAGCTTCCTGTGGTGCAAGACTCGCTTCTCATCGGGATGGTCACCGCCTCGGACATAATGAAATATATAGGCAGCGGGGAGGCCTTCAAGAAGGTGGTCACAGGTGACGTCCAGGACGTTATGAACCAGCCTTTAAAGGCCCTGCTTCGACGAGATCTCGTCTCTGGAGAGATGGGTGACGATCTGGGCAAAGCGGCCCAGATCATGGTGGCTCAGAACGTAGGAGCTCTCCCAATCATGGAAAATGGTTCGTTGGCAGGCATTCTGACCAAGAGAGACTTTATCAGGGCCTTTGCTGAAGGGGAACGAGGGATAATATCATGAAGAAAGTAAAAGATTACATGCAGTCTCCCGTTTACGTAGTCGATAAGGATGAGCCGGTACAAAGGGCAAGAAACTTGATGCTCAAACATGATATCAGCAGGCTTCTAGTCATGGATGAGGGAAAGCTCGTAGGCGTCGTCACCAATCATGACATATCCAACCGACTGAACCAGGCCGCTCCAGAGTGGCGCAGACGGCCCATTACCATGATCCCGGTCAATATGGTGATGACTGACCGACCCATTACCATTTATCCTGACGCTACCCTCCAGCAGGCAGCAGAAATCATGTACGAAAACGATATCGATGGCATTCCAGTGGAGCGAAACGGCAAGATCGAAGGGATCATAACCTCAAGAGACCTCATCGTTTATTTCGCAGAGCAGGACAAAGAATCAACTGTGGACGATCTAAAGTCTGAAAACGTGGTGACCGTTCACAGACACCACACCATAAGTCACGTCATCGAGGAGATGAATGAACATGGTGTTGACAGAGTGGTGGTCTCTGAAGATAACAAAACGCCTGTGGGCGTAGTAACTCACACCAATCTGGCTATTTCGGGCCTTTCTAGCGATGGGGCGGAGACCAAGAACATCAAGATGGTAAGGAAGGACCGCACTGCCGGAAGGAAACAGTGTCGTTACATTAAAGTGGTTCCTCTGGTGGCCGAGGATATAATGTCTTACCCAATAATATCTATCAGTCCTGATGTCAAAGCTTCAGAGGCTGCCGAGATACTCCTGACAAAGGACATATGTGGTCTTCCTGTAGTCGATGACGGCAAGATCATCGGTTTCTTCTCGACCCGTGAGATCGTTTCAACAGTTAGGGGATGGTCCTAGATGCAGGTGAAAGATATAATGTCAGAGCCAGTGACCATCGACAAATCAGAGCGGATAGCTTACGCCCTGGATGTCATGGAGAAGAACGGCCTAAGACGGCTTCTTGTCACCAACAACGGAAAGCTCGGTGGCGTGATCACCATGAGACAGATCGCAAGGGTGTTGGGTGCAAGACAGAAGTTGGGTTTGCCAGCATCGTCGCTTCACGTGACCACTGCGACCCTTGATGCAGTCATTAAGGTGCGGCCCGACATGGATCTGAAAGATGCGGCACTTCTCCTCCAAAAGACCTCTGCTCTGGTGGTTATGGACGGCGATGATATCATGGGCTGGGTTCGAGCAAACGATCTCCTTTCTGCCGTCAAGTTGGAAGGAGTCGCTGCCGATGCCATGAATATACCTTTGAAGGTTTCTCCCTTAGACCGGCTGGTCCATGCTCGAAGGATGATGCTGGACAGAGACGCGGGCAGACTTCCTGTGGTGGAGAACGGAAAACCGGTAGGGATTCTCACCGAAGAAGACGTGGCAAAGGCACTAAGGGCCTTCAGGGATCTTGTCCCATCGAGAAAACAGGAGGCTCGAATCAAAAACCTCTTGGTAACTGACGTTATGAAGGTGGATGTAAAGACCGCTTATGTCGACACGCCTCTTGAAGAGGTTCGTCAGACTGTTCTCAAAGAAGAAAAAGGGGCCATTTCCATCTTGAATCACAACGAAGATCTGGTTGGGATCATCACCAGGACGAGTCTAATCGACAACCTGGTGACGTCTGGATGAATAACCAGGAGCTAGCTGAAACGCTTGGGGTGTCTTCGGAGAGGATTGAACGGCTACTGGGCCGCGTCGTTATGCGGTCCAGCTGGCCAGAACCCCAGCTTTTCAGGCTCGATAAGGCCGTTGCAGGGGCGGGAGAAGGAACGGTCGTATTCGATAACGGCGAAGTGGTTTGTGGTTATCCCAAGATTAAGCGGGCCATGATGCTAGAGCCTGCCCTCAAAAGATTTTTTCCAGGAACGGTGGTCGCAGAAGAGAAGATGAATGGCCATAACGTTCGCGTCTTTCGGGTCGATGGGAACGTGGTGGCCTTGACAAGGGGTGGGTTCATCTGCCCTTACTCAACAGAAGTCGCGCGCGAACAGGTGCCAGTGGAGATCTTCAACGATCGCCCTAACCTCGTTCTTTGTGGCGAGATGGTGGGTCCAAACAACCCTTACGTCACCAAGAACGTGTATCCAGTCGAGTCGATGGACTTTTACCTCTTTGACGTGTCGTCGAAGGGGTCACGCGAGATGAAGGGTTTGCGAGCAACTCACGAATTAGCCCGAAAATATGGGATCAAAGACGTGCCATTGTTGGGCGAGTTCGATTCTGACGAGGCTTACTGGGGAATCACAAAGATCATAAAGCGGTTGGGCAACGAAGGTCGGGAAGGCGTGGTCCTGAAAGATCCAAATAACGTGGTAAGGCCCATCAAGTACACAAGTTCCGAGAGCAATTGCGCGGACCTAAAGTACGCTTTTAGATACTACAACGATTATGGCCGGGACTTTATCTTTTCGCGAGTGGTACGCGAAGGTTTCCAGTCAGCAGAGTGGAACGAATCTGAAAAGGAATTTAAAGCGCGTTGTCTCCGTTTGGGAATGAGCCTGGTCGGGCCCATGAAAGAGACCGTCGAGACAAAGATGGCCGACGACTCGATAGTTCAGAAGGTTCAGATCAAGGTCAAAGACCTCAAAGTCGCCAAAGACTTTGAAATTCATTTCAGGCGATTGGGCGTTCGATCGATCTTTCACGAGCCCGAACATTGTGGTGATGGGTTTCTGGTGAGGATAAGCAGGCTCGCCATGAGCACCAACGATAAGACAAAGTCAGTCATCGATGGGAACACATGGTAAAGAATTTATCAAATGTGATAATAATTCTCAAATTAAAACTAATACCACACTAAAGGAAGGTCATCATGAACCAGATAATGAGCGAAACTTGCGACATAGAGATGGAAGGGCACCTTATCGACTCGCTCATACTCACGAAAGCCCTAGATAAAATAATGAGCATGGGTGGCGAGTTTGAGATCACGGAGTTCTCGATTGGAAAGAAGAAGCACGATACCAGTTACGTTCGCATAGTGGTCGCGGGGAAAGATGCAGATCACCTGGACCAGATCTTGCTTGAACTTCATCCACTGGGCGCAAGGGCGATCAATGTCCAAGACGTGACGCTTGAGATCTCGCCCAAGGATAAGGTCGTTCCTCGGGGGTTCTACTCGACCACAAATCATCCAACTTACATCCGGTACAAGGGCGATTGGCTCGAGGTCGAAGATATTCAGATGGACTGCTTGATAGTGGTAAAGAGTGACAGAGCCATATGCACACCCATCTCCCAAATCGAAAAGGATGATCAGGTTGTTATAGGAACGTCCGGCGTCAAGGTAATCCCACCCGAGCGGCCAAGAGAAAAGACGTTCTTTGAGTTCATGGCCACCGAAGTCTCTTCGGAAAGGCCTTCTGGCGAGATCGTCAAGCAACTTGCTCAAGAGATCATCAAAACCAAAAAGGACGGTGGAAAGATCGCGGTTGTGGGAGGTCCTGCTATCATTCACACCGGTGCCGCTCCTGCTCTTGCCAAGCTTATTCGGAAAGGTTATGTGGACGTCCTTCTTGCGGGAAACGCTCTTGCAGTGCATGACATAGAACGTCAGTTCTTTGGGACCAGCCTTGGGATGGATTCTCATGGCAATCTGACCTCAGGAGGCCACAGGAACCACATCTACGCCATCAGCGAGATCATAGCCAGTGGATCTATCAAAAATGCCGTCGATGAAGGAAAGCTCAAAGGCGGGGTGATGTACGAGTGTGTAAAGAAGGGGATACCCTTTGTCTTGGCAGGTTCAATACGGGACGACGGGCCTCTTCCCGATGTGATCACCGATACAATGGTGGCTCAAAAAGCCATGTTCGATGCCCTGCGCGGGGTTGATATGGCGATCATGATGTCTACCATGCTCCATTCTATCGCCACAGGTAACCTTTTGCCTTCCAAGGTGAAGACGATATGTGCTGACATAAACCCTTCCACCATGACAAAGCTGATGGATCGGGGCACGTCTCAGGCAATAGGACTTGTCACAGACGTTGGGATCTTCTTGCCTCAGCTGGTTGAAGAGATCAAGCGACAGGTCGAATCTGAGAAGTCTTGAAAGGACACGTGTATTTCTTTAGAGGGCGCCTTGAAAACGCCCTCAGTGGTGTCTTCTGAGATGTTTCGTGTAGTGGTCTCAAAGTCGAAACGGGCCGATTCGATCGCAACGCTTAAATCGAAAATCCTTCTTACAAGGAAGGCGTGCCGCCGTGGCTTAGCCCGGTAAAGCGGCTGATTCGTAAGGCCATAAGGTCCGATATATCAGCAAATCGTGGGTTCGAATCCCATCGGCGGCTTCGTCACATTCCGTTTTTGAGATCCGCGATTGACAGCGACTCTCTCTTTTGTCGCGTGCTTCTGAGTCCATCTTTTTCGTCAGACCTACAATACTTTATATACCCTCAGTTTAGAAAGGGTATTTCTGGAGAGATTTGACTATGGAGTCCACCATCAACATAGAGAACGTGGTCGCCTCTACGAAGCTTGCCGAAGAGTTTGACTTAATCAAAATTGAATCTGAGTTGGAGGGCGCGGAATACAATAAAGAGAAGTTTCCAGGGCTGGTTTACAGGGTCAAATCGCCCCGAGCCGCTTTTCTGATCTTCACGTCGGGAAAGGTGGTCTGCACCGGGGCAAAGAACGTCGCTGACGTGAGAACCGTCATAGCCAACATGGCTAAGACTCTTGAGTCAATCGGGTTTGACGAAGTCAACCTGGACCCCGAGATTCACGTCCAGAACATCGTGGCCAGCGCCGATCTGAAGACCGACCTGAACCTAAATGCCATAGCCTTGGGGCTTGGGCTGGAAAACATCGAGTATGAGCCAGAACAGTTCCCAGGTCTTGTATACAGGATCAAGACGCCGAAGGTTGTGGTGCTGATATTCAGCTCTGGAAAGTTGGTGGTGACAGGAGGAAAGTCCCCTGAAGAGTGCGAGGAAGGAGTTAAGATAGTCCGGAAACAGTTGGAAAACTTGGGACTGCTCTAGACAAATCTTATTTAGTCCTATTTCGCCTTTTGTCGTGTCTGATATTGATATCAATCCAATCATCTTTGATCTTGACACAAGGCGTCTTCGATCTCTTTTGGGGTTAGGCTCTTCTGCTCGCCACTCTCCATATTTCTTAGGGTGAACTTGCCCGTCTCAACCTCTTTTGGACCTATGATCACGACGTAATCTGCTCCGACAGTGCTTGCGTGTTTCAGTTGTGCGCCTAAGCTTCGATTCATCACGTCTAGTTGGACCTGCATTTTCTGTCTGAGCTCTTTTGCGGCTTTGATCGCAATGTCCCTTACTTCTGGCATGAACGCGATTACTACTGGAGCTGGCGGTTTCGTTTCCACCGGGGCAACTTCCATGATCCTGTCAAATCCAAGTCCAAAACCAGTGGATCGAGCCTCTCGCCCGCCGAGGAGGCCAGCCAGGTCGTAGGTGCCTCCGCCACAGACCTGGTTTTGGGCACCAAGCCCGGTGGTGTAGATCTCAAAGACGGTTCCTGTGTAGTAATCTAGACCTCTTACGATCTCGAAGTCAATTGTTGCATCAACGCCGTAACAGTCGAGAAGTTCCACCAGCTCTTCGAAGTGGGCAAGGTCGCTTTCAGTGGTGGCTGCTCGATCGGCTCTTGCCGCTCTTCCTTTTTGTTCTGCCACCTTATGCGAGGTTTCATTGGAGTGGGCTGAGTCGCTACCTTCCTTTTCCACCGCTCTTTTTTCGCCTTCTTTTTCCATCTGGGCGAGGTCTTCAGAAAGTTCGATGGCCTTCTCTAGGGCTCCGCGCCCTTTGAGCTGGATCAGTTCTGCTATTCCGAGGTGGTCGGCTCCGATATCTTCGAGCCGTTCTCTGAGACGGTCGCGCTCTTTCTTGTCGATGAATTTCATGATGGCGGGCCGTTCATCTTGGGGTATCAGCCCCATCATCTGGCGGATTACTCCGAGGTACCCTACGTGAAGGTCGCCTGGCACGTTGACGCTTTTTAAGAGGGCCTGGGCAAGGGCGATGACTTCGGCTTCGGCGTCTGGCTTGTTGCTCCCGATAAGTTCGACACCCAGCTGCCAGAACTCTCGGAAACGCCCTTTTTGAGGTCGCTCGTATCTGAAACAGTTGCCAAAATAGTGGAGGCGCAGAGGTTTTGGTGCGTTCTGCAGCTCGTTTACGTACATTCTCATCACAGGTGCCGTCAGCTCAGGCCTGAGCGCCAGGTTTCGGCCGCCTTTATCTTTGAAGGCGTATATTTCGTCTATTATGGACTGGCCCGACTTGATGGTGAAAAGTTCTAGGTTCTCGAATGTGGGTGTGGAGATTTCCTGGTAGCTCCAACGTTGTAGCAGGTCTTGCATCGTCTTTTTGACCACGCCTCTTCTGAAAGAATCTTCAGAAAGGAAGTCTCTTGTCCCTCTCGGTCTTTGGATCGTCATGCCAAGGAGGGCCATATCGCAAAACGCCCTTATAGTTTTTGCACATTGGGTGGGTTAGAAAAGGAGTCGACCCAGTGGGTCATCGCGGCCCTCCTGATCTTTGTGGGCGCGATTTTGGTCTTTTGAGTTCGTGCTTGCAAGCGTCATTGAGCCGGAAGGCGATGGCGTGATCCTCATAGGGCCCATACATTCGTATTGGCCATAAATGTTTTTTATAAACAAACACGATTAGAATTGCACATCATCATTCAGACCAAGATCCCGCAGTGCGGTCTTCATCTCCTCGATTCTCTGTTCGGATATGCCCTCGTCAGATGTTATCTCGACATTGAGGGTCAGCTTCAAGCCACCATTCCTGGCGAATCCGGAGAGGACCTTGGTGTAGACGTTCATCCACTTTTGAGGCGGGATCTCTCCGGTCCATGAAATGGTCTGGACAGAGCCGTCATCACCTTTGCCGTTGTCACCGCTGTTGTCGCCGTTGTTGCTGCTGTTTGGAGCGACTGTGATTGCGGCCGTGGTGCCAACCCCATCGCAGCTTGCCGTTACTGTGAAGCGACCTTCCTCATCGCTCGCCTGGAAATCGCCGTTTTCCCCGATGGCGCCGCCTGTGGCGGTCCAGACGACCTGATCCAACGGATAATCCCGTTCATGCTGATCGAGCCCCTTTGCCACAAAGGTTCGAGTCTCGCCGGGCTTGAGTTGCACTTTTTCTGGGTCGATCTTAATCACGGCCAACTCTGGGGGGTATGTATGGATTGTGATGTATTCTTCTGCAGTTTCCGCCGTGATGATGAACATGTCTTCGGAGATCTCCACATCCCCGACGGAGATTCCCTCTTTGTAGAGGAACGGATCGTATTTCTCCCCCTCCTTGCCGACGTATCCGAGGACGCCGCCGCTGACGCCTCGGGCGATCGTCTCTTTGATCGAATCAGGGTTGGAGAGCCTTGGAAACTTGGGCGAGGCAAAGAAGGTGTCTCGAACTGCCTTTGTGCTCCACTCTTTGAAGGCGTGAGACCAGTTTCGGGCCAAGAAGTTGGGTGTGACAAACTCCACCACCAGGTCATCTCTTTTCAGCTTCGAGAGTATCAGGTCCGGCATGGAGCTTGCGGCGCTGGAATGAACCAGGCCGAGGTCTATGATCTCTATTTTTTCCCGGCCCAGGAGGGCGACGTACCGGTAAGTTCGCCAGACCGCCTCTTTGAGATCTCGCTCGAATTTCCTGAGGTTATCCTTTAGCTGGCGCTTCTGGGAGTCGTCGAGTTGGAGCGTTTCTTGTTCATCCCGGATGTCTTCCCAGGCCAGGACCTTTCGGGCCTCATCATTGAGCTGATAATCGCTTTCGGCTATGGACCAAATCAGAGCGCTCTTGAAGGTCCGGCCTGAGGTGCCATGTTCTCGGGTCATCGAGTCCACGAGATTGAGGATGCCATCTCGGTCTTGCATCGATTTTTCTGGAGGGAGAACGATCAATGTCAAAGAGGCACGGTCTGGAATGTCAGCGCTCTTTTGGGGGAAGAGAACCCTTTCCACCTCAGGACCTTTTGCGAAGATCTGGGATATTTCGGACAATACTTGCTCATCGATTCTGGGTTTAGTGATTCCATCTTGACGATCTGCAAGGAGCTTGTTTACGTTTGGCTTCAGGCTGAAATGGTAGCGGCTTCCATCGGCCCTGAGGAAGTAGCAAGAAGTCTCAAGGTCGCTCAGGACGGTTTCCACATTCCCGATGTCCAGGTCTGGTTCGGCCACTCCGAGGCGGATTTCGGGGATGGTGGCGTCGGTGTTTGAGGTACAGCCCCCATTCGACTCGAAGAAGATCGAGGTTGCAACTTTCTGGTGGAGCCGGGCCTTCTTGATTGTGTCCACGGCCTCTTCGTCCAGACGGGTTGCATGAGAACCATCCTTGCCGCAGATGTCGGTGGTAACAACCCCTCTCAGACGTACCTCTTCCCCGAGCTGGTTTAGTGCTGCCTCCCGGAAAATGGGGTCGTCCAAAGGCGCGGTGCCGAGGCCGATTAAAGGGTCACGATGGGCGCCCTTGTAGCCGTCGTTGTAGGCCTTGGAAATCCAGAGGGCGAGGAGACGGAGGACGCCTCGGGTTCGCTGGAAATTGGGCAAAGCCTGCCATTTTCTCTCGAAGACCGAAAAAACCATTGGGTGGAATGGGTAAGCGGCCTCGAACGCTTCTTTGGCGTTATCGACTGGAAACCAGCTTGGGATTTGTTGGCGATGGTCTTGGACCAAACGGGCGTATTCGGCACAAGTTTGGCGTGCGTCTTCTGGCAAAATCGCCTTTCCGGAAAGGTCTAACGATTTTGAATCGAGCTCGAATAGCCTTCGACGGATGATCTCGGAGATGTCTGTTTCTGTGGATATGATGATCGCTTTGCTCAGTCGGTCGAGAAGTTTTTTGATCCGGTTATAATCTGAATGGTCTTCGGGAGTCATCTCCATTTCGGAAGCTGGGACCGAGATCACCATTACCACGTTTTCCTCGCCACGGGCGGTTTCAGATAGGTTCTGAATGAAGTTGTAGAATTGTGACGAAAGGCCGTTTTTGCGGTTGCGACTGACGTAGTTCATCAGTTCGTCCATGAGGATCAGGCAGGGTCGATCTTTGGGGAGGATTTTGCGGATGACGTCGCTTCCTGGTGCTTCCATGTCGATTTCGTGTTGGGCCACCAGTGCGAAGGCATCTTCACCTTCGAGTTGGAAGGCGATCTCGCCCCAGGGGGTCTTTCGGAGAGGCGTTCCATCGTCACCGCCTCGACCCGTTTTAGAATCGAAATCGTTTCCCACAAATACCGCGGTTGCGGCTTTGGGGATCGTGTCAACTCCGGCTTTGGCGAGGATTTTGTTTACGCCGGGCCAGTTTTCGGCGTCGGGGCCGTTTTGGGCGAGGTGGTAAAGAAGGGTTAGCGTGTGGGTTTTGCCGCCGCCGAACTGGGTGTTCAGGTTGAAGACGGCCGAGGTTTCGGTCTTTTCGCCTGATAGTCTCCTGACGACTTCTGCGGCCATTGCGGTCAGGTTTTGGGTCAGGTAGGTTCGCTCGAAGAAGTGTTCTGGGTTTTGATAGTAGTCAGGAGCCTTACCATCTCGGACTCGACCAAGGTGGACCGCAAACTCCGAAGCATCAAGGGGTTTTCCCAATCTCAGGTCGTCTCTGGGTGTTACTACTTTGTACCAAGGTTTGAGCGCCATTCATTTCCCTCCCATCAGCTAATTCTGATAAGTTTCCGGTTGGTTATCGAATCGTCAGCACTTAAATTCACCGTAAGTAAAAGTCTGCAAAGGTCTGGCGATTTTCTCGCGAGGTTCTAATACCACAAACGGTCAGTAGTGGTCATGGGCGCATTGACCTTTCGGGTTCTGCTCAAAAAAGAGCCAGAAGGTGGCTATACTGTAATCGTCCCTTAGCTGCCTGGTTTCGTCACTTATGGCGATACCACTGACGAGGCGGTGGAGATGGCAAGAGAAGCCATCGAGCTAGATCTTGAGAGCTTGAGAGAACACGGAGACGGAGATGAGATGTCGATTTTTTCAGCATCGGATACTTCATGTTGTTCTTCAAGCCTGAGAGAATTAGGACTTACGCAGTTGAACAAAAAAACAGTAGCATGAAGCACCAAACTGTCTAAAGCACAATCTTCTTGACTGGCTCTCATGTGCTTGGTTTTAATTACCAAGTGCGTAACTCCTAAGAATACAAAGACGAAGATGGGATATCGGCAGAGGAGGGCGATCTGGTGTACATCATCTTGGCGGAGACGCATCTCGTCCAGAGTGAAAACGCTCAAAGAGCCGTCACGTATCACATAATCCCGAACGTTCCCGATTGGGGATCGAGCCGCCACCATTTGAAGTAGCCATAAGGGAAGGCCGCAAGCCTCTCTTTTATTCCGACCGCAACCAAGGTCTCGCCCTTTAGGCCAATCCTCTCCTCCAGGTTCATCGAGCCTACGACCTCTTCCTGGAGGAGTCTTACGAGAGATGCGCCTTCTTCGTCGCTTTGCCGATAGCAGAAGACCACCCGGAGGTCGGATCTTGCACAGAGCGTTTTCCAGAGCGAGTAGGCGACGACGTCATCAGATCTGCTGTTTTCAAGTTCCATCGCCGCCACGGGAAAGCGCCACCGCCCGCTCATCCTATCGTTTCCGCTGCCGGGTCGGCTGCAGGGTGTGGCAAAGGCCATCACGTCCAGGGAGAGGTACTCGTTCCTGGAGACCGGCAGAGCTTGGCAAGGGTGGCCGAGGGCGGCGGCTTCCCAACCAATCGATTCCGAGCTTTGGACCACGAGCCTTGTGAGGGCGCGGGTCCAGGCGCCGAGATTTGCGTTCAGGGCGGCCTCTTTCAGGGGGCCGGAGTTTTCAAGCGGCCTTAGGACCTGGAGGAAGGCTTCCTGCCACCTTTGGGCGAGATCGTGATTCTCCATCAGAACCCAAGCCCTTTTTTCCGCGCAAGGACTCCTTCGACCCATCTCTTCTCTTCGGTCTGGGACGGGTAGAGTGCGACCAGGGCTTGGGCGAGCTGCCAGAACCTTTGATCGCCGCCAACCTCTTCTTTGAGGAATGCTTTTAGCGCCTCGCTTCGGCCTTCGGCGAAGAGAAGCATCGCCTGGTGGATCTGATCGAGGACGGTCTCAGCGAGAACCGGCGCGGCATCCATATCTCTGCCGCCCTTGGCACTTTCCCTTCCTGGCGTTACCACTTCGCCGCTTTCGAAGGTAGCCTGGACCTTTTTATTCTTCCCTTTCCGTCTTGGCGCGACCCTTCCAGTTGCGCTGCCGTCTTTTCCGAATAGGCGGCGGGACCTTTCTTCAACCGAGAGGAGCCGGGCAGAGCCGCCTTTGATCTCGACGAGGTCGGTGAGAGATTCCATGTGGGCGCCGATCCCCTGGGCGATCTTTCGGGCCGCGTCGTACTCGAGCGTGAATTCGCCCTTGACGGCCTTGCTGCCCTCTTTTCCGCTTCCGTTTCCGTTCGCGCCGGTGGAAAGCGTCCAGAGCCACATCGCAGTAAGCCTTGCGTCCTCCTCCAGGCCGGTGGCGTTTGCGTCCTCGAAGATCATGTCGAGCGCCTCTTTCGAGACCGCGGCCCAGACCTGCTCCAGGCATTCGTTCAAGGAGACAACCTCGCCGCTCGCCTTCTCGACCCTGGAATAGCGAGAGAATACCTCCAGCGCAGGGCCGATGCAGGAGAAGATGGCGTCGGCACCAACGACCCCCTCCTCTGCGAGGCGCGGCATCCAGTCATGGATTCTTCGTGGCAGTTCTGCGAGGACGTCCCGCCAATCGCCCACGGATTCGGTGTCCAGCGAGCCGTCCGGGTTTTCACGAGGGCGGCAGACCAGGTGGACTGAGGAGGCGAGAGTGGCTGCACCAATTGAGTTAGTCCGATTTCCCCTTTCCGTATCAATAGGCCAAGATGCGGTAATGATCCATCCTGCATTGAGCATCGCCTGGAGCATCGCCTCCCAGCCGGTGGTGCTCTTGTGAGCGAAAACGACGGTGCCTATTCCATCTGGTGCTAATACACGTCTGCCTTCTGCCATCGACTGTTGCATATTTTGCTCAAAATATTCCCTTGTTTTGTGTGAGTAAGGACCTCGAAATCGTTTTGAGAGTTGGACAATTTCTTCAGTTTTATCGACTAATGGCTCAGAAAATAGAGATGGGTGGATTTCGGATAATGTCCTACGCAGCCAGACGTAGAAGAAATCCGAAAGATCTCCATAGGCGATAGCATCATAATATGGAGGATCAGTAAAGAGACACTGGGCGATATCATCAGGCAATGGATGGGCAGTGGCAGATGCTGTTTCAGTATTACCCGAAAAAGTTAGAGGCAACCTATCAAAAACAGAAATAATCCAGTTGATTGCCCCAGACCAGTATCCTTCACTGCCACCTAACAAATTAATTTCACCATAATCCCAAAGCATTGGCAGTGCTTGTCTTGCAAAAACCCCATCCACCAGTTCCCGTGAAGCGTTCCACTTTGACAACGACGAAAATTGGTTAGCACAACGATCCACCGCAAGCGCCAGACACGTCTGCACCGCCGTCGCCAATCCACTCTCGTACTCTTCGGCCATCATCTTTCCGGCCTCACGTACCAGCCGCGCCAGGGTCGTGAGAGCCAAAGCTTGCCTGGGGGTGAAAAGACTACCCCACTCCTTGAGGCCATACAAAACTGAAGAACTGAGAGCGCCCGATCCGGTTTCGTCTGGATATGGCTCATCCGGCACCAGGCTCAAGGGCCCCGTGTGCTCCGCCTTCCTTCTTTCTAGCTCGATTGCGGCCTTCTCTGCCGCTGCGAGGTCCCTCTTCGTAGGAAGCCTGTAGAACCTGCCCCTCTTTCCTGGCCTCGTCGTCACCACCGCGAAGAGTCTCGCATCGGCAGCGCCGCCTCGGCGCGGTTTCATCTGTTTTCGAACCGAGGCAACCGGCGTCGTGTAGCCGCAGATCGGGCAGGTGGCAGAACCCCGGCGGACGGTCCCGTCTCCCACATCTTTTGCTGCCACATTTTCCACGATCTCGAACTCGACGCGCCGCGCGTCCATCCTCGGAACCATCCGGAGCGCAACTGAGCGGTTCTTCTTTTTGGCAAGCCACATCGAGCGCATCAGTGGAACTTCTGCGCCGCAGCCCGGACCTTCGCAGGAGATCGTTCTTGCCCAAAGGTAGGCGATCGGGACGGCGCCGTCCGGGTCCTTCGGGTAGAACTCGGCCAGCTCCTGCTCGGCCTCTTCCTTGATCCAGGTGCCCCACTTGCGGACCTCGTCTGCCAGAGTCTGGCCGTATTTGGGGATGTATTCGAGGACGACCTTGTTCAAGAGGACCGCGACCGGGTTCAGGTCCGAAGCGAAGGCGTCGGCGCCGACCCGCAAGGCCTCCAGTGGAATTGCGCCGCCTCCTGCGAAGGGATCGACGACCAGCGGCCGGGTGCCTGGAAGGCCGCCGAGGGCCTGGTGGGCGGATCGAGTGAGTGCCCGGGCCGCATCAAGGTAATCCTTCTTGGTCGAGTTGTCCCAGTTGGCGAAGTCTGCGATGAAGTCGAGGAGCGCCTCTCTAATCTCGAAGGCGTTCTCGTAGTCGAGGTCGATCCTTCCAAGAGGGTTCCAGAACCGCGCCATGATCTTCGTGGCATCTTCCAGGAACTGGGGCGGGCAGTTGGGATCGCCCGGGTCCGGCCACAAAGATGCGCAGACTACGGCTCTGCAGGCAGCAAGGGGCCGGCGCGCCCACCAGATATGGAGCGTCGATATGTGGCCGTGCCTGATCGATTTTTCGCGCCTGGCGTGCGCACTGATCCGCTTGATCGGAAGGTCTACCTCTATGAGGCGCTTGGGGTACTCTCGTCTCTCCTCGTTCATTCTTTCGCTCCCAGTATCTTCTCCGCTCCAACTTTGTAATGCTTAACCGTGACCACCGCGTCCCATCCCAGTCGTACAGGATCTCGATTCGGATAAACTTCGGGCTCGGTGGCGCAGTTGAAGACGACGTAAAGCCAGTAATCCCCCTTCAAACGGACTGCAGTCTTGTACTCGTTCTCGGTCAATGCAACATCGCCTATCGTTGCCCGACCCTTCACCTCGATGAACCGGACCTCCACCGCGGTCCTCGGATCTTCCGAGTGGTGCCTTCGGGAGATCAGATCAAACCCTCTGTTCTCGCTCTCCACGCTCTCGACCTTCCAGCCACGGGCTTCCTCGTGGGCGATGACCACATCCACCGCGATCCGCTCGATCTCTTCATCACGGACCATCGGCGCAATTTTGGGATCACTCCTTTCGGGATGAGTAAGCACCCAAGCAGAGCCCAGAAGCTGAACTTCTCTGATGGTGCAGTGAAGCTCTTTTTCGAGCTCCGCTCTTCGCCCTTCGAGACGGTTGTTCAGATCTGCGAGCCGATCGTCGAACTGCTTTAGCCTCCCCTCAAGCCCCGGCTCTTTCGAGCCTGATTCCTTCTTCTCGTGGAGATCCGCAAACTGACACTGCACCCGATCGATGATGGTGTTCAGGCTGATCTCGACGTGGTGCAACACCGTCTCGATCTCCTTTTTTCGCTGAAGGCTCACCTTCTCCCTGAAAGGCTGCAGCGCTTCCTCGTAAAGGTGTCTTTCCACCTCGTCCCGACCAGGAAGTTCCTCGCCCTTCGGAATCTTTGGAACCTTCGTCCCTGAGGGCGCAGGCACCAGGTCCAAGAACAGGGGCGGCTGGCGAACGGCCATTTCGCCGTCCAGGCCCCGTCTCGACGACGAAAAGCCTTCTGTTCAGGATGGCGCCCCGCCCGTCCTTGAGTGCGGCCGAGTAAACGTCCAACCTCGCGGGCTTCTCTCGATGCAGATCGAAGAACGCCGCGCCCCGCCTAAGATCGTCCTCTACACAATCGAGAGAATACATCCTCACGCACTCGAACAAGGGGTGGCCGGGCGTCACCCACTCAAGGGTTGCGTCTCCTTGCAAAAGGTCCTTGTCGAAAACGATCCTCTTGTACTCGCGCCCAAGAGGCCCACACCGAGATTCTGCCTCCAAACGGTCCCCGATCGCCCTCAGTGATCGAGGAACCTTGCCAACCAGGTAAACATGCCGATTTGCCTTGGACACCTTTGACCTAACTCCCGCCAGAGGCGCCGCCTGGACGAAAAAGTCTTCCACAACCTCCGGAACCAGCCGTCTTTCCTTCGCCTCCACCTTCTTCCCTACGATGGCCGAGAGGTTCAGCTCCTTCTTGGCAAGAGAATTCTCTAGAGTCGAGTCGGTGATCTTCTTCAAGTGGACCACGTCCACCTGTTCCACGATCCTGCTCTTGATCACATCCTCGTTCAGGTTGTGAGCGTACATCTCTCGCAACATCTTTTCGAGCTGGTTTGAGGGCAGAGCATCCCCCAGAACGTTGAAGACCTTGCCAGTATGATCCGGATCGAGATCCATCTCGATCTTCTCGATCCGCTCGAACAGCTTCTGGAGAACCCGCCCCTCGCGAGTGTTGATGGCAACGAAATTGAAGATGAGACAGTCCTTCTCCTGGCCGTAACGATGAATCCGTCCCATCCTCTGCTCCAGCCGGACCGGGTTCCAGGGGATGTCGTAGTTGATCATGAACCAACAGTACTGAAGGTTGATCCCCTCGCCTGCAGCCTCCGTTGCCACCATGACTTGACATTCCTCTCGAAACTCCCGCTCCGCAGAAAGTCGAGTTCCAGGTTCGTCCCTGTTTCCGACCTTCATCCCGCCGTGAATCTGGGTGACCGAAAGGTCCCACCCCTCCAGCTTCTTCACAAGATAGTCGAGAGAATCCTTGTGCTCGGTGAAGATCAGAAGCTTCATCTTCGGGTCCGAGAAGATCCCTTCTTGGGTGATGACCACTCTTAGCTTTGCAAGCTTCGTCTCGATCTCTCTCTCCTCTAAAACGCGGGCCTGATCGACGAGCCGGGCAAGCTCTTGAATCTCCGCTTTCAGATCGGCAGGATTGAGAGACGCGATCGCTTCCTCCTGATCTTCGATGATCTTCTGCTGCACGTCTTCGGTGAGGTCGTCGAAGTTTTCAGGAACCCGTTTGAGGATGAGCTCTCTTCGATAGGCATCGGGATCTTTCAGGATCTTCTCTCGCCGATCACACATTCGCTCAAGGCTCCTCCTCACGGCATAGATGCTGGAGGCAAACCGACGCTGGAGCATCGCCATCGTGAACCCAAGCGCCCGGCCCCGGGCAGAATCGTCCTCAGCAGCCTTGATCGATTGGTCTTCTACATAGCTTGTAAGCTCATCGTAAAAGTCCAGCTCGTCGCTATCTATCTCGAACTCGATCGTCCGAACGTCCCGCTTGGTGAAGAGCGACTTTGCTTCACCGGTCTTGGGATCCGGGAAGGTCACCATCGCCCCCTTGACTCTCCGAAGATAGAAGGGCGCTTCGTGATGATGCATCGCCTCTTCCAAGCTCTTCACGTCGCCGTAAACGTCCTTGTCCAAAAGCCGGAGGAAAAGACAGAAGTTCTGAGGATCGCCCTTGTGAGGCGTTGCAGTCATGAGCAAATAGTGATCCGTCATCTCCGAGAGGGCTTCGCCTAGCCGATAGGCAAGAGTCTTCTTCTCAGAAGAGTAGGCGCTCATCTTGTGAGCCTCGTCGACGATGACCAGATCCCAGTGGCTTCGAAGCAGGCTCTCTTTGGCATCTTCGATCCGGGCCACCCAGGGCATAGAGGTGATTACCTGATCCTTCTCCTGCCAGGGGTTGGTGCCGTAGTTCGCCCTCAAGACAGTGCCCCTGATCACCTCGAACCGCTCTCCGAACTTGTCTTTCATCTCTCGCTGCCACTGAAAGGTCAGGTTGGCAGGTGTGACGATGAGAATCCGCCTGATCAGGCCCCTTATCTTCAGCTCCTTGACGAGAAGCCCTGCCATTATGGTCTTTCCAGCGCCAGGATCGTCCGCCAGAAGGAAACGAATTCTGGGAAGCTTGAGGAAATAGTCGTACACGGCCTCCAGCTGATGAGGCAAGGGATCGACCCGGGCGATTGATAAGCTGAAGAAGGGATCGTACTCGTGAGCCATTCCCAGCCGCAGAGCCTCGATTCCCAAACGAAAGTTAAAGGCGTCGCCGTCGAAGGACTCCACTTTTGGCGTGACGTTCCTCAGGGTTTCCAGTTGTTCTGGCGAGAGAACTGGGTCGTAAGATTGACCGCTTTTCAGTCCCTTGCCGAAGATCTTGATCGATTCCCCCATAGGAACTGTAATGATGATCTCGATCGGCTCAGGGAAGATGGGGCCCTCGACGATCGAATTGGGCTGGAAGATCGTGTTATCATTCATGATTTTCTCCCCGTTTGACAAATTTTGATATCTCACTTGTGAATCTGTTTCGAACGCTGCATTATTGTCTTAATTTTAGGAGGATATTCTCAGTAGCTAACACGTCATTGGCACGATCATAAGCACCACTTCAAAGTTGGTAAAATGAGGGCTTAAGCCGATAATATCACATCAATACAACCCTCCCTGTATTTTATTCAATTATCTTTATTGTTTCATGGGCTGTTTAGCACAGTGATGTTAGCTACTGAGGGAGGATATTCTCAATTGGCAACGTTTTAAATTCAAACTGTATATAAATACGTCGATAGCAGACTATATTTAATTTATCGAATATTTCACCACCAAATATGCGGCGCCATCTTACCTGAAAACTAAAGCACCTGTTTCTGATGCCCTTTTGCTGGCGGCGAAAGGCCACCATCAGGCCACTTCGTTTTCATCCACCATTTCGATCATCACAGATTCAGCGCGCGCCACTCGCTGACGATGTTGTCGATGGCTCTTTTCATCATGCTGGTTTTAGTTTTGGTGGCCATAACGTCGAAAGAGAAAGGCTGCTTTGAGAGCTTTAAGAAGGCGCGCGGGCCAAATCCCAATATCAAGCACCAGGCCACAACACAATACATCAAATCATTCAATTCTCGACGAGTAATTGATTATGTAAAGCATATATCAACTCAACATCACCCCTACATGAAAAATAATGATTTAAATCACCGAGACATAGGTGGGCTTTGGAGGTGGGGCGATGATGGATGCTCGCTTCGTCAAGCACATTTTCCGTCTCGTCTCCAGTGGGGAGGGAAACTCTCCTCTGGCGATTTTACTACGCCAGAAATAGATAACGGGGGTTAGTTAAAAATGAGATACGCAGCATTTGCGAAGTGGGCCATCGCATCTATGATGGTCCTTCTCTTTGTATCGGCATCTGCCTTTGCCGGCGGAAATCAGATCACTCAGAGCATATCCATGAGTGGGAAGGGCGGTTATGTGAGCCAAAACGCAGCCAACGCCGCGGTAGTTTATGGGGACAACAATTACGTGAACCAGGAAGTATCCCAGAATGCCCATGGTGAATATATAACCCAGAGCGCTGCCAACGCCGCCGTTGTGGTCGGCAATGGAAACACGGTCGGCCAGGGAGTATATCAAGACGCTGCTGGCAATTACATATCCCAGAGCGGGGCCAACGCCATCGCCGTGGTGGGCGATGACAATTACGTCAGCCAAGATGTGACACAGCGAGCATATGGTAACGAGATATATCAGACCGGATGGAACACCGGCACCATCACTGGTGACGGAAACACCTTGTGCCAGAGGACTCTTGCACGGGCTTGGACGAGGCCGACAGAGAGGACCGATCCAGTCCAGACTATGAGCAACTTCGCCCAGATAAGAGGATCTTACAACACCGTGGGCCAAGATATCTTAGGTTATGCGATCGTGGGCTCCGGCAACGGTCCTATCGATCAGAGTGGAAGCAACGTCGTAGAAACTGATGATATGAACTGGAACGCCTTTGGACAAGGCATTTCCTTCGTGGGAGAATCAGGTCCTGGCTCAGAGATAATGCAGTCCGCTAAAAATGAGGTCTGGGTGGGCTAAATCTCGGAAAATATGATTCAACCAAACGATATTGGTTACTTGACTAGCAAGTACAATCTAAGGACATGTTCTGAATATAGTGTTTAACGATACCTTTCGGGCAAATGTCGAACTCGTAAGAGTTTGAGATTTGGCCTATTCATATAGTTAAGCACTAATCTTGCGAGAACCAATTAGTGTTATCTAATTGGTTCTTGACTATATGTCCTTAGCTCTCCTCTTAAATTTTTGTGAGACTACAACCCTTTCACATTTTTGTAGGATTTCTCTCGCCCCTGATCTGAGGCTCAAAGGTGATTAGGAGGTGGGCTCGTAGGAGCCCAAAAGGTAACGGAGGGAGGGTGCAAAAGCCGCTTGGGAGGTAGAGGGTGAAAACAGTTGTACGACTTTTGCTATACACCTATCACGTCATTTGTCGAATATATACTTTTCGGTTAAGTCGATCGACGAACTAAATCTCGATCTCATATTAGCTCGAAATCTATTACCACATTGTACTGCCTGGGTGCGTAACTTCTGACGATGTCCTTGTAAATGATCTGGAAATTCGCGCCCACCTTCCTGCAAGCCTCTTCGATGAATGTCGTATCTCGTCCGTAGAGGTCTTCTTCTGGAGATATGGAGTAGTAGTGAACTATGCCGCCCTTCTTTGCGGCCTTTATCGCCGCCTCCAAAAAGATGTGAGCGCTGTGGGGAAGGTTCATTATGACGTGATCTGCCTTGCCTTCATACAGCTTTGCAACCTCAAACGCGTCTCCTTCCAGGATCTCGACCGAATCCAGCTTGTTAAGGGCAGCGTTCTCCTTCATGTACTGGACTGCGATCGGATTTTTATCCACCGCAATTACCTTTGCACCCCTTTTTGCCATCAGAAGGGCAAAAGGTCCAACGCCTGCAAACATGTCGAATACCACTTGGCCGGGCAAGATCAGTCTTGCCACTCTCAGGCGCTCGGTGCCAAGACGAGGCGTAAAATATGCGCCTTCCAGGCCCACCTTGTACAAGAGTCCATGTTCTTTGTGAACCGTGGAAGTCTTCTTGACACCTGCGACATGTTCGAACCGTCTCGTCCTGAATTCTCCTTCGACAGGACCCAATGGCGCGATGACCGTCTTTATGTTCTTGCGAACTTTCATCACAATAGGTGCCACTTCTTTGGCCTCTTCTGGGTCAACGATGGCGATATCGCCCACCATCTCAAAGTGAAGTGGCCGCCCCAAAAGCTCTTCTCCGCTTGGAAGCATCTCTTTTTCGGGGAACTCGAATACAATCTCCTGAAAATCTCCAACGGATAACAGGCACTCCAACGACGTTTCGTCCAGAGGGTTGATAGGTAAGTAGACGTGATCTTGATCGGACTGGATTTTTCGGCTTTGGTCGAAGAGACCCATCTTGACTAAAGCTTTCCTGAACACTTCACCTTGATTTCTTGGGACCATTATTCCTTTGGATGGAGACACTCGATACACCTCTAGCGAGATATAATCGAGGACCAATTAGATATCACTAATTAGTCCTCGCAAGAAATCAAAAATATGTCCTGCCAGCATGTCACATTTCTTTCATCAGATGCTCGTGGATCGAGTAGGCAGCTTTTCGACCTGCACCCATGGCAAGTATTACAGTCGCAGAACCTGTAACGATGTCACCACCAGCCCAAACGCCCTTCAGGCTGGTTTTTCCAGTCTTAGGATCCGCCTCGATGTAGCCCCACCTGTTAAGGTCGAGACCTTCAGTCGAGCGCGTGAGAAGTGGATTGGCTCCGGTTCCGACAGCGACTATCGCAAGATCACATTCGAGCTCGAACGTTGATCCTTCGACTGGAACTGGCCTGCGTCTGCCAGATTCATCGGGTTCGCCAAGCTTCATCTTCTGGCATTCCATCCCAACGAGGCGACCCGTCTCATCGCCGAGGAAACGTTTGGGATTAGTGAGCAAGAGAAGCTCGACGCCCTCTTCTTCTGCGTGGTGGACTTCAGCAAGGCGAGCTGGCATCTCCTTACGTGATCGACGATAGACGATCCAGACCTTCTCGGCACCGAGCCGGATCGCGGTTCTGGCGGCGTCCATGGCTACGTTTCCGGCACCTAAGACTGCCACCTTTTTTCCCCGAGGAATGGGTGTGTCGTATTCGGGAAAACGGTAAGCTCGCATCAGGTTTGCTCGGGTCAGGTATTCGTTTGCCGACATGACCCTTATGAGATTTTCACCTGGAATGTCCAAAAACTTGGGGAGGCCGGCCCCCAATCCAAGAAATATGGCATCGTAACCCTCATCGAATATCTCTTCGAGATCAACGGTCCTTCCAACGACCGTGTTGCATTTGATCTCGACGCCCTGTTTTTCGAGGGATTCGACCTCGAAAGATAAGATCTCTTTTGGCAACCTGAACTCGGGGATGCCGTACACAAGAACGCCACCTGGTTTGTGAAGTGCTTCGAATACCGTCACTTTATGCCCTCGGGCGATCAGATCACCTGCGATGGTTAACCCTGAAGGTCCCGATCCTACAACTACAATTTTCTTTCCCGTCGGCGTCGTTTCTTTTGTAGCAAGCTCGATACCATTTTTCCGGGCAAAATCGGCTGCGAACCTCTCGAGGCTTCCGATGGCGATGGGCGCCCCTTTCTTTCCGAGGACGCATTTTTTTTCGCACTGGAGCTCCTGGGGACAGACCCGACCACAGATGGCAGGAAGCCTGTTCTTTTCCCAGATCTTTTTTGCGGCCTCATCGAATTTTCGATCTTTTATGAGCTGAACGAAGGCAGGGATATCTATCTCCACCGGGCACCCAGAAACGCAAGGTGCGGGTTTGCACTGGAGGCAGCGAGATGCCTCTTTCACGGCCATATCGGGGGTGTACCCAAGGGGGGCCTCATCGAAATTTTTTCGTCTCTGATCGGGCTCTTGTTCGGGCATGGCGACCCGTCTGCTCTTCGATTTTACAGGTTCTGTCACCATTTTCGCCTCTTTTTTGGCCATCTCTACACCATAATTCCGTTTGGGAAAATGCGATCTAGATCTAGATCTTGGCTTGACTCAACTCGGCTCAACTTGACTTGACTTGGTTCAACTTTATCTAAAGATTCGTAGTCGAGAACTGATCAGATGAGTCTGCTCGGTTCTCGCCAGAATAGTGCTTAACTGATACGAATAGGCCAAATCTCAAACTCTTGCAAGTTAGAGATCTGTCCGAAAGGTAATCGTTAAGCACTACAGCTTGCACTTGTGCGTCTCTGAACTTTGCTTTTCTTCGAACCGGTACGCTTGGAGACGTTGGATCAGCTGATCGAAATCGACTTTGTGGCCATCAAATTCAGGCCCGTCTACGCAGGCGAACTTGTTTTCTCCGTCGACCAATACCCTGCATCCACCACACATACCTGTGCCATCTATCATGATCGGATTCAGGCTGACTTGGGTCTTGATCCCGTAAGGTCTAGTGATATCAGAAACTGACTTCATCATTGGAACTGGGCCGACTGCAACCACAAGCTTTGGTATTTCCTTTTTGAGGATATCACACAAAACGTCGGTGACAAAGCCATGATGGCCAAAAGATCCATCATCAGTACATATGTGAAGCTCGTCTGATGCGACCTCTATCTCGCGTTCCAGAATGAGAAGATCCTTTGTTCGAGCGCCGATTATGCTGATTACGCGGTTTTCCAGCCCTTTCAACCCTCGAATGATGGGATACAAGACAGCAACACCAGTTCCGCCGCCGACACAAACAACCGATCCGACCTTTTCAAGAGAAGTTGGCTTTCCAAGTGGGCCTGTCACGTCTTGGTATTCGTCACCTACCTTTAGATCTCTGAAAAGGGCAGTGGATCTTCCGATCACTTGGTAGATGACGGTTATAGTTCCCTTCTTGAGATTTTTATCGGCCATGGTGAGAGGTATACGCTCCCCAGTCTCATTGGCCTTGAGGATCACGAACTGACCAGGCTTTGCCTTTCTTGCGATGATGGGCGCTTCAATCTCGTTGAGGATCACCGTGCCCTTTGCCATCTCTTCGCGTTTCACTATCTTGAACATAGTCACACCGTCTGGACTTATGATTGAATCAATTCAAACCAATACTTTATTTCTGGCGATTTATTTATATTTTGGGGTGCGGAGAGGGCTTCGCTTTCATCCTCACCCTAAAAGATAAAGTCTTCCTGCTGCGCCCACTCGGTTCCCCAAAATATAAACCACATACGAAATTAATGTAATGGACATGATCTTAGGAATATGTGGCAGCCCACGGGAACAGGCCACCGATTATGTCCTGAAAGAGTGCCTCAAGATGCTGGAAGAGCGAGGTTTCAAAACCACCTTCTTTGGCGTCAGAGGAAAGAGAATCAGCCCCTGTTTCCATTGCGACTACTGTCTTGAAAACAAAGAATGCCGCGTCAAAGACGACATGTACGATCTCTACCCTCTGCTCAAAGGGGCAGAAGGGATTGTGATCGCAACACCTGTCTACAACGGCGGCTTAAGCGCTCAGACCAAGGCGGTCATGGACCGATGCAGGGCACTTGTAGCTGCAGACTTCGACTTTTTCAGGGGCAAGACCGGGATGGCCATAGCCGTAGGTGGTGACAGAATGGGTGGTCAAGAGCTTGCGATCCAGCAAGTAATCACCTTTTACGTCCTGAACGGGGTGGTCCCCATAGGTGGAGGATCGTTTGGCGCCAATCTGGGGGCGACCTTCTGGTCTAAAGATACCCTCGAAGGTGTACAAGAGGACGAAGAAGGGTTCAGGAGTCTGAGAAAGACCGTGCGACGTTTTTCTGATCACATCAAAGTTGACAAGGCGGAAAAATAACGAATTTTGATAAATAGGTGATAAAACATGACAGAGAATAACGCGGGCAAGAAAAAGAAGATCGTCTGGGGGATAACCGGTAGCGGTGATCGAATTTTGGAAACTGTAGAGGTCATGAAAGATATGAAGACCAAGTACGAAGATGTCGCCGACATAAGAGTCTACGTCTCCAAGGCCGGGGATCAAGTGATGAAGTACTACAAGCTCTTTCCAGAGATGGACAAGGTCTTTGACAAGATCTGGGTCGAGGTCAACGCGAACGCGCCCTTTCTGGCAGGCCAGATCCAGATGGGACAGTTCGAGTTCATGTTGATCGCGCCTGCGACTTCCAACACAGTGGCCAAAATAACTCTCAGAATCGCAGACACCATGCTCACCAACGCCGCGATAATGAGCCAGAAAGTTTGGCTACCTCTCTATATCATGCCTTCAGACTTCAGGGAGGGTGAAGTGATCACCAAACTTCCAGACGGCAGAGACCTAAAGTTGATCATCAGGAAAGAAGACGTAGAGCATGTAAAAAAGTTAGCTGTGATGGAAGGCGTTTCCATCCTGGAGCGGCCTGAGAACATCCCATCAATATTCGAAAAACATTTCGGACCGTGAAGGATGGGCCCAAAGCTGCCTTCTTTTTGGTTTTTCTTTAGGGATCGACAAATTTGGACGGTACGTGAGAGACAGTCAGATCGCTGCAGTGCGCCCCGCAGCAGAGACGCGGGGCATTCAATAAAATAAAAATAATTAGTTAAGACGTTAGTTCCTTCAGCCTCTGGATTTTAGTCATGGCCGCTTCCGTTTCATCCCTTTTAATCTGCTCCAGGTAATCGATTATGTCGTAGAGCCCCTTCCTGAGCTTGTAAATTCTGTAAGGTCTGCCTTTGCCCAGGCTCTTCTCGTCTCTTTCCGAAATCCAGTCGAGCTTCTTGAGTTCCCGCATCGCTATGCTAACCTCTGGCTGTCTGAGGTCAGAACCCATTTCGATCTCCTTGGAAGTGGCTTCGTTTACACAAACAAGATAGGTAAGAACATTGGCTACGTTTCGTTTCATCCCTATCTTCATCAATATCGATGTAAACTCTTCGCTCTCTACGTTATGAGCGGGCAAAGGTAAGTTCCTCAAGCTGGTCATCTTGAGGGGTGTGGTTATTGGGCCATATATAAGTTTCGTTGAAAATAATTATCGATTAATCTGGGCGCAAATGGATGAACTGTGCTACATTCCAAGAAATAATCTCAACAAAGATTGGCGAAATATCGTTCAGTTCAACCACGAATATAGTCTAGTGTCGTACAACATTAGTTTTTAGTTAAATATAAATGCTTGTTTAATCCATCCTATGTTTCATGACGAAAATAAACCTCGCCGAAGGAGAGGAAGAATCACTCAAAGAATTTACGAGCAAGGGT